>Ga0194127_10000661_pt1 | contig 54101 bp, 53 predicted proteins | sample TA2KigC100mmetaG_FD_148624 | JGI IMG/M metagenome (GOLD analysis project Ga0194127, IMG submission 148624) | Freshwater microbial communities from Lake Tanganyika, Tanzania - TA2015036 Kigoma Deep Cast 100m | ecosystem: Environmental > Aquatic > Freshwater > Lake | place: Tanzania: Lake...
GTCGCGCTTGGAGATCTGCCGGCGATGAAGGGGCGGGGCGAACGCCACCGCGTCGCCCTCGCCGGAGGGGAGTATCTGCTGATCGACGAAAGCTACAACGCCTCGCCCGCGTCGGTGGCGGCCGCGCTCGCCGCCGCGGGCCAGGTGCCGCCGGGGTCGGGCGGGCGGCGGATCGCCGTGCTCGGCGACATGCTGGAATTGGGCGACGCGGCCGACGCCCTCCACGCCGGGCTGGCGGAACCGTTGCGACAAGCCGGTTTCGATCTGGTCTTTACGGCGGGCCCGCGCATGGCCATTCTCGCCCGCGCGCTGCCCGCCGCGATGCGGGCCGAGCACGCCGACGGCGCCGAGGCGCTGGCGCCCAAGGTGGCCGCTGCGCTCCGGCCGGGCGACGTGGTCGTGGTCAAGGGCTCGGCCGGCAGCCGCATGGGCGTCGTCGTCGCCCGGCTGCTCGGAAAAACCGCCAAGGGCGCCTGAGGGTCATCGTATGCTCTACCATCTTCTCGTTCCGCTCAGCGACCAGTTCGGCGTGCTCAACGTCTTCCGCTACCTCACGTTCCGCACCGGCGGCGCGGTCATCACCGCGCTCGCCATCAGTTTTCTGATCGGGCCGGCGATGATCCGCATGCTGCGCCAGCAGCAATCCGAGGGCCAGCCGATCCGCGACGACGGACCGGAAAGCCATTTCCTGACCAAGAAGGGCACGCCGACCATGGGCGGGCTCCTGATCCTGATTGCGCTGGTGGCGGCGACGTTGTTGTGGGCGGATCTCCGCAACCGTTACGTCTGGGCGACGCTCGGCGTCACGGTGGCGTTCGGCCTGATCGGCTTCATCGACGACTACATCAAGGTGGTGCAGAAGCACAGCCGCGGGCTCTCGGCGCGGATCAAGTTTTTGTTCGAGATCGCGATCGCGGTGGTGGCGGTGCTGTGGATCGTCTCGATCGCGCCGCCGCCGCTGGCGACGGCGGTGGCGGTGCCGTTCTTCAAGGCGGTCCTGATCAAGCTGGGCGGCCTGTTCATCGTCTTCGCCGCGTTCGTCGTGGTCGGAACGTCGAATGCCGTCAACCTGACCGACGGCCTCGACGGGCTCGCCATCGTGCCGGTGATGATCGCGACCGGCGTGTTCGCCCTGATCGCCTACCTGGTCGGCAACACGGTGTTCGCCAATTACTTGCAGCTCCATTACGTGCCCGGCGCGGGCGAACTGGCGGTCTTCTGCGGCGCCCTGGTCGGGGCCGGGCTCGGCTTTCTCTGGTTCAACGCGCCGCCGGCGCGCGTGTTCATGGGCGATACCGGTTCGCTTGCGCTCGGCGGCGCGCTCGGCACCATCGCGGTGGTGACCAAGCACGAGCTGGTGCTGGCGGTGGTGGGCGGGCTGTTCGTGCTGGAAACGGTCTCGGTCATCGTCCAGGTGGTGTCGTTCAAGCTGACCGGCAAGCGCGTGTTCCGCATGGCGCCGCTGCACCATCATTTCGAGAAGAAGGGCTGGGCCGAACCGACCATCGTCATCCGCTTCTGGATCATCGCCGCGATCCTGGCGCTGGCGGGTCTCGCGACCCTGAAGTTGAGGTAGAGACGGAAAGATGATCGAGGTCTATCCCTTCGCCGGATTGCCGGTCGCGGTGTTCGGGCTCGGCAAGTCCGGGATCGCGGCGGCCAAGGCGCTGGCTCAGGGCGGGGCCGAGGTCTGGGCCTGGGACGATAGCGAGGACGCGCGCGCCCGCGCCCGCGCCGAAGGAGTACCGTTGGTCGACTTATATATATGCAATTGGCGGGAGCTGACCTCGCTGGTGCTCAGCCCCGGGGTTCCGCTCCACCACCCGGCGCCGCACCGGGTGGTGGGACTCGCCCGCGCCGCCGGCTGCGAGATCATCGGCGACGTCGAGCTGTTGGCCCGTTGCATGCGCGAGCCGGCCTACGTCGGCGTCACCGGCACCAACGGCAAGTCCACCACCACCGCGCTGATCGGGCATATCTTCAAGACCTCGGGCCGGATCGCGGAAGTCGGCGGCAACATCGGCACGCCGGCGCTCGATTTGCATCCGCTCGGGCCGGACGGCGCTTACATCCTCGAAATGTCCTCCTACCAACTGGAACTCACGTTCTCGATCACCTTCGACGTCGCCGTGCTGCTCAACATCACCCCCGACCATCTCGACCGGCACGGCGACATGGCGGGCTACGTTGCCGCCAAGCGGCTCATCTTCCACCGCCAGACCAAGCCGCGGGTGGCGGTGATCGGCGTCGACAATCCCGAGTGCGAAAAAATCCACCGCGACCTCAAGGCCGCCGACGAGCAGGAGGTAATTCCGATTTCGTCGGGCAGGCGCATCGACGGCGGCGTCTTTGCTCTCGACGGCACGCTCTATGACGGCGCGTTCGTCGGCCGGGGGCGCGAGCCGGTCGCGGTCGCCAATCTCGCGGCATGCCGCACGCTGCCCGGCGCCCACAACGCCCAGAACGCGGCCGCGGCCTATGCCGCGTGCGTCGCCGCCGGGATCGATCCGAGCGTGACGGTGGCGTGCCTCCGTAGCTTTCCCGGCTTGGCGCACCGCCAGGAAACTATCGCCGTCATCGACGGCGTCGCCTACGTCAACGACAGCAAGGCGACCAACGCCGACGCGGCGGCCAAGGCGCTCGCCTGCTATCCGCGCGTCTACTGGATCGCTGGCGGACGAGCAAAAGAGGGCGGGCTTGCCGCGTGCACGCCCTATCTTGATCGCGTCCGCCGCGCCTTTCTGATCGGCGAGGCGGCAGACGGGTTTGCCAAGATTCTCGACGGCAAAGTTCCTACCACCCGTTCCGGCGATCTCCCTTCGGCGCTCGCCCAGGCGCGCGAGGCCGCGCTGGCTGATGGGGAGGGAGGCGTGGTGTTGCTTTCGCCCGCGTGCGCGTCGTTCGACCAGTTCGCCAACTTCGAGGCGCGCGGACTGGCCTTCCGCAAGCTGGTCGAGGCGTTGCCCGGCCGGCGCACGGAGCCGGAAGAAATCTCCGTCGCGCCGCAACCGAAAAGGTCCCGCCCATGACGCCGTTCGCCCGCACCGACAACAGCTTGCTCGCCCGCTGGTGGTGGACCGTGGATCGCTGGACGCTGGGCGCGGTCGTCATCCTGCTTGCCCTCGGCGCGGTGCTGACCATGGCGGCCTCGCCCGCGGTCGCCGAGCGGCTCGGGCTCGATCCTTTCTATTTCGTCCGCCGCCAGTTCCTGTTCCTGGCGCTGGGCTTCGCTCTGATGCTGGCGGTTTCCTTCCTCTCGCCGCAGGGGGTGAAGCGCCTCGGCGCGGTGTTGCTCGCCGCCTCGGTCGTGATGCTGGTGGTGGTGCTGTTCAAGGGGGTCGAGATCAAGGGCGCGGTGCGGTGGATCCAGATCGCCGGCGTTTCGCTGCAGCCGGCCGAATTCGTCAAGCCTGCCTTCGCCGTGGTCGCGGCCGGGTTGTTCGCGCGAAGGCGCCTGGACGAGCGCTTCCCCGGCTTCGCGCTGGCGGGCGTGCTGTTCGCCATGATCGCGGCGTTGCTGCTGCTGCAGCCCGACGTCGGCCAGACGCTGCTGATCGCGGCGGTGTGGGGCGTGCAGTTCTTCCTCGCCGGGCTGCCGCTGGTGCTGGTGGCGGCGATCGGGCTTGCCTTCATCGGCGCCAGCGTCGGCGCCTATTTCGCCTTCGCACACGTCCAGGCCCGGGTCGACCGCTTCCTCGATCCCTCGGGCAGCGAGGGCTTCCAGGTGTCGCGCGCGCTGGACGCGCTCCGCAACGGCGGGCTGTTCGGGCGCGGACCGGGCGAGGGCCAGGTCAAGCGCGTGCTCCCCGACGCGCACGCCGATTTCATTTTCGCGGTGGTCGGCGAGGAATTCGGCGCCATCGTCGGCTTGATCCTGATCAGCCTCTTTCTGTTTCTGGTTCTGCGCGGCTTCGCGCGCGCGCTGCGCGACTGGGATTTGTTCGTGGTGATCGCAGTCGCGGGACTCCTGGTCCAGTTCGGTCTGCAGGCAATCATCAACATGGCCTCCGCCATCAATCTGATGCCGCCGAAAGGGATGACCTTGCCGTTCGTGTCCTATGGCGGTTCCTCGACGCTTGGCATCGCGCTCGGCGTCGGCATGGTGCTGGCGCTGACCCGCGAGCGGCCCGGCGAGCGGACCGCGCAAGGACGGAGTCCGCGATGACTTCGACCATTGCGCTGGCGGCGGGCGGCACCGGCGGGCACCTGTTCCCGGCGGAAGCGCTCGCGGCCGAATTGCAAGGGCGCGGCTTCGCCCCGGTGCTGGTGACCGACGCGCGCGGCAGGCCGCTGACCCTGCCGCAAGGCCAGGCGCCGACCCATCGCGTCGCCGGCGGCGGCCTCGCCGGCAAGAATTTGTGGAGCCAACTCAAGGCCGTGTTCGCCATCGGCCTCGGCGCGGCGCAGGCGTTCCGTCTGCTCGGCCGTATTGGTGCCAAGGCGGTGGTCGGCTTTGGCGGCTACGCCTCGTTTCCGACCGTGCTCGCTGCCCAGGCGCGCGGCATTCCGACCGCGATCCACGAACAGAACGCCGTGCTCGGGCGTGCCAACCGATTGCTCGCGCGTGGCGCCAAGCGCATCGCCACCTCGTTCGCCGCGACTCGGGGCCTGCCCGCGAACGCGAGTCCGCGCGCGGTGGCGACCGGCATGCCGGTGCGCCCGCAGGTGACGGCGCTGGCGGCGATGCCCTACCGTCCGCCCGAAGCCGGCCGGCCGCTCGCGCTCCTGGTGATCGGCGGCAGCCAAGGCGCCCGTGTTTTCGCCGACACGGTGCCGGGGGCGATCGCGCGCCTCTCCGACGACGTGCGCGGCCGACTGCGCGTCGTCCAGCAATGCCGGCCCGAGGACGTGGAGCGTACGCGTGCCGCCTACGCCGCCATGAGCGTCGCCGCCGAAATTGCGCCTTTCTTCACCGATGCGCCCGCGCGGATGATCGAGGCCCAGCTGGTGGTCGCGCGTTCGGGGGCCTCCACCGTCGCCGAACTCGCCGTCCTCGGCCGCCCGGCGATTTTGGTTCCCTACCGCTACGCCGCCGATGACCATCAGCGCGCCAACGCCCGCGCGTTCGCCGATGCGGGTGCCGCCTGGATGCTGGCGGAAGAAACGCTCACGCCCGAATCGCTCGCCGCCGAACTCACGCGCCTCCTCGCCGACCCCGTCGGCCTCGCCCGCGCCGCGGCCCAGGCCCGCGCCCAGGCCAAGCCCGACGCGGCGCGCGCGCTCGCCGACGCGGTGATCGCCCTGATGCCGGTGGAAAGGTCTTTGCCATGATCGCCATTCCGCTTTCCATCGGCGTCATCCATTTCGTTGGCATCGGCGGCATCGGCATGAGCGGCATCGCCGAGGTGCTGCACAGCCTCGGTTACAAGGTGCAGGGTACCGACCAGAGCGACAGCGCCAACGTCAAGCGCCTCAAGGACCTCGGCATCCCGATCGCGGTCGGCCACGACGCCGGCCACTTGGGCGAGGCGCAGGTGGTGGTGGTGTCCTCGGCGGTCAAGCCCGACAATCCCGAGGTGGTCGCCGCGCGCCAGCGCCTGATCCAGGTGGTGCGCCGCGCCGAAATGCTGGCCGAGCTGATGCGGCTCAAATGGTCGGTGGCGGTCGGCGGCACCCATGGCAAGACCACCACCACGTCGCTGATCGCCGCCGTGCTCGACGCCGCCGGCTACGATCCGACCGTGGTCATCGGCGGCATCATCAACGCCTGGGGCAGCAACGCGCGCCTCGGCAAGGGCGGCTGGCTGGTGGCCGAGGCCGACGAATCGGACGGTACCTTCGTCAAGCTGCCGGCGACCGTCGCCGTGGTCACCAACATCGACCCCGAGCACCTCGATCACTACAAGACCTTCGACGCGCTACGCGCCGCCTTCGTCGCCTTCGTCGAGAACATCCCGTTCTACGGCTTCGCGGCATTGTGCATCGATCACCCGGAGGTCCAGGCGATGCTGCCGCGCGTGGCGGATCGCAAGATCGTTACCTACGGTTTCAGCCCGCAGGCCGACGTGCGCGCGGTCAACGTCCAACCCGGTCCCGATGGTAGTTGCTACGACATCCTGATCGCCGATCGCAAGGGCGGCGCGCCGAAAAAGATCGAGGGCATGTACCTGCCCATGCTCGGTGTTCACAACGTCGAGAACTCGCTGGCGGCGACGGCGGTCGCTCACCGCATGGGCATCGAGGAATCCGTCCTGCGGCGCGCCTTTGCCGAATTCAAGGGCGTCAAGCGCCGCTTCACCCGCGTCGGCGAGGCGAACGGCGTCGCGGTGATCGACGACTACGCCCACCACCCGGTCGAGATCGCCGCCGTGCTCAAGGCCGCGCGCACCGCGACCAAGGGCCGCGTGATCGCGGTGGTGCAGCCGCACCGCTACACGCGGCTGCACGACTTGTTCGAAAGCTTCTGCACCTGTTTCAACGATGCCGACGCGGTGATCGTCGCCGACGTCTACCCGGCGGGCGAAGCGCCGATTCCGGGCGCCGACCGCGATTCTCTGGTCGAAGGCCTGCGTCGGCGCGGACACCGCCAGGTGATCGCCCTTTCCGGGGCCGACGCGCTCGCGCGAACCGTCGCGCCGCTGGCCGCTTCCGGCGATCTGGTGGTTTGCCTCGGCGCCGGGTCGATCACCGCCTGGGCGCACGCGCTGCCGGGGGAACTCGCCGGGCTGCTTCCGATCCGGGGCAGTCGTTCATGACCGCCGCGCCGAAAATGGCGGAAGGCTTGCTCGGGCGGCTGCCGCCGGTGCGCGGACGCTACACGGCCGACGCGGCTTTGGGCCGCGTCACCTGGTTCCGCGCCGGAGGCAACGCCGAGGTGCTGTTCCGGCCCGCCGATGTCGACGATCTCGCCCAATTCCTGGCGCGCAGGCCCAAGGACGTGGCGCTGACCGTGATCGGGGTCGGATCGAATCTGCTGGTGCGCGACGGCGGCGTGCCCGGCGTGACCATCCGCTTGGGACGCGAATTCGCCAACGTGGCATGCGAAGGGGTGCGCGTGCATGCGGGCGCGGCGGTGCTCGATTCCTCGGTCGCGCTGGCCGCGGCGGCTGCCGGCATCGCCGGGCTCGAATTCCTCTCGGGCGTGCCCGGCACCGTCGGCGGGGCGCTGCGCATGAACGCGGGTTGCTTCGGACGCGAGATGAAGGACGTGACGGCGGCGGCGACGGCCCTCGACCGCGACGGCTGTCTCCGCGACTTCGACAACGCCGGACTCGGTTTTGCCTACCGGCGTTCGGGCATCCCCGAGGATTGGATTTTCGTTTCCGCGATCCTGCAAGGCGAGGCAGGCGATCCCGCCATCATCGCCCAACGCCTCGCCGACATCCGTGCGCGCCGCGAGGAAAGTCAGCCCGGCCGCGCCGCCACCGGCGGCAGCACGTTCAAGAACCCTCTGGGCAAGAAGGCGTGGGAACTGATTGACCGCGCCGGCTGCCGGGGCTTGAAGCGCGGCGCGGCGATGGTCTCGGACAAGCACTGCAACTTCCTCATCAATACCGGAGGCAGCAGCGCCGACGACATCGAGCGCCTGGGCGAAGAGGTGCGCGCGCGGGTTCGCGCCGCGACTGGCGTCGACCTCGAATGGGAAATCCGCCGCATCGGCCGCCCGGCCGGCGGCGGCGAAGCGAAAAAGGCCTAAAGCATGACGCGATCATTTGGAATCGTCACCCCGGACGGCCCGCAGGGTCGATCCGGGGCCTATGCCCATCTGAAGGCTGGATTCCCGTTTGCGCGGGAATGACAAACCCAGGAAAGGCGGTACCGGACCATGGCCAAACACATCGCGGTCCTGATGGGCGGCTGGTCGGCCGAGCGCGCGGTCTCGCTGGTCAGCGGCGCGGCCGTAACCCACGCCCTGCAACGGCTCGGCATGCGGGCGACGGCGATCGACGTGCAGCGCGACATGGGTGCCTTGATGACGCGGCTGTTTCCCCGGCCCGACGCGGTGTTCAACGCGCTGCACGGGCGCTGGGGCGAGGACGGATGCGTGCAGGGCCTGCTCGACATTCTCGGCATTCCCTACACCCACTCGGGCCGGCTGGCCTCGGCGCTAGCCATGGACAAGCCGACCGCCAAGCGCCTGTTCGCGACCGAAGGCTTGCGCGTGCCCGAACACGTGCTGGCGACGCGGGCGGAGATTCTCGCCGCCGATCCGCTGCCTCGGCCCTATGTGGTCAAGCCGCGCGACGAAGGTTCCAGCGTCGGCGTGGTGATCGTGCGCGAGGGCGACAACGCGCCCCCCACCATCCCCGAGGGCGACGCTCTCCATCGCCCGCTGATGGTCGAACGCTTTATCCCCGGGCGCGAGCTGACCGTGGCGGTGATGGGCAACCGGCCGCTCGCCGTGACCGAAATCACCACCGGGCGGGGGTTCTACGATTACGACGCCAAGTACGCCCCCGGGGGGTCGAGCCACGCGGTTCCGGCCCAAATCCCGAAGAAAGTCTACGACGAGGCGCTGGCGATGGGGCTTGCCGCCCACCGGGCCTTGGGGTGCCGGGGGGTGTCCCGGGCCGACCTCCGCTACGACGGGCGGCGGATTTATTTACTCGAAGTCAACACACAGCCGGGTATGACCTCCACATCGCTGGTGCCGGAACAGGCGGCCCACGTCGGGATTTCGTTTGACGAGCTGGTGCGCTGGATGGTGGACAACGCGGAGTGCGACGGATGAGCGAAACCAAACGGTCAAGCCCGCGACCCAAGGTGCGCCGGGCGCTGAAGCGCAAAGTTGCGCTTGCGTTCGTCCTGGTCCTGCTCGCGGGCGCCGGCGTCGCCAGTTATGCCGCGTGGCGGGACGGCCACGCGGCGCGCATCGCCGATCGCGCGCGCGTCGTCGCCGTCGCCGCCGCGGCCGAAATCGGTTTCCGCGTCGACGACGTGCTGGTGTTGGGACGCGCCGAGACGCCCCACGCCGACCTGCTTGCCCGGCTCGCGGTCGCGCGCGGCTCGCCGCTGTTCGCCTTCGACGCCGATGCCGCCCGCCGCCGCCTGGAGGAATTGCCATGGGTGCGCCGCGCCAGCGTCAGCCGCATGTGGCCCGCGACGATCGTGGTGCGGATCGAGGAACGCGAGCCGTTGGCGCTGTGGCAGCACCAAGGCCGCTTCGCGCTGATCGACCGCGACGGCCAAGTTATTTTGCGAAACGGATTGGAGCGGTTCAATCACCTGCCAGTGGTGGTGGGCGAGGACGCGCCCCTCCACGCCCGCGCCATTCTCGCCACGCTCGCGACCGAGCCCGACCTGATGAAACGGGTGACGGCGGCGGTGCGCGTCGGCGGCCGGCGCTGGAACGTGCGCATGGACGGTGTCGTCGACGTGCAGTTGCCCGAAGACGATCCCGCCGCCGCGTGGAGGCGGCTCGCCGAATACGAACGCGGCCAGGGCGTGCTCGGCCGCGACGTGCGCGTGCTCGATTTGCGTTTGCCCGACCGCCTGATCGTCCGCACCCGCGGAGCCGACAAGGAAACCTGAACGGCCATCACCCCCAATCCCCAACGGATTGCCAAGGAAGAATCCCCATGCATTCGAAGAAAAAGAAAAACGGCGCGCCCAAGACCCGCAGCGGCCTGGTCGCCGCCCTCGACGTCGGCACCACCAAGGTCTGCTGCCTGATCGCCAAGCCGGGCGGGGCGGACAGGCCCGCGCGCGTGGTCGGCATCGGCCACCAAGCGGCGCGCGGCCTGCGCGCGGGCGCGATCGTCGACCTGGAAGGGGTCGAATCCTCGGTCCGCGCCGCGGTCGAAGCGGCCGAACAGATGGCCGGCGAAAACATCCGCCACGTGGTGGTCAACTACTCGGGCGTCGGCGTCGCCTCGCGCCTGATCGCCTACGAAGTCGCCATTGGCGGCCACGCCATCGGCGACGCGGACGTGCGCCGGGTGATGGATCCGGAAGCCGCGCTCGAAGGCAAGCCCGCCGATCACGAACTGCTGCACGCGATCCCGGTCGGCTACGCGATCGACGGCACGCGCGGGGTGCGCGATCCGCGCGGACTCTACGGCCAACGCCTGGGCGTGAACGTGCACGTGATCACGGCGCCGGGAGCGGCGCTGCGCAATCTGACCACGGCGGTGGCGCGCGGGCATCTCGACGTGGAGCAGGTGGTGGCGGGCGCTTACGCCTCGGCGCTGGCGAGCCTGGTCGAGGACGAAATCCAGCTCGGCGTCACGCTCATCGACATGGGCGGCGGCACCACTTCGGTCGCGGTGTTCTTCGACGGCGAACTGGTGCACGCCGATTGCGTGCCGGTCGGCGGCATGCACGTCACCAACGACATCGCGCGCGGGCTCTCGACTCCGTTGGCGGGTGCCGAACGCCTGAAGACGCTGTATGCCAGCGTGCTGCCGTCGCCCTCCGACGATCGCGAGATGATCGCCGTGCCCCTGATCGGGGAGGAGAACGCGGCCGAGCCGCACCAGATTCCGCGCTCGCTGCTGGTCGGCATCGTGCGGCCCCGGATCGAGGAAATCCTCGAACTGGTGCGTCAGCGGCTCGAGGCCGCCGGCTTCGACAAGACCGCCGGGCGGCGCGTGGTGCTGACCGGCGGCGCCTCGCAGCTCTCCGGCGTGCGCGAGCTGGTCGCGCGCATGCTCGATCGCCAGGTGCGCCAGGGCCGGCCCAAGGCGATCGAGGGCTTGGCCGAAGCGGTGAGCGGTCCCGCCTTCTCGACCGCGGCCGGCCTGCTCGAATTCGCGCTCAAGACCCCGCGCGCGGCGGAAGCGGCGGCACTCGCCGCGGGCGAGCACCATTCGGGGCGCTTCGGCCGCTTGGGCCAGTGGCTCCGGGAGAATTTTTAGGAACCGGCCGTCCGAACTGTAGTCTTTCAACGGTTCCGGATCATCGTCATAGATCCTAATGGCGAGACAGCCGCGCCGTATGGTTAATCGTCCGTTCACCATGTTCGCCTGAAAATTGTCCGATTGAGTGGGGCAGCCGCTTCCTTCTCGGAGCGGCGACTTGCTTGCGCGTGGACAGGAACGATGGGCGAAGGTCTCGGCTTTTCGACCATACGCGGCACGGTCGCGGGCGCTGTCGCGCTATTTGTCGCTGGCGGCGCGGTCGCCGAACCGCGCGACAAACCGCCGATGGCCGAAACAGAGATGGCGCTCCATGATCCGCTCCCGCGCGAGGAAGTGCCGACGGGACCGGGCGTGCGCGCCGGGTCCTTCGTCTTGTTCCCCGTGCTCGGCCTCGGTGAAACCTTCGACGACAACATCTTCGCCAGTCGCGACGATCGCAAGGCCGACTTCGTCCGCACCGTTTCGCCCGCGCTGATCGCGGTGACCGAAGGCAAGGACCGCTTCGCCCGCCTGCAGATCGGCGCGGAGGCTGGGCTCTATAAATGGCATAGCAGCGAGAACTATTTCGACGGGCATCTCTCCGCCGAGAGCCGCATGTCCCTCTCCGCCGCGACGCAGATCTTCGGCGGCGCCTGGGCCGGACGCGACCATGAGGAAAGAGAATCGCCCAACGAAGTCTTCGGCCGCGAACCGACGCGTTATTTCGATCTGCGCGGCTACGGCGGCGTCCGCCACCGGATGGAAAATCTGACGCTGACGGCGGGCGGCCGGGTCGAACGGCTTGATTTCCGCGACACCAGCGCCGCCGGCGGCGCCATCAACAACGACGATCGCGACCGGAACATCCTCGGCGGCGGCGTTCAGGCGTCTTACGCGCTGATGGACGGATTCGAGCCGTTTATCCAGGCGGGCTTGATCGCGCGCCGTTACGACGATGCCCGCGACGACAACGGCTTCGCCCGCGATTCGACCGGCATGCGCTTTTTGGCCGGGGCGCGGTTCCGCCCCGCGCCCAACATTCTCGCCCAGGCCTTCGCCGGGCTGATGATCCAGAACTACGACGACGCCCGGCTCAAGGACATCCGCCGCCCCGCGCTGGGCGCGTCCCTCAACTGGACGCTCGCGCCCGAAACGCGCCTTGGCGCGATCCTGGACCGCGCCCTCGACGAAACGACGCTGTCCGGCGCGTCGGGTATCGTGGATACGACCGCCGCGCTGTTTTTGCGTCATGGCTTCACCGACCGGATCGCCGCCAACCTGCGACTTGGCCTGACGCGCAGCGAATTTCCCGGGGCGGGGCGAGTCGACGATCTCGCTTTCGTCGGCGGAACCGTGTCGTGGCGAATCAATTCGCGCTTCTATCTGATCGGAGAGTATACTTGGACCGGCCAGACCTCGACCGCAGACGGCGAAGCTTATCGCCGCAATCGTGTATTGCTGGGTCTGGAAGGACGGTTCTAGGTGATCCTCCGCCGCGCGATTCTTTCGGCAACGGTTGTTCTTGCGTTTGCGGCCATTGCGGTGGACGCAGCGGCGGGCTCACGCCTTGGACCCGACAGCTCGGTTTTCCTCGCCCAATCGAAGGGCAAGGGCGGCGGCACGCCCCCCGGACAGGGCGGCGAACCGCCTGGCGGCGGCGGTCCGCCCGGGGGCGATCCGCCGGGCCAGGGCGGCACGCCCCCTGGTCAAGGCGGCACGCCTCCCGGGCAGCAGGACCAGCCCGGGACTCCCTCGACTCCCGCGACCGATCATGAATCCGGCGTGCACGGAACGCGCGGCCGCGACAGCAGCGGCTTCGGTTCGCCGTCAGGTCTGCGCGGACTCGATCCGGTTCCGCAAGGCCGCTGAAAAACCGTTCGCCTGATCCGATCCGCGAAAATCCCGGACCGGATTTTTCCTCGGTCCGCCGGGCTGCATATATACATTAATATCAAGTAGTTATGGACAGGTAATCCGGCCGGGCGCCTTCAGGCGCCGTTTTTTGACCCGGCTTGGGATTTGTTCCGCCCCATCAGGGCCGCAAAACGCCCGTTTCGGTAACGGCTTATCAACCATTGGGCGGCATTCTGGCGCGAGTGCAAGACCCCTGGAGATTCGGACAATGACCATCAACTTGAGCCTCCCTTCCTCCGACGCGCCCGCCGCGACAGACCCGGCCGAGCTGCGCCCACGCATCACCGTCCTCGGCATCGGCGGCGCCGGCGGCAACGCCGTCAACAACATGATCCGCCTCGAGCTTCAGGGAGTCGATTTCATCGTCGCCAACACGGATGCCCAAGCCTTGCGCCACTCGCGCGCCGAGAAACGCATTCAGCTCGGCGTCGGCATCACCCAGGGTCTCGGCGCCGGCGCGCGCCCCGATTTGGGGCGCGCGGCGGCCGAAGAAGCGCTCGAACGGATCGTCGAGGAGGTCAAGGGCACGCACATGGCGTTCATCGCCGCCGGCCTCGGCGGCGGCACCGGCACCGGCGCCGCGCCGATCATCGCCAAGGCATGCCGCGACAACGGCATCCTCACCGTCGGCGTGGTCACCAAGCCGTTCCAGTTCGAAGGCCCCAACCGCATGCGCCTCGCCGATGCGGGGCTGCAGGAATTGGAGAGCCACGTCGACACCCTGATCGTCATTCCCAACCAGAATCTCTTCCGCATCGCCAACGAGAAGACCACCTTCGCCGACGCCTTCGCCATCGCCGACGACGTGCTCTATTCCGGCGTACGCAGCGTCACCGATCTGATGGTGATGCCCGGCCTCATCAACCTCGATTTCGCCGACGTGCGCTCGGTGATGAGCGAAATGGGCAAGGCGATGATGGGTACCGGCGAGTCGGAAGGCGAACGCCGCGCGCTCGACGCCGCCGAAGCCGCCATCGCCAACCCGCTGATCGACGACGCCTCGATGAAAGGCGCGCGCGGGGTGCTGATCAACATCACCGGCGGGCGCGACATGACGCTGTTCGAGGTTGACGAAGCCGCCAACCGCATCCGCGCCGAGGTGGACGAAGATGCCCACATCATTTTCGGCGCGGCCTACGACGAATCCCTCGAAGGCCGCATCCGCGTGTCCGTGGTCGCGACCGGCATCCGTTCGGCCGCAGCCGCCGCGCCCAAGCCGGCCGAACCGAGACTCTCGATCCTCGAGCGTCTCCAAGCCATCCGCCCAATGCCGGTATCCGCGCCCGCGCCCGTCTCCAAAATCGAACCGCGCGTGGAACCGGCGATGACGGCGCCCGCGCCCATCGCTCAAGTACCCGTCGCCGAAGTGCCCGTGGCTCCCGCCATGGCCTCGAACCTGGCCGCCGAAGTGAAAGCCGAAGCGGTCATGGCCGATGAAGCGGCCGAACTGGTTCCGCCGCCGGCCTGCGAATCGGTCGAGGCCCTCGCCGAGGCCGTTCTGCAGGCCGCCGAAAATTCCGCCGCCGCGAGCGAATCCTCAGGGCCAAACATTAGCGCCGCCGTCGCCAAGGCCGCCGCTCCGGCTCCGGCCGAAGCCGCGCCCGCCCCGGCGCCCGCCGCCGTTTCCGTGGCGCCTCCGATGCCGGCCGCCCCGCCGCGCCGGCCGGTGTTGCGCGATCTTCCGCGTCCCGCCGCCATGCCGCAGATGGGGGCGCTCGATGCCTTCATTCCAAGCGCTCCGGCCGGTGAAACCAAGCGTGAAGCGCCGGTCGCACCTGCTGCCGCTCCGGCCGCCCGCGAATCGGCGGTCGCGCCGATAGGCGCGCCAGTGAACAAGGTTTCGCCCATGAGCGCCGCCGCCCGGCGGGCGTTTCCGTCGCTGTTCGATCGGATCACCAGCCGCCAACCTCCGGCCAAATCCAAGGAAGCCGCCCAAATGACCGCTCCATCGCCCGCCCAGTCGTCCGCCAAACCGGTGGAGGCCGGGTCGGCCGCCGCCCACGCGCTCAAGGCCGAGCCCCAGGACCGGATCAATACATCGGGACCGGAGGACGATCTGCTCGACATCCCCGCGTTCCTGCGTCGTCAGGCGAACTGAACGGTGTGGTTAAGGGCTTGTAAAAGCGTAACAATAGGAAACAATCTGTGACTTGAGGGCCTTCGGGGCGACTGGTACAGAACCCCCGAAGGCCCTTGGTTTGTCTGGGAAATTCGCGCGCGCCGTGACCGTTTTCGCCGTCCCCGCCACCCATCCGCTATCCGAGCGCGCGCCCGCCGAGAGCGCGGCCGTGCGTCGCCAAGGCTTCGTTCCGCAGCAGACGCTCGCGTCCGCGGTCGAGTGCGTCGGCGTCGGTCTCCATTCCGGCATGAGCGTGACCATGACGATCCATCCGGCCGGCCCGGATCACGGCATCGTCTTCCGCCGCCTCGACGTCGAGGGCGACGCGCGCGACATCCCCGCGCGCTTCGACCGCGTCGTCGACACGCGCATGTGCACCGTGCTCGGCAACCAGGTCGGCGTCACCGTCGGCACGGTCGAGCACCTGATGGCCGCGTTCGCCGGTCTCGGCGTCGACAACGCGCGGGTCGATCTCGACGGCCCCGAAGTGCCGATCATGGACGGCAGTTCCGCGCCGTTCGTGTTCCTGATCGAATGCACCGGCCTCGAGGAACAGGCCGCGCCGCGCCGGGTCGTGCGCGTGCTCAAGGAAGTGTCGCTCGCCGACGGGCCGGCGACGGCCTCGCTCGCGCCGGGGCGCTGCCTGACCCTCGATTGCGAGATTGATTTCACGAGCGCCGCGATCGCGCGTCAGGCGCTCGCTCTGCCGCTGGTCAACGGCGCCTTCCGCAAGGAGCTGTCGAGGGCCCGCACCTTCGGCTTCCTCGAGGACGTGGAAAAACTCCGCGCCGCCGGGCTTGCCCGCGGCGGTTCGCTCGAAAACGCCATCGTGGTCGACGCCGGCCGGGTGCTGAACGAGGAAGGCTTGCGCTACGAGGACGAGTTCGTGCGCCACAAGGCGCTCGACGCGCTCGGCGATCTCTATCTCGCCGGCGGCATGGTGATCGGCGCCTTCCGGGGCGTCCGCTCCGGCCACGGCGCCAACAACCGCCTGTTGCGCGCGCTCTTCGCCGATCCGAGCGCGTGGCGAATCGACGACCTGACCATCGCCGAATCGGAAGCCGCCGAACGCGACTTTCACGCCAGGCCCGGCCTCGCCGCCGAATAACGCTCCCCCCTCGCGCCGGGCATGGTATTATGGGCGCCCCGGGCGCGGCCGCCCGGCCGGTTTCGTTCGTCCATTTTGAGCCCATGTACCGAACGCTCGTTCTAACCCTCCCGTTGGCCTTTTCGCTGCTCGCCGCCTGCGCCGAGAAGGAGAAGTACGTCGAGCGCCCCGTCGACCAGCTCTACAACGAGGGCATGGCGCAGATGCAGCGCGAGTTCTACCGCGACGCTGCCAGGGCTTTCGAGGAGGTCGAGCGCCAGCACCCCTATTCGGTCTGGGCGACCAAGGCGCAGCTGATGGCCGCCTACGCCCACTACCAGAACAACCGCTACGACGACGCCGTGGTCGCGCTCGAACGGTTCATTTCGTTGCACCCGAGCAATCCCGACATCGCCTATGCGTACTATCTCAAGGCGCTCTGCTACTACGAGCAGATCTCGGACGTGGAGCGCGACCAGCGCATGACCGACCTCGCGCTCAGCACCCTGAAGGAGATCGTCGCCCGTTTCCCCGAGACCCGCTACGCGCGCGACGCCAAGGTCAAGATCGACCTCACCATCGACCATCTCGCCGGCAAGGAGATGGAAGTCGGCCGCTACTACCTGAAGCGCGGCAACTATCTTGCCGCCATCAACCGCTTCAAGGTGGTGGTCGACAAGTTCCAGACCACCACGCACGTCCCCGAGGCGCTGCACCGCCTGTCGGAAGCCTACACCGCCTTGGGCCTGTACGACGAGGCGCGCCGCACCGCCGCCGTTCTCGGCCACAACTTCCCGGGCAACGACTGGTACATGGACTCCTACGAGATGATCGAGGAGAAGCCGGTCCGCCCGCGCAAGGTCGAAAAAGTTTGGTACAAGCCCTGGGCCGACTCCGCGCCGGCGCCCAGGGTCGAACCGATTCCCGACAAAAAGGCCGAGAAGCCCTGGTACAAGATCTGGTGAGCCAACCGGCGCCAGGTTCGCGACAAGCACGGACATGCTCGGCACACTCGCGATCCGCGACGTCGTTTTGATCGAGGCGCTCGACCTCGAATTCCGCCCCGGCTTCACCGCCCTTACCGGCGAAACCGGCGCCGGGAAATCCATCCTGCTCGACGCCCTCGGGCTCGCGCTCGGGCTTCGCGCCGAAGCCCGCTTGGTGCGCGCGGGCTCCCGCCAAGCTTCGGTCGCGGCCGAGTTCCGGCTCGCGCCCGATCATCCGGCGTTCGCGTTGTTGGCCGAACACGGGATCGAGGGGGCGGGCGACGGCGCGCTTATCCTGCGCCGCGTCCTCGGCGCGGACGGCCGCTCGCGCGCCTTCGTCAACGATCAGCCGGTCGGCGTCGCGCTCTTGCGCCAGGTGGGCGAGACGCTGGTCGAAATTCACGGCCAGTTCGAATCCCAGCGCCTGATCGACGCGGCGTCGCACCGGGCGCTGCTCGATGCGTTCGCGGGGCTCGGGCCGGACGCGGCGCGCGTGGCGGCCGCCTGGCACGCTTGGCGCGAAGCCGAAGCCAAAGCCCGCGCCGCCGCCGAAAACCTGGAGAAGGCCCGGCGCGAGGAGGACTATCTGCGCCACGCGGCGGAGGAGCTGTCCCGTCTCGGCCCCAAGCCGGGCGAGGAAGCGGATCTCGCCTCCGCCCGCGCCCTGCAGCAGAACGCGGGCAAGCTCGGCGACGCGTTGCGCGGGGCCGCCGCCGACCTCGACGCCGGCAAGGGGGTGGAAGGCGCGCTCGCTTCCGCGCAGCGCCAGCTGGAACGGGTCGCGGGCCAGGCCGGCGGCAGGTTGGATGCCGCGCTCGCGGCGCTCGCCCGCGCGGCCGCGGAAGCCGCCGAGGCGCGCGCCCAACTGGAACGCGCCGGCGCCGGGATCGAGATCGACCCCCGCGAGCTGGAAGCGGCGGAAGAACGCCTGTTCGCGCTCCGCGCCGCCGCGCGCAAACACGGGGTCGAAGCCGATCGCTTGTCCGACGTGCTGCAAAAGCTGCAAGCGGACCTGGCCGCCATCGAGGACGGCGGCGAGGCGGCGAAGAAGCTCGCGCGCGAGGCCGAGGCCGCGCGCCGCACCTTCGTCGCCCGCGCCGGCGAACTCTCGCAAAAGCGCCGCGCCGGGGCGGAAGCGCTCAGCCGCGCGGTGACGGCGGAAATGGCGCCCTTGAAGCTCGGCAAGGCCGGCTTTCGCGCCCGCGTCGAGGCGGCCGCGGAAACCGACTGGGGCCCGGCCGGTTGCGACAAGGTGCTGTTCGAGGCGGAAACCAATCCCGGCCAGCCGCCGGGGCCGCTCAACAAGATCGCCTCGGGCGGCGAACTGGCGCGTTTCATGCTGGCGTTGAAGGCGGTGCTGGCCGGCGCCGATCCGGTGCCGGTGCTGGTGTTCGACGAAGTGGACGCGGGCGTGGGCGGGGCGGTCGCGGCCGCGGTGGGCGAGCGCCTCGCCGGGCTCGCGCGCGCGGCGCAGGTGCTGGTGGTGACGCACTCGCCCCAGGTGGCGGCGCGCGGCGACGCCCACGTGCGGGTCGCCAAGCGCACCGCCAAGGGCACCACCACCACCTCCGCCGAGTCGCTCGACGACACGGCGCGGATCGAGGAAATCGCCCGCATGCTGGCCGGCGCGCGTGTCACCGACGAGGCCCGCGCCGCGGCGCGAAGCCTGCTCGGGTTCGATGGGGAACGGAGCGGCAAGCCGCGCAAGCTCAAGGCCGCGCCGTGAGCCGGAAAGCGAAAGATCCGGAAAAACCGGTCGCGGAACTGACGCCGCTCGAAGCCGCCGCCGAACTCGCCCACTTGGCCTCCGAAATCGCCAAGCACGACAAGGCGTACTATCAGAAAGACGCGCCGGTCGTTTCGGACGCGGCCTACGACGCGCTCAGGGCCCGCAACGCGGCGATCGAGGCGAAATTCCCAAGTCTGATCCGCGCCGACAGCCCGTCCTTGCGGGTCGGGGCCGCGCCGGCGGCGGGCTTCAAGAAGATCCGCCACGCCCGGCCGATGCTCTCGCTCGGCAACGCGTTTTCGGACGAGGACGTGGCCGACTTTCTCGATTCCATCCGGCGGTTCCTGAAGCTGGATGCCGATGCCGACGTGGAACTGATGGCCGAGCCCAAGATCGACGGGCTTTCGGTGTCGCTGCGTTACGAAGGGGGCCGGTTCGTTTCCGGCGCGACGCGCGGCGACGGCACCGAAGGCGAAGACATCACCCGCAATCTCGCCACGCTCGCGACCGTGCCGCGCGAACTCAAGGGCCGTGCGCCTTCCTTGATCGAAGTGCGAGGCGAAGTGTATATGAAAAAATCCGACTTCTTCGCCTTGAACGAGCGCCAGAAGGAGGCGGGCGACAAGGTCTTCGCCAATCCGCGCAACGCGGCGGCCGGCTCGGTGCGTCAGCTCGACGCCGGGGTGACGGCGCGACGGCCGCTTTCCTTCTTCGCCTATGCCTGGGGCGAAGTCAGCGGCGCGGACGCCGACGGCTACGGCGGCGAGGCGGCGTGGAAAACCCAAGGGGAATTCTACGAACGGCTCGAATCCTGGGGCTTTCCCGTCAACCCGTTGGCGAAAAAATGCGCGCGGCGCGACGACGCGCTGAAATATTGGCGCGAGATCGAGAGGCGTCGCGCGAAGCTCGATTACGAAATCGACGGCGTCGTCTACAAGGTGAACCGCATCGACTGGCAGCGGCGGCTCGGCTTCGTCAGCCGCGCGCCGCGCTGGGCCATCGCGCACAAGTTCCCGGCCGAGCGGGCGACGACGGTCGTGCGCGAGATCAAGGTTCAGGTCGGGCGCACCGGCGTGCTCACCCCGGTCGCGGAACTGGAGCCGGTCGGCGTCGGCGGCGTCACTGTCGGGCGCGCGACGCTGCACAACGAGGATTACATCCGGGAAAAGGACGTGCGGGTCGGCGACACGGTCGTCATCCAGCGCGCGGGCGACGTCATCCCGCAGGTGCTGGAGGTAGTGACTTCGAGGCGCCCGAAATCGGCGAAGGTCTTCCATTTCCCCGAACGTTGCCCGGAATGCGGCGCCCACGTGGCGCGGGAGGAAGGGGAGGCCGCCCGGCGCTGCACCGGCGGCCTGGTGTGTCCGGCGCAGGCGGTGGAACGGCTCCGCCATTTCGTCACCCGCGACGCCTTCGACATCGAGGGTCTCGGCGAAAAGCACATCGAGGCGTTCTGGAAAGAACGCCTGATCGAAACCCCGGCGGATCTTTTCCGCTTGCACCGGCGGGAGAAGGAGATCGCCGCGCGCGAGGGCTGGGGCGAAAAATCGGCGGCGAATTTGATGGCGGCGATCGAGGTGCGGCGGACGATTTCGCTCGCGCGCTTCATCTACGCCCTCGGCATTCCCCAGGTCGGCCAGGCGACGGCGCGGCTGCTCGCCAAGCACTACGGCTCTCTTCAGGCGTGGCGGCGGGCGATGGAAGCGGCAAGCGATCCGGAATCGGACGCCTACCGCGACTTGACCGCCATCGAGGGCATCGGGCCGTCGCTCGCGGCCGACCTGATCGAATTCGCGGCGGAAAGGAAGAACCGCGCGGCGCTCGACGAGCTGGCTCGCGAAGTGACGGTCGAGGATTTCGTCGCGCCCAAAATTTCGGCGAAATCGCCGCTCGCGGGCAAGACGGTGGTCTTCACCGGAACGCTTTCGAACATGAGCCGGGGCGAAGCCAAGGCCCGCGCCGAGGCGCTGGGGGCCAAAGTGGCGGGTTCGGTTTCGGCGAAAACCGACCTAGTGGTGGTGGGCGCGGACGCGGGCTCAAAGGCCAAGAAAGCGCGCGAACTCGGCGTCAAGACCATCGACGAGGACGAGTGGGGGAGGGTGGCGGGGAACCAAGGGATATCCCATTGACATATCCCTCCGTTGAACGCAGAATTTAGGTATATCCCTGAAACATATACCGGGGTCGTCCGATGACCAAACCCAACGCCCATTCGACTGTCTTCACCACCAACAAGAGCCAGGCCGTGCGTTTACCGAAAGCCGTGGCGCTGCCGAACTCGGTCAAGCGGGTGGAAATCGTCAAGGTCGGCCAAGCGCGGCTGATCGTACCCGCCGGCATGTCCTGGGACACGTTTTTCGATGGCGCGAAAGTTTCCGACGACTTCATGACGTCGCGCGCGCAACCGGCCGCGCAGGCACGGGAAGATCTATAGTGCTCCGCTACCTGCTCGACACCGATATCTGCATCTTCACGATCAAGAACCGGCCGCCCGCGTTGCGTGAGGTGTTCAACGAGCGTGCTGCTCATCTCGGCATCTCGTCGGTCACCCTTGCCGAACTCTTGTACGGCGCGGAGAAATCCGCCCGGCCCGCGGCCAATCTCGGCGTCGTGGAGAGTTTCGCCGCCCGGCTGACCGTGCTGCCGTTCGACGACCGAGCCGCCTTGCACTACGGGCAGATACGCGCCGACTTGGAGCGCAAGGGTACCCCGATCGGTCCCTACGATCTGATGATCGCCGGCCACGCCCGGAGCGAGGCCCTGGTTCTTGTTACCGCCAATATCCGCGAGTTCCGTCGCGTTTCCGGTCTGCGCGTCGAAAACTGGCTGGCGCCCACCGGGCCTTCCGGTTGATCGCGCGCGAACTCGGCGTCAAGACCATCGACGAGGACGAGTGGGAGAGGATGAGTGGCTAGGCGAAAAGGGTATAAACACGTTGCTTAGTGAGGAACGACTAAAACAATTACTTCGAATCTGTCCGTTTTCCGGCTTAAGTCCCCTTCAAGGCCTGCGGGATTACGAATAAAGTTTTCTGGATCGTAAACAAAACAGATCAAAATTTTGCAGTCAGGGTGTGCTTGATAGCGTTCAATATCAATTATGAGCTGTTCGCCGATCTGTTTGTCTCGCAATGAAGCGGTAGCAAATTTAGTTTCGATAACAACTTTTTCATCTTTTAAGAGAAAATCCAAACGGGACGATGCCCCGGCATAACTCGGGGATACTTCCTCGGCACGGACGTCGAAAAACAGTCCACGCAAAATCGCGTGCAATAAATATTGGATATCATACTCGTCGTGGATTTCGATAGCGGGTCGATCGGCATGTCGTTTTTTTAACTGCCTAACGACAATATCAAAACGCCTCAATATCTGACGCAATGCATCCAAAAAATCCGGTTTTCCTGCGCTAATTGGTTTTTCAATTGGCTTAAGCCATGAAATGGCCTCGAATTCGTCATATAGCGCTTTTCGCAAATTGCTAAAACCGTATTGGTGAAATGAAGTTGATTCACAAGACAATGAAACTTTTGAGCCATAGCTAATTTCGATTAAGGCGGCAATTTGATAAGTCCCTTCATATCGTGACGCCGAAATCGTCGCGTATTTCCAATGCTTCTTGTCGATACTTTTTATATAAGCATCCCACCCCTTCGCCTGACTAACGCGAAGAACCATGTCTATTATCTCTTCAAGGCGCCCCATTTGTGACTTAGTCGATTTGCCTTCTTCTGTCTTTTGGGGATCATGAAGGTGACAATAACCAGAAGTCCCTGCTTTCAATCGGCAAGGTTGTCCAGTTTCTGTTTTTGCTTTGCAATATTGGTTAGATGGTTCTGACATAAAACAAATCCGATAAAAGTTACGATCGGCCCGTTCTTTGTGGTTCACATACCCGCACCGACGTAACTCAAATTTCGTACTCCTTTGCCGAATAGCGCACAACTACCCATCCGCCCACGCACAAAACCGGCGCGGGAGGCTTCCGCCCGCCGCGCCCGGTATCGAGTGCCCCCTGGGAAACTTGGGAGCGTTGGTTTGAGAGCCGCCCGTTCACCGGGCGGTCGTTCGATTATCTTTTGCGCCCCAGGCGGGGCGCTTCCTTCGGAGCGCGCGGGGATTCGCCCGCGCGCATTTTCACCCATCTTCCCTAATGCACCCGCAGCCGTTCCGGCAATTCCCGGATCGCCCGGTCGATAAGCGCATCGTCCTTGGCCGGCGTCAGGCGCGCCGCCAGCAGTTCGCGCGTCGCCGCGACGGCGAGGTCGACGGCGCGCGCGCGCACCACCGCCATCGCCTGTTCCTCGGCGCGGCGGATGCGCTCCAGCGCCGATTTTTCGCGCCGCTTGAGGGCGGCTTCGAGCTTGGCCTTGCCCTCGGCGGTCATGCGGTTCGCTTCCTCGCGCGCGTGGCGGACGATGGATTCGGCCTCGATCGACACCTCGCGCTGCTTCCGCTGATATTGGGCGAGCAGTTCCTGCGCCTCGACGCGCAGTTTCTCCGCCTCGTCCATCTCGGCCTTGATCTTGGCGGCGCGGTCGTCGAGCGCCTTGGGTACCGCCTTGGCGATCGGCCGCCAGACCAGAGCAACGAAGATCAGGAGCGATATCGCCACCCAAAACGTCGGATCGGTGAGAAACGCCATGGCCGATGCTTCCTTCAATTCCCGCTCTTGAGCACGGCGGCGACGGCCTTGTCGGCCTCGGCCCGCTCCAGTCGCTCGCCGATCAGGCGCTGGGCCGCGTCGGCGGCGGCCTCGGCGGCGGCCTCGCGCACGCCCCCCATGGCGGCCTCCAGCGCGCGGGCGATGCCGGCCTCGCTCTCCGCCACCCGGAGGGCGAGCCTCTTGGCCAGTTCCGCTTCCTCGCGCGCCGCGGTTTCGGCGATGTGCCGGCCGGCCTCGGCGATCAGGCCGCGGGCCTGCTCGCGCGCCTCGCCCACCGCCTTTTCGTAAACCGCGAGCGCCGTGGCCGCGTCCTTCTTCAGGGTTTCGGCCTTCTCCAGGTTGGTTTCGATCCGCCGCCGCCGCGTGTCCAGAACGTCGGCGATGCGCGGCACCACCACGCGCGCCATGACGAAGTAGAGCGCGACGAAGGTGACCGCGAGCCAGAAGATCTGGGAGGCGAACGAACTGGGGTCGAACTGCGGCATATCAGCCGAACAGGATCACGAGTGCGATCACCAGCGCGAACAGCGCGATCGCTTCCACCAGCGCGAAGCCGAGCATGGTCATGGGGAAGACCGCGCCCTGGGCCGACGGGTTGCGCCCGACCGCCTGGATGAAGGCGGCGAAGATGTTGCCGATGCCGATACCGGACCCGATCACGCCGATGACGGCGAGGCCGGCACCGAGGAGTTTGGCGGCTTGGAGTTCCATGAGGTCGATCCTTTCCGAGGTTGTTCAGTGCAGATGCAAGGCGTCGTTGATGTAAAGACAGGTGAGGATCGTGAACACGAACGCCTGCAGGAACGCGATCACGAATTCGAGCCCGGTCAGCGCGACGACGAAGGCGAGCGGCACGACGCCGAACACGCCGAGCGAGACGATGAACCCGGCGAACACCTTGAGCAGCGTGTGGCCGGCGAGCATGTTGGCGAACAGCCGCACCGACAGGCTGATCGGGCGGGAGAGATAGGAAATGACCTCGATCACGATCAGCAGCGGCGCGATGAACAAGGGCGCGCCCGGCGGCAGGAAGAACGAGAAGAAATGGAAACCGTGCTTGACGAAGCCGAGGATGGTGACGCCGATGAAGATGACGATCGCCATCGCGAAGGTGACCGCGATGTGGCTGGTGAAGGTGAAGCTGTAGGGCATCATCCCCCACATGTTGCCGAACAGCACGAACATGAAGATGGTGAAGATCAACGCGAAATAGGGCCGCCCCTCGGGCCCGATGGTGTCGCGGATCAGGTTGCCGATGAAGCCGTAGGAAAGCTCGACCATCGATTGCCAGCGTCCCGGCACCAGCGCGCGGCCCCGCATGCCGAGGGTCAGGAACGCGACCACGGTCATCAGGGTGAGCGTCATGAACAGGGCGGAATTGGTGAAGGACAAGTCGACGCCGCCGACGTGGATCGGGATCAGCGGCTTGATTTCGAACTGGGAGAGGGGACCTGCCTGCGCCACGTCGAAGGTTCCTATGTCTTGTCCTTGTCTTTGCCGCGAAAGCCGGGCCCCTGGGCGAACCCCTGCGCCAGCTTGTAGACGTTCAGCATCCCCGCGAGACCGCCCAGGAACACGAACACGATCAGTCCCCAGGGGTCGGTATCCAGCCACGCATCGATCAGCCATCCGATCGCGACCCCGACCGCGATCGCCGCCACCAGTTCCACGCTCACCCGGAGCGCGATGCCGAGCGCCGACTGGGGCGGTTCCCCGCCCGGCCCGAAACCGGGGCCGCCCGGCCGCGCGCCGAGGGATTCGCCCTCGCGCGCCTTGGCGAGGCGCGCTTCGAGATCGCGGAGCGCTTGCGGGTCCTTATCCTCGCCCATCAGGCGCTACTCCGACGCGGAACAGGCGCGGAAAGTAGGCTTCGCCCCGAGGCCCTGTCAAGGCGCAAGGACCCGGGCCGAAGGGTCTGACTTCGCTGGCGGAATTCCTGTTTTTACCCGCGCGCGGCGCCGACGAATTTCAGGCCGCGAGGACAGAGTCGCGCAATTCCTCGGCCTTCTGCAGGTCGACCGAAACCAGCTGGGATACGCCGCGTTCCTGCATGGTCACCCCGAACAGGCGGTCCATGCGCGCCATGGTCATGCGGTGGTGGGTGACCACCAGGAAGCGGGTGCCGCCCGCCTTCGCGATTTCCTCCAAGAGCGTGCAGAAGCGGTCGACGTTGGCGTCGTCGAGCGGCGCGTCCACTTCGTCCAGCACGCAGATCGGCGCCGGATTGGTGAGGAAGACGCCGAACAGCAGCGCCAGCGCGGTCAGTGCCTGCTCGCCGCCCGACAGCAGCGACAGCGTCTGGAGGCGCTTGCCGGGCGGGCTCGCCATCACCTCGAGGCCGGCTTCGAGCGGATCGTCCGATTCGACCAGGGCGAGATGCGCGCGCCCGCCGCCGAACAGACGGGTGAACAGGTCCTGGAAATGCTTGTCGACCTCGGCGAAGGATTTGAGCAGGCGCTCGCGCCCCTCGCGGTTCAGTTCCTGGATGCCCTTGCGCAGCTTCTCGATCGCCGCGATCAGGTCGGCGCGCTCGGCCTGCATGGTTTCGATCTGGCGGGTCAGATCCTCGGCTTCCTGCTCGGCGCGCAGGTTGACCGGGCCCATGGTCTCGCGCTCGCGCTGGAGCCGCTCCATCTTCTTCTCGACTTCGGCGATCTCGGGCAGCTCGTCGCCCTCGGCGATGCCGGCGATCTCGGCGAGGCGCTCGGGCGGCGCGTCGAGCCGCTCGGCGACGCGCTCGACCAGGGCGCGGGCGGACACCTTGGCCTGTTCGAGTAGGCCCTCGGCGCGGATGCGCTCCTCGCGGCCCTCGGCCAGGTGCGCCTCGGCGGCGCGCAGCGCCTTGTCCGCAAGGCCAAGCGCGTTCTCGGCGAGCGCCAAGCGGTCGGCGGCGGCGCGGCGGCGGGCTTCGGAGGCCTCGACCGCGCCCATGAGGACGCGGCGCTGCTCGGCGATTTCCGCCGGGCGGCCGGCGAGCCGGTTCCGCTCGTCCTCGGCCGCGGCGCGGCGCTCGGCGAGCGCCGCGATCTGGCGCAGGGCGTTGGCTTCCCGGCTTTCCCAGGAGGCGTTTTCGCGGGCGATGTCGTCGAGCCGGCGCAGCCGTTCGGCGGCGGCGCGGGTCAGCGCCTCGCACGCGGCCTGGCGTTCGCGTTCCTCGGCGCGGGCGCGCGCCAGATGCTGGCGCATCTCGTCCAGTTGCGCGCGCGCGGCGGCCGCGTCGGGCAGGCCGGCGATTTCATCGGCGACGCGGGCGGAATCATTGCGCGCCTCGGCGAGATCGTCCTCGGCGGCGCGGATCTGGTCGGCGAGGGCGGCGAGGCGCGAGCTTTGCTCGGCGATCTTCTGGCGGAGTCCCGAGGCCGTATCGCGGGCCCGGCTGTGCGTCTCCTCGGCCGCGAGCAGCCGGACGCGTGCGTCGCGTTCGGCCTGCTGGGCGGCGTCGGCGCGGGCGCGGACCGCGTCGGCTTCGGCTTTCGCGGATTCGAACGCGGCGCGGACGCCGCCGATGGCGGCGCGCACCGCTTTCAGCCGGTTGCGCTGTTCGAGCCGGGTGGCGGCCGGAGTCGGCGCGCCGGCGCGCGCCGTGAAGCCGTCCCAGCGCCAGAGACCGCCGTCGCGGCTGATCAGGCGCTGGCCGGGCTCGAGCCGCGCAGCGAGCGCGTCGCCGTCGGTTTCGCTCGCAACCACGCCGATCTGGGCGAGGCGGCGGGCGAGCGCGGCGGGCGCGCGCACGAATTGGGCGAGCGGAATGGCGCCTTCGGGGAGCGCGGGCGCGTCCTCGATGGGGGGCAGGGTGCGCCAGCGCACGGGTGCCGCTTCGTCGGCGGCCGCCGACAGGTCCTCGCCGAGCGCGGCGCCGAGTGCCGCCTCGTAGCCTTCGTCCACGGCGACGGCGTCGATCAGCGGCGGCCACAAGTCGGGCGAGCCGGGTTCCAGAAGGCGGGCGAGCGCCGCTTCCTCGGCCTCGACGTTGGCGAGGGAGGTCTGAGCCGCGCGCATCGCCTCGTCGGCGCGGGTGCGCTCGGCCTCGACGCCGGTGCGCGCGGCTTCGGCGGCCTCGATCTCGCCGCGGGCGGCCTGGAGGGCGAGGCGGGCGCTTTCGGCCGCCGCGTCGGCCGCCTCGGCGGCGGCGACGGCGACGGCTTCGGCCTCGACGCGGGCGCGTTGTTCGGCCAGTTCGCCCACGCGCTGGGCGAGGCGGCCGATGCGCTCGTCGAGTTCGGCCTTGGCGCGCGCGAGCGCCTGGCGCCGGGTTTCGGTTTCGGCGACTTCGTGGGTGAGTCGGGCGAGCTTGAGGTCCTCGGCCGCGACCGCGTCGGCGGCGGCGGCGAGCGCGGCCTCGGCCTCGGCGCGGGCGACGGCTTCGCCGGCGCGGGCTTGGTCGATGGCGGCGCGTTCGTTGGCGAGGCGGCCGATGGCTTCGCGCGCCTCGGCGCGCAAGGATTCCTCGCGCTCGGTGTCCTGGGCGATGTGGGCGAGGCGGGTTTCGATTTCGCGGCGGCTTTCCTCGAGACGGCGTTCCTCGGCGTCGAGCTGCTCGCGGGCGATGATCAGGCGCTGCAGTTCGGCCGCGGCTTCGGCTTCCGCGTGGCGCAGCTCGGGCAGGCCCGAGGCGCGCTCCGCCTGCTCGGCCGCCGCCTCGGCGGCGGCGCGGGTGCGCTCGGTCACCTCGGTCTCGGCCGAGGCGAGGCGCCACTTGGCCTCGTCGAGCTCTGCGTCCGCCGAACGCCAGCGCAGGTAGAAATAGGTCGCTTCGGCGACGCGGATATGCTGGCTCAGGTTGCGGTAGCGCGCGGTCTGGCGCGTCTGCTTCTTCAGGTTCTGGAGCTGGGCGTCAAGGGTCTGCAGCACGTCGTCGACGCGCTTCAGGTTGGCGTCGGCGGCCCGGAGCCTGATCTCGGCTTCATGGCGGCGCGAATGGAGGCCGGTGATGCCGGCCGCTTCCTCGAGCAGCATGCGCCGGTCGGCGGGCTTGGCGGCGATCAGGGCGCCGATGCGGCCTTGGCTGACCAGCGCGGTCGAACGGGCGCCGGTGGCGGAATCGGCGAACAGGATTTGCACGTCGCGGGCGCGCACGTCCTTGCCGTTGACGCGGTAGAGCGAGCCTTCGCCGCGTTCGATCCGGCGCACCACCTCGATCCGGTCGGTGTCGTTGAATTGCGCCGGCGCCGAGCGGGCGGAATTGTCGAGCGCGAGCGAAACCTCGGCGATGTTGCGGCCCGGGCGCTGGGCGGTGCCGCCGAAGATGACGTCGTCCATTTCGCCGCCGCGCATCTGCTTGGGCGACGTTTCGCCCATGACCCAGCGCAGAGCTTCGACCAGGTTCGACTTGCCGCATCCGTTGGGCCCGACGATGCCGGTGAGCCCGGTCTCGATCATAAGATCGGTCGACTCGACGAAGGACTTGAAGCCGGTGAGGCGAAGGCGATTGAATTGGAGCACGGAGCGCCGGTCCTTGTTGACGGTTACTTCGCTTTTTTCTTCAACGCGGTCTCGATCGCGTCGCGGAATACCTCGAAGGGCTGCGCGCCGACGATGACCGCGCCCTCGATCACGAACGTGGGCGTGGAGTTGACGCCGTAGCGCCGGCTCGCGCCCTCGACCCGTTCGCGCAGGCCGAGAAGCAGGGGCTGGAGGTCGAGACACGCCTGGACGTCCTGCTCGGACAGTCCGCTGAAGCGGGCGATGCGACCGATTTCCTGGATCGGATCGCGGCTGCGCATCCAACGCTCTTGTTCGCGGAACAAAGTTTCGATCAATCCAAAATAGGCGCTTCTTGGCGCGCAGCGCGCAACCATGGCGGCGGCGGTGGCTGGTCCGCCGAGGGGAAAATCCGAAAAAACCAGCCGTGCCTTGCCGGTATCGAGGTATTCGGTCTTGATGCGGGGCAGTGTATCTCGGTGGAAGCTCGCGCAGTGGGGGCAGCCGAGGGACGAGTGCTCGATGATGGTTACCGGTGCGTCGGCGCGCCCGATCACCCGATCGGCCAGCGCATCCTCTAAGGACGCGATGCCGGCCGCGGCGGGCAGGACCCAGCCGAACATGGCTAACAACCAGTAAAACACAATCTTTCGGGACACTTAGGCCTCGCCGACCACTATATATAGACCGGACTATAGTCGCCCACCGGCCGAAAAGTCCATGGTTTTAAGGCCTGTTCGGCGGGTTACCCCCTGTTTTGCCCTTTGTTTTGGCAGGCGCCAGCACCGCGCGCCCCAAGGCTTCGAGTTTGGCGCGCAGGCCGGAATCCTTGACGCCGGCGAGGGTGCGCTCGAGCTTCGCCTCGGCTTCGGGGCCGAGCGGCGGGGTGGGCTCGGGCTCCGGCGGCGGCGGGGGCAGAGGCGCTTGAATCATGTGCAACAGCGCCACCGCCCGATAGCCGAAATGGCCGTTGATCCGCTCGATCAGCAGCGGCTCGATGTGCTGGATTTCGGTCGCGAGCCCGCCCGGCGCGACTTTCAAATGCAAGGTGCCGTTGGTCCTTTCCCCGGTGGCGAAGGCGATCCGCGCCGGCCGGCTGGAGCGCGCCAGCAGCGGCCCGGCGATCTCCGCCCAGTCGGCGACGATGCGCCCGTCGGCGAGGCCGCGCTTGCCGAAAAGCGGCCGCATCAGCCGCCGCGCGAGCGTGTTCAGGGTCGCCGCCCTGCCGGCGCGCACGAATTTGCCGCTGCGGGACGTATGGCCTGAGGTCATGGCGGGACAGTATACCTCTTTCGATGGCTGGGAACGCAAAGCTTCTCGGGCGGCGCCTGCTGGCGGGGTTCGATCGCCAGGGCCGCGCGTTGCCGTGGCGCGAAGGCCGCGGCGCGCGCCCCGGTAGGGGCGGATCTTTTATCACGCGCGTCACGCCGGTAGGCGTGCCTTCGCACGATGATTCGCCCGCGCGGCCCGACGTTTACCGGGTGTGGCTGAGCGAAATCATGCTTCAGCAGACGACGGTAGCGACCGTCGCGCCGTATTACGCGCGCTTTCTCGCGCGCTGGCCGACGGTGGCGGCGCTGGCCGCCGCGCCCCTCGACGACGTGCTGCACGCCTGGCAAGGGCTCGGCTACTACGCCCGCGCCCGCAATCTGCACCGCGCCGCGCGCGAGGTGGCGGGTCCCCTTGGCGGAAAATTCCCGCGCGACGAGGCCGGGCTCGCCCGCCTGCCGGGCGTCGGGCCCTACACCGCGGCCGCCGTCGCGGCGATCGCCTATGGGGAGCAGACGGTGCCGGTGGACGGCAACGTGGCGCGGGTGATCGCGCGGCTCCACGGGCTGCGGGTTCGCCTGCCCGACCCGCCACGCAGTCGTGTTTTGGGCGGAAGACGGACGCGGCCGGGTGCTGGTGCGCCGCCGCCCCGAAAAAGGGCTTCTCGGCGGAATGATGGAGTTTCCCTCGACCCCTTGGCGGGCAAAGCCGTGGTCGGCGGTCGAAGTGGTGCGCCACGCGCCGGCGAAGGGCAATTGGCAATCGGTCAATTCCGGCGCTTTCGCGCACGCCTTCAGTCACTTCACGTTGAAGGGAAAGGTCGTTCGCGCGCGCGTTGCCGGCGGCGATATCGAGGGACTGACGTGGTGGCCGGTCGCCCGGCTGAACCGCCTTGCGTTGCCGAGCGTGATGAAGAAGGCGATAAAGACCGCCGGCGGCGCTATTGGTCGTAGACCACCAGCGAATCGAACGGCACGGAAAGCTTCGAGCGGCCGTTAAGAAACGACAGCTCGATCAAACAGGCGGCGCCGACCACGTCGGCACCCACCTTGCGAGCAGTTCGGGCGGCGGCATTCAGCGTGCCGCCGGTCGCGAGCAAGTCGTCGAGCACCACGATGCGGTCCCCCTTTTTGATCGCGTCGTGCTGAATCTCGACGGTGTCGGTGCCGTATTCGAGCGCGTATTCGTGCCGGATGGTTTTGCCCGGAAGCTTGCCTCTCTTGCGCACCATGATGAAGCCGAGGCCGAGCTTGAGCGCGAGCGGCGCCGCGATCAAAAATCCGCGCGATTCGATCCCGGCAAGCACGTCGGGCTGGTGCCGGCCGATCAGCTTCGCCATCCGGCCCATGGTCACCTGCCAGGCGTCGGGATGGGCGAGCAAGGTCGAGATGTCGTAGAACAGGATACCCGGCTTCGGAAAATCGGGGATCGAACGGATATGGTCCTTGATGTTCATGACGGCGTATTTCTCGGCTGGCGTCGCGAGCACTTTAGCCGTTTCGCCGCAAAAGCGAAACGGCGCTCGATGGGCCGACCCACCTAGCGCCGTCGCGACGACAATTCCGGATGCAGCCGGAATTACTTGCCCTTTTCCAGGAACTCGATCACCTCGTGGCGCTCCTTGGCGTTGGGGAGCTTGAAGGCCATCGCGCTGCGCGGCGCGCCCTTGGCCTTCACGAATTTTTCCGGATCGGTCAGGTATTCGTCGAGCGCCTTCTTGTCCCATTTGTAGTCCGCGCCCTTGAGGCCGACGTAGCGGGTGAAGCCCTCGACGGTACCGGCCTGGCGGCCGTATATGCCATGGAGCGACGGGCCGACTTTGTGTTTGCCCTTTTCCATGTCGTGGCAAACCATGCACTTGGTGCGGAATATCTTGGCGCCGTCTTCGGACGCCTGGACGCTTGCGGCGCCGAAGGCAAGAACGGCGGCGGCGCCGGCGAGGAAGTGCTTGACGAAGGTCATGATCGCGATTTCTCCGGAAAAACGTTGCATTCGAGTTCAAAGAGGGACGGGATTATGGCCGCCTTCATGGCGGCTGGCAACCCACCAGTCCGGCAAATCCTTGCTGCGAGCCGTTATTATCGTGTTCCAATTTGGCGGGGCGCGCGCATGGGTATTTGCCCGCGCGCCCCGCGCCTATGCCCTTGCGGGGATTTGACCGGTATCTCACTATTACGTCCCTGTCGTCGGCGTAAGACCGGGAACGCGCGCGTTCCCGGGGCCGCAACGCTCACTCGGAACCGCGACCGCCATGACCCGCAACGCGCTCAGCCAGGATGACGTCGTCCGCCTGTTGACCGATCCCTCGGGCGAGGCCCGCGCGGTGACCGCGGCCAAGATCGCCGCCGAATTCGGCAAGGGTGAACTGGCGCCGGGGGAACGCAAGATCGCCGAGGAAATCTTCCGCCTGATGGTGCGCGACGCCGAGGTGCGGGTGCGCGAGGCGCTGGCCGATAATCTGAAACGCGCGCGCGACGTGCCGCGCGAAGTGGTGGTGGCGCTCGCCAAGGACGTTGACCGGGTCGCCGAGCCGATCCTCAAGTTTTCCGAGGTTCTGACCGACAACGACTTGGTGGAGATCATCCGCACCCAGGGTCCGGCCAAGCAGGTGGCGATCGCCAGCCGGACGGCGGTGTCGGAGAAGGTCTCCGCGTCCCTGGTCGAAACCCACAACGAAGCGGTGGTGCAAACCCTGGTCGCCAACGAGGGCGCCGCGATTTCGGAAAAGTCCTTGCAAACGGTGATCGACGACTTCGGTGGGCGCGAGGGCATCCAGGCGGCGATGGTGCATCGCCCCAGGCTGCCGGTGACGGTGGCCGAGCGGCTGGTGACGCTGGTGTCGGAAAAACTGAAGACCGAATTGGTGTCGCGCCACGAGCTTCCGGCGGCGCTCGCGACCGATTTGTTGCTGCAAAGCCGCGAGCGCGCGGTGCTCGGCATTTCGAGCGAGGCCGAGGAGCAAGAGGTGCAAACCCTGGTGCGTCAAATGCGCGCGCACGGCCGGCTCACGCCCTCGATCGTGCTGCGCGCGGCGGTCATGGGCGACATCACGTTCTTCGAGGCCGCATTGGCGGAACTTGCCGGCATTCCGCTCGCCAACGCCCGCGCCCTGATTCACGACGAAGGTAAGCTCGGCCTTCGGTCGCTCTGCGACAAGGCGCGATTGCCGGCGTCGTATTTTCCGGGTATTCGCGCCGCCTTGGACGTGTTCCGCGAGACCAGCTACGACGGCGGCGAGCAAGATCGCGAGCGCTATAAACGGCGCATGATCGAGCGGGTGCTGACCCAGTACGGCGATCTCGGCGTGGTGATGGAGGCCGACGACCTCGATTACCTGCTCAAGAAGATGGGCGAGCTGCCGGCGCTGTCGGCAAGCTCGGCCTGACCGGCTTTATTTCTTTCCGTTCCGGGCGCCCGTTCGTCCGCAACTTATTCGTCCGTCCGGGGCGACCATTTCACGATCGCATTTCCCGGGTTGTTGGCGCACAACGCGGTAAACGTGTTGAGCGAGAGATTGGTGGGCGTGCGGTCGTCGACCGTAACCCCGCCCTTTTTTGCCAGCATCCAACCCGCGTTGGCGCATTGATCGGCTGTGAGCCCTTCGATCGTGACGACCGGGCGGGCGCCCGTCCGATCGACGTAAAGACGCCCGCCGAAGACATGGGTCGTGACCGTCTCGCCCCGGCTTGCCGCCTGGGCCTGCTCCAGCAGCAGAGTGGCGTTGCGCTTCGCCTCGCGCTGGGGGGCGTTCTCAATATAGGTGGCGATCATGGTGCCGGCCACCGCGGCCACCACCGCCAGTCCCGCGGCAACGTGGACTATCCGTTTGATATGCCGTGCAACGGCGCTGCGGGCCAGTTCGGTCAGTTCGATCGGTTTCGATTTCGAACGACGCTCTTTGCCGGGTGCCGTCGAACCCGCGATATCGGCGAAGGCATTGGCCGTGGCTTCGGCCTTGGCGGCTTCGTACTCCAGGACCTTGAGGATGCGGTCGGACTTGATCTGACGAAGCATATCGACCATCGCGTCGGTGGTGCGCGCGAGCCGCGTCGGCGACATCCGGTCGGGCAGCATGGTTCGCAATTGATGGACGAACCGCTCGATTTCGAGCGGATCGTCCTTGCGGACGTAAAGGCGCGAGACGATGGCGATCATGCATTCACGCAGCGCGGCGGCGGAGCGCGTACGGCGCACAAGCGCGATCAAGCCGGTCTCGGGGTCCTCGAACACCCTTTCCCAGTCGATGGCGCCGCTCGGGGTTTTCGGCCAGTCGGCCTTGGAGGTGTCGATCATGCTCCGATCCTAGCCCAAAAATTCGCTCCGCGCGTCTGACTTCGCCGAACTCCGCTTCGTTCAGGAACAGAACGGGGCGACGTTGGTCAAGTCGAGCGGCGGAGGGCCGCCTGGGTATTGACGCCGGGAGCGATAATTACTTTAACTTTGGGGTTGTCGTGGACAACGGGGGTTGTCTGTGATGACGACATAAATCGCATAAATCTAAGACGTTGCAAATTAAACGATAAATTCCAACTGTGCCCGCTGGACCGCTTCGTGTTGGAAACGACCGCGCGTTCGGCGGCGGATTTGCCGGGCACTCATGCGAACACCGCTCGACCTTCCTGCACTCGCATTGGAAATGAAAACGGCGCAAGACTCGGCGCGTCAGGTCGCGCCTTTCACGACACGCCTGCCCGCATTTTTCCTCTCCGACGCCTACGAGGTCGCGCACCTCATTCACCGTGCGCGTCTGACAGAGGGCGCTAAGTCCGTGGGTCGAAAGATCGGGTTCACCAACCCCGATATGTGGTCCAAATTCGGAGTTCGCGAACCGATTTGGGCGCACATCTACGATACGACGGTCGTTCGTCTGAACGACACGCGGGCTACTTGTCGCCTCGGTAAGTTCGTCGAGCCGAAGATCGAACCTGAAATTGTCTTCGGCTTTCGCGCTGTTCCCCGAACCGGCGCGGGGCTTGTCGAGGTTCTGAATGCGATCGATTGGGTGGCACACGGCTTCGAAATCGTGCAATCGCACTTTCCCGGCTGGAAGTTTCAGGCCCCGGACACCGTTGTTGACGCCGGGCTCCACGCCACCTTGTTGGTCGGCCCCCCGCGGCCTTTATCTCAACTCGGCACCGACGTGATCGGCGCGCTTGAGTCCTTCACGCTTACGCTGTCATGCGGCGATCGCCATATCGAAACGGCCAAGGGCTCTAATGTTCTGGGCAATCCATTATCCGCCATAGCCCACCTGTTGTCGGTATTGGCCAACCAACCCGACTACGCCGCATTGCAGGCGGGCGAAATCGTGGCGACCGGCACGGTTACCACCGCGCGGTCGGTTCAGGCGGGCGAAATTTGGCGGTCCGAAGTGCGGGGAATCGCACTTCCTGGTCTCACAGTCGAATTCTTAGTATGAGTCCGAACCTTAAATCATAAAAATGGTCGGAGTGAGAGGATTCGAACCTCCGGCCCCTAGCTCCCGAAGCTAGTGCTCTACCAGGCTGAGCTACACTCCGCCGCGAAATCGGGGCCGGTTATAGACCCGGCGCGAGGGTGGGGCAAGGCGGTCCCGACGGGGGTCTTGGGCCTTTTAATACGCCCGTTCGATGCAGAAATCGATCAATTCGAGGAGCGCGGTCTTTTCCACCCCCTCCGGGAAGATGCCGAGCGCGTCGCGCGCGATGGCGCCGTAATGGCGGGCGCGTTCGACCGTGTCGGTAAGCGCGCCGTGCCGGTTGAGCAGTTCGATGGCGCGATCGAGATCGCTTGGATCCTGGTTCTGGTCTTCAAGGGTGCGCCGCCAGAACGCGCGTTCTTCCTCGTCGCCGCGGCGATAGGCGAGGATGGTGGGGAGCGTGATCTTGCCGTCGCGGAAATCGTCGCCGACCGTTTTGCCCAATACCGCCTGCTTGGCCGAATAGTCGAGCGCGTCGTCGACCAGCTGGAAAGCGATGCCGAGGTTCATGCCGAAGGCGTCGAGCGCCTCGGCCTCGATGCGCGGGCGGTTGGCGACCACCGCGCCGATGCGGCAGGCGGCGGCGAACAGCTGCGCCGTCTTGGCGCGGATGACGTCGAGATAGGCGGGTTCGCCCGTGGCGGTGTCGTTGGCGGTAACGAGTTGCAGCACCTCGCCCTCGGCGATCACGGCGGATGCGCGCGACAGGATCGCGAGCACGTCGAGCGATCCGTCCTCGACCATCAACTCGAACGAACGGCTGAACAGGAAATCGCCGACCAGCACGCTCGCCTTGTTGCCCCAGAGGGCATTGGCGCTGGCTTCGCCCCGGCGCAGGTCGCTGTCGTCGACCACGTCGTCGTGGAGCAATGTCGCGGTGTGGATGAATTCGACGCACGCCGCGAGCGCGAGGTGCCGTTCGCCCCGATAGCCGCACATGCGCGCGGAGGCCAGCGTGAGCATGGGACGGATGCGCTTGCCGCCGGAAGCAACGATATGCCCGGCCAGCTGCGGGATCATCGCCACCGGACTCTGCATCCGGCGCACGATCAGGGCGTTGACCGCCTTGAGGTCGTCGGCGACGAGGCGGGTCAGGCCATCCAGCGACGGCTTGCGTTCCCGGCCTTCCTCCAGGTTGACGACGACACCCAAAACTCGGTTCCTTCCCGGGCGCTTGACGGGCGGGTTAACCCGCCCGAACCTATTGAATCGAAATCATAGGGATTCGAGCGCGGCGCGGTCAAGGCGCGCCCCAATATGTGAATCATGATCGAGTTGGTACGCAGCAACGACCTGGTGTTTTTGTCCTGGCTTCTTGCCGCGTTGCGGCAGGAAGGGATCGAGGCCCTCGTGCTTGACGCCCACGCCAGCGCGGCGGACGGGAGCATTTCGGCCATTCCGCGCCGGGTGGTGGTGGATGAGGCCGACGCGGGGGCCGCGCGCCGGGTGCTGGAGCTCGCCGACGCGATCGGCCGGGAGGGCGGACCGTGACCGCCGTCGGCGCGGCGGAAATTACCCGCGACACGCTGCTCGGCGGGCGGGTGCGGCTCGCGCAGCCGAAGCGGGGTTTGCGCGCGGCGATCGACCCGGTGCTGCTCGCGGCCGCGGTGCCGGCGCGCGCGGGCGAGCAGGCGTTCGAGGCCGGATCCGGCACCGGCGCCGCCGCGCTTTGCCTCGCCTGGCGCGTGCCGGGCGTCCGCGTGAGCGGAATCGAGCTCGATCCGGCGCTCGTCCGGCTCGCCGACGACAACGCGCGCGCGAACGGCATGGACGATCGCGTGCGCTTTTTCGCGGGAGACCTGTTCGCGCTACCGTCCGAACTGGCGGGGAAAAAATTCAATCACGTTTTCGCCAACCCGCCGTTCCTGGAGGCGGGCTCGGGCACGCTTTCGCCCGATCCGGCGCGCCGCCGCGCGACGGCGGAAGGCGCTGGCGGGCTCGCGGCATGGGTCGCGGCGTGCTGCGATCGGCTCGCGCCTGGCGGCACGCTTACGCTCATCCACCGCGCCGATCGGCTGGATGCGCTGGTCGCGGCGCTGTCGGAGCACGCGGGCGGGATCGTGATCTTTCCGTTGTGGGCGGGCGAAGGAAAGCCGGCCAAGCGTATCATCGTCGCCGCGCGCGAAGGCGCGGCCGAACCGACCGTGACCCGCCCCGGCCTGGTGCTGCATCGCCGGGGCGGCGGCTACACGTCCGAGGCCGAGGCGATCTTGCGCGAGGGCCGCGCGCTCCCCATGTCATAATCCACCGCCATGCCCGAGCATCCCTTCCAAAAATTTCTCGCCCGGCTGCCGTTCGGGCGCCTGGCCAACCCGCCGCCGGCGGTGGCGGTGGTGCGGCTTTCGGGCGTGATCGGGCGCGTGGGCGCGTGGCGGGGCGGGTTGTCACTCGGCGGTCTCGCGCCCGCGCTTGAGCGCGCATTTCGGCTCTGGAACCTGAAGGCGGTCGCGCTCGCGATCAATTCGCCCGGCGGCTCGCCGGTGCAGTCGGCGCTGATCGCCGGGCGCATCCGCGCGCTCGCTTCCGAACACGACGTGCCGGTGATCGCCTTCGCCGAGGACGTCGCGGCTTCCGGCGGCTATTGGCTGGCGTGCGCGGCGGACGAGATTTACGCCGACGCCAACTCGATCGTCGGCTCGATCGGGGTCATGAGCGGCGGCTTCGGCTTCGTCGATCTGTTGAAGCGCATCGGTGTCGAACGCCGCCTGCATGTGGCGGGCGAGCGCAAGACCTTGCTCGATCCGTTCCTGGAAGAAAAGCCGGAAGACGTCGCCCGTCTTGCCGCGATCCAGCGCGACATCCACGAAAGCTTCAAGGCGGCGGTGCGCGAGCGGCGCGGCAGTCGCCTCAAGGCGCCCGAGGACGAGTTGTTCAGCGGCGAGTTCTGGACCGGGCGGCGCGCGCTGGAACTCGGCCTGATCGACGGCCTCGGCGATATGCGCTCTACCTTACGCGCGCGCTTCGGCGACAATGTGCGCCTGAAACCGGTCATGGGCCGTTCGCGCTGGTGGCCGCGCCGGATCGGATTCGCCCGCGCCGATGCCGACCCGGTCGACGTGGTCGACCGCGCGCTGGCCGCGGTCGAGGAGCGACTGTGGTGGGGCCGCTTCGGGCTCTAGCCTTCGTACCGGCCGGGGAACCGAGTTGACCGTTCCCGCCCGCGCCCCTACAAAACCTCATGTTCGGCCTGAGCCTCACCAAGATCCTTATCACGCTCTTCGTCATCGTCGCCGTCTGGTACGGCTGGCGCTGGTTCACGCGCTATCAGGCGCTGAAGGCGGCGCGATCCCGTGCCGTTCCCCCGAAAGGGCAAAACCGCGAATCGCCGCGCACCGATTCCCGGATCGAGGCCGAAGACACGATCGAATGTCGCGCCTGCGGCGCCTTCGTCGCCGCGTCGAACGCCACCTCCTGCGGGCGCAAGGATTGCCCATTTCCCGGCTGAGCCGATCGTTGACCCCCATCGGGGCGGACAGTAAGGTTGCTGCGCCGCAGCAATTCCGATGACTCCGAAGCCCCGCCCATATCGTCAAGCGCGCCGCGCGCCTCGCCCCAGCTTTCAATCCCTGATCCTGACCCTTCAGGAATTCTGGGCGGGGCAGGGTTGTCTCGTGCTGCAGCCCTACGACATGGAAGTGGGCGCCGGGACCTTTCATCCCGCGACCACGCTGCGCGCGCTCGGGCCCGATCCGTGGAACGCGGCCTACGTGCAGCCCTCGCGCCGACCCGCCGACGGCCGTTACGGCGAAAACCCGAACCGGTTGCAGCACTATTACCAGTTCCAGGTCATCCAGAAGCCCGCGCCCGCCGACATCCAGGACCGTTACCTGGCGAGCCTGAAGGCGCTCGGCATCGATCCTTCGCTTCACGACATCCGCTTCGTCGAGGACGATTGGGAAAGCCCGACGCTCGGCGCCGCCGGACTGGGCTGGGAAGTATGGTGCGACGGCATGGAAGTGACCCAGTTCACCTACTTCCAGCAGGTGGGCGGGATCGAATGCGATCCGGTGCCGGTCGAGCTCACCTACGGGCTCGAACGGCTCGCCATGTACATCCAGGGCGTGGAGAACGTGTTCGATCTCGACTTCGACGGACGCGGCGTCACCTATGGCCAGGTGTTCCTGCGCGCCGAGCAGGAATATTCCGCTTACAACTTCGAACTCGCCGACATCGACGTTCTCTTCCGCCACTTCGCCGACGCGGAGAAGGAATGTCAGGCGTTGCTCGCGCGCGGCTTGGCGCTTCCCGCCTACGACCAGTGCATCAAGGCGAGCCACCGGTTCAATCTGCTGGACGCGCGCGGCGCGATCGGCGTCGCTGAGCGTGCCGCCTACATCGGCCGCGTGCGGGTGCTGGCCAAGGCCTGCTGCGAGGCGTGGCTGAAAAAGCCGGCTGCCGCGAGCGAATCCTCGCGGCAATCAATTACTGGCGGCGGGGATTCGCCCGCCGCCGGGAAATAGGCGCGGGCGATGGCCGAACTGTTGCTCGAAATCCTGTCCGAGGAAATCCCCGCGCGCATGCAGGCGCGCGCGGGCGATGGTTTGAAGCGGCTCGCGGGCGAGGCCTTCGCCAAGGCGGGCCTCGCCGCCGGAAAGATCGAAACCTTCGTCACGCCCCGGCGGCTGGTGTTGGTCGCGGACGGCTTGCCCGCGAAACAACCGGATGTATCGGAAGAGCGTCGCGGCCCCCGCGTTGATGCGCCCCAGCAAGCTATCGACGGTTTCCTGCGCGCCAATGGATTGGCCTTAGACCAATGCGAAAAACGCGACACCGGCAAGGGCGTGTTCTGGTTCGCCGTCATCAAGAAAACCGGTCAGAAAACCGCCGCCGTGCTGCCCGCCCTGATCGAAGGCGTGCTGGCGCAATTCCCCTGGCCCAAGTCCATGCGCTGGCAGGGGTCGGCGCGTTGGATAAGGCCCGTGCGCAGAATTCTTTGCCGGTTCGACGGCAAGACGGTGCCCCTGTCGTTCGCTGGGGTGAAGGCGGAAAATATGACGCGCGGGCATCGGTTCCTCGCGCCGAAGCCGTTCGCGGTGAGAAATTTCGCCGACTACAAGAAGAAGCTTCTGAAGGCGCGGGTGATCCTCGATCCGGCCGAGCGCCGCGCCGTCATCGAACGGGACGCGGCCAAGCTCGCTAAAAATAAAAATCTCGCCCTCGTCTCCGATGAAGGGCTGTTGAACGAGGTCGTCGGCCTGGTGGAATGGCCGGTCGCGCTGTTGGGGCGCATCGACGACTCATTCATGGACCTGCCGCCCGAGGTGCTGACCACGGTCATGCGCCATCACCAGAAATATTTCGCGCTCAACGACGAGGCGGGGAAGCTCGCGCCGTTCTTCGTCGTCGTCGCCAACACGGCGGCCAAGGACAAGGGTGCCGCCATTGTCGCCGGCAACGAGCGGGTCCTGCGCGCCCGCCTCGCCGACGGGCGCTTCTTCTGGGACCAGGACCGCAAGAAAAAACTCGAAGCCCGCATCCCGGCCCTGAAGGAGCGCGTGTTTCACGCCAAGCTCGGCAACGACTTCGTGCGCGTCCAGCGCCTGCGCCTGCTCGCCGCCGAACTCGCGAAATATGTCTCGGGCGCGGACAAGGCGGCGGCCGAGCGCGCGGCGGAATTGTGTAAAGCCGACTTGACCACCGGCATGGTGGGCGAATTCCCTGAGTTGCAGGGAATCATGGGTCGCTACTACGCGCGTCACGACGGCGAAAGCGCGCCGGTCGCGGACGCCATCGCCGACCACTACCGCCCGCTCGGGCCCGGCGACGCCTGTCCCAAGGCGCCGATCTCGGTCGTACTCGCGCTCGCCGATAAGATCGACGCCCTGACGGGGTTTTTCTCCATTGGCGAAAAGCCGACCGGCTCGCGCGATCCGTTCGCGCTGCGTCGCGCCGCCCTGGGCATCATTCGCTTGGTGGTGGAAAACGGTTTGCGTGTGCCGCTCGTGGCCGCGTTCCGCCAAGCCGACGATCTCCACGCCGCCAGCGCGCGCGGGCCCGCCGCGCGGCTCGACGTGAACGAAATGATGGCGTTCTTTGCCGACCGGCTCAAAGTGGCGCTGCGCGAAAAAGGCGTGCGCCACGACCTGATCGACGCGGTGTTTTCCTTGGGCGGCGAGGACGATCTGGTGCGCCTGCTCGCCCGGGTCGAGGCTTTGAAGAACTTCCTCGCGACCGAGGACGGCGCCAACCTGCTGGTTGCCTACCGCCGCGCCGCCAACATTCTGAAGATCGAGGAAAAGAAGGACGGCAAAAGCTACGACGCCCCCGCCGACTCGGGGTTGCTGACGGCGGCGGAGGAAAAGGCGCTCGATGCCGCGCTGATGGAATCGCGCGTACCGATCGCCGCCGCGCTCGCCGCCGAGAAATTCCAGGACGCTATGCGGGCGCTTGCGGCCTTGCGCGCGCCGGTTGATCGCTTCTTCGATAAGGTGACGGTCAACTGCGATGACGCCGCGCTTCGCGCCAACCGGCTTAAGTTGTTATCGCGTATTCGCGCGGCGCTCGGCGGCGTCGCCGATTTCTCCAGGATCGAGGGCTAGCTCATGGCGAAATACGTGTACGGTTTCGGCGGGGGAAGGGCGGAAGGCAACGCCGGCATGAAGGGGTTGCTGGGGGGCAAGGGCGCCAATCTGGCCGAGATGAGCCGGATCGGCATACCGGTGCCGCCCGGCTTCACCATCACCACCGAGGTCTGCACCTATTATTACGCCAACGGCAAGCGCTATCCCAAGACCCTCAAGGCCGAGGTGGCGACGGCGCTGGCGCGCGTCGAAAAGGCGGTCGGGCGTAAATTCGGCGACGAGATGCGTCCGCTGCTGGTGTCGGTCCGTTCCGGCGCGCGCGCCTCGATGCCGGGGATGATGGACACCGTCCTCAACCTCGGCCTCAACGACCGCACCGTGCTCGCGCTCGCGCGCGAAAGCGGCGACGAGCGCTTCGCCTACGACAGCTACCGCCGCTTTATCCAGATGTACGGCGACGTGGTGCTCGGCGTCGATCACCACAACTTCGAGGAAATCCTCGACGAATTGAAGGACCGCAAGGGGTACTCCTACGACACCGAGCTGAAGGCCGACGACTGGAAGGCGATCGTCGCCGCCTACAAGGCGAAGGCGGAGGAAATCCTCGGCCGTCCTTTCCCGCAGGACCCGGCCGACCAGCTCTGGGGGGCGATCGGTGCCGTGTTCGGAAGCTGGATGAACCAGCGCGCGATCACGTATCGCAAGCTGCACAACGTGCCGGAAAGCTGGGGCACGGCGGTCAACGTGCAGGCGATGGTGTTCGGCAACATGGGCGACGATTGCGCGACCGGCGTCTGCTTCACCCGCAATCCGTCCACCGGCGACAACCATTTCTACGGCGAATTCCTGATCAACGCCCAGGGCGAAGACGTGGTCGCCGGCATCCGCACGCCGCAGCCGCTGACCGCGGCCGAGCGCCAGGCTACCCATTCCAGCCTCAAGTCGATGGAAGAGGCGATGCCCGCGATCTTCGAGGACCTGAGCCGGGTGCGGACCAAGCTCGAAAAGCACTACAAGGACATGCAGGACCTGGAGTTCACGGTCGAACGCGGCAAGCTGTGGATGCTGCAGACCCGCACCGGCAAGCGCACGGCGGCGGCCGCGCTCAAGATCGCGGTCGACATGGTGGACGAAGGCCTGGTGAGCAAGGCCGACGCCATCCGCCGCCTCGATCCGGCGCAGCTCGATCAGTTGCTGCATCCGACCCTCGATCCCAAGGCCGAGCGCGAGGTCATCGCCCGCGGCCTGCCGGCCTCGCCCGGCGCGGCGTCGGGGCGCGTCGTGTTCAGCGCCGAGGACGCGGAGAAATGGGCCAAGAACGGCGAGAAGGTGATCCTGGTCCGGATCGAAACCAGCCCCGAGGACATCGGCGGCATGCACGTCGCGGAAGGAATCCTCACCTCGCGCGGCGGCATGACCAGCCACGCCGCCGTGGTCGCGCGCGGCATGGGCAAGCCCTGCGTTTCGGGCGCGGGCGACATCAAGGTCGATTACAAGGACAAGGCCATGCGCGCGCTCGGCGTCCGGCTCGCCGAAGGCGACGTGGTCACTATCGACGGCGCCACCGGCGAGGTGATGAAGGGCGCGGTCGCCACCATCCAGCCCAAGCTCACCGGCGATTTCGCCCGGCTGATGATCTGGGTTGACGAGATTCGCACGCTCGGCGTGCGCGCCAACGCCGAAACGCCCGAGGACGCGCGCGCCGCCCGCCGTTTCGGCGCCGAAGGCATCGGCCTTTCGCGCACCGAACACATGTTCTTCGATCCCGAACGCATCCTGCACATGCGCCAGATGATCCTGGCCCCGGACGAGGCCGCGCGCCGCGTGGCGCTGGCGAAGCTGTTGCCCTACCAGCGCGCCGATTTCGTCGAGCTGTTCAAGATCATGGACGGGCTGCCCATCACCATCCGGCTCTTGGACCCGCCGTTGAACGAGTTCCTGCCGCACAAGGACGAGGAGATCGCCGAAATCGCCCGCGACGCCGGGGCCGACCTTAATTTGGTCCGGACCCGCGCGCTCGATCTCGACGAAGCCAATCCGATGCTCGGCCATCGCGGTTGCCGCTTGGGCATCACCTATCCCGAAATCTACGAAATGCAGGCGCGCGCCATTTTCGAGGCCGCGGCCGAGGTCGCCAAGGCCGGCGTCAAGGTCAAGCCCGAAATCATGATTCCGCTGGTCGGTGTCAAGCGCGAACTCGATCTGATGAAAGAAATCGTCGATCGGACGGCGGCGGAGGTGGCGAAGGCAAGCGGCGTCAAGACCCGTTATATGGTCGGCACCATGATCGAGCTGCCGCGCGCGGCCCTGCGCGCGGGCGAGATCGCCGAGTCGGCCGAATTCTTCAGTTTCGGCACCAATGATCTGACTCAGACCACCTACGGGCTTTCGCGCGACGACGCCGGCTATTTCCTGACCCAGTACCTGGAACGCGGCGTGATCGAGCATGACCCCTTCATCACCCTCGACCGGGACGGCGTCGGCGAACTGATGCGGATCGGCACGGAACGGGGGCGGCGCACGCGCCCTAATCTCAAGGTCGGCATCTGCGGCGAGCACGGCGGCGATCCGGCCTCGGTCCGCTTTTGCCAGGAGGTCGGGCTCGACTACGTATCCTGTTCGCCCTACCGGGTGCCGATCGCCAAGCTGGCGGCGGCGCAAGCCGCCCTCGACGGGGTGGGGGCCAAGAAAAAGAAGACCGGCAAGGCGAAAATGAGCAAGCGCGCGAAAGGGAGGCGGTAGCCATGGCGCTCGACAAGGATTGCATCTTCTGCAAGATCATTCGCGGCGAAATTCCGTCGTTCAAGGTGTTCGAGGACGACAAGACCTTCGCGTTCATGGATATCAATCCCGGCAATCCCGGGCATTGCTTGGCGATTCCGAAATTCCATTCCGAAAACATCTTCGCCACTCCCGACGACTGGGTGGCGGCGACGGCGGTGACCACCCGCCGGGTTGCGCGCGCGGTGCAGGCGACGCTCGCGCCCTTTGGGATGAACATCGTCCAGGCCAACGGCCCCGGCGCCAAGCAATCGGTCATGCACCTGCACGTGCACATCCTGCCGCGCGCGAAGGACGACAACCTGATGCTCAACTGGGGCTTGGTGCCCGGCGACATGGTGGCGATCAAGGCGCTCGCCGAAAAAATCCGCGCCAATATGCCGAAGGATTGACAACGTAAACTGACAGCTTGGATTGACGGGGCGGCGGCATCCTCTTATTATTACGTTTGTAATAACGTGGGGAATTCGATCATGCACAAACTGAAGCTCATGGCGGTCGGCAATTCGACCGGAGTGGTGCTGCCGCGCGAGGTGCTCGCCCGCCTCAAGGCGGAGAAGGGCGACACCATATTTCTAACCGAAACGCCGGACGGCTACCGGGTCACTCCCTACGATTCCGAGTTCGAAAAGCAGATGAAGGTCGCCCGAAGGGTTCTTAAGACTCGTCGTGCGGCGCTGCGCGAACTCGCGAAATGATCCGGCGATCAAGGTGAAAAACTGGATTTGGGTCGAGCCCGTCGTCGTTCGCGCGATCCACGAAGAAAGCTTGGCTGAACACGGCGGGCGCGCGGGCATGCGCGACGAAGGGCTGCTCGCCTCCGCCCTCGACCGACCTCGTAATAAAGCCGCCTACGAACCGAATATCGACGCCGCGAGCCTGGCGGCGGCTTATGCCTTCGGCATTGCCCGCAACCATCCTTTTATGGATGGCAACAAACGCACCGCCCTGGCGGTGGCGGAAACCTTTTTGGGGTGCAACGGCTTCGAATCGACGGCAACGGACGCGGAATGCGTGACGACTTTTCTCGCCCTCGCGGCGGGAGAGATCGGCGAAAAAGTCTTGGCGGATTGGTTTCGGAGCAAAATACGGCGGTCACGTTGACCGCGCCGTTCACCGCCTGGCGAATATCGTCCATTCGTCGAGGGGATAACCGGCCGTCAACTGGACCCGCGCGCCGAGGTTTTGGCAGAACGCGACGAAATGCGCGGGTTCGGCGTAGTAGAGGCCCTCGCGCACCTTGCCCGAACCCTTCAGCATGTTGAAGGCAAGCGCCTTGCGCGCGCGGGCGAAACAGTGCGCGAGGCTAGCCTCGACGTAAGCAACCCATTCGCCGGGTTTGGCTTCGAGGCACATGTTGAAGGTGCCCGAGGCGAAACAATAGTCCGCATCTTCGACCGCCGTCATACCGCGCACGAATACGGCGCGCGGATCGCGGATGCGCGACCGCGCTTCCTCGATCATGGCGGGCGAGATGTCGATGCCGGTGAAGCGGCCGAGCCTGGGCCCGAGGCGGGGCGCGAGATAATCGAAAAACGCGCCGTAGCCGCAGCCGAGATCGTTGACGGCGAACGGGCCCGCGTCGCCCTCCAACACGCGGGCCAGCACCTCGAAGCGGAGTTGCTGGCCTTCCTCGCTTCGCCAATAAACGCCGCGCGCGGTCGCGCCCCATTCGGCGAGGCGGCGGTCGAACACGTCGACGATCGGTTTGAGCAGTTCGGGCGCGCGGCGGAGAGGGGCAAGCGGATCGCGCGTCATGCGGATTGGAACTTCGCCCAATCGGGCTTGATCGGAATGAGCCGCGCGTCTCCGGCCGAAAGCGGCGTTCCGGCGGCGCGGGCTTCCGCGACCTTTTCCAGGCGCAGCAGCGCGAGCCCGATCCCGCCGCGCGACGATCGCATCTCGCCCGCGTCCGCTTCGCCAAATCGAATGGGCGCGCCGAAGGCGGGGGCGGGCCCTTCGATCGCGACCGGCATCAGGCGCTTCCTGACCAGGCCGCGGTACTTGGTGCGCGCGGTCAATTCCTGGCCCATGTAGCAGCCCTTGTTCCAGTCGACCCCGTTCAATTCCTCGAATCCGTTTTCGAGCAGGATCGCGCGTTCGACTTCGAGGTCGCGGCTGCCGTCGGGCAGGCCCAGCGAAATCCGCATCTTGTCGTAATCGTCCGCGCCCGTTTCGGTGAAGCCGACGGCGCTCGCGCCGGCGCGCAAGGACTCGCGCGGGGCGATGGCACGCGCCCCGGCGGAAGCGAGCCGGGGATCGACGAACGCGATGCCGCTAGCGAATCCACGCGCCGCGCCCGCTTGGTCAGGCAGCGCCAGCGCGCCGAGGGCGCCATCGCCGAACAGGGCGGCGACGGCGAGGTCGGCGGAGCGGTCCGCGATGGTCACTTGCGCGCGCAGCTTGTAGAGCCCGAGCCGGCGCTTGAGGTCGGCAAGACGCGCCTTTTCGCAATCGAGCAGCAGCGCCCCGGCTAATTCGGCAATGAAGAAATCATGCAGGAATTTTCCCTGCGGCGTGAGCAGGGCGGCGTAAATCGCGCGCGAAGCCCCGACCTTGTTGACGTCGTTGGAAACCAACCCTTGCAGGAACGCGCGCGCGTCGGTGCCTTCGATCGCGAGCACGCCCCGGTCTTCGAGCACGGCGAAACGCGGCGCGGTCATGCGGATTGTTAACCCTTTCATCGAGCGGGCGGGTGCGCTCCCGCCCAAAGATGCCCGGGAGAAAGTTGGAACGGGGAGCGGCCGTTGGCAAGGCCCCGGCAGCCCCTTATAACGGACGCCGATGCAGGATCCCGATTCCCGCAAAACCAGGCGCGTTCTCTTCGTCACGTCGACCCGCGTCGGGGACGCGGTGCTGTCGAGCGGCGTGCTTGCCCGCGTGATCGAGGACCATCCGGAGGCCCGCGTGACCATCGCCTGCGGCCCGGCGGCGGCGCCGTTGTTCGAGGCGGCGCCGAACCTGGAACGGATCATCGTCCTCGACAAGATGGCGTTCTCTCTCCATTGGCTCGAATTGTGGGCGCGCTGCGTCGGGCGCGTGTGGGACTTGGTGGTCGATTTGCGCAACACGCCGCTGACCTGGCTGCTGGCCGCGCGCCGCCAGCGCCGGATCGGTTCGGGCCGCGCCGCCATCCACCGGGTCCAACTTTACGGCCGCGTGCTCGGGCTCGAGCGCGACCCGCCAGCCCCCCGGCTCTGGACCGCGCCCCGCCACGACGACGAAGCCCGCCGCCTGTTGCCCGACGGGACTCCCGTGCTCGCGGTCGGGCCTGCCGCCAACTGGAAGGCGAAGACCTGGCCGGCGGAACGTTTTCTCGAACTGATCGGCCGCCTCACCGGCGCGGGCGGCATCCTGCCCGGCGCCAAGATCGCGGTCTTCGGGCGCGACGACGAACGGCCGCAATCGCTTCGCCTGATCGAGGCGATCCCGCGCGAACGGCGCATCGACCTCATGGGCCGAATCGATCTGCTCACCATCTACGCCTGCTTCAAGCGCGCGGCGTTCTACGTCGGCAACGATTCGGGGCTGATGCATATGGCCGCCGCCGGCGGCGCGCCGACGCTGGGCCTGTTCGGGCCGAGCCGCGAAGAACTCTACGCCCCTTGGGGGCCGCGCGCAGCGGCAGTGCGGGCCACGCTCGGGTTCGATCGCATCTTCCCGCCCGGCTTCGATCACCGCGCCTCGGGCACGCTGATGGATTCGCTCTCGGTCGACGCGGTCGAGGCGGCGGCGCGCGAGTTATGGAACCGCGCCGGGGCGAAGGCGGCATGAACAAAGAAGCGGCGAAGGCGGCATGAGCCCCGGTGCGACATCGCGGCCCCGGCTCTCGGCGGTGGTCAGCATCCGCAACGAGGAGCGTCAGCTCGCCGACTGCCTGGAAACGCTCCGTTTTGCCGACGAAATCGTGGTGGTGCTGGATCGCTGCACCGACCGTTCGCGCGAGATCGCGGCCACCTTCACCGATCGCCTGGTGGACGGCGCGTGGGCCAAGGAAGGCGATCGGCGCAACGCCGCCATCGCGGCTTGCGCCGGCGATTGGGTTTTCGAGCTTGATGCCGACGAACGCGCGACGCCGGAGCTTGCCGCCGAAATCCGCCGCACCATCGAAACGACGCCGTTCGACTGGCACGAAATCCCGGTCGACAATTACATCGGCGATCGCCTGGTGCGGCACGGCTGGGGCGCCTCTTACGGCAAGGCGGCCTATCCCGGACTCTTCCGCAAAGGGGCCAAGACGTGGGGGCCGCAGCGGGTCCATCCGGCGCTCACTTGGCGCGGGCGCAAGGGGCCGATGCTCGCGAACCGCATCCGCCATTACGTCGACCGCGACATCTCCGACATGATCCGCCGCCTCGACAGCTACGCGACCGCGCGGGCGAAGGACTTGCGCGAGGCGGGCGACATCGGTTCGCTGCCCGCGAACGTGCGGCGGCTCTTTTCCCGCTTCTTCAAGTGCTACGTGCTGCGCCGGGGCTACCGCGAGGGCGGCTACGGCTTCCTGGTCGCGCTGTTCGCCGGGCTTTATCCCTTGCTCGCGCACCTCAAGGCGCGTCTGGAAAAAGACTAATGGCGCGGATCGTGCTCGCCGACGACGGGATCGAATTCGACGCGGACACCCCGCGCGAAAAGCCCCTGGGCGGGGCGGAATCCTCGGTCGTGTTCCTGGTCGAGGAACTAGCTAGGCGCGGCCACGACGTTCGCGTGCGCAACCGTTGCCCGCGGCCTGGCACGGTACGCGGCGTCGAATGGGCGCCGATTCATCTCCCTGATCGGCCTTACGGCAATCTCCCCACCGAGGCGGACTTATATATCGCCAATCGCGGCGACAAGCTGATCCCGCTTGTTCCCGGCGTGCGCCGGGTCGCGTTCTGGACCCACAATCCGGCGCAATACCTTCTCAAGTGGCGTTACCTGTGGAAACTCTGGCGCGTCCGCCCGGTAATCGTCTTCATCGGCGATTACCACGCGACCACTTGCCCCGCTTGGGTGCCGGACGGCGGGCGTAAGACTATTCCCTACGGCATCCCCGACATGTTCCGCGCCGCCATGCCGCGCGCCAATCCGCCATCCCCTCGCGCCGTGTTCACGTCGAACCCGCTCCGTTCCCTCGATTGGCTGCTGGAGCTGTGGGCGGCGCGCATCGCACCCCGTGTTCCCGGCGCCGAATTGCACGTGTTCGCCGGGCCTTCCACCTACGGCGGCGTCGGCCAAGCCAAGAGCGACGCCATGGCCGCCGTGCTCGCCCACGCCGAAAGCTTGCGCGCCGCGGGCGTGGTGGTGCGCGGCCCGGTGCCGAAAAGCCAGCTGATCGCCGAATTCCGCGACGCGCGCGCCGTGCTTTATAAAGGAGACCTCAACGAAACTTTCTGTCTCGCGGTTGGGGAAGCCCAGGCCTCGGGCGTGCCGGCGGTGGTGGGCGATCTAGGCTCGGTGGTGGAGCGGGTCCGCGACGGCGAGACCGGCTTCGTCGCCCGCGACGACGAGGCCTTTGCCGCTGCCGCCGTGGCGCTTCTCTCCGACGATGCCCTCTGGCGGCGCCAGCACGAAGCGGCGCTCAAGCTCCAGCGCGCCTGGGGTTGGTCCGAGGCGGCGCAAGCGTTCGAGAGCCTGCTGCCGTAGCATACGCGTCCTTGCCTCTATACGCCTGTACCGTATAATACGACAATCGAGGCTGGGCGATGATCCTAAGCTTTCGCGATAATTGGCTGGAACGGTTTTTTCGCGACGACGTTCGGTCGAAGCAAATTCCGGCCGACGTGGAAAGTCGCCTGTTCCGAAAACTTCAGTTGCTCGACGATGCCACTTCCGATGTCGACCTGCGCTCGCCGCCGTCCAATCACTTCGAGAAGCTGAAAGGCAAACTGCAGGATCGGCATTCGATCCGGGTTACTGGGCGCTGGCGGCTGGTGTTCCGGTGGAACGGTTCGCGTGGCCAGGCGTCGGATGTGTATCTCGACGACCATAGCTACCGTTGATGAATTTGGAAGGAATGAACCCATGATGATGACCAAGCGCAAGCCGGTTTCGGTCGGTGAAATGCTCGAGGAAGAATTCATTAGGCCGCTCAAATTGACCCAGACAGCGCTGGCGGCGGCGATGGGGGTCGAACGTCGTCTCGTCAACGAACTCTGCAACGGCCGTCGCGCGGTGACGGTGGATACCGCCTTGATGCTGGCGCGTGTTTTCGGCAACACGCCGGAATTCTGGCTCAACGTCCAGCGGCGCACCGATATGTGGGAAGCTTGGAACACGCCCGAACGGCGCAAACGCATCGAGCGTGCTCGCGCCGTGCGCGCGACTAGGCGCGCAGCGTAATTCGGCGCCTATGCGCGTCCTTCAGGCGATGGCAGGGGCTGAACACGGCGGCGCCGAGGCGTTCTTCGTCCGGCTCGCGCTCGCGCTCGGGCGCGCGGGCCTCGACCAGCGCGTCGTCATCCGCGCCAATCCGGCGCGCGCGGTGCAGCTCGCGGCGGGCGGGATCGAGGCGCTCCAGCTTCCCTTCGGCGGGAGGCTCGATGTCGTCACGCCCTGGCGATTAAAGCGGATTCTCCGAGATTTCGCGCCCGACGTGGTGTTGACCTGGATGAACCGGGCGAGCGCGATGATGCCCGAATCCCCGGCCGGGTCCACGTCGGCGAAATCCTTCGTCCACGTCGGCCGTCTCGGCGGCTATTACGACCTGAAATACTATCGCCGGTGCCGCCATCTGATCGGCAACACCGAGAACATCGTCGATTACATCGTCAAGCAGGGCTGGCCGGCGGAGCGGGTGCATTATCTTCCCAACTTCGTCGCCGACACCAAGGCGGCTCCAGCGCGCCGCAACGACTTCTTTACGCCGCCCGACGCGCCGCTGCTGCTCGCCATGGGCCGGCTACACCCGAACAAAGGCTTCGACGTGCTGATCGAGGCGGTCGCGCGTCTTCCCGACGTCTATCTCTGGATCGCGGGCGAAGGCCCGCTCCGGGGCGAACTGGAGGAGCGGGCCCATCGCGCGTTCGCCAAGCCGCGCGTGCGCTTTCTCGGCTGGCGCGACGACGGCCCAGCGCTACTCGCAGCGTGCGACGTCTTCGTCTGCCCCTCGCGCCACGAGCCGCTCGGCAACGTAGTGATCGAAGCCTGGGCGCAAGGCGTGCCGGTGATCGCGACCGAATCGCAAGGCCCCGCCGCGCTGGTACGCCACGGCGAGACCGGAATCCTGGTACCGGTCGATGACGCGTTGGCGCTTGCCCGCGCGATCCAGGGCCTGCTCGCCGACCGCGAACGCGCGCGCCGGATCGGCCTCGCCGGCCGCGCGGCCTACGAAAGCCGCTTCACCGAGGACATCGTCGTGCGCCGCTATCTCGATTTTTTCCGCAACGTGGCGGGGTAGGCCGGCATGTGCGGCATCGCCGGGTTCATGGCCGCGCCGGGACACAACCCGGACGCGCGAGCGCTGGAGGCCATGAAACGGGCGCTGGCGCACCGCGGCCCCGACGGGGAAGGGCAGTGGATCGAGGGCGACACGGCGCTGGCGCAGACCCGGCTCGCCATCATCGATCTCGCCACCGGCGATCAGCCGATCATGGCGCCCGACGGAAGGGTCGCCTTGGTCGCCAACGGCGAGATTTACAATTACATCGAACTGCGCGCCGAACTCGCGGGCGTTCCGTTCCGCACCGCCTCCGACTGCGAGCCGCCCTTGCATCTCTATTTGAACGACGGGCCGGATTTCGCGCGGCACTTGCGCGGCATGTACGCGATTGCGGTTCACGACGCCCGGGCGAAGCGTCTGCTGCTGGCGCGCGATCCGTTCGGCATCAAGCCGCTCTATTACGCCGAAACCGAAAGCGGCTTCGCGTTCGCCTCCGAAATCCAAGCGTTGGTCGCGGGCGGTTTCGTCGCGCCCCGCGTCGAAGCCGGCGCGCGCGACGAGGCGTTGCAATTGCAGTTCGGCACCGGTGCGCGCACGTTGCTCCAGGGCGTCCGCCGGGTGCTGCCGGGCGAAACGCTGATCGTCGAAGGAGGCCGCATCGTTTCCCGCTCCATCCGTCTGGCGCTGCCCGCGGGCGGCGTCGCCGAAGACCGAAGCGAACACGCGCTGATGGATCTCGACCGCCATCTCAACGAGGCAGTCGAGCTGCACCAGCGCTCCGACGTGCCCTACGGCATGTTTCTTTCGGGCGGGGTCGATTCCTCGGTCCTGCTGGCGATGATGGCGCGTCTCAACCCCAAGCCGGTGATCGCCTTCACCGCCGCGTTTCCCGGAACCCGCGCCGTCGACGAACGCGCGCACGCACGCGCCGTGGCCAAGGCCGCGGGCGCCGAGCACGTCGAGGTCGAATTCGGCGAGGATGACTTTTGGCGGCTGTTGCCCCGGATCATGGCGGCAACCGACGATTTCTGCGCCGACTACGCCGCTCTCCCGACCTATAAGCTGGGCGAAAAAGCCCGCGCCGCCGGCCTCAAGGTGATTCTCTCGGGCGAGGGCGGCGACGAGGTGTTCGCCGGTTACGGCCGCTACCGCCGCGCCATGCGCCCCCGCCTTCTGTTCGGCCGGCCGATGCGCGCCAAGGGCGCGCTGCACGGACTCGATATCTTGCGCGCAACCGCATCCGATTGGCGCGCCGGGATCGCGGCGGCCGAAACGGAAGCGGCGCGTGGCGAGCGCACCCGCCTGCAGTCGGCGCAGGCCGCCGACTGCGCCGACTGGCTGCCCAACGATCTACTCGCCAAGCTCGACCGCTGTCTGATGGCGCACGGGGTCGAGGGTCGCGTGCCGTTCCTCGATCCCAAACTCGCCGCCTTCGGCTTCCGCCTGCCGGACGCCCTGAAGGTGCGCCACGGGCTCGGCAAATGGATTTTGCGGCGCTGGCTGGAAACGGCGCTGCCGGCGGCCAAGCCGTTCGAGAAAAAGCGCGGCTTCACGGTGCCGGTCGGCGAATGGATCGCGCGCAAGGGCTACGCCCTAGGGCCGCTGGTCGCGCGCCAGGCGGGCGTGCACGAGGCGTGCAAGCCGGAGGAAGTGGAGCGGCTGTTTCGAACGGTCGCCGCCCACAACGGCGGAAGACACGCCGCCGCCGCCTGGCACCTGCTCGCCTATGCGCTCTGGCACCGGCGCCACGTGCTCGGCCGGGCGCCGGCCGACGACGCCGTCGCCGCGCTCGAGGCCTAGGAAATTTATTTCCGCTTGCCGAACTTGGCGACGAAGCGGAGCTTATCCGCTTCCTCGCTGAACAGGATCTTGACGGTCTTTTTCTCGCGCTTCTCGTCCATGGATTCGAGGCCGAGGGAATATTCGCCCTGGCAATGGGCTTCAAGCCAGTCTTCGAGGTCGGAGAGGGCGCCGAGGGTCGCGAACTCGACCCCGTAGATCTTGCGTTGGGTTTTG
>Ga0194127_10000662_pt1 | contig 54055 bp, 41 predicted proteins | sample TA2KigC100mmetaG_FD_148624 | JGI IMG/M metagenome (GOLD analysis project Ga0194127, IMG submission 148624) | Freshwater microbial communities from Lake Tanganyika, Tanzania - TA2015036 Kigoma Deep Cast 100m | ecosystem: Environmental > Aquatic > Freshwater > Lake | place: Tanzania: Lake...
AAAACGCCCAGCAACAGCTCGCCCGGTTTCGCGAGACCTGCGAGGCCCTGGCGGCTGCCGGCATGCCCCCCCGCATCCGGAACTTCTCCAACTCCGCGGCAGCGATCCTATGGTCCGAGACGCAGTTCGACCTGGTCCGGATCGGGATCTCCGCCTACGGCATGTGGCCCTCCAAGGAGACCTTCGTCAGCGCGGTCATCCTGGGACGTGACAAGCCCCAGCTTCGTCCCGCGTTGACATGGAAGACCGTGGTGGCCCAGGTCAAGGACGTCCGCTCCGGCGAGTTCGTGGGCTACGGACGCACGTTCCGGACCACGCATCCGACGCTCCTGGCCGTGCTGCCCGTGGGGTACTACGACGGCTACGACCGCGGCCTGTCCAACCTGGCTCACGTCCTGGTCAACGGCCAGATTGCCCCCGTGCGCGGGCGCGTGTGTATGAACATGATCATGGCGGACGTCACCGATGCCGGCGGAGTGCGCGCCGAGGACTCCGTCGTCCTGCTCGGCAGCGACGGAGAGGAGTGCGTGACCGCAGAACAGATGGCTTCATGGGCCGGCACCATCAACTACGAGGTCACCACGCGGATCAACGAGCGCATCCCGCGATATCTCGTGGACTGAGGTTCAGGTCATGTCCGGATGGAGCCAGGTACGCCTCGAAAACCGTCACCATCGCGGCACCGACCGGTGCCCAGGTCGCGGTGGAAAGAACCTCGAAGTGCCGGAATGAGGAGGAGCTTATGACAACCAGAAGACCAGGGACTGTTCCCCCGAGAGCCACGGCATGGATCGTTGCCGCCTGCCTCGCACTGCTCTCCTGCTCCGGCGGGGGAAGCGGCAACGGGTCGGGAACCGATATCGGGGGCGACGGGCCGGCCGGAGCCGATGCGATCCCCACGGAAGACATCGCCTCGGAGCTGGCTTCCGCATTGAGCCTGAGCCACGGCAAGAAGGCCCCCGACGACTACGACCGGGTATTCGGCGAAGGGGTGGTGCACCGCATCGACCTGGTCATTCCGCAGGCCACCTACGCGGCCATGCTGGCCGAGCTGGAGGAGCGGCTCGGCCCGCCCGGCGGCAAGGGCGGCAAGGGGGACGACCCCAAGGGGCCGCCCCCCAAGGCAGGTGTCGACGCCTGTGTCGGGCTCGCACCGGGGACCGAGTGCTCCTGGATGGACAAGGGGGTCGAGGTCAAAGGCAAGTGCACCATGATCCCGTTTGCAGGGGGGATACTCTTCTGCATGCCGGCCGAGCCTCCGCCCGGCATCCAGCCGTTGACAGGCTGGGACCCCAGCTACGTCGAGATCTCGGTGAAGTTCGAGGAGGAGCTCTGGGAGCACGTCGGCATGCGCTTCAAGGGCAACTCGACCCTCAACCACGCCTGGCAGATCGGCAAGCGCAAGTTCTCGTTCCGGCTCAACTTCGACAAGTACGAGGACCAGTACCCGGAAACCGACGACCAGCGCTTCTGGGGGTTCCAGGAGGTGATCTTCAACAGCAACTGGCGGGACGATTCCATGATCCGGGAGTTTCTTGCCTGCGAGCTGTTCCGCAAGGGGGGCGTGAAGGCCTCCCGGGCCGCGTTCTACCGCGTCTTTGCCGACGTGGGGGAGGGGCCGGTCTACTGGGGGCTCTACACCCTGGTCGAGGACGTCTCCGATTCCGTGCTGGACAACCAGTTCGACGACGACGACGGGAACCTGTACAAGCCGGACGGCGCCGGCGCTGACTTCACCCACTTCGATGCCCAGGGGTTCGTCAAGAAGACCAACGAGGAGCTCGAGGACTGGTCCGACGTCCAGGCGGTCATCGATGCCCTTCATGCGGATCCCACCGACGCCGACGCCTGGCGGGCCGGGCTCGATAAGGGGTTTGCCGTCGAAGCGTTTCTCCGGTGGCTGGCGCTCAACACCCTCGTCGGGAACTGGGACAGCTACGGCAACATCGCGCACAACTACTACCTGTACGCGGACTGGTCGAACCTGGGCCGTCTCACCTGGATCCCCTGGGACCTCAACGAGGCGTTCCGCTCCACGGGCGGCGTCAAGGACGCCCTCTCCCTCGGGCTTGCCGAGGTCACCGACAAGTGGCCCCTGATCCGCTATCTCGCGGACGAGCCGGCCTACTTCCAGATCTACCGGGATTTCGTGGCGGACTTCGCAGACACGGTGTTTGCCGCAGAGGCGACCAAGGCCCGGATGGAGGAGCTCCACACCCTCGTGGCCCCGTACGTCGTCGGACCGGAAGGGGAACAGGGAGAGTTCACCCTGCTCGAGTCATCCGATGCCTTCACCAATGCCCTGGTGTCCGGCTCCACCGCGCTCCTCCCCTACGTCGACCAGCGTCACGAGGCGGCAAAGGCGTTCCTGGGAAGGTGAGCGTGACGGTCCGGTCCGTGGGCTGAATCTACTTCTTCGTCCCGGTCACGTTGAAGGTCTTCTTTGCACAATCGTAGCAGAAGAACCCGCCGGTGTAGTTGAGGGTCAGCGTGCCGGTGAACGTCGTGTCCGTGTTGAACGTTCCGGTCAGCGTGTAGGTCTCGGCGCACAGGCCGGGGCAGGTGCAGGTGGCCGTGAACTGCTTGTCCTTGGCGCTGTCGCCCAGCATGGTGCAGCAGGTGTTCATCGCCGGGGTGATGGTCAGGCTGGAGCCGTTGTCCGAGAGCTGCAGGGTGGTCACGTAGATGCTCACGTAGTTCTGGGCACAGCTGTAGTTGACCGTGGGTGTGATGCCGTAGGTTCCGCTCGGATCAAACCCCGTCGTCTGGCACTTTCCGTTGACGCACGTGGCTCCGCCCGAGCAGGTCCCGCACAGCCCGCCGCAGCCGTTGTCCCCGCACTCCTTGCCCGCACAGTTGGGGACGCACGTGCACTTGCCCGACTTGCAGTAGTTGTTCAGGCCGCCCGGGCAAGGCGTGTCGTCCTTGAGCGGGGTGTACACGCACCCCTGCACCGGGTGACAGGAGTCGGTAGTACAGAACTGGCTGTCATCGCAGACCTTGAGCGGACCGGAAACACACTTCCCGCCGGCACAGGTATCCGGGTCGGTGCAGACGTTCGAGTCGCTGCACGGCCCCGCAACCGGGTCGTGCTTGCATCCCGCCACGGGATCGGGAGTGTCCTTGGTGCACACGTTGCCGTCGTCGCAGGAGATGGGCTTGCCTGCGCACACGCCCTGGCTGCACACGTCGTCCGTGGTCGAGGCATTCTTGTCGTCACAAGGGGCCGTGTTGTTCGCGACCTTGCAGCCGGTCTGCGGGTTGCACCAGTCGTCCGTACAGACATTCCCGTCATCACATCCCAGCGGCTTTCCCTGCACGCACCCCAGGGCCGGGCTGCAGGTCTCCTGGCCGTTGCACACATCGCCGTCGCTGCACACCAGCGGGATGCCCGTCAGGCACCCCTGCTTCGCATCGCAGGTCTCGGTGCCGTTGCACTTGTTGCCGTCGTCGCACACCAGCGGCTCGCCGTTCATGCAGCCGCTGACCGGATTGCAGGTTTCGGTGCCGTTGCACTTGTTTGCGTCGTTGCACACCAGCGGAGTGCCGGCCACGCATCCCAGGACCGGATCGCAGGTCTCGATTCCGGTGCACTTGTTGCCGTCGTCACACACGGGCGGCTCGCCGTTCTGGCATCCGGTCGCGGGGTTGCAGGTCTCCTGTCCGTTGCACTTGTTGCCGTCGTCACAGGTCAGGGCGAGTCCCGGGAGGCATCCCTGGAGCGCATCGCAGGTCTCCTGTCCGTTGCACTTGTTGCCGTCGTCGCAGATGGGAGGCGGGCCGTTCTGGCACCCGGTCGCGGGGTTGCAGGTCTCGGTGCCGTTGCACTTGTTGCCGTCGTCGCACACCGGCGGAGTGCCCGCCTGACACCCCAGGAGCGGGTCGCAGGTCTCGACGCCGTTGCATGCATTCCCGTCATCGCAGCTCAGAGGCGCTCCGGGAGCACACTTGGCACCGGCGCAGGTGTCGCTCAGGGTGCACGCGCTGCCGTCGCTGCACGCTATCCCGTCGGTCTGCGGAAGAAGGCAGTCACCCGTCAGCGGAGCGCAGAACGGGTCGTTGCACGGGTCGAAGTCCTGGTCCGCGCATTTCGGGACCGATCCTGCGCACACCCCGGCCACGCACTTGCCCCCCACGGTGCACGGATCTCCGTCCTCGCAGGCGGATCCCTCGATCGGCTGGTGCTCGCATTCCCACTGGGTCCCGTTCGCCTTGCACGCGTCCACGGTGCACTCGTTCTCGTCGTTGCAGTCCAGGTCGACCCAGGCCGTGTGGCACCCGGTCTGAGGGTCCCACCCCTCGCCGGCATCCAGGTGGGTGCAGTAGGTATCCCCCTTGTCGAAGCACTTCCAGTCCGGAGGCCAGCACCACTGGTCCGCCACCTTCTGTTCCAGTGCGCAGCCGTCCTTGCCGCACACCACGCCGGCCAGGATGCACGGCAGCGGCGGCTTGCCCATCTGCTCCGCACACTGCTCCTTGGTCTTGGCCACGCCGCCGGTGCACTTTCCCAGGGTCTCCTTCCCGATGGGACCTTCGGCAGCAGACCCCAGCGAACAGATCTGGTCCAGCAGGCACGGGTCGGCCGAGCACAGGTCCCCCGGTTTGGCCACCGGCCGGCAGTAGCGCACCATGGTCGTGGCCTTGCCCGGCACCGACGGGTCCGGGATCCAGTGGCACAGAAGCCCCGTGCACTCCCGGCACCCCTCCTCGCATTCCTTGGGGAAGTCCTCGTCCCCACACGACACATCAAGCGTCTTGTCGACCTTGCACTTTCCCGCCTGGCACGAATGGCCGCCGCACAGCTCGTCGTCGCCGTCCTGGTCCGTAAAGCAGGGCGTATTGTCGGGCTTGGACGTTTCCCGGCACCCTTCGAGCCCGCCCACGCAGACGACCTTGTCGACGCATCCGTACGGGTCCACCAGGGCGTTTTCGGCCTCGCACTCCAGGGCCAGCTCGGTCGGCGTGGCCCCGGTGTTGTCCTGCACCCCTCCGACGCAGACCGCGCCCACCCAGCAGTCGCTCGACGCGTACGGCGGGGAGTTGTCCGAAATCGTCTCCTCGATGCAGTCACCCGTCACGGCGTCGCACTTGGGCAGCGTGCACAGGTTCCCGTCCTGCTCGGGGCACTCCTTCAGCTCGGCCCCCAGGCACTCGCCGCTCCCCGAGCACTGACCTCCGGCAAAGCACCCCTGCCCGCAGGCCACCCCCTCGGCCTCGTACTCGATCTGGCAGTGCCCCTGCCAGCAGGTCATCGCCTGGATGCACTCGGTCTTCTCGCCGCAGTCGCTGATGCTCTTGCAGGGCGGGCCCAGTTGGATTTCGGGACCCGTGTCCTCCTGAACCGCGTCGGGAGCGGACTGATCCCCTCCGGCGTCACCGCCTCCGACCGAGCTGCCCCCGCAGGCGAAGAGAACGGCCGCCGTTGCCAGGAATCCGCAAGCGCGGCCGGGAACATACTGCCAAGTGCGAGTCGCCATTGGAGCTCCTTCTCATTCGAGCCTCAGGTCGCTTGCGGCAGCGATCCTCTCGAAATCACGGTCCGTCGTCAGCAGCGAGCAATCGTGTCGCATCGCCAGCCGGGCGATGTTCTCTCCTTCCACACGTGACTCTAAACATGTTCACCTTGACCGTCAATCATCCGGCGGGACCCCTCGACTTGGCTCGGGACAGGCTGCGTCAGCCGCCGACCGGCATGCTCGACGTACCTCAGGTACGCCTGCGCTGCCGGTTTCGACGGCTTCCTTGTCCGGCCGGTGCATGCCGGCCAAATCGGCCATGTTTGATCGTCGCTCAACACGACGATGTGGGGGGGGCAGCGGAGCCCTCCCGTCGCCTACCGGAGTCCCTTCCAAGCGAACCAGATCCTCATCACGCACCTCCTTTCACGACGGGCGATGCGAAGTATCTCTTCTTCACCCAGAGGGCGACGTTCACCAGTCCGATCAGGGCCGGCACCTCCACCAGGGGCCCGATGACCGCGGCGAACGCTGCCCCGTGGTGGATCGTGAACGTCGCGACCGCCACCGCAATGGCCAGCTCGAAGTTGTTCGATGCCGCAGTGAACGACAGGGTCGCCGACTGCTCGTACGTAGCCCCGAAACGCTTGCTCATCCAGAACGACACGAGGAACATCACGACGAAGTAGATGACCAGCGGGAGCGCTATGCGCACCACGTCCAGCGGCAGGTCCACGATGGTCTTGCCCTTGAGCGAGAACATGATGACGATGGTGAAGAGCAGCGCGGACAGCGTGATGGGGCTGATCTTCGGGATGAACGTCGTATGGTACCATTCCTTGCTCCTGAACCGCAGCAGCGTAAACCGCGTGACGATCCCCGCCAAAAACGGGATGCCCAGGTAGATGAAGACGCTCTGAGCGATCTCGCCGATGGTGATGTCCACCTCGATCCCCTGGAGGCCGACCCATGTCGGGACCACGGTGATGAAGATCCACGCGTACACGGAATAGAAGAGAACCTGGAACACGGAGTTGAATGCCACCAGCCCGGCGCAATACTCGGCGTCTCCCCGGGCCAGGTCGTTCCACACGATGACCATGGCGATGCAGCGGGCGAGGCCGATCAGGATGAGCCCGACCATGTACTCCGGCTGGTCCCGCAGGAAGAGGACCGCAAGCCCGAACATGAGCAGGGGCCCGATGACCCAGTTCTGGACCAGCGAGAGCAGGAGCACGCGGCGGTTCCGGAAGACCGGCCCCAGCTCCTCGTAGCGGACCTTGGCCAGGGGCGGGTACATCATCAGGACGAGCCCGATCGCGATGGGCAGCGATGTCGTGCCGATGTTGAAGCGGTTGAGGAAGGGCTCGACACCGGGAAAGAGCCACCCCAGCAGGACGCCGCACCCCATCGCCAGGAAGATCCAGAGCGTGAGGTAGCGGTCGAGAAAGGAGAGCTCACGGACCACTGACGGTTCTCTGCTCACGGTCGCTCCTCCTGCTTCGGACTCAGCCCGAAGCGGGTGCACAGCCCTGGGACTTCTGCTTCCGCCATTCCTCGAGTCGCTGCCGCAGGTCGGCAATGCGATTCGGGGGAAAAAGCTGCCGGACGGCCTTCACCAGCCTCGACCGATCCGCATCGAGCTGCGATGCCACCCGGTAGTACACCCAGACGGTTTCCCGCCGGTCGTCCAGGAGGCCGGCGTTGGCCAGGTACCGCAGGTGGCGGGAGGCCTTGGACTGGCTGATGTCCAGGACCTGCATGCAGTCGCACACGCACAGCTCCCCCTCGCACAGGATGAGCGCCATCATCTGCAGCCTGGTTTCGTCCGCCAATGCCTTGAACGCTCGGGCAAGGTCCTTCATCGCCCACCTCCGGAGCCGCGAACCCTTATACCCGGATAGGCGGGTATATGCAACAGGCATCGTTCCGCCACCCGGAACGACGTACGCCATGTGAACTGGGCGTACGCCCCCTCGCAGCCTGAGCCTGTCCCACGTTCCGCAGATCGTCCCTCCGCCTTGACACCCCCCCCTTTCCTCCTATCTTAGCGTCGTGGAAAGGGAGGGGCGGCCATGCTCCGACGGACGGCTGGCGACATTCCGGGCCAGGGCACTCAAGGTCCTGACCTCCTGCTCCTGTTCCAGCCCGAAACCGCAGCACATCATCGTCGCACCTGGCCAGCAATCGTGCGGACTTCCGCTGCCTGGTCCCTCTACCTGATCGCTGTTCTGGCCGTCACGGCTCTGGGCGGCTGCCGGACCGAGGAGGCGAAAAAGGCCGAGTCCACGCCCAAGGTCATCGTCCACGCAGAGCCCATCATGCCCGCAGGTCAGGCAGGGCCTTCGGAGGGGATCAAGCCCACGGATCGGGGCGAAGCTCCCGGGCCGTCGAATCCGGATATGGACGAAGGTGCGGGGCGCCCGCGGCAAGATGGCGCCGGGTCCTACCCGGCAGATGTGTCGGTCCTTGGCCCCCGCCCCCTGACCCCGGGTTTCCTCCCCGACTTTGCGTCGATCTATGAGCGGGCGGCCCCGTCGGTCGTCAAGGTCCAGACCTACCGCAGTGCGGACGCCGCCCCATTCGCCATGGGAACCGGGTTCTTCTTCGGCGAGGCGGGGGACGTCGTCACCAACGCCCACGTGGTGCGAAATGCCCAACGGTTCGGAGTCACTCTGGCCGACGGGCGGGAGGTGCCTGCCCGGCTGGTCGGAGCCGACCCGCACACCGACATCGCGCTGCTGCATCTCGAAGGGGAGAATCTCCCCCGTCCTCTTCCTCCGGCCCCGTCCGATTCGGTCCGTACCGGCGACTGGGTGCTGGCCATCGGCAATCCGCTGGGCCTTGATTTCTCGGCCAGCCGGGGGATTGTCAGCGCGCTCAACCGGACCGATGTGCTGCCGGATGTCCTGGGATACTGGGATTTCATCCAGACCGACGCCGCGATCAACGTGGGCAACTCGGGGGGGCCGCTGCTCGACTGCAGCGGCTCGGTGGTCGGTGTTGCGGCCGCGGTCGAGAAGCAGGCCGACCGGATCGGGTTCGCAATTCCCATCGCCACGGCCGAGGTCGTGACCGAGCACCTGCGGCGCTACGGCGTCCTGAAGAGGTCGTGGCTGGGCATCGAGATCATCGAGGTCAAGGGAAAGGTCCAGGTCTATGGCGTCCGGCCCGATTCCCCCGCCGGCAGGGCGGGGTTGCAGCCGGGGGACGAGATCCTCGCCCTGGACGACATCCCCGTCACCGACCGGACTCGCTTCCGCTGGCAGGTCGCCACCCATCCGCTCGACCCGCCGGCCAGGCTCAGACTGCTCCGGCAAGGCCAGGAGCGCGAGGTGTCCGTGCAGCTCGACGCGGCCCCCGACCTTCACAGGGTCGATCGCTGACGGCTCCTCGCAAGGGGGAGTTTCGACATGAGAACCGACCAGTTCACGATCAAGGCAAGAGAAGCGGTGCTGGATGCGTTCCGCCTGGCAGGAAGCCGGCGCAACTCCCAGGTGGAGCCGATGCACCTGGTGTTCGTGCTGCTCCAGCAGCAGGACAGCCTGGTACCCGCTCTGCTGAAGCTGCTCGAGGCCGATTCGGCTGCACTCCGGAGGAAGCTCCTCGGGATGCTCGATTCCGCGCCGCAGATCTCCGAGGAAACCGAGGCCCAGGCCTCCCGGGAGCTCTCCGCAGTGCTCGCCTCCGCCGCCAAGGAGGCCGCGTCCCTCGGCGACGAGTACGTCAGCACCGAGCACCTCCTGCTCGCCCTGGCGGCAGGCAAGGGGAACGTCGCCTTTCTCCTGTCGCAGGTCAGCGTCACACGGGACCGGATCCTGCTTGCGCTCAAGGAGCTGCGGGGCAACCTGCGAGTCACGTCCGAAGAGCCCGAGGGCACCTTCAAGTCGCTCGACAAGTACACACGGGACCTCACCCAGCTCGCCCGGCAGGGGAAGCTCGACCCGATCGTCGGTCGTGACGAGGAGATCCGCCGGGTCGTGCAGGTGCTTTCCCGGCGCCACAAGAACAACCCGGTCCTCATCGGCGAGCCGGGCGTCGGCAAGACCGCAATTGCCGAGGGGTTGGCCCAGCGCATCGTGGCCGCCGACGTCCCCGAGCAGCTCAAGGAGAAGAGGCTGCTTGCCTTGGACATGGGGGCGCTGGTCGCAGGGGCCAAGTACCGCGGCGAGTTCGAGGAGCGCATGAAGGCCGTGCTCCAGGAGATATCCAAGGCCCAGGGCGAGATCATCCTCTTCATCGACGAGATCCACACCGTCGTCGGGGCCGGCGCGGCCGAAGGCTCCCTCGATGCCTCCAACATGCTCAAGCCCGCTCTGGCAAGAGGCGAGCTGCACTGCATCGGTGCCACCACTCTGGACGAATACCGCAAGCGGATCGAGAAGGACCCCGCACTCGAGCGCCGCTTCCAGCCCGTCCTCGTCTCCGAGCCCTCGGTCGAGGACTCGGTCAGCATCCTGCGAGGCATCAAGGAGAAGTACGAGATCCACCACGGCGTCAAGATCAAGGATGCCGCGGTGGTCGCGGCCGCACGCCTTTCGGCCCGGTACCTGACGGGCCGCAAGCTCCCGGACAAGGCCATCGACCTGGTGGACGAGGCCGCGGCAAGGCTGCGTGTCGAGATCGATTCCAAACCGGTCGAGATCGATGAGCTCGAACGGAAGATGCTGACGCTGGAGGTCGAGAAACAGGTCGTCGAGAAGGAGGGCTCGGGGCCGGGCAGGGAGAACCTGGAGACGCTCAGCCGGAAGCTGGCCGACCTGCGGGAGGAGCTCGAACGTCTGCGTGCCCACTACCAGGCGGAGAAGGAGGCCATCGCCCGGATCCGCTCGGTCAAGGAGGAGCTGGACAAGGCCCGCAGCGAGGCCGAGGCGGCTACACGCCGGCTCGACTACGAGGCGCTCGGGCGGCTCAACCACGGCGAGATCCCACGACTGGAGGGGGAGCTGCAGCGGCACCAGGCCCGCCTGGCCGAGGTACAGAAGGACCGGCGCATGCTCAAGGAGGAGGTCGACGAGGAGGAGATCGCCCGCATCGTCTCCCTCTGGACCGGCATCCCCGTCTCCAAGATGCTCGAAGGGGAGATGGCCAGACTGGTCACCATGGAGGATGTGCTCGCCCGCCGGGTCGTGCACCAGGAGCAGGCGATTGCCGCGGTCTCGAGCGCAGTCCGCAGGGCCCGCTCCGGGCTCCAGGACCCCAACCGCCCGCTCGGCGTGTTCCTGTTCCTGGGACCGACGGGCGTGGGCAAGACCGAGCTGGTCAAGGCGCTCGCTGCATTCCTGTTCAACGACGAGCGGTCCGTGGTGCGCGTCGACATGAGCGAGTACATGGAGATGCACTCGGTCTCCCGGCTCATCGGCTCCCCGCCCGGCTACGTCGGGCACGAGGAGGGGGGCCAGCTCACGGAATCGGTCCGCCGCCGTCCTTACACCGTGGTCCTCTTCGACGAGGTCGAGAAAGCCCACCGCCAGGTCCTCAACGTCCTGCTCCAGGTGTTCGACGACGGCCGGCTCACCGATGGTCTGGGCCGTACCGTGGACTTCAGGAACGCGCTCATCGTCATGACTTCGAACCTCGGAAGCCACGAGCTGGCCGGGCTTCCCGAAGGGGCGCAGGACGAGTCCGAAGCCCGCATCCAGGTGGCGTTGAAGCTCCACTTCGCACCGGAGTTCCTCAACCGGATCGACGAGACCGTCGTGTTCAACCGTCTGCGCCGCGAAGACATCCGGGATATCGTCCGCATCCAGGTCGAGCGGACCAACCAGCTCCTCCAGGACAAGGGGCTCCGCATCGAGCTGTCCCCCGAGGCGGTGGACCTCCTGGTCGAGGCCGGCTGGGACCCCGCGTTCGGTGCCCGGCCTCTCAAGCGGGCCATCCAGCGGCTCCTCATGGATCCGCTCTCGGTCAAGCTGCTCCAGGGCGAGCTGAGCCCTCCGGCGGACATCCTCGTGAAGGCCGAAGGCGGCAAGCTCTCGTTCCGGATAGAGTAGAAGCGGGGTCGTTCGGGGCGAGTCGGCCCCGTACAGGTCGCCCCGCACTCAGCGGCGCCGCTCTCCGCTCTTTTGTGTTGATTTCTGGCAGAATACCCACATACTATAACTGCGATGCTGGTTGTTAGCTCCTCTTCCTGGTGTGGGGTATGTGGTCCGGAGGGCCTGGGCAGGGGGGATTCCATGCGAGCCTGGATCGTCGAGGAGCAACGTCCGATAGCCGAGCGCCCCTTGCGTTTTGTCGACCTGCCGGCCCCGGTGGCCGAGGGGACACAGGTCCGAATCCGCGTGGTCGCTTGCGGTCTGTGCCGCACGGATGGACACATAGCCGAGGGCGACCTGCCGCTCCATCGCCGTCCGACCATTCCCGGACACCAGGTCGTCGGCGTCGTCGACCAGGTGGGCGCTCAGGTGACCATGCACCAGGTGGGAAGCCGGGTCGGTGTGGCCTGGATCGGGGGGGCCTGCGGGAGCTGCCGCGAGTGCCGGAGCGACCGTGAGAACTACTGCCCTCAGTTCCAGGGAACGGGCTGGCACCTTGCGGGTGGATATGCCGAGTACATGGCCGTCGAGGAACGGTACGTGTACTCCCTTGGAGATCTCGCCATGGAGGATGCCCAGGCCGCTCCGCTGATGTGCCCGGGGACGACCGGGTACGCCGCGCTGCGTATGGCCGGCGTGGACCGCGGGGATCGGCTCGGGCTGTTCGGCTTCGGGCCTACCGCGTTCTACGTGCTGCGCATGGCCCGCAGCCTTGGGGTGGAGGTCCTGGTCAGCACCCGCGGCCAGGCCCGCAGGGAGCTTGCGGTCAAGGAGGGGGCATCGTGGGCCGGCAGTACCGACCGGGACCGGATCCCGGACGGCCTGGACGCGGCCATCGTCTTTCCCGCGGCCGGCAGCCTGGCCGAGCGTGCGCTTGCCGCAGTCCGCCCCGGCGGGGTCGTGGTTTCCGCTGCCATCGCCATGCCAGGCTTCGAGATCCGGGACTACCGCTCGAATTTCTGGGGCCGGGACTTCCGCACCCTGTACAATGTCCGGCCGACGGATGCCCAGGGGGTGATCCGCCAGGCCCGTTCGATCGACCTGGCCATGCCGGTCCGGGTGATCCAGCCCGAGCAGGTCCAGGAGGCCTTGCAGCGGGTGCTGGCCGGCGACCAACCGGAGCTGGCCACCGTGGTCCGCTGGCCCTGATCCACCATCTCGGGCCACCTGCGGCGCCTGCCTGGAAACATCCGTTTCATCCGTCACGGTGAACACCGGTCATGGGAACTCATTCGGCTGGCTCGGTCGCGCCTTCTTCTCTCTACTGCAACTGGCACCGATTGGCGTTCCAGGGATTGCCGCCATGGGCCGACTGGTCGCCGTTCCGGCGTCGTTGATGGTGGATTCGGGGTGGTAGCTCCCCTTGCCCTCCACCCTCTTCGGCGCTAAGGTTCCCCCTGTTGCTTCACGGGGGTCCCCATGGCCGTCCTTCCCCTGTCCGATCTCCACGCCTGGTTTCTTGCGCACCAGCGCGACCTGCCCTGGCGGCGACGTCGGGATGCCTACGCGGTCTGGCTCTCCGAGATCATGCTTCAGCAGACCCGGGTGGACACGGTGGTCCCCTACTTCGAACGGTTCGTGGCCCGGTTTCCCGGCTTCGAGGCTCTGGCCCTTGCGGACGAGCAGGAGGTGCTCAAGCTGTGGGAGGGGCTCGGCTACTATGCCCGGGCCCGCAACCTCCTGGCTGCGGCCCGTCGGATCGCGGCGCGGCACAACGGGCGGTTTCCCGACTCGCTCGACGCGGCCGAAGCGCTCCCCGGCATTGCACGCAGCACTGCGGGGGCCATCCTGTCGGCTGCCTACGACCGTCCCCTCCCGGTGCTCGACGGCAACGTCAAGCGTGTGCTGGCGAGGATCATGGCGATCCGGGAGGACCTGACCCGGCCCGCAGCCGTGCGCAAACTCTGGGAGACCGCGGGCGACCTCGTGCTTGCTGCCCCCGATCCCGACCGGCACAACCAGGCCATGATGGAGCTTGGGGCCACCTGCTGCACGCCCAGAGCCCCCGACTGCGCCACCTGCCCGGTCGCAACGGCCTGCAAGGCCCTCGACCTGGGTATCCAGGCCGGCATTCCGGCACCGAAGAAGACCCGTACCATCCCGCATCACCACGTGGCCGTCGCTGTGATCGTCGAGGACGGCAGGACCCTCATCCAGCAGCGTCCGTCCGAAGGGCTCCTCGGCGGGTTATGGGAGTTCCCCGGCGGCAAGGTCGAGCCCGGCGAAACCCCGGCCCAGGCCGTCGTGCGTGAGCTTGCCGAAGAGCTCGCCCTTGCCGTCGAAGCGGGCGACGAACTCGCCACGGTCAAGCACGCCTACAGCCATTTCCGGATCACGCTGCACGCGTTCTCCTGTCGCCGGATCCGGCAACCCCCCGTTGATTCCGGGCCCGCTGCATCCCGAACACCCGATGCGGCGGCTGTCTCACCGCCTCCCTGTGATCCGTCGCTTCCTCCGGCCGCCCGCACCGCCCGCTGGGTCCCCCTCGAACACCTCGACGACTACCCCTTCCCCAAGGCCAACAAGAAGGTCCTCGACAGGCTCCTCGGCCGTTGAGCCGAACGGCTGCGGCCGAGGCGGTGCATGGGCCCGCGTCGCCTCAGCCCCCCGCCCCCTTCGCCCGCATCTTCCGCACCGCGGACTTCCGATGCGAATCGACCGTCCAGCCGGAGATGTTCAGGGCCGTGGCGATGTCGCTGCGCTTGAGGCCTGCGGCCAGCATCCGCATGACCTTTCGCTCCAAGGGGGTCAGGCCCTCTGCACCTTCCAACTCAGCGATCCGGCACGAGCTGAATCCCATCGTGCTCGGCAGGATCTGCTCGAAGCGGGCGACGCGGCGCAACGCATCGAAGAGCTCCCTGGTGCTGCAGCGGTGCAGGAGGATGCCCGTTGCTCCCGCCGCCACGAGCCGAGCGACGTCAGGTAGAGCTATGCGTTTGTTCAGTGACACGCCAAGTGGGGTGGGAGTATTCTGTTTCCGCACCAACGGTGCACCGGGTCCAGCGATTGAAGGGGCGAGGATCCAGGGGCCGAAGATCCTGTAGCATTGTCCGTGGACTCGCGGTAGCCTTGAGGCGCCCCGAGGGAGAGGGAGGTTCCAATGCGTACAGGCTTGCGTTGTCGGCTTGCTGCGAGCTGGCGTTCTCCTGCCACGGATGCGATTGGCGTTCTGTTGGCCGTCCTGCTCGGGGCCGCCTGCGGCAGCATGGGAAGTCAGAGCCTGGACTCTGTCCCGGAACCCGATGTCGTGGAGAGCACGTGCAAGGCGGTTCCGCCCGGCGGCTACTGCAAGGACGGCCATGTCTACGACTGCTCGGAAGAGGGCTTCTGCAACGCGGTGGAGTGCGAAGATGACGGCAACCCTTGCACCCTGGAAGTGATCGATCCGGCGACGCAGGCGTGTGCCCCAGTGGTCAACGAGGCGTGCCGGGAGCCGATCCGCAACATGATCCGCATCTTCCGCGGGGCCGCAGCCTACTACGCGATGTGGGATTGCTCTGGAGACGACAAGAAGTGCCATGCCCGGCCCCCGAAACTGGGCAAGCCGATCCCCATGGTGCAGGACCTCGCCCCTTCCGTCGGCACCTGCTGTACGGCGAACGGAGGACCGGACAAAGACGGAGATGGCTTCTGCGATCCCGACCACGAGAGATTCCGCAGCCCTGTCTGGCGAGTGCTGGGCTTCGGGCTGGACGGGGCACACCGCTACTCCTATGGATTCGCAGAATCGGGCAGCGGCGCTTTTGGCGAGGAGATCTTCTCCATCCACGCCGTAGCGGACTTGGACTGCGACGGCAAGGCCGGAGAATGGGTGCTGCGGGGGGCATTCAAGGCCGACCCGTCGGCCGCAGAACCGGACTACCTGGTCATGGCGGAGCCCATCGAGTTCGAGTATCTGCCCGAGGACGGCGACGGCGTCCGCAGCGTCCCGGCGGCATGGGCAGCGGAGCGGTTCTGGGAGAGAGCGACATGGGAAATCGTGGGAGTCGAGTACAGGCGAGGCATCCCAATGGACACGTACTCCTACGAGTTCTCAGCCGGCGGTGCCTTTGCGCCGAGTCTTGACGACTCGCTCTTCTCCCGTCTCGACGAGCCCATCCGGAATCTCGCTCGGATCCACGATGCGGCAGTGCGCTACTACCAGATTCCAAAAGCACAGGTCGGTGCTCCTGCATGCCAACTGGCGGATCCTGCACTGGTGGAGAAGTACGCACAATACCTTCCGGAATACCAAGCCCTGGACGAGGGCCCGACCCCGGTAGAGATGAACTGCTGCAAATCGACCTTCGGCAAAGACATGGATGGAAATTCCCTGTGCGACCAGGACTCAGGGCAGTGGCTTGGTGGCTGGTCTACGATCGGATTCTTGCTACTCTCCCAACAAGCCTGGTGGTATTCGTTGCAGGAGCTTGCCGCCGGCTCGATTGCTGGTGCAGGATCCGACGCCTTCGGCTTCAAGGCCCTTGCAACGACAAGGGTGGGCTGCAGCTTCTCCGACAAGCAGGAGGTAACACTGATCCAAACGCTGTCCGCTGCGAACGGGAGATGCGACGTACCCAATTCCGGTGCCGACGAAACTGCGCTTCCCGACATGGAGTTCTTCCCCATGGGGAAGGAAGTGGGAAGCGTGGTTCTTCCCGTTCGGCGGGGGTGGATGAACCTGTTGGTCGGAAACGCCGGATGGCAAGGGGTCGGGGGATACAAGGAGGTCATGCCGAACCACGACCCCGACGTAGTCCTCTATGAGCCGATGTCCAGTCTCCAGGCAATCGCTCGCGGGATCTCGACGTACTGGGAAGAGCACTGCGGTTTGCCACCGCTTCCGGGTTGGACCCCGACCGAACACACCTGCTGCAAGGGCAGCCTGAGCAGTGGGCTGAAGCCGGCCTGTCTGGGGGACGACAAGAGCTGGGAGCACGAGTTCTGGACCGAGATCGGGTTCCGGATGTCCTTCCCCCACAGGTACGTCTACCGCGTCGAGACCACGGCCATGGACGACGGGGGGCTTCTCATTACCATCGAGGCCTCGGGCTCTCTGAGCTGCCACCTTGACTACCTGGAGGGAGGTTTTTTGCGATTTGGGGTCGCCTCCAGCGGTCCGGATGGCTGCACCGTGACCTGGATTCCGGGCTATGCTGAGTGGGGGCTGTTCATCTAGTTCCCCGGAGCGGGAAGGGGACCGGGACGAAAAGTCCCGGTATCTGCGGGGAACATGAACGTCTCCATCGTCATCGTCACCTGCAACCGGCGGGAGCACCTGGAGCGAGCGGTAACCCCTTGAGCTCCTCGAGCATCTTCCGGATCCACAGCACTCTGCCCGCCACAACCTGCCTGTTCACTCCGGTACGCGTCATGTCAGAACCCCAGGGTCTGCTTGAGGGTCTCTTCCCGATAGTGCCGGAACTCGTCGGCGCGGCGCATGATGTAGAGCTGGTACTCGGCCTCGAAGGTCTCGTCCGCCGCATGCAGCAGCTCTCCCTTCACGATTTCCAGCGCCAGGAAAGGGTCGGCGTCGGGCAGGGAGACCAGGTCTATGCGCGGCACGGAGAAAAGGTCCTCCAGCGCAGTGGAGAGGTCGACCTTCTCTGCGATGGAAAGGGGCCGCCCCGGCATGACGCCGATATCCAGGTCGGACCCTGGCGGTCCGGACTCGTCTCCGGCACCGAGAACCTTGCCAAGGGCTTCTCGGGCCCGGCTTCCGAAAGCGTAGACGGTCCGCAGTCCATATCGCGCCGCCAGAGCGGCCAACGCGTTTTTCAGAGGTTCGCCTGATTCGGGCGTATCCGCCATCGCCTTTCCCTCGTCTCCACGGCTCCAATGTAACGGCCTGTCCGATCGCAGTCAAGCTTGCACGGTCCATCGGACTGCCGGGAGCCCATTGACCTGCGTCCCTTCTGTAGCCACGATCTGTTTCGTCGTGGGGAGGTGGCGTCATGGTCAGCCGGAGCAGGCTGACCGATGCGCCGGATATGCCACGGGCGCGTGATGCGGACCTTCCGCCGCTGATTCGATCGTCCCTGCTTGCATCCTCGCTCCATCGACATATCTTGGTCCAAAGGGGACGCCCGAGGTCCGTTCCGAAGGAGATGCAGATGACCGACGCAACGAAATTCGAGTTCCGCACCGAGGCCCGCCAGCTCCTGGACCTCATGGTCCACTCCGTCTATTCCAACAAGGACATCTTCCTGAGGGAGCTCATCTCCAACGCATCCGATGCGCTGGACAAGCTCCGTTTCGCGGCCCTGTCCGATCCGTCGCTGAAGGAAGCGGCCGGCGAGCCCGAGATCCGCATCCACCGGGATGCCACCAACCGTACGCTGACCGTGGAAGACAACGGCATCGGAATGTCCGAGCAGGAGCTGCACGACTTCATCGGCGTCATAGCCCGGTCCGGCACACGGGAGTTCGTCCGCATCGCGCAGGAGAAGGGGTCGGCCAATCTCCCCCCCGAGCTCATCGGGCAGTTCGGCGTCGGGTTCTACTCCTCGTTCATGGTTGCGTCCGAAGTGTCGCTCGTCACCCGCAAGGCCGGCCAGGACAAGGCGTTACGGTGGCACTCCGCAGGGGACGGAAGCTACACCGTCGAGCCTGCGGACCGCCCCCGCCCCGGCACTTCGGTGACCCTGACGCTGAAGCCCGCGGACGACGAGGGCGGCCTCAAGGACTATGCCCAGGAGTGGACTCTGCGTGGGATCGTGAAGAAGTACTCCGACTTCGTAGCGTACCCCATCGTCATGAAGGTCACCCGCTCCGAGCCCGAGCTCGACAAGGACGGCAACCCGAAGAAGGATGCCCCCTACCGCTCCGTGGAGAAGGACGAGACCCTCAATTCGATGAAGGCCATCTGGACCCGGCCGGAGAAAGAGGTCACCGACGAGGAGTACCGCGAGTTCTACCGCCACATCACCCGGGACTGGGAGGAACCCCTCGCACGTGTCGTCTCCCGGGCCGAGGGGAGTCACGAGTTCAAGACCCTGCTCTTCGTCCCCGCCCATGCCCCGTTCGACATGTTCTGGCCCGAGGCCGAGCACGGAATCCACCTGTACATCCGCCGCGTCTTCATCATGAACGACTGCAAGGAGCTGCTTCCCCGCTGGCTCCGCTTCGTCAAGGGCGTGGTCGATTCCGAGGACCTCCCCCTCAACATCTCCCGGGAGATCCTCCAGCAGGACCGCAACACCGCGATCATCCGCAAGCACGTGGTCAAGAAGGTCCTGGCCCGCCTCGAAGAGCTCCGGGACAAGGAGAAGGACAAGTTCACGATCTTCTGGAAGGAGTTCGGCAAGGTGCTCAAGGAGGGGGTCTTCCAGGACCACTCCAATGCGGAGGCCGTTCTCCAGATCGCCTGGTTCGATTCGACGAACAGCGGCACCGAGCCGACCTCGCTCGACGACTACGTCGGCCGCATGAAGGAAGGGCAGGAGGCCATCTATTACCTGACCGGGCGCAGCCGAACCTCCATCGAGCAGTCGCCGCACCTGGAGGCCTTCAAGGCCAAGGGGATCGAGGTGCTGCTGCTCTCCGATCCGGTGGACGAGATCTGGGTCCAGTCCGTGCCCGACTACAAGGGCAAGAAGCTCCAGTCGGTGGGCAAGGGCGAGGTCGACCTGGGCACGGAGGAGGAGAAGAAGCAGCAGGAGGAGAAGCGCAAGGAGGAGCAGTCCTCGCTGGGTGACCTGCTCCAGGCGCTTGCCGGCCACCTGGAGGAGCAGGTCAAGGAGGTGCGTCTGTCCAGCCGCCTGACGTCGTCCCCGGCCTGCCTGGTCAGCGGGCCCGGCGACCTCACCCCGCAGCTCGAGCAGATGCTGCGGGCTACGGGGCAGGAGATCCCGCAGGTCAAGCGAACCCTCGAGGTCAACCCTGGCCACCCGCTGATCCAGCGGCTCAATGCCATCTTCGCTGTCAGCAAGGACGATGCTAGGCTCCCTCGCTATGCAAGGCTCCTGTATGGCCAGGCCATCCTTGCCGAAGGGGGAATCCCCCCCGAACCGGCCGAGTTCAGCCGACTCCTGGCCGAGGTCTTCGTCGAGGCCACCGCGTTTGCACCGGAAGGGAACGCATAGCGGGGGGCGACGAGCCGGACCGGCGTGGGCCGCAGCCAGAGGGCTGCCCCGCAGGCAGGCGGCGAGGAGCCCGGCCTGCTTGACATCCCGCGCATCGGCCTCACAATGGGGTCGGTACCTCGGGGAGGCCGTCCATGGAGAACGTGATCAATGCGCTGACCGGAAGCCCGGTGCTCATCGGTGTCGGAGTGCTGCTCGTCCTGCTGACCGTGCTGACCGTGGCCCTGAAGCTGGTCAAGGTGGCGCTGTTCCTGGGGCTGGTCCTGGTCGCGTACATCGGCTGGCTGCACTATACCGGCCGGGAGCTCCCCGCCGAGGTCCGCCAGGCCGAGAAGCAGATCATCCGGACCTCGCAGGAGGCCGGAAAGGCCTTGAAGGAGCACGCGGACGAAGCCGGTCAGTTCGTCACCGACCAGGCCCGCAAGGTGGGGGACAAGCTCGCGCCCCAGGCACGGCCTGGACCGATCACGCCCCAGGCGACCGCCCCCACGGATCGGCCAAGCCAACCAGGCCCGTGAGCTTCGCTCCGATCCCAGGCATGGCCTGGACCGATCACGCCTCAGGCGACCGCGCCCACGGATCGGCCGAGCCAACCAGGCCCGTGAGCTTCGCTCCGATCCCAGGCACGGCCTGGACCGATCACGCCTCAGGCGACCGCGCCTACGGATCGGCCAAGCCAACCAGGCCCGTGAGCTTCGCTCCGATCCCACGGTTTTCTGTTTGCAGGCTTGGCCGCTGCATGGGCTTTCGCTGTGAGAGCCTCCGGCCCACTGCCCACTGCCCACCGCTCACTGCTTCTTCACCTTGTTCGTGAGTCCCATGATCAGCCCCAGCACGAGGGACCAGGCCGCGGCCAGCCCGATCTGGTAGTCGGGCGGCATCATGAACGTGACCGTGTGGGCCGGGATCCAGAACCAGATCAGCGTGGCCCAGGCCTTCTGGATGCCGGTGAAGTCCCACTTCCGGTCGATGAGGTTGTCCTCGAGGCGGTGGAACGCCATCATCTGCGGTCCGAAGAAGAGGTTCGCGGTCACCGACACGCTGGCCGCCCATCCGATGCCCTCTCCGAGCTGCTGCGGCAACAGGCCGTGGTCCAGCAGTGCGGCGACGGCCCCCTTGCATCCTGCAAACCCGTACTTGATGAGCACGCCGAGCACCGCCCACGCGACCATCTTGAGCAGCGTCGTGAGCACGCCGAACGGCCACTCGATCCGGCGCGTGCGCACCACGTTCGAGATCACCTCGCCGAGCGTTCCCAGGATGGCGAACTGGATTGCTGCGGACAGCAGCGGATTCCCCTTCACCCATGCGACGTAGACTTCCAGGATCTGCATCGTAGACCTCCTCCCGCGCATCATACCCCAAAACCCTTGACTTGCACGCGCGCGCTTGATTTACTACCCCGGCCTGATTGGAATGGAGGGGCTTATGGAGCACGGGGGTTCGGGGAAGCGGCTGCTGCCGCCAAATGCCTACCGGAAGCTGGAAAACGGAGAGAGCTACCAGCCCATCGTGTCCGCCGGTGCCGGGATGCGGGAGATCACCGGCTGGTCGGTGACCATGGGCCTTCTCATGGTGGCCATCTTCTCCGCCGCGTGCGTCTACATCGCGCTGCGGGCCGGAAGCGGCATCGAGGCTGCGATTCCCATCGCGGTGGCGGCCATCTTCTTCGGCCGGATGCGGGCGACGCGCTCCACGATCCTGGAGAACGTCATTGTCCAGTCCATCGGCCAGGCCTCCGGCGTCGTGGCCGCGGGCTCGGCCTTCGTGATTCCGGCCCTGTACCTCAACGAGATCACCCCCTCCTGGTGGCAGATCTTCCTGTCCTGCTTCTTCGGCGGAGCGCTGGGCGTCGTGCTCATCATCCCGCTGCGCAAGTACTTCGTTCAACAGCGGCATGGCGAGCTGCCCTTCCCGGAGGCCACTGCTACGACCGAGATCCTCGTGTCCGGCGAGTCGGCAGGCGGCAGCGCAGGCAAGATCCTGCTGGCATCGTTCGGTCTCGGGGCCGCGTACGACTTCATGGTCGAGGTCGTCCATGCGTGGAACCCTGCCCTGACCACCCGGACCGTCATGGGCAAGGCCGGTCAGTGGCTCCATGACCTCGGGTTCGAGCTCAAGCTCAATGCCATTGCCGCGCTGTTCGGCCTCGGTTACATCATCGGCCTGAAGTATGCGTTCATCATCTTTGCGGGCTCGGTGGTGGCGTACCTGGTGTTCGTCCCGTTCGCCAAGTTCGTGCTCACCCTGTCGGGGGCGGCCACGGTGGCCTGGAACGGCGAGGTGCTGAAGGTGGCCGAGCTCACTCCGACCGACGTCTTCGGCAACTTCGTCAAGCCCATCGGCATCGGCGCCATCGCTGTGGCCGGCGTCATCGGCCTGATCCGGATGAGGAAGATCATCATCGGGTCGGTGGCCATGGGGTTCAAGGGGATCGGACGCAAGGGGGACGGCAAGGAGCTCAGGACCGACCTGGACATGCGGCCGGGCAACGTGCTGCTCGTCCAGCTTCTCGCCACGCTGGCCATGGGCCTCCTCTTCTTCGTCGTCTGCATGACCGCCGGGGGCTACACGCCGCAGCAGAGCATGCTCTACTCGATGGTGGGCATGCTGATTGCATTTGCCCTCTGCTTCCTGTTCACGCCGGTCGCGGCCGAGGCAATCGCCATCGTCGGAACCAACCCGGTGTCGGGCATGACGCTGGTCACCGTGATCGTCTCCTCGCTGGTCATGGCCGGGATGGGGCTGTTCGGAAGCACGGGCATCTTCGTCACCCTGATTATCGGGTGTGCGGTGTGCACCGCGCTCTCGGTCTCCGGCGCCCTGATCTCGGATTTCAAGATCGGCTACTGGATCGGAGCCACGCCCAGGAACCAGCAGATCTGGAAGTTCCTGGGCCTGCTGGTCGCGGCCCTGGTCGTGGCCCTGGTCATCCCCATCATGGATTCCAGCTACCACTTCCTGGTCGACGGCCGCTCCAACGAGGACGTGCTCCCCGCACCGCAGGCCAACATGATCGCGGCCGTCGTGCGCGGGCTCATGACCGGTGCCGAGCAGCCGTACCTGCTGTATGCAACGGGCGGCGTGATCTCCATCATCATCACCCTGCTGGGGCTCCCCACGCTGGCATTCGCCCTGGGCATGTACCTTCCGATCCAGATCAACGCGGCGGTGCTTGCCGGCGGCCTGGTGGCCTGGTTCATCGCCCGCAGCGGCCGCACCAAGGAGGAGAGCGAGGCCCGCAGCAACCAGGGCACGCTCATCGCCTCGGGCATGATGGCCGGTGCGGCCATCATCGGCATCGTGGCCGCGGTGATGCGGCTCGACTGGACGTCGTACGCGGTCCGCTTCCTCAGCATCGGCAAGGAATTCAAGGTGGTGGAGCTGGCAACCGGCACCACGCTGGAAGACAAGGCCGCGGACTGGTACAAGGGGTTTGCGGGGCAGGGGATCTCCCTTCTCATGTTCCTCGGTCTCGTCCTGGCCACGTACCTCCTGGCCCGATGGGGCGCGAAGATGCAGATGAGGGAAGAAGGCAAGAACAGCGGGGCGAACGACTGATGGTCCGACAACCGTCCGTCCGAGTCCCAGGCAGGTAGCACGATGAGAGAACCGATGAAGAACAGTGCCCGCCGCAGCCTCCAGGCCGTCCTCGGGCTGCGCGAGGGCGAGAGCGTACTGATCGTCACCGACAGGGAAAGCGCCCGCGTCGGCTGGGCGTTCGAGCTCGCTGCGCGGGAGCTGAACGCGCTGCCGACCGTCTACCGGCTGCCCGACGAGGGACGTCCGCTGACGGCAGTGCCGGCAGACCTCGCCGGACCGCTCGAGAATGCCACCGTGGTGATCAACTGCTTCACTTCCGCGGCCGAGGAGACCCCGTTCCGGATCGAGCTCCTCCAGATGGCCACGGCCGGCTCCCGTCGCGTCGGCCATGCCCCGGGAATCACCGAGGACATGATGATCTTCGGCCCCATGGACGTGGACTACCGGGAGCTCCAGAAGCGGGCCAACCGCTTCCTGGCATCGCTCAGGAATGCTTCGTACCTGCGGATCACGGCGCCGGGCGGGACCGACCTGACGCTCTACATCGAGGGGCGTTCGTTCGTAACCGACGTGTTCGTCCGCCCGGGCACCTATGGCAATCTCCCTTGCGGCGAGGTGTGGTGCGCACCCATCGAGACCCTGGGCGAGGGGACCCTGGTCTGCGACGGAACGGTCGGCGACATGGGCTCCCCGCCAGCTCCGCTCACCCTGCAGATCGAGCGAGGACGAATCACTCGCGCTCAATGCCCGGACGAAGCCTACCTCGAGCGGGTCCGGAAGCTGCTCGCCGTCGATCCCGAAGCCAGCGTGCTCGGTGAGTTCGGCATCGGCATCAACCCGAAAACAAGGGTCACGGAGAACATGCTCGAGGCCGAGAAGGCGTTCCGGACCTCGCACGTTGCGTTCGGCAACAACGAGGACCTGCCCGGCGGCCACAACCACTCCCGCACCAACCGCGAGTTCCTGTTCCGCGACCCGACCATCCACGTGTTCTATACCGACGGCTCCGCTTCCATGGTCGTCGAGGACGGCCTCATCGGCGTGTAAGGAAGGAACCCATGCCCGGAATCGCCAGACGTACCAGGACTGCGGGCCATCGCACTTTGCCGGCGGTCCTGCTCTCTGCTCTCCTCCTTTCCGTGGGGTGCACCGCAGCCATCGGGGACGATTGCTCCTCCGATGCCCAGTGCCCTGCCGGATCCTACTGCGACAAGACCATGCCCGATGGATTGTGCACCATTGCGGACTGCCGTCCCGGAAAGTGCCCGGACGAGAGCGTCTGCATCGAGTTCGACAACGGTCAGTCCTTCTGCATGGCCGCGTGCAACGCCGACGGTGACTGCCGCGACGGTTGGTCGTGCATCAAGGAAATCGGTCTCTGGCCCTTCTGCTCGGTGAGGAAATGACCCGCTGTCTCCTGCTTTCGATCCTGCTTCTTGCGGCCTGCTCCCCCGCCCGGGTACGGGAGCCCGTAGCCCCCATCCTGGTGGAGGGCGAGGAAGAGAAAGAGCCCGACTGGCGGATCGCCCGGGCCGATTTCGAACAGGTGCTCAAGGCCGGGCTCCAGCCCGTCATGCGCTGGTACTTCGTCGTTCCCAGCTACGACGGCGATGCCTTCGTCGGCTACGAGGTGGCCGAGATCATCAAGCCGGAGCTCGAGGCCGGGCCGCTGCGCGTCGGCGACGTGCTGGTGGCGATCAACGACATGCCCATCGAGCGCCCGGACCACGTGCTCGCGGTCTGGCGGCAGCTCTGGTCCAGGAAGACCATCTCCCTCGACCTGCTGCGAGGAGGCAAGAGCCGCCGCTACGTCATCCCCATCCTCTCGGACTCGTGACGATGGAAGCGCCGCTCGAGATCATCCGGTCCGCCCGGGAGAGGCTTGGAAAGGACCTCGTCATCCTCACCCATCACTACCAGCGCCCCGAGGTCGTGGCTTTCGGCGACTTCATTGGTGATTCCTTCATGCTCGCCCGAGAAGCCTCCCGCAGCACCGCCCGCATCATCGTGTTCTGCGGCGTCCACTTCATGACGGAGGCGGCCTGCATCCTGGCCCGCCCCGACCAGCAGGTCTACATGCCCGACCCGCAAGCCGGGTGCCCCATGGCCGACATGGCCGACGCTGATGACGTCTCGGCCGCCCTGCAGCGCATTGCCGAGCTGGTCCCGCACCGCCGTATCGTCCCGGTCGCCTACATCAACTCCAGCGCCGCGGTCAAAGCCATCGTCGGCCGGGCCGGAGGGCTCTGCTGCACCTCCTCCAATGCGCAGGCCGCAGTGCGCCATGCCCTGACACAGGGGGACCTCGTGCTCTTCCTCCCGGACGAGTTCCTCGGGACGAATACCGCTCACCGGCTCGGCCAGGATACCGTGCCGGTCTACAACCCCCATGCAGCGCCCCGGGCCGACGGGGACCAGCCCACCTCGGGCGGCCTTGCCGCAGGCGACCTCGAGAACGCAAAGGTCGTGGTTTGGAAGGGGTACTGCCACGTCCACACCTGGTTCTCGCCCGAGATGGTGGCCGCTGCCCGGGAGAAACACCCCGGCTGCTCGATCGTCGTCCACCCCGAGTGCCGTCCCGAGGTCCTCGCCCTGGCCGACGGCAGCGGCTCGACCGCGTGGCTGGTTGAGCAGGTCCGCGAGGCCTCCCCCGGCGCCACTGTCATCATCGGCACCGAGGTCAACCTCGTGCTCCGCCTGGCCCACTCCCTCTGCCCCAACATGTATCGGACCACTGTGTCCCGCCTGGCCCGCCTCCTCCAGTCCTTCCCCGAGCAGAACCGCATGTCCGTCGACCCGTCCGTCACGGCCGATGCCCGCCTTGCCCTGGATCGCATGCTGGCGCTGGCCTGAGGCCGACATGCTGCCCCTCGTCCTCCTGCCGCTGATCCTGTGCATGCAGGAGCCGATGCCGTTGCTCAACTACCAGGATCTCCAGGATCTGAAGCTTCGCATTGCGGCCCGGGTAGTCGAGGTGGAGGTGACCCTGAAGGTCCCGGACGGAGCCGATTCCTCCGTCGCCGCCGTGCTGACCGGACAGGCCGTCTGCATGGAGGCCGAGGCGGTTCTTGCGGGAGATCCAGCCCGGGACGGCTCGGCCGGCAGGGACGAAGGCTCGGCCTGGCTGACGGCCGATGCTGCGGAGCCCTCGGAAGGCGGTCCTGTGGATGGATCGAGCGGCAGGGGCGAAGGCTCGGCCTGGCTGACGGCCGATGCTGCGGAGCCCTCGGAAGGCGGTCCTGTGGATGGATCGAGCGGCAGGGGCGAAGGCTCGGCCTGGCTGACGGCCGATGCTGCGGAGCCCTCGGAAGGCGGTTCTGTGGATGGAGCGAGCGGCAGGAACGAAGGCTCGGTCTGGCTGACGGCCGATGCTGAAGACCCCTCGGAAGGCGGTTCTGTGGATGGATCGAGCGGCAGGAACGAAGGCTCGGCCTGGCTGACGGCCGATGCTGCGGAGCCCGGCGAGAGCGAACCTGCGGTCGGTGCCGGCAAGGGTTCCGTGAGGTCCGGAGGAGGCGTCGTGTCCGCTGCCGTTTCCGGTTCGCGGCGTGTCGTGGCTTCCCGGTTCCTGACGGAGAACGCGGTGCGGGTGCGCGTGCGCTGTACCGCGCACCCCGAGTGGACGGAGGCCTCAGTGGTGGCGCACGAGGGGCCGCTGCCGCTGGTCGAGCTGGTTCCGGCAGGACCGTTCCCCTGCAAGGTGACGAGGCCGGCCCCGTCGCGGCTCCAGGCGCCGGGGACCCATGTCTTCTCGGTGGACAATCCGGTGTCGGAGTTCCCCAACGTGTTCCAGGCCGAGGTGGCTTCGTGGGCCGAGGTGCCGTTGGCGGGTTACCTCCTGACGACGGTGGGTCCCCCGGTGAGCGGGCCCCTCTTCTCGATGGATGCACGGCTGGTTGCCCTGAATCTGAGGCGCTACACGCCGATGTCCCAGACGCTGCTGGCCGCCACGGCAGCGCAGGTGGGCCGTTTCCTGGCCCCGGTCCGGCGTCCGGCCGAGGGGGACGTCCGCTCCCCCCGCCGTGTCCCGTACGGCTCCCCCGCCCCGCAGGAAGATATGGAAGTCGAATGACGCTTGCGGCGCTGTCTCGCCGTTCGGTCCGCTGCCCCTGCGGCCTCGCCCGGTGGGGGAGGTTGGGAGGGGGCACCCCGCCCAACCTGCCGGCGATGCCTACCGGGCCCCTGGCGATAGGCTGTCGAGGAGGGCCCGATCGCCGCCACCCCGCCAGATCAGACGTCCGGCGGCATGCACCAGCGGGTCAAGTGCCCGGAAGCCGGTAGCAAGCCGAAGCATGCGGCACTTCATCCGGCCGTTTCGCCCCAGGAGGCAGTAGCTCCTGCAGCGGCCGGCATGCAGCTCGGCCTCGCTGAGGCCGGAGTGCGAGAATCCCATGCGAAAGCCGCCCCGATGGGCCCGGGCGTAGTCTGAAAAGCTCTTCACCAGCGGTTCGATTCCATGCTCCTCCGGGCGGAGAAGCATGGGGGACATCGGTTCGATTTCGCAGGCGTGGAACTGGATCCGGCACACGTTCGAGCGCCGTTCCAGTCGTTCCAGGAGGCGCTTCTCCTCGAGGTCGTCCTCCGGGCCCGACGGCAGCCCGTACAGGAAGTGCAGTCCGACGTTCAGCCCACGGGCTCCGACGGCATCGATCCAGGCGAGCAGCTCGTCGTTGCCGAACCGGAACGCCTTGTAGCGCTCCCTGAGGCGCTGGGAGCCCATGTCGGGAGAGAACTCGATCGTGGAACCGGCCCCGGCCGTGGCCGCGAATTCCTCGCAGAACTCCAGCGACGGGAGCTCCCATGCGTCCAGGTTCCACCGCGGGGCAAGCCCCCGCTTCCGGCAGAGGGTCAGCACGTCGGACAGGAACCCCTCCATCCCGTGGAACCAGTGGTCCGTGGCCACGGTCCGGTAACCGAAGGCCAGCGCCCGCTCCAGCGTGGCCACCGCTGCCTCGGGCGAGGTCAGTGCGGACCGCTCCCGCCTGAGCAGGCCGACGGTAGCGTCCGCTCCGCCTCCGCACCAGGCGCACCGCCGGAAGCACCCCCTCCCCAGCGGAACGTGGAACCCCGCCGTCCGCTTCATCTCGAACAGCAGCCGGTTGAGCCGGACGCGCTCCGGGGGCAGCATGAACGGATAGAGCCGCGGGTAGGCGGCCGCATTCTCGAGCAACGAGAAGTCAGCGAACTCCAGTGCCTGGAACTCATCGTCCGTGGCATGCCACCAGGTCGAGGGCCGCACGACCCGACCGCCGTCGCGATAGGACAGGTTGGGTACCCCCTGCGGCGATCGGCCGGCGCCCCGGGCCTCCAGGAGTCGGACCAGGGGGATCTCCCCCTCGCCGCACACCACCCCGTCCACCTCGGGACAGGTCAGAAGGATCTCCTCCGCGTAGGCCGAGGCAGTCAGTCCGCCCAGCACGACGAAAGCGTCCGGCAGCTCCCTCCGCACACTGCGCACGACATCCAGGCTGTCCGGGACCTGGTGGTGCCAGTGGACCGAGACCCCCACCACGGACGGACGCTCCCGTTGCAGCATCGGCTCGAGGCGGAAGTCAGGGGAAAGCAGCCGCTCCAGCCCCACGTGCACTACCCGGACCTGGTATCCCGCCCGTCGAACCGCAGTTGCCAGCGAAAGGAGCCCCGAGGCCATGAAATTGATGAACGTGGCCTTGCCGTACGGCCCGTAGCCGTGGCGGAATTTGGGAACGTGCAGCAGCAGGCAGTCCAAGGGTCCCCCCTGCGAACCGCTTCACCTTACCACACCGCACCTTGCACTACCAAGCGGGCACGCCGTCACTAACCGATTTCCAACATCCGCCTCGCCGCAGGGAAACCTCCGTCGAGTTTCATGGAAAACGTCGGTCGATGACGCCGACCCGGGAGGTGAACCCATGGAAACCGTTCTCGCCGCGGTGGTGCTTGCAGGAATGGCGTGGTACCTGATGACGCTCGTTGCCGTGTTCCGTCGGCTCTCCCCCAGTCGCCGGGCAAGGAGGGCCTCTCCGCCGCTCGACCTGCCCTCCGTCACCATCCTCAAGCCGATCAAGGGAGTGGACAGCGACCTCGAGGACAACCTGCTCTCGTTCATCCGCCAGGACTACCCGAGCTTCGAGGTCGTGTTCGGGATCCAGGATCCGTTCGACCCCGCCCTTCCCACCCTGCGGCGCATACGCGATGCCCACCCGGAGGTCCCGGTGCGTATCGTGCAGACCCTCGAGACCCCGGGGTTCAACCCCAAGGTGAACAACCTCCTGGGCATGATGCGGATGGCCTCGCATGACGTGATGGTCATCTCGGACAGCAATGTCCGGGTGTCGCCGAGCTACCTGTCCGAGAACGTCCCGCTCCTGCTTCGCCCCGGTGCAGGGCTGGTCTGCAACCTGATTCGGGGCCGGGGGGACGCAGGGCTGGGCTCCCTGATGGAATCGCTCCACCTCAACACGTTTCTCCTGGGCAACACCTGCCTGGTGGACCGCCTCGCCGGTGAGAAGATCGTGGTCGGGAAGTCCATCTTCTTCCGCAAGTCCGAGTTGGATTCCCTCGGCGGGCTCGCAAAGCTCAAGGACGTGCTGGCCGAGGACTACCTCATGGGCCGGCTCTACCTGGACGCCGGACGGGATGTCGCCGTGTCCGCCCACGTCATCGACACGTGGACCCGCGGGTGGGGCGTCCGCCAGTTCCTCAGCCGCCATGCCCGCTGGGCAAGGCTCCGCTGGCAGATCAACCGCACCGCATATGTGCTCGAGTTCCTGACCAATGCTCCGTTCTGGGCGACCGTGCTGGCACTGGTTTCGGGGTTTTCGGCACCGGCCCTGGCCGTTGCCGTCTCCGCATTCCTGGTCAAGGGAGCCGGCGACCAGCTCTGCAACCTGCGGCTGGGACGTCCGGTCCGCAGCGGCCTGGTGCTCCTGTCTCCGCTCAAGGATGTCGTCGTGGCCGCGATCTTCCCGGTCCCCCTGGTCTCGTCCCACACCAACTGGCGGGGAAACCGCCTCCGCATCACCCGCGGAACCGTCCTGGTTCCGGCCAGGTGACCCCCAGATCGTCCGCTCTCCATGTCGTCCGTGGCGGCGTGGCCGGCTTGCCCCGTGCCCCTTCATCGCCGGTGCGAAGCAGGAGCCCACATCGTTTCCCGACAAGGAAAGCGGATGATCCGGGCAGAAGTGGCATCTCTTGACTCTGCGGGCCGGGATTGCCATCCTGCCTCCGTGCTCCGCCACGGACACGGGCATTGAGGAGACCGGCTGGGGGATCGATTTTGACCAAAGACTGGCGCTGCTGCAGGCGCACCTCGAACGATGCCGCCTCTGCGGCAATCTCTGCGACGCGGATCGAATCGAGGGAACCAGCGCGATCTGCGGGGCCGGACCCAAGCCCGTCGTCACCTCCGTCCGCCTGGACAGCAGCAAGAGCCACCCGCTCGGAGGCAGCCTTCCCGTCGGCACCATCGGCTTCCTGCGCTGCGGCCTTGACTGCGTCTACTGTGCCGACCCCAAGCCGTCGGACTTGCCCTCCGAAGAGGCCTTGCAGGTCGACCACGTCCGACTCGCAGACGAGATCCTCAGGCTCCAGGAGGCCGGGGCGGCCATCGTCCGCTTCCAGGCGCCCACCGTGCACCTGCCGACGCTGGTACCCGCCCTCCACCTTGCCCGGATGCGCGGGCTCCGGAGCCCGGTGGCCTACGGTTCTTCCGCGTTCGAGACCGTCGAGGCGCTCCGCCTGCTCGATGGGCTCGTGGACGTCTACTTCCCCACCCTCAAGTACGGCAGCGAGCAGGCAGCCCGCGTCTACTCCGGTGTCGTCGACTACGTCCACACCAGCCGACTCGCGGTCAAGGAGATGTTCCGCCAGGTCGGCCCTGCCAGCCGAGGGTCTCGCGGCGGGCTCCGGAGGGGCCTCGTCGTGCGGCACACACCCATCCCGGCCGGCATGGCCGGAACCGTGCAGGTCCTGACCTGGATCGCGCGGAATCTCCCGTCCGACACCCCCGTCTGCCTGTCCCAGTCCTATCGACCGGTCCACCAGGTCGCGGCCGGACTTTTCCCCGAGATCGCCCGGAGGGTCTCGCAGGAGGAGCACGACTACTTCCTTTCCGCTGCCCGCCAACTGGGGCTTTCCAACGCCTTTCCGTCAGATTGCGACTGACCGTGCGTCGCCGCAGGCCGTCCGCCCAACGCCTCCGGCGTCAGTGCCGACGATCCGGGGCAGCGTGCTTGTTTTTCACAACGTGCTGAGTATCATCACACCGCATTGACGCGAGGTGAAGCCATGGATTTCCGGACCACACTGGTCGCCGTTCTGCCGGCCGTTCTTGCGGCCGGTTGCCTGGAAAGCAACCCCCAGCCGTTTCCTGCAGGCGGAAAGACGGACGGCAGCGTCACCGATGTCGAATGGCAACCCCCGCAGGCCGATTCCACGTTCTCGCTTGACGACGGGAGACACCTCGGCGGCGGCGAGACCTATGCCGACTCAGTCCTGACGTCCGATTCTGCCGACGATCTGCTCCTGCCCGAGCTCCCCTGGAACGAAGTCGCACCCGATGCCGAGCTCCCGTTCCCCGACCTGCAGGACCAGGCGGAGGAACCGTCCGTGCCTCCGGACGAGACCGACGAGGATGCGGGGGAGGACGTCTGCACGCAGGACTGCCTGCAGGATGTGGTTCCGGAGTGCATGGGAGACTGCGGCTACGACGTGCCCGACGAAGTTTCCGACGTGCCGGGCGACACCGCCGACTGCGGGCCGGTCGACACGGACCAGGACGGCCTCTTCGACGGATGCGACGAGGACGACGACAACGACGGCGTTCCGGATGGTGCGGACGTCTGCCCGCTCGTTGCCGACCCGGACCAGAAGGACTCGGATCTCGACGGCCAGGGGGATGCCTGCGAAACCGGGTGCGGCAACCCGGACAAGTACAAGGATTGCACCTGGGACCTTGCGCAGGACAAGTGCCTCGAGCAGGGGGGCAAATGGGGCACGTGGGGTCTGTCCCCGATTCCCTCCTGCATGTGCCCTTCCGGTGACGGCGGCTGCCCGTGCCATTCCTCGAACGATTGCGTCGGCCCTTGCTACGCCCCCCTTGACGGAGATTGCTCCAAGTACACCGTCGGGCACTGCTCCGAAACGAAGATGATGTTCGGCTGCTTCTGCATGTTCGGCCAGGAAGGCGAGCCCCCCATGGGAATCTGCGTGGACTGAGGTCGGAAACAGCGCCGCCCACACAGGGAGAGCGGACGCCCCTTGGCCCTTCGAATCCGGGTTGCCGATAGCCGAGCAGCGGTGCTATTGTCACCCGGAGTCGCAGAGCTATCTGCCAACCTGGAGGACAACATGAGATTCTGGGCCGCCTGTGTCACCGCTCTCTTCCTGGTCGCCTGTGCGAAGGAGCAGCCGGCCGAGCCGGGGAAGCAACCGGCGGGAGAGCCGCCGCCGTCGGTTGAGCCGAAGACCGTGGAGAAGCCGGGAGAGGCCCCCGCCGCGGGCACGCAGCCTGCGGCCGGAGAAGCCGGCAAGGCAGCGGAGCCTGCAGCCGGAGAAGCCGGCAAGGCAGCCGAGCCTGCGGCCGGAGAAGCCGGCAAGGCCGCGGAGCCTGCGGCCGGTGAAGCCGGCAAGGCCGCGGAGCCTGCAGCCGGAGGAGTCGGCAAGGCCGCGGAGCCTGCGGCCGGAGAAGCCGGCAAGGCCGCCGAGCCTGCGGCCGGAGAGTTTGCGTCCGCACTTCCCGAGCTTGCGAAGTCCGCCCTCCCGTACCTGCCGGAGAAGCTCCAGGCGATCATCGCCCTGGACCTGGTCGGTGCGGTCACGCGGCTCGATTCCATGGTCCCGCTGATGAACATGCTGGGGGTGGAGGAGGACAAGGCGCTCCAGGAGGAGCTGTCGACGTTCATCCGCAGCCGTATCGGGCTCGATCCGTTGGCGGCCCGGGGGGTTGTCTTCGCGATCACTCCGGACCCCGCGTTCTGGATGCTCGTCAAGGGCGATTTCAAGCTCGAGAAGACGGCCGCGGCCGAGCTGGTGGACGTTGGAGGTCTCCAGGCGCTGGTGCTGTCCGGTGACCCGTCCTTCGTCGTCCTGCCCCTCGACGGGTGGGGGATCGCCCTGTTCGACCGGCAGGAGGCCGCGGCCACGTTCGTGGAGACGATCATCGCCCGGAAGGGTCCGCCTCCGACGGAGCCGGAGCTCCTGGGCTCGCTGGGGGGCGTGGCCGGGGCCGTCCTGGCCGTGGGAGTGGACTTCAACCATCCGATGATCCAGGCCGGCTGGACTCGGGAGATCCCCTTCCCTCCGCCCAAGAGCGCTGCCCTCTACGTCGGTTCCTCGAACATCACCGCCCGGATGGCCGCGGACGATGCCTGCATCAACGGCATCCTGGGGGCGCTGGAATCGGCAAGGGCCATGGCCAAGGCCGCAGTGGCCGCTCAGAAGGCGAACCTGGCCGAGATGAACCTGCTTGACGGGATCAGCATCATCCTGGCCGATCGGTCGCTCGACCGGCTCGTGGATTTCATCACTCCGAAGCGGACCGGAGACACCCTCTCGCTGTCGCTGGAGATCGACCAGTTCACCACGGTCACCATCGTCGGCAGCATGGCCGCTGTGGCCATTCCGGCGTTCCTCAGGTACACCCGCACGGCCAAGGTCTCGGAGGCCCAGGAGACGCTCCGGAAGATCCGCTACGGGGCAGAGGCCTACTTCTGCACTCCCAGGGTCGATGAGCAGGGGAACAAGATCGCTCCCCATTTCCCCGAGGCCCAGGCCGCGACGCCTGCCGCCGGTACCTGCTGCGCCTCGCTCGGTGGGCCTGCCGGAGAGAAGGAAGGCCGGTGCGAGCCGGATTCCGCAACGTGGCAGACCCCGGCCTGGATGGCCCTCAACTTCGCGATGCTCGACCCTCACTACTTCGTCTACGAGTTCACCCCCACGACCCAGCCCGACGGTACGCCCGCATTCGATGCCTCTGCGTACGGCGACCTCGACTGCAACGGCGTCCGTTCCACCTTCCGGCTGACCTGCCGGGGCGTCACCGGCGGCGAGGACGACTGCCGCCTCGACTGCGACGAGGTCACGGTCGAAAACGAGCTCGAATAGTCCGGATTCGCGCGGTTCCCTCAGATCTGTCCTGTTTTTTGCGCCCTCCGCCCACGCGGCTAGGATCAAGGCGGTCGTACGGAGAGGGATTATTATGCAGAACGACAGGCGCACCGGCATCCAGGTGAACATGGCGAAGATGAAGACCGCGGCGCTGTTGGGCCTGGCTCTGGGGCTCTTCCTGACGGCGACGCTTGCGGCCAGGGGCAACAGTGCGGCCGGCAACGAGCCGTCCGACGTGGTCCATTCCCTGGCTCGCATGGCCTCGTTGCTCCCGACCGGGGGGATCGAGACCGCGGTCCGGCTGCTGCGGCAGGAATCGGAGCAGGCGGCCCCAAGGCTCGAGCCGGCCAGCTTCATCGATACCAGCTTCGAGATGCTCGACCTGGCGGCCACCACGGTGGGAAAGAACCCGACGCTGGAGCTCGAGGGGGGCAGGAAGATCTCCTTCACCCTTCGCCCCGACCTCCAGAAGGAGGCGGAGAAGGTCTTCGAGCAGTACCGTCCCCACGAGGCAGCGTTCGTGGCCCTCGACCCCAGGACCGGGGAGGTGCTGGCCCTCGCCGGGTACGCGGACGGCAAGCTGGCCCCGCACAGGGCGTTGCAGGCCGAAGGCCCTGCGGCATCGGTCTACAAGGTGATCACCGGGGCTGCCCTGGTCGAGGGCAAGGGCGTTTCCTCCGCCAAGGAGGTCTGCTACCACGGCGGCGGCAGCGGAATAGCAAAGAGCCACCTCGTCCACGATCCCGACCGGGATCATACCTGCCACAGCCTCGCCGAGGCCATGGGGCGCTCGGCCAACGTGGTGTTCGCCCGGTTGGCTTTCAATCTGCTCACCCGCGGCGAGATGAAGGCGTTTGCCGAGCGCTTCGGCTTCAACCAGGTCCTGCCGTTCGAATGGCCGGTCGAGGTGAGCCGGGTGGACGTGCCCGACAACCGGCTGGAGTTCGCCCGCATGGCAGCCGGGTTCTATCATTCCACGCTCAGCCCGTTCCACGGCGCTCTGCTGGCAGCGGCGGTGGCGAACGGGGGACGGATGATGCGTCCCGGAATCGTCAGCGAGGTCACGGAGCGTGACGGCACGGTCTCCTGGCAGCGTCAGCCCGAGCTCTTCCTGGAGCCCATCTCCGCTCAGACCGCCGGGATCCTTTGCGAGATGATGCAGAAGACCGTGACGGACGGTACCGCGCGCAAGTACTTCAGCCGCCGGACCCCCGGCCTCAAGGGGGTGACGGTCGCGGGCAAGACCGGCTCGCTGTCCGAAACCCATGAGGGAGTCCGATACCACTATTCCTGGTTCGTCGGCTTCGCACCCGCGGACGACCCGAAGATCGCCTTTGCCTCGCTGGTCGTCAACGACCCCAACTGGAAGGTCAAGGGGCCGGTAGTCGCACGCCGGGTCCTCGACCGCTTCTTCCAGGAGGACTCCACCCCGCATCACCGCACCGCCAGGCGCTGATTCCGATGCGCCCACTGCTGCCGACGGATTCCGGCAGGGAAGGCCCTTTGCCCGGGACCGCAGGTGCGGCGTCCGGCGGGGGGACTGCAGGCTCCCGGTCCGGTTCGAAGTCCCTGTCCGCCCCCCAGGCCGTGGAACGCCGCATGGGGGGACTCGAGGCCGTCCTCCTCGTGGTCGGAAGCATGGTCGGCACCGGCATCCTCGTGACCCCCGCCCTGGTCTCAGCAAGCACCGGGAGTCTGGCCGGCGTCCTCCTCGTCTGGGGAGGGGGGGCTCTATATGCCCTCCTCGGCGCCCTGTCCCAGGCCGAGCTGGCCACCCGCTATCCCAGGGCCGGCGGGGACTACGTGTTCCTCCGGGAATCGTTCGGCCCTCTCCCCGCGTTCCTGTGCGGCTGGGTCTCGCTGACCATCGGGTTTGCAGGTTCGATCGCTGCCCTGGCACGCACCTGCGGCCAGTACCTCCTCCGGGCCTTTCCCGGGGTGGCCGGATGGCTTCCAGTCACCCCGGCCCACACGGAACAGACCGTCTCAGCCCTGTCCGCCGAGACGGGCGTCGCCATCGCGCTCATCCTGGCACTGACCGTTGTGAACCTGCTCGGCGTCAGTGCGGGGAGCCGGACGCAGGCCGTGCTGACCGCTGCCAAGGTCGCAGGGCTTGCAGTGCTCATGGGCGTCGCACTGTGGGCCAGCCCCCAGGCGCCCCCTCCGGTCCCCCCGTCGCTCCCGCTCTCCGCAGCACTGCTCCCGGTCGTCTTCTCCTACACCGGGTGGAATGACGCCATCTACGTGGGCGGCGAGATCACGAGGCCCGGCCGCAACCTCCCCCTGGCCCTGATCGCCGGGACCGCAGCGGTCGCTCTCCTCTACCTGCTGTTCAATGCCGCATTCGTCCTCTCGACCGGAGGCCACGTCGGCCAGGGAAAGGACCTCGCCGTTGCCGCGGCCATGGCCGAGGTGGCCCTCGGACCCGGCAGCCAGCCCCTCGTGGCGAGCCTTGCCGCACTGCTCGTCTCAGGGACCATGGCCGCACTGGCCGTGACCGGCCCCCGCATCGCGTACGCCATGGCCCGGGACGCGGCCCTCCCGCAATCGCTCGGTCGCCTCAATGCCCGCCAGGCACCGACCAATGCCCTGCTCTTCCAGGCTGCCGTCGCCGTCCTGTTCGTGCTGGCCGGGTCGTTGCAGCAGATCATCGAGTGGGTGGGGTTTGCCCTGGTGGTCTTCTCCGCCCTGGCCACGGCCTGCATCTTCGTGGAGCGCGCCCGCCGTCCGTTGCCGGAAAACGCAACCGGGTATCGGATCCCCCTTTGGCCCCTGCCCCCGGTGCTCTACATCGGGATCAGCCTGGCCATCGCCGTCGCGGTGGCCCTGGAGGACCCCGGCCAGGCACTCTACGGCATCCTCCTCGTGCTGTCCGGCCTTCCGGTCTACTGGCTGTCACGCTCGAAGACGAGGCTTAAACAAGAAAGGGACCCGCCCTGACGGGGGGTCCCTTTCCGATCTTTCAGGGCTCGCCACATTAACCGAAGAACTCAGAAGGACTACAAGAGGGAGCAGGGCTAGCGACGAGCCCGTTGTGCTGCCGCCCTGCCGTGTGGAAATGTCCCTCGAACCGTTGCAGCCCGGTCCCAGGGGTTCCGTAAATGGGGGGAAAAAGCGTGGAACAAAGGAATATGGGGACTGGAATCAAACGTCCTTTCATTATGCAAGTGCCGTGCCAGCCAGCGACTCGCTGGACGTTTTCTTTTGATTTCGCCAGATTTCCTTGCCGCCCACCCATCGGAATCACGGCCGATCGAGGGCTTGACAGGCGGTTGGGGCGGACGCCCAGGGAATCCGCAGATCGGATCGTGCGGGTGACGCGTCGCGTTGATTGCCGACTCCTGCGTCATGAGGCAAAACAGGGGGCAAACTGTATCGCCGTGAAACACTTCTGCCCTTCTCTTGGACCAAACGTCCGATCTCGTGCCCCCAGGCCCTTTTGGAACAGGTGGTAGAATTGTTCCAACGTGAAACATGTGTTCCGGGAAGGAGCAGAGCCAGGAGGGAACCCGGGGCTGGCGAAAGGGAGCGGTCGGTCAAGCCTCGACCGGCCGGCTCAGCGGGCGCACACGACCTCGATTTCGACCCGGGCCCCGCGGGGTAGCGCTGCCACCGCGACCGTGGCCCGGGCAGGCAGGCTGCCGGTGAAGTAGCCGGCATAGACCTCATTGACCTTGGGAAAGTCACCCATGTCCACCAGGAAGATCGTGCTCTTCACCACGTTTCCCAGCGTGAATCCGGCCGCTTCCACCACCGCCCGGACGTTCTCCATCACCAGGCGGGTCTGCGCCGTGATGTCTCCGGTCTCCATCTGGCCGGTCGTCGGGCTGAGCGGGATCTGCCCGGAAGCAAAAAGGAGATCGCTGCACGAGTCAACCAGGACCGCCTGGCTGTAAGGCCCGATGGCCTTTGGAGCGTTGTCGGTCTGTATCGTTCTAGCCATCCCTGAACCTCCGCACGCGGGTGGAACGCGCGCAGAGTTGCCCATTTTTTGACAGATTGCAAGGGGGGAATAGCCTTGACTCGGACGTGTTCGTGCGGACTCCGGGGGATGACATGAGGCTGCGGGACGAAGGGAAGCTGAAGCCGAAGATGGAGTTCCAGTTCGAGACCCGGCATTTCTTCCTGCTGGTCGTCTGGAGCATCCCCCTGTCCGTCATCATCTTCTGCACCGGTCTGTTCATCGGGCAGAAGGGGCAGGCAGGCACTCGGGGCGTGACGCTGAACAACCCGCAGGGCAACGGCCCGGAGGTTCGGGAGAACCGTCCGGACCCGCTGCTCAGCTCGCTGTCGTTTCTGTCCCGGCTGGTCCGACACCCCGAGAAGAGGCAGCACGAGGATGCCGCACTCGATGCCCTGGCAGCGCTTCGCGAGGACATCCTGAAGAAGCAGGAGCGTGAGGATGCCGTGCTTCGCGCGCAGCTCGAGCGGGAGGTGTTCAGCCCTCCTGCAGCCCCTCCGGTCGACCCGCAGCAGGTGCTGGCGTCGTCCAACGGCGTGCAGGCGACCCTGGGGCGCTCCCGTCAGGCCAACATGGGGCTGGTCCCGGATCTGTCGGCCCTGGCCGCTCCGGTCGAGCCCGAGCCGGTACCCGTACCCGAGGCGCAACTCGCTGCAGAGCTGCCGGAGCCGGTTGCCCCTCTTGCGGACCCAGCCCACGTGCAGGAGCCTGCTGCAAGAGCCGATGGTCTGCCCCAGGGGGACCCGTCGCAGATCGAGGTGAACGCGGACGGCCGCCAGCGCTTCTACGCCATCCAGGCCAAGGCATTCCGGGAGAAGTCGGACGCCGATGTCTTCCTCGGCTATCTCCAGCAGGAGCTCACCAGGTCCGAGTACAAGGCCTTCATCATGCCCGTCGAGCTGCCCGGCAAAGGCAAGTGGTACCGCGTTCGCATCGGCAAGTTCCAGACCCGGCTGGACGCCGAGAAGTTCAAGCAGTCGTTCGAGAAGAAGCTCGGGCTTGAAACCTTCCTCGTGACTCTGTAACGTCCGGTCCTGTCCCGCAGGGACCCCTTCGAACACATCGACTTGCGGGCAATTGGGGGTCAGATGGAAGCCTACATCCTCGACGGCCCGCGCCAGCTCCGGGAGGCCGCTCGGGCGGCAGAGGGCCTACCTGCCAGTCTCTTCAAAGGCCCGGACGGATCGGGTCGGCCCTTTGCTTCCGCCATGCTCCTCGGCATGGGGGGCAGCGCCCTGTCGGCAGGGCTGCTCGAGTTGCTCCGGTTCGCAGAGCGGAGCGACTGGCGGTTCGATGTCGTTCGGGACTACCGGCTGCCTCGGAAGCCGGACCGCTCCACGCTGCTGCTGGCCTTGTCCTACTCCGGTGAGACCGAGGAAACCCTGGCGGCGTTCGAGGAGGCCATGGCTGCCGGGAGCCCGGCCGTGGCCGCGTCCAGGGGCGGCAGGCTCGAAGAGGCCGCACGCCGCCACTCGGTCCCCTTTGTCCGCGTTCCGGAGCGGCCGGCCGACTTCCAGCCCCGCTTTGCCCTGAGTTTCATGTTTGCTCTGGCCTGGCGCATCCTGGTCCGGGCCGGGCTCCTGGCCACCTCGACATCGCTGGACGAGCTGTCGGACCGGCTGGCCGCACTCGACCTTCGGCCGCAAGGGGAGGAGCTGGCTGCCTGGATCGGGGAACGCATCCCGGTGGTCTACGTGCCCACGGAGTTCGAGGCCGGCGTGGCCCGTACCTGGCGCATCAAGTTCAACGAGAATGCCAAGATCCCGTGCATCGCCGGCGCCCTGCCCGAGGCGAACCACAACGAGATGATCGCATTTCCGGGAACTGAGCCCCCGGGCCGGTTCGCATTCCTCCTGTTCGATGATCCGGATGGCGATGAGCGGGTCTCCGTCCGGTTCCGCCTCACCGGTGAGCTGCTGAGCTCATACGGCTACCCGGTCAGGCAGCTCCGCCTCGACCCCGGCGTGCCCCCTGTGCAGAAGGCCCTGTCATCGCTTCTCCTGGCCGACTGGGTCACCCTGGCCCATGCCCGACTGCACGGCGTGGACCCGGTCTCGATCCCCGCGATCCAGGAGTTCAAGCAGCTCCTCCGCAACGAGCCTCGATAGGAATCCCAGGGGCCTTGCTACTCGCTGCGGCGGGCACAGACGAATCGATCTTCGCCCGCCAGATCCTTGCCGATCTCGATGTCGACGAAGCCGGCCGAGGCCAGAAGGCGGCGGACCGTCGGCGTCTGGGCGGCACCGGCGTATTCCATGAGGAAGATCCCGCCAGCGACCAGCACGCGCTCGAGCAGCGGGACGATTCCGGTCACCAGGTCGAGCCCCTCCGGGCCCCCGTCCACCGCTTCGCGCGGCTCGTGCAGCCGAATCTCCGGCGGCAGGCCGTCCCATTCCCCGGTCGGAACGTAGGGGGGATTGCAGGTCACGAACCGGAACGTCTCGGTCGCCCTCGACAGGTAGTCCCGTGCATCGGCCTCGATGACGTTGAGCCGGTCCGATACGCCGGCATCACGGGCATTGTCCGCGGCCGTCCGGACCGCCACCGGCGAGATGTCGACCGCTGTTCCCACCGCAGCCGGACGCTCGGCCAGAATGCTGACGGCCACGTTCCCGCTGCCGGTGCACAGGTCGAGGAGGAGGAAGCGCTCGTCCGGCTGGGTGGCTGCCAGAACCTGCTCCACCAGGAGCTCGGTTTCGGGCCGGGGTACGAACACCCCTGCCGGCGTGTGCAGGCGCAGGCGGTGGAACTCGCGCCCGCCGGTGATGTGAGCAACGCAGTGCCGGGCGGCCCGCTCCCGCACCAGCCCCCGGAAACGGTCCAGTTCCGGGCGCGTCAGCGGCCGGTCCGGCCCGGTGTACAGGTCGAGCCGCGTGCACCCGAGCGCGTGCGCCAGCAACAGCTCCGTATCCAGGCGCGGGGAATCGCATCCCTTGTCCTTCAGGTAGCTCGTGGTCCAGCGCAGAAGGTCCAGCACGGTCCAGATGCGGTTGTCCATCAGCGGACCTCCTCTGTTGCCGGGGCCGCAAGGACTCCGGACGTCAGTCTGCACAGAGCGAGGTACCAGTCGGCACGGGCGGACGCAGAGGCCTCCGCCGGCAGCTCGAGCGCCGCATCCAGAACGTCGGCAGCCGGAGTCGCAGCAGCCAGCTCGGTGAACAGCATCTGCCGGAGGGCCGGGTCGACCACGGCCGAGGCCAGACGCACGCGGGCCTGCCGAGGATACCGACTGCATTCCCGCACCGCATCGGCCAGAAGGTCATCCCGGCGCCACGAGTCGGCAATCGACAGCAGTTGCCTCTCCAACGCATCCAGCGTCGAGGCCTTCTCCTCCGACGTCGAGGCCGCCAGCCGGATTGCGCCCCGGGCGGCCACGTATCGGTCCTGCAACGCCGCTGCCACCCTTGCAGCGTGCTCCGTGTCCCGGTTGGCCAGCAGGAAGAGCAGCAGCGCAAACCGGGCATCGTCCCGGGAAGAGGGGTCTTCCAGCAGGTCCAGCGTCTGCATGGCCAGGGCGACGGACTTCGGGGCCACCTGTCTCGCCAGGCAGGTCGCTGCCTCCTTTCGCATCTCGCCGTCCGCTATTCGGGGTACCGTAGCGGTCGCATCGGAATCGAGCCCCGCACAGACCAGGCAGCTTCGGTACCACGCCCGCTCGCGCATGTCGTCCGGACCGCCGGACACGATGCGACGGACCTCCCGAGGGGCAGAGGCACAGCAGGCCGCCAGCACCTCGTCCGACAGATCCGGTCCGAGTCGAGTCTTCGCCTCGCGGTAGACCTCCTCCAGGCGAGCCGGATCCTTGCTGCACAGACCCGCAAACATAGTGGTTGCCGCCTCGCGTGCGCGCGCCGGAGGCAGGTGCGTCAGAACCAGGTGGAGAGCCATGGCAGGCCTTTGCTCGAAGAGCCCCGACGCGATGCTCTCGGCCGCTTCGGCCCGGTACGCTCGGTCGCCGATGCGCAGCACGAGACCGACGGCCCTGTCGGGAGAGGCCGGAACCACTCCCGGAGCCGCCGCGGCATAGACCTCGTCCCGATCGAGCGGCAGGGTCAGGTGCTCGGACAACGAGAGCGCGGCCTCGGGCAGCCGCGTGGCGAGCCGAAGCGCCACGTCCAGCAGTGCCCATCGTCTCACCAGCCTGGACTCGATTCCCTGCTCGACGGATTCCGGCCCGAGAACAGCGCCGGCAGCGGCCGACTCCGCACGTGACCGAGCCATGGCAAAATCGTTGAGCAGCGGCTCGACGATGCGATCGAGCCACATCGCCACCGAGTCCGGGCCGTGTCTCTGCACCGCTGGAAGGAGAGAGACAAGCATCTGTTCGCGGACGATGCGCGACTCCACGGTCGACAGAACGGCCAGCGCTGCGTTTGCGTCCAGCGCGGCCAGGTTCTCGGCGATGGCCGCCACCAGGGCAACGTGCCTCTCCCCCGGAATCCCCCGGATCACACGGAGTGCGGCCGCCGTGTCCTGCCCGGCCAGGGCCAGCACGGCCGTGCGGACCTCCTCCAGGTCTGGGTGGCGGGCAGCGCACGGGCCGATTCTGCCGGCAGCGACCTCGGGTGCGTAGCGGGCCTCGACCCGGGCGATGCCGAGCTCCAGGCGGCATCGCTCGGGCGGCTCGCTGATCTCCGCCGCGGCCGCTGCGGCCATGCGCAGGAGCGTGTCCACCTCCGGCGAACGAGGGTGGGGCGCTGCTGCCGGAGGCAGCCCTGGTGTCGGAACCTCGGTCTCGGGCAGCGCAGGCATCGCTGCCTGGGTTCCGGTCGCGTCACCGGCCGTCTGCGCCGCCACGCCCGTCGCAGCATCGGTGCCGGATGCGTCACCCGGCCCTCCGGACGGACTGCCTGCGCCCCCCGAGGGGTGCGCCACTCCCCCCCCGGCTGGCTCGCCCGGCAGAGCGGGACCCGCATCGCCGCGCCTCTCACCGAGCCGGCGGGGAGGGCCCGCATCCGGCGCAGGGGCCTCCACCGGGCTTTGGTTGCACCCTGTCGCCTGGACCACGACCGCAAGCAGAGCGGATGCAAGGAGCATCGGGCAAATCCGGCCGACACACCAGGGAATCCGGGGGTGCGCAGTTTCGGGTAGATTCAGTGCCACTGCGGCCTACTGTGGGTTGAAGACCTCGGCCTGCTCAACCATCGACGGTGCGGTCGAGAGCCCCGTGAGGCCGCCATAGAACAGTACCCTGCCGTCCGCGGTGAGGACCGCTCCGTGATCCCATCGCGGAACGAGCATCGGGATGGGGAACTGGTCGCCGGGCCCGATGTCGACCACGGTCTCCCCCTTCTCGTTGAGGTACTCGAACACGATCTCGATGGTGTCGCACGCCTGGAGCGTCTCGTTCTTCTTGCACAGTCCCCCGGCAAGCAGGACGACGTTGCCGGGCAGCGCGGTCGCGGTCAGAGCGCCTCGTGCCTTCTTGAGCAGGAACGTCCCCGCCTCGCCGGACCACTTCTCCTGCACCGTGTGCCAAACGCAGATGTCCTTGGTCGGCGACTGGTGCTTCGGGTCGGAGAATCCGCCGGCCACGTACAGGAAGTGCCGTTTCGGCACGAACGCGGCCGCATGCAGGGTCTTCTTGGCCGGTGCAGGGCTGTTCGGCAGCTGGTTGGAGCACAGGGAGACCGGCTGCGGGTCGAAGTCCTGGTTCGTGATGTCGAACACCTCCATGGTGTCCCTGACCGTGGTCGAGCCGGGGTCCCCGCCCCCCTCTCCACCCGCGATCACGACCACTTCCCTTGCCGACGGGTCGAGTTTCTTGGACACGTGGGTGGCCGTGTGTCGCCACCGCGAGCTCTGGAGTTGGCTGTTCGCGACCACTCCGTCCTCCGGGGTCCACACCTCCCAGGTCGCCTCGCCGGTGCCGTAGCCGCCGACCAGCAGCACGAATCCCTTGCCAGCGGACGAGATGAGCGTGGCCGTGTGGAAGGCCCGCGTGTCGGTCATCGGCGGCGGCGGCACGTCGGTCGGATCGCTCGGGTCGGGGCGGAAACCGGGACGGATCGGGTCGTAGATGTCCACCGAATTGGTCGGCTCACCGTTCTTGGTGAGGCCGCCGAAGATGGCGACCTCGCCGGAAGGCAGCTCCACCGCCGCGGCAAAGGCCCGCTTCTCGGTCATCACGACCAGCCCCGTGGTGCTTTCGACCAGCGAGAACGTCCCATCGGCCGGATTGTACAGCTCGCACGTGGACATCGCCTGTTCGGAGAACTTCGGGTTGGACCAGTCCTCGGGCGGAGGCTTGATGCTCTTCACGCCGCCGCAGATGAGGACGGTGCCGTCGAACAGCTCCACGGCCGTGGCGCCGTAGCGGGGTTCCGTGGTGGTCGTGACCTGCCCCGGCCCGCCTGCCGAAAGATCGCCAGGGGAGTAAGTGGGGCCGAAGCTGTTGATGCTCAGCGGAAGCATGTATACGCCCAGATCTTCCACGTTCTCGCCCTTGTCGTGCTGGACCGGGACCGATTGCCCGCGGGACACCACGTTCATGGGCGAGCCGGTCTGGTCCGCGTCGAGGCACTCGGCCACGATCACGAGTTCCTTTCCCGTCGGGAGCTTCGGCATCTTGATGTGGCCCGACAGGAAGGGCTGGACCTGGCAGTCTCTCAGCTTGGCCTCCCCCGCGATCCTGTAACAGACCTTGACGAACGAACAGTTGGTGAAGGGATCCAAGTCCGGATACTGCGACTTCGGCGGACCATAGAGCAGGACGTTGAGCCCGTGCTCGGTGTCTCCCTCTCCACCACAACCCAGGCTGCCCCCCGCGACCAGGAGTGCCAGCAACGAAAAAGCTGCCCGACAGCTTGCGAACCCACGCATTTCACGCCCCCGCCTTGTGCCGAAGAAGTCAGCGCCCCGTGTTCCAGTAGACGTCAGCGTAGTATACCGAAGCCCCGCCACCGGAGCCGAGCTGGTCATACAGGAGGTAGCCCCCGCCGCCCAGCAGCCCGGCGCCCACGGCGACGCCCGTCCAGAACCACCACTTCGTGGCGATTCCTCCCTTCTTGTCCTTCTTCTTCTCCCCCCAGTCCTCCCCTCCGACGGTGGGGCCGATGATGGGATTCGAAGTGGTGGTGCCTCCGGAATCGCCGCTTCCGGCTCCGCCGTCCGCGAAGATCGACGACAGGTCGCCCAGATCCTCCTGCGTGTGCGTCGGCTGGGTACGCGACGTCAGCTCCGGCTGCTTCTCGACGTCGTTCGAGGTGACCCGGATCGGCTGCTTCTCCTCAGGCCTGACCACCTCGACCGGCTTGACCACCTCGACCGGCTTGACCACCTCGACCGGCTTGGCCACCTCGACCGGCTTGGCCACCTCGACCGGCTTGGCCACCTCGACCGGCTTGGCCACCTCGACCGGCTTGGCCGCTGCCGCGTCGGCCCTGGCCTTCGCCTCCCGCGAGGCGAGATAGACTTCGGGAGTCCCCCGAACGACCTTGTTCTTCGGGAACTTGTCCAGTGCAGACGCCAGGTTCGCCTCGAGGAAGAGGAGGTTGACCTGCAGGTTCGTCAGGTTCTGGTCGAACGCCACGGGCTCCACCTCGGCCAGCGCGCTCCACTCGGCCTTGTAGAGGAACAGGGTCAGCTTGGTCCCCTTGGGCTCTGCAGACACGAACCCGAACAGGAGGTAGGGAACCTGGGCCTGGTCCGCAAACTGCTTGGCGACTTTGCTGAACTCCATGGCGTAGTCGCCGGTGAGCGCGAACTCGTAGGTCTTGAAAGCGACCCCTTCCCAGTCCCCTTTCACCACGACCTTCTCCTGCTGCACCTCCTTGAGCTCGGCCACGACCTTCTGGGTGCGTCCGGCTTCCGGCGCCCCCACCTTCTGGGCCCAGATCGTGTAGCCGTCCTTCACCACCTGGACATAGTGCTTCCCGCGGTAGAGACCGTCCACGTCGATGCCGTTCTTGCCCGCTTCGATCGTTCCCTTGAGCAGGCCGTCGACAAAGACCTTGGACCCCTCGGCCGGGCTCACCTCGACGCGGACGATGCCCCCCTTGCGCCCCTCGAGCAGCCCCTTGAGCTTCTCCAGCGAGTCCACGAACTCCTTCGGGTAGCGCTTCCGATCGACGGCCAGCGTGGGCCGCCACACGAGCACCTCCTTGAGCAGCTCCTCGCCGTTGTCCCGGTAGCCGGCCAGGAAGAAGGCGATCGAGAGCTGGAGCGTGGCATCGACGAGCTTGTCGTAGTCCCGGAGCTCGAGGTAGTTCGCCTCGTACAGGTCCCGGGCATCCGACAGGGTCTGGATCGCCTTCTCGAAGTTCTTCTTCTCGAGCAGATCCTTGCCCGTCCACAGCAGGTTGTCCGCCTTGTCGAGCCAGGGAGCGACGACCACGGCCGTCTTGCGCATCTCCTCCTTGACCTTGGCGGCCTCGGCAGCCTTGAGCTCGTCGTCGGAAACCAGCTCGAGCTTCGTGCTCATCTTGAAGAGGGTCACGAAGTACTGCTCGACCTTGTTGAACACCACCTCGGAGACCCCCTCCCCCCGCACGAACGGGAAGAGGTACACCTTCGGCTTGCCCTGAGGGGCGGGTTGCGCCATTGCAGTCGATGCCAGCAGCCCGGTCAGAAGCACAGCGACCCATCCTGTCAACCGCCCGGCCGTCCCTTTCGTTCCCACAGTGCTCATTGCGTGTCCTCCTTGTACCGAAAGAAATGGACCGCGCGCCCCACTTATGGTAACCATACTCCCTACCAGAAGCGAGGGCGCGCGTCAATGACTTCTTTGGGTACGACGGAGGAAGAAAAAGGGTCGGAAACAACCTCCGGATGGAGGGAACCCGTTCTGGTCACCCTGGGGGCATCCGGGGCGATTGCCCTCTTCTCCTGGCTCCCCCTGCTGCTGCCGTTCCTGGAACCCTATGCGTCTGCGCTCATCGCCGCTGCTTTCATCTATCTCCCCGCACTCGTGATCTGGCGGCGGGGCGGCCACCTCGGCCAGATCGGCCTGGTCCCCCCGGACAGGCTGACGCTGCGCGTCACCGGGGTCGTGCTGGTCATCGTGTTCCCGCTCTTCTGCGCGGGGTTCTTCGCATACCATCACCTGTTCTTCGAGCGCACCCCCTGCGCCACCGTCCAGCGGCTCCCGGCATGGCCCGAAGCGCTCTATCCCTCCCCGTACTCCGGTCTCCGCACGGGACTCGTCCTGGCAAAGGACGACAGCGAGGACCTGATCCTGCGCCAGAATCTTCCCGGCGAAGTCACCGTCTCGGCCCGCTTCGAGCCTGCCGACATGCTCGTCTGGCACGAGACCGGCACCGGCCGGAGCCGCCCGCTCGAAGGGGGGGCCCTGGTCGAGCGGATGGAACCGGGGGACGCGCTCCGTTTCCGTGTCCGCTCCGGCCAGGGGAAGGTCGAGATCGTCTCGGCCGGCAAGGTGCAGACCCTGTGGTACGGCAACCGGGAGGAACGGGACCTGCCCGTGAGCGAGACCTGCGACCTGACCTGGCTGTGGAGCTTCCTGCTCATCCAGGTGCTCCTCGTAGCATTGCCCGAGGAGCTCTTCTACCGGGGATACCTCCAGACCCGGCTCCGGCAGCTCCTGGGCCGCCGCTTCGTCCTGTTCGGCGGCGACGTCGGCCCCGCGGTCCTGATCTCGTCCGCGGTCTTTGCCGTTGGGCACGTGCTCTCCATCCCGTCGCCGACCCGCCTGGCCGTCTTCTTCCCGTCGCTGCTGTTCGGGTGGCTGCGGGACCGGACCGGCGGGCTGACCGCTCCGATCGCCGTGCACGTGCTGTCGAACCTCCTGCTGGCGGTGCTCACCCGGTTCCTCTGCTGATCCCCTGTCCGGCACAATGGTCGTCTACTCGAACCAGAGCCACCACTCCAGGTTGGGCGGTGTGCGCACGGCCTGCGTGGCATCCCGCACCGTCGCTCCCAGCAGGAACCCGGCGTCGTGATCCACGAAGACCGTCACGATTCCCAGCGGCTCCAGGGATGCCTCGATCGCCGCGGCGAACAGGCATTTCCCATCCGAAACGAGCCCGATCTCGCCGTCTGCGGCGTCCAAGAGGACCCGATCCGTCCCCCCGTCCGGCTCCGGAGCCGCCTCGGGCAACGCCGCCTCGGGCAACGCCGCGTCGGGAAGCCGCCCGTCGGCCGGTGACAATGACCGAACCCCTCCGCCCGCGAAAAAACTAGTTGACAGCCCCAGGGGTTCTCACCATAATGCGTCGGCTGCATTGCTGAAAGGAAGGTGATCGCGGATGAAGTTGAGAGAAGGACATGAGCACCGCCCCATCGAGGTTCACGTCGACAGCGAGAACGTGGATCGAGCCCTCCGTGCCCTGAAGCGCAAGATGGCCAACGAGGGGGTCTACAAGGAGCTCAAGAAGCGGAAGTTCTACCTCAAGCCGTGTGAGCAGAAGAAGCGCAAGCAGCGCGAAGCCGAACGGCGCCGCCGCAAGGCGATGCGCAGCCGTGGCCGCAAAGGCCCCGGCCGCTAGTTTCATCACGCCGCAGGCGCACCGCACCCACAGCTCTGCCAAGATACCACAGTCAGTGAGCTCCGCGACGAGAGGCGGGATAGGACTTATAGGACCTATAGGACTTATAGGACTTATAGGACTTATGGGACTTTAGGTCCTATTCGTCCTATTGGGGCGGCGGCGTCCTATTCGACCTATTCGTCCTATTCGTCCTATGTGTCCTATTGCAGTTCCCCCGCCGCCGCCCCCGCCGCCCCCGCCGCCGCCCCTTCACCCGATCAGCTTCTTCAGCCGTGCGGCAGCGCCGGCCCCGGCCCGGCGGGCCAGGAGTCGTTTGTGCATCCCCCCGCGGGTCTCGGCATCGCAGAACCGCAGCATGGCCGAGATGCACGGGTGGCCGTCGTGGTGCCACATCATGGTCGGCGTTCCCATGTTGCCGGGCGGGCAGATCCGGCACACGCCAAGGTCGGCCAGTGCACGCTCCAGCACAGGGCGACGATCGTCAGGCGCCGCCACCGCGGCGTTCTGCAGCAGGTCACCCAGCGGCGCCACATGCTCCAGCGCCCGGAGCAGGTCCGGTACCGGGACCACGCGGACGAAGCGACCCAGCGGAGACGGCCGGAAGACCTCGCACTCCTGCACGGCGACGATGCCCCGTTCGATCGAGCCTGCGAAGAAGACCCGGGAGCGGCCGTCCAGCGCCAGCATGTCCAGCTCCTGGCGGACGGACAGTCGTTGCGCCAGCGTCCGCGTCCCGGGCGGCAGGTCGTCGGCCAGCCGCTCCATGCGCCCCGCAATCCGCTCAGCCAGCCCGCACGCCTGGTCGAACGTCCCCTCGACGAAGATGACGTGCGGAGCCAGGCAGGCCTCCTGATCGAACAGCACCGCGTCGTAGGCGAGGGCCAGCGGCAGCTCGAGCGAGCCGACTCCGACCAGGCCGAGCGCCTCCCGCCCCGCGTCGAGGATCTGTTCCAGGCCGGCCCCGGCCGGCCGGCCCCCGGGAGCTGACAGGTAGCGTCCCACGGCCGAGCGGAGTCCCGTGCCGGTCGCCCCCGGCATGCGGTCGGGCGAACCTCCGGATCCAGGGGAACGGTACCCGCCTCCCTCCAGTGCCTTCCTCAGCTCACTGCCGGCCACCAGGGCGAAGCCGAGGCGGTGCCCGTGCAACAGCGCCCGCAGCCTGGCGGGCTTCTTCGCCCGGAGCGCCTCCATGGCCTCCCGTCCCCCGTACGCGATCAGGAAGTCGACGCTGGCCAGAAAGGCCTGAAGCGCCTCCTCGTCCTCCCGGCCGAAGCTGACGACCGCCACGCAGCGGGCCACTTCGGGGTCGATCTCGTGGAGGGTCTGGACGTACGCAGGCAGGAAGTCGGGCTCCGAGACCGACGTCTTCACGATGCACGGGGCCTTGACGATGAGACTGCGCATCACGGTGAGGTGGGGAAGCGCGGGGATGTTCGATGACACGATCCCCCCCACCAGCTTCGGTCCGACTGCGATCGTCATGCCGTCCGAGTGCGGGTTGTAGGCAAACCCGTCGAGGTAGTCCGGATTGCCGATCTCGTTTCGGATTGCGGCCATGAGGTCAGGTGCGAGCGAGCTCTCCATTTCGTGGACCGTGGCCCGCTCCACCATCGGCATGGACATGCCGGTGGACCGGGCGATCCGTTCGAGGGTGTGCCGGATGCCCGGGTTCCGGATGTCCATCCACGCCAGGCTGGCCTCGTGGAGCACCTGGACGATCCGGTCGAGCGGAATGGCCGCCAGGGCCGGCTTGCGTCCGGCAAGCACCCCGGCCAGGCGTGAGATCGTCGCGCCATCCGGGCTCTGCCGTCGACTGCCCACGGTGCCCGGAGGAAGGTCGGGGGGGTACCAGCAGAGGCTCGATGTCATGGCCGGCTCCGGGTCAGCTCGTCGATGGTCAGCGAACAGCCGCGGGAGTCATCCGACGACAGCCTCCCGAGCACCTCGAATCCGTCCGGCCGGCACACGCCGAGATCGTCGGTCAGAACCGCCATGGGAGTGTCCAGATTCGCCAGGTCGAGGTGAAGCAGCACCCCGTCGCTGCCCGCCGGGACGTCCTCCAGCGTGAGCGGATCCACGGCCCGAGTCCTTGTCCACGGCGGGTTCTGCTTGAGCCCGCAAGGGACCCGTCCCGCCACGGTCGCCTCCACGCCGTCGTCGTAGAACTGCGATGCCAGCTCTGTCATGCCGAGCAGGTTCACCGCATGCCCGTCAGCGATTCCGAACGTCTCGGAAATCCAGGTGCGAAGCTCGGCCCGGGTGAGCACCCGGGACTTGCCCTTGAACCCGCCCGCATCCATGGTGCGGGAACCCGGGGGAAGGGCAAACGCGATCCCCTTGCTTCGGAACCCCTCGATGAGATTCACGAATCCAAAGGACGCACCGATCAGGGTCACCGGGGTCGTGCCTTTCGAGAACCGGCCGAGGAGGTCGACGAGCAACGGAACATCGAGCCCGCTCCTCCCGATCAGGAACCGGCTCTCCGGGGTACCGAAGTGCCGGATCAGCCGGTCCATTCCCCAGGCCATGATCATCTGCGGCGCCAGCTCCGGAGACGGCGCCAGCACCAGGATGTGGCTCCGGTCGATATCCGGGAACAGCATGCGGCGGGCGTTGACCACGATTCCGGCCTCCATCAGCTCGAGCCCCGGGGTCGAGAAGTGGGAGCGCCCCCGGTTCGTCTCGCCCCCCGTGGTCCCGCTGGTGGCGAACACGGCAGCGACGGCATCATCGCTGCCGGCGAAGAACGCTGTCGTGCGGAACAGCGATGTCGAGACCGCGGGGATCGCCCGCCAGCCCCGCACCGTCTCGGGCATCCCGCCCCGGGCATTGCACAGCGCCCGGTACGCGGGCATGGCCTCGTACTGGTGGGCGAACAGGCGCAGCGCAAGCCCATCGAACTGCTTCTCGTCCAGGTATCCCTCCGGGGCCTCGATGGCCTCGCCCAGGATGCCTGCGAGCCCGGCCGGGCGGACCCTTCCTCCGGTCGGCTTTCCCGGCCGCCCTTCCGTCCGACTGCCTTTCGTGCGGCTCATCCTTCTCCCCTCTTGCCGAACCGTTCCGACCCGCCCGGTGGTCCGCGGTCGGCGTGGCTCATCTCTCTCCACCCGTCTTCCTGCTCTCGACGGGAGGGCGCACCGTCAGTGACCGGTCCCGGATTCCCTGGTAGATCAGGGCGAGGACCTGGTCCTGAGGCAGCCCGCTCTTCGATGCGATCTCGTCCAGGGTGAGCCCGGACAGCCCCGCCAGCGCGTGGCCGGCAGGGGGCTTCTGGAGCCACTCGAGGCGGAACCCGCCGTCGACCCGCGGCAGCTCCGTGTCCAGGAATCGCTCCGGAGTCTCGTTCACACGGTAGGCAAACAGCGACGGCTGCGTGCCGAACAGGGCCTCGTACGCGAATGCATAGGCACCGAAGCCGGCCGCGATCCCGTCGGCCATGGCCGCTGTCACGCTGGCGTACCGGCAGGTGACGTCGCCGGCGAAGAAGAGCCCCGGCACGTTCGAGCGCAGGAGCGAGTCCACCTTCGGGACGCCGGGGCGGGCCGTGTCAAACGGGAACCGGAGCTGCGGCATCGCAGGCTGGGCCTGGTAGGAGATGTAGTCGAGGAGCAGTGCCCCGACACGGCGTTCGACCGTGCCACCGGGAAGTGCGAGGGCCAGCACGAAGCCGTCGGAGTCATGGCGCACGATCCGCCACGAGTCGCATCCCACGACCGTGCCGGGCATGTTTTCGAGCCCCTCCACGTCATCCGGCGGGACGAGGTACAGGAAGTTCCGCCGGTGCAGGTCGAACGCACGCCGAAGCCGCAGCACGTGCCGGTTCGTCACGATCGCGACGGTGCGGTCACCCGCCTTGGCCAACGCCCGCTCGATGATGCGGGGCAGCATGCTGATACCCATGTACGTCAGGTAGACCCCGTCCTCGAACCAGTCCAGCTCGCCGGCCAGCCGCCGCGACCCGGTGGCCACCACCACCGAAGCGGCCGTCACCGATGAGCCGTCATGAAGCCCCAGCACGAAAGCCCCGTCCTCGGTACGGTCCACCGTGCGGACCCACCGCGGGACCACCGGGATCTCCAGGCGCTCGACATCGGCGATGAGCTGCGCCAGCAGGGACGAGGTGTCCACCCTGTGCGACGGCCCGGATACCATCCGCCGCTCGCCGGCCCGAAGCAGCCCGCCGAGCGGGCCCGGCTCGAGCAGAGCGACGGAAAGAGGGAGCGCCTCGTGAGATCGGACGAAGCGGACACGGATCGCGGCGGCAAGCCCCGCAGGTCCGCCGCCGATGATCGCTACGTCGCACCTGTGCTGCAAGGGATGGGCCGGGCCCTCCATCGTCACGACCTCCAGTGCCAGTCGCTGGCTTCGAGGAACGGCAGCAGTCCGCCGGCTTCGGCAAGGTCCAGCTCGTACGGTTCGGGCGGCCGGAGCGGGAGCTTTCCCAGCCCCTCCACGTGCAGGAGGCCGAGCGCCGGGTCGACGACGGCCGAACGTCCGCCCACCTCGGGGGGCAGCACCCCATCGAGGACCAGCGCCGGGATCCCAAGTGCCCACGCAGACCGGCGGAAGATGTGCGCAAAGGAGCGGGCAAGAAGTGCGGCCACCCCCGCCTGCCGCAGCGCCCGCATCGTCGATTCGCGGCTCGACCCGCAGCCGAAGTTGATCCCTCCCGCGACCAGGTAGGGCGGCGGCCCCAAGGCCCCCGCCTCCAGGCCAAGGCCGGCAAACGCCCCCTTCACCGATTCCTCGACCCGCGTCGAGTAGAACGCCGGCGGATGGATGAGGTCGGTGTTCACGTGGTCCCCGAGCAGCAGCAGCGTCCCCGTGAGCTTCATGGCAGCACCTCGACCGGCGAGACGATCCTGCCCGCCACCGCACTGGCCGCGGCCGTTGCTGCCGACGCCAGGTAGACCTGGCTGCCGATCCGGGCACGGCTCCCGTAGTTCCTCGGCCCGGTCGAGAGCGTCACTTCCCCTTCGGCCGGTATCCCCTTGTCGATGCCGCCGCAGAAGCCGCACGACGGGTTGAGCAGCACCGCCCCGGCCTCGACCAGAGCGGCCGCAGTCCCGTTTCGGATCGCGGCCTGGAGGACCGAGCGGGTGGCCGGCGTCACGAACAGCGACACGCCGTCGGCCACGTGTCTTCCGGCAAGCACCCTGGCTGCGCTCTCCAGATCCGACAGCCCGCCGCAGGTGCACGAGCCGATGTGCGCGGCATCGATCCTGACTTCCCCCAGGGTTGCCGCATCCACGACCCGGTCGGGCGCCCCCGGAAGCGCTACCACCGGTCGCAGGCCGGTGAGGGACAGGCTCGTGCCGGGCCGGGAGCCCGATTCGTCCCCTGCCATCCTCTGTGCGAGCAACCCGGACACCGCCCCCATTTCCACGGTCATGTTGGTCAGCACCGAGGCAGCCTCGAGCGACAGGCCGTCCGGCGTGGAATCCACGAACTCCACGACCTG
>Ga0194127_10000663_pt1 | contig 54010 bp, 54 predicted proteins | sample TA2KigC100mmetaG_FD_148624 | JGI IMG/M metagenome (GOLD analysis project Ga0194127, IMG submission 148624) | Freshwater microbial communities from Lake Tanganyika, Tanzania - TA2015036 Kigoma Deep Cast 100m | ecosystem: Environmental > Aquatic > Freshwater > Lake | place: Tanzania: Lake...
GGTCTTCAACGTTTTCTTCACTTTTGTGTATACTCGGTAGCGATCAGTCATAGAGGACACCTCAGTTGGTTTGGTGACCCTGAGTTTACTCTATGACTGATTTTCCTCGTATTTGTACGGTAGAGAAATATCTTTTCTTTCTCTGGGTTGTGGAATTTCTACTGGATAGCCAATGAAATACATGGCTTGCGGCTCCCAGGATTTTGGTAAATCCAAAACACTTTGCACTGTTTTCTGCGCAAATAACGGACTGCAAACCCAGACACTCCCCAAACCCTCTGCGTGCGCGGCGAGGAGCAGTTGCAAGCCTGCGTTTGCAGCGGATTGAGTTGCCATGATGAATTCGGCTTTTTTGCGGCGTCTGTCCGGATATGAATCCATGTCGGTCATGTCTACGCTTAAGATGATAACCACAGGTGTGCTGATAATCCTATCGCGTGAGCGTGTAACTTTTTTTTCGACATCATCAGGCGAAAGAGCGTCGGCTTCGAGGTCACGTTTGAATTCGACTGCCATTGCGTCTGCAAGTTTTGTCTTGACTGATAAATCTGTCACTATGGCAAATCTCCACGGCTGGCGGTGGTGCGCGGAGGGAGCGTATGTTGCAGTGGTGAGAATGCGCTCGATAACCGAATCAGGCACAGGGTCCGCTTTGAAGCGGCGGATCGAGCGGCGAGTCCGCAGGAAGGTGTGGAGATCAGTGGGGGTCAAAGTGAACCGGTTTAATTTTGTAGATGATCCGCTTTTGTCCTTCTCGGTATTTCCACGGTTCATTATCGTATTTGAGCGAGAGTTGGTTAATGTGCTCATCAGCACCTTGTGTAGTGTGCTTGGCGATCTCGCCGCGGATTTGAATATAACGATAGGGGGTTTTGGGGTCTTGGATGACAAGCGCCACTTTGGGACGCGCTTTCATGTTGAGGTCTTTCGTGCGGCCCTCGTTGGTGTTGATCAGGATGTAATCATCCTCTGTATTGAACCATATTGGGGTGACTTGCGGTGAGCCATCGGGCATAATGGTGGCAAGAAAGAGATATGCTTTGGTTTCGTTTTTGAGAAGGTCGAGATATTCTTGAGGGAAATTTTTCATTGTGCCTTGTTGTGAATTTTGTTTGCTGAAATTAAAGATACCAGACGAACATTGGAATTGTATTAGCGGAACATATCCTGTTCTTTTGGGCGTATCAGGTCCTTGAGCGTGCCTTCACCCAATGGGTAGGGAAAGCCGCGCACATGCACAACAGGTTTACCTTCGGAGGCTTGGCCCATCATCAAGGATGCGGCGGCTGCCAATTCATCCGCCGTGCCGATCACAGTGACTCGCAAGGTATACCCGAATAAATCCCTGTCTCCGCGTTTGTCCACAACGCTTGGGATTCCCGACATGCCAATTGCCACACCCACGGTGCCGTTGCGCCAGGCGCGTCCATGCGAATCGACGATGACGACGCCGATGCGCTTTCCAGTTATGGATTCAATTTCCTTGCGGATCAAAGCGCAGGATCGGTCTGGGTCTTCAGGAAGGAGCAGTACCCACTCTTCATCTGCATCCCCCGTTCCTGCCACGTTGGAATGATCTATCCCCGCATTGGCGCAGATAAATCCAAGCCTGTGTTCAACAATGATCGTGCCAACCCGAGTCCGCAGGATTTCATGGCTTTCTTTCAGCATGAGTTCAACGACGCGAGGATCTTTTTCGGTTTGCTGGGCCAGTTCAATCGCGCGCGGCGAAGGTGTGACGGTGACAAGATTTACTGCGCGTCCCTCGGCTTTGCTGACTATCTTTTGCGCGAGCACGAGGATATCGTTGTCTTGTAATTCCAAATCCGTCTCAGGGAATGACTTAAGAACAATATCCGCCAGGTTGTCGCCTCGGCGGATGATGGGAATGTTTTGAAGAGGGGTGAGGGTGAGGGGCATGGGATTGCGTAATTCGTAATTCGTAATTCGTAACTCGTAATTCGTGATCCGTAAAAACATATTACGAATTACGGATTACGCACCACGTTTTGCGCCTGTGATCTTGATCCCGGCATGAGTGGAGCCATATTTTTTATTGATGCCAATTAATACACTCGTCAATCCTTCGATGACGACAGAGTTTTCAATTGGACCAGCGTCCCACCCGCGCAGACCTGCGGCTTCCACCAGTTTGATGGTTTCGGCGCGGGCTTCCTTGCTTGTGCCGGTGACCAGCACATCACATTCAACATCTGCATTGTCCAGCAAGTGTTCGTGTGAAATATTTTGGAATGCGGCGCACACTTGTACGCCCTCGCCGACGATCTCTTTCGCTTCCTGTGCGGCAGAGCCGGCGGCGGGCATTTGCACGGTGGCGACTTTTGGCGGAACCAGCGGTACGGTCACGTCAATCAGGATTTTTCCTTTGAGCTCATCTTTGACGGATTCCAAGGTATCGTGATGCGCTGAATAAGGCACCGTTAAAACGACGATATTCGCTTCTTTCGCCGCCTCGGGGTTGCTCAAGCCTGTGACAGAGACTTCCTCCCCGAGCAGTTCCCTGATCTCATTCGCGGCGGTGACGGCTTTTTCCGCAGTCCGTGAACCGATAAGTACTCGATAGTTTGCGCGTGCCCAGCGATAGGCGAGCCCCTTGCCTTCTTTTCCTGTGCCACCCAAAATGGCAATTGATAATATGAGTTGTGAGTCGGTCATTTGTCTCCAAATTGAGTGTCAAAGTGTCTAGAGTGTCGAAGGTGTCAGAATATTGAAGTGTCAAAAGTATCGAAGTGTCAGGGTGTCGTGGGTTATTTGGGTTGGATTTTAAGTGAGCGTTTGAGGGCATGGATAATGGCTTTGGTTTTTGCGGCCTGATCGTACATTTCTTTGAAAACCTTTTCATCAATATATTCAACATCCAAGGCCGTGTAAAGCAGGGATTGCGCTTCAACAACAGAACGGCGCGCGATGACCAGGAAACGCGCAAATTCGACATTTGATTCACAATCGAAACCTTCGGCAACGTTAGTCATGGAGGAAACTGACGCGCGCTGGATTTGGTCGCGCAGCCCAAAATCCCTCCTGAATTCTCCCCTGCGCGTGATTTGATACATGCGCTTTACAAACTTTCTGGCTTCCTGCCAGGCAGCAATGTCTTCAAATCTTTTTATGAGCGGCATCTTATTCTCCTTTATCAGTGATCACAGCGACATTTTGACACCCAGACACTTTTTATGACACTTTAGACACTATGAACTTTTCGCCACTTCTTCCTCATACCTTTTCCAAATCCTCGGAGCGATCTCTCTGGCGCGAGAGGAGATTTCCGCTTCATTCAAGGTGAGCAGTTCGCGGTCTTTCATCAAAACCTTGCCTGCCACAATTGTGGTTGTAACCATGCTTTGCTGAAAACCAAAGATGATATGCCAGGGTAGGTTGCCAGCTGTGAGCGGCGTGTAGGGATGGTAATCCACGAAGATTAAAACTGCCGCAGCGCCGGGGACGATCTGCCCAATTGGGGCGGATGGGAAGAATAAATTAGCAAGCGCGGCGTTGTTATAGACCGCCATTTGGGTTACATCATACCCGCCCATGCGGCGCGGGTCTCGGTGATGGGCTTTATGCAGGAGATAGGCGGTCTTCCATTCCTCCCACATGGCGTTTGAGAAGCCGTCATTTCCCAAACAAACCTGAATGCCCATCCTCAGCATGGATTCGACCTGCGCCACACCCACGCCATTGTTCATGTTTGAGCGCGGCTGGTGCGTAAGCCAGGTGCCGGTTTCCTTCAATATTTCCATTTCACGCCCGTCAAAATGGACGCCATGCGCGGCGATGGTGTTGGGGCCAAGAATATTATGTTTTTGCAAACGGTCGATCACGCGCATATTGCTTTTTATCAGGCTGTCATATTCATCCACTTCATGTTCAGCCGTGTGGATGTGGAAACCTGTCCCTTCGGGTGCGGCGGCACGGCAGGCTTGCAAGGTGCCGCCTGAAAGCGTCAGACTGGCGTGCAAGCCAAAGGTCCCGGCCAGGCGCGGATGGGGGTCGGATGAAAGCCTTCGTAAGAAGCGGACATTTTCGTTTATGCCTGTGCTGGCTTTTTCACTTCCATCGCGATCAGTAACTTCATAACAAAGCACGGCGCGCAATCCACTTTTATCCACTGCGTCAGCGATCAGGTCGAGTGAGCCATCAATGAAATTTGGCGAGGCGTGATGGTCTATCAGGGTGGTCGTGCCATGCTTGATCGCATCCACCAGGCAAACAAGCGCGGAGTAACGCACAGCTTCCGCATCCAGTGAACGATCAAGCGGCCACCACAACTTTTGCAGGATCTCTGGAAAATCCTTTGGCGCTGGGCCGGGGATTGCCATGCCGCGCGCGAACGCGCCATAAAAATGTGTATGCGCGCAAATATTGCCGGGCATTACATATTGTCCGTTCGCATCGGTTGTTTTAGCTTTTGGATATTTTGCCATCAACCCTTTGGTTGTGCTGATCTCTTTGATGCGGTCGTTTTCAATATAAACAGCGTGGTTTTGCAATACTTGGTTGGGTGATTCCCAGGTGATGAGATTTGCGTTTGTAATAAGCATGGTTAACCGAATCCATATTGACGGGGGTGCGGGAGCTTTACTCCGGAGGCACCGATTTCCCAAAGGGTGTTGTATGCGGCTTCGCGAAGTTCAGGATCGTCATTATACATGGCGTTATACAGCTCTTTGATGACGCCTTCGTTTGGAGTGTATTTCAAGTAAGGCAATGCGGCCAGGCTGTATTGCGAATCTTCACTTTTGAACGCCTGCAAAAGGATATCTGTGGCTGGCACGCCGGGGGAAATTCCCATGCCTAGTTTGCCGGCAAATTCGATCAGCCAGAAGAAGGATGCTGCAATGAGGCCGAGCAGGAACGATAAAGGGTCAATAAAAGATTGAAACATATTCAAGGATTAGTTTGCGAATAAAATGCGCCCGCAGGATGGGCAATTTACCAGTTGTTTTTGTGAACGCGCATTTTGTTGGATGGATGCGTTCAAGATCGTACCGCAGGAGGCGCAGGCATTGTCGTTGATCTCCGCCACCGCCACGCCACGCTTTTGTTGACGAAGACCTTCATAGATTTGGAGCAATTTACTTTCAATGGGGGCGAGGGCGGCTTCACGTTCTTCTGCGAGTCTTTCAAGTTGTTTGACAAGAGTGGATTGTTCCTCGATCAACCTCCCATGTTCATTACCGAGCCGTGCTTGTATTTTTTCAAGCTCTGTACTGGCAACCTTAAATTCGGCTTCTGCGGCTTCGGCTTTTAACATGGCCTCGAACTGGCGTTCTTCGAGTGTGACAAGGTGTTTTTTTAATGAAGCCACATCTTTTTGCAGATCTTGTAATTCTTTGGGATTTTTGACAGTACCGCCATATAAACTGGACTCCGCCTGCTCGATCTTTATTTTTTGCGAATCTACATTGGCTTCGGCATTTTTCATTTCACGCAGGGATAGCTGGTTATGGGTCTGGGTGGTTTCGACCCGCTCAAGCGCTGAACGTAATTCTGTTTCATTTTCGAGGGTTATGCGTATCGTGTCCAATTGTGCATTGGCGCGGTCCATCTGACGATCCACTTGCTGCAGGCGGTAGATTCCCAAAGAGGCGCTCATGATTGGATTATATACGAAGTGAGAATAAATAGCTTGTTTTTGTGTGAAAAACTCTCGAGTCAGGCGGCTCACTTGCCCTGTGGGGGTCACCTGCAATATGCGTTAGCAATCATCAAGCCGATGGGCTCCAGAATCGTGAGCTATTGAATGTTGAAATAGTTATAAACAGCCTGGGTCAGGTTCACGAACAAGGGGTTTGTGTTGTCCCAGATGTTTTGGACAGGATGATAGGTAAATATGGAAAGCACAAAGTTTCCGCCGGGGGAGTAGACGATTCCGACATCACTGGTGTCGTGCATGATACCGTCCCTGGAAAGGACGTAACCGTGTTTGTGCGGCACGAGCGTGCCATCTGGAACGCCGCCCTGAATGAGCGCGCCGAGTTTATCCTGGGCCATGAAATCAATCAGAATTTGACAGGTGCCCGGCCTGACTTTATCTGGAAATGCGGCAATGAGTGCGCCGCCTCCATTTTGAGCGCATTGATAAATATCTGCAAGCAGGATGCCCATTTCAGATGGCGTGGTTTGTGAGTACGGATCCGGGTCTGTGAAGACATCGGGACGTTGGTTACCGGGGGTTAATCGTCCGGGTAACAGGTTTGGCGCGCCCAGATAGAACATGCCTCCAAGGAATGTGCTCTGCAGGCCGATTGATTCCATATCCCGTGTAACGATGACAGGTCCATTGGTTTGGTCTATTAGTTTGAGTACCAGGTCTGTTGCGGAGTTATCGGACCTGCCCAGCACGCGCGAGATAATATCGGTTGTGGCGGCATCGAGGTCGCTGCCACGATTGATCAAATAGGAGGCGACGATTGGAACTTTGATCGTGCTGGAGGCTGTGAAGGCGATATCCGGCTCTGCTGAAATTTCCTGTTTGTTATTGATTGCAAAATGGATTTCCTGCCCGGATTGCAGGTCCATCATGTAGAAGCCGATCAAGCCGTCAAATCTGGAGAGTGTCACTATTTGTTTGAGCAGGATCTCAAGGTTTTCAAGCGTGGGTCTGGCGGAGGCACTGCGTATAAATGAAAGTGCGATGGAGCGATTTGTTGGCGATCTTAACGAGTCGCTAAGAAGTAGAACAGCTCGGTCAATGTCCAGAATCTGCCCGGGATCACCCGGCAGGAATGTGGTTCCGCCTGGAATCGGCAGTGCGGGAGTGGCCGGCTGGTCGTAGCGTGCGACAATCTCGTTTTGCAGGTATTCGCGCAAGCGCTCTTCCGAGATCGAAGAGCTTAATGGGATTTCCGTCTCAGGTGAGGTACGATTCCAAAGGGAGTCCCAAAACCCGCCCCAGAACGAACCACCTGTGCGGCTGAGGTCTGCAGCGGCGAGCATGGTTTCAACATCTACTTGAAAACCGACGGTGCCTGGGTCTATATGGATCACAGCGTCGTTATAACGAACTTCGATGGGGGATGTGTATACTTCGAGCAGTCTTTGAGAGGCCTGCGCCGGATTTAATCCTCCGACCGATACTCCAGCAATTGTCATGCCGGCGGGGTAATTATTTCTTTGGCGGCTGTAACTGATTAAGGATGTGATCGTCAGTATGAGCGCGGCGGTAAGGAATAAAATGGATAGACCCCGTAGGATGGTGTTGGTATTGCGGTTTCTCACACTGCCTCCAAAATAATGACACGTGTGCCTGCTGCCCATTGCAGGCGAAATTCATGTAAAAAGTATAACACACCAAAATTGGATGCTTGTGCTAGAATACCAGCGATGCTCAATATAGAATGGGACGATGCAAGGCGCGCTTGTTCATGCGGACACTTGCGCCGCACTACGTTTGTTGAAGTGAGTTACTTCAGGAACACGCTAAATTTTGCGGATTTCCGAAATCAAGATAAAAGGACAGATATGCTACGCTCTTTCTTCATCTACCTTTCAAAAGCCGCCTGGGCGCAAAAACTTGTGACAAGTTGGGGATTTGCCTGGCGAACCGCCTCCCGTTTTGTAGCCGGCACGATACTTGAAGATGCCATGCGGGTTGTCAGTGAATTGAATGCCCGCGGGATCAATGCGACGCTTGACCACCTCGGCGAACATACGAATACCCGCGAAGAAGCCCAGCAGGCCACTGATGACATTTTCGCAACCCTGGACGCGCTTGGAGCCGACTCGATGGCGAGGAGCAATGTCTCCATCAAACTGACCCAGATCGGCCTTGGACTGGATGAAAGCCTGTGCTCCCAAAACCTTGAGCGCATCCTTGCCCGCGCAAAAAAGAATAAGACCTTCATCCGCATAGACATTGAAGATACTCCTTACACAGATAAGACCATCACCCTGTATTATGCCATGCGTGAAAAGGGATATGATAACGTCGGAGCGGCTGTGCAGTCATATTTGTATCGCGCCGAAGCCGATACACGCCGCATGATCCAGAATGCCACGCCGATCCGCTTGGTGAAAGGTGCATACAATGAGCCGCCTGATAAAGCCTTTCCTAAAAAAGCGGATGTGGATGCAAACTTTGATCTCCTTGCAAAAATATTGATCGAAAACTCTCTCGCGGCTCAGTCGAAATTATCGGAAGACGGCCGCGTGCCTCCAATTGCCGCAATCGCATCCCATGACGAAAAGCGGATCGCTTTTGCAAAATCCTATGCCGAAAAAGTAGGGCTATCCAAAAACGGGTTGGAATTCCAAATGCTCTATGGCATCCGCCGCGACCTGCAGGAAATGTTGGCGGAAGAAGGACACCCTGTGCGTGTATATGTCCCGTTTGGAACACATTGGTATCCATACTTAATGAGACGATTGGCGGAACGGCCGGCGAATATCTGGTTCTTTATTACGAATTTCTTTAAAGGTTAAGATAAGTATTAACATGCCCAAATCTCGACACACGGACAATTTTACATTTACAATCATCCCATGACAAAATCTCTCGCCCTTGTCACCGGCGGCGCACACAGACTCGGTAAAGCCTTCGCGTTGACTCTTGCGTCTATGGGTTACGACCTTCTTTTGCATTATCACTCTTCCGAAGAACAGGCGCAACGAACAAAAGCCGAGATCGAATCTCTCGGTGTAAAAGTTAATCTCTTCAAAGCAGACTTAACCCAACCCGACCAAACCCAGTCCCTGATCTCCAATCTCGATTCACTTCTTTCACCTGCCACTTGCCGATTACTACTTCTCGTCAATTCCGCCGCCATCATGCCCGTTGGAAATCCGCGCGAACTTCAGTTGAAAGATTGGGACTCCGCTTTGGACCTCAATCTGCGCGTACCGTTTCTCCTTGCGCAGGAAGCTGCAAAACGAATGACCGCTGGCGGACTTATTGTCAACATAACAGACATTGGCGCGCAAAAGGCATGGAGTCGATATCCATCTTATACAGTCAGTAAATCTGCATTGGAGTCTCTGACCAAATTGCTTGCGCGTGCTTTTGCGCCGAATGTCCGCGTCAACGCCATTGCGCCTGGATTGGTCTTGCGATCGGATGGGATTACTCAGGAAGAATGGGATAAACTCGTCAACCGCCTGCCTCTCAAACGCGCCGCCGCTTTGGATGAGATCACATCTTCTCTCGAATTTCTCATCAAGAACGAGTATATTACGGGGCAAACCATCGTCGTGGATGGTGGGTATTCTTTGGTCTGACGATGGACAATGGACGATAGACCATTTGCCACTTACCCCTTACTATTCACTTTTCGCCTTTCATCTTTCACTATTCCCTAATGCCTTCACTCAAAAAACTCCTCCCCGATCTCCTAGTCTCTGGTCTCTTAATAATCTCCACGCTCTTCTACGCCTTCAACTACATTGACTTCTCCATCCCGCCGTTTGAAGATGCCGCCATGCTGATGCGTTACGCGCAACACATAGCGCAGGGTGATGGCATTGTTTGGAACATCGGCGAGAATCCTGTGGATGGCGCTACTGATTTTCTTTTCATGGTTACATCCGCCGCCTTCATCAAACTTGGTTTAACCGTTGGACAATCTATTCGCGGTATTGGTTTTGCTTCGCATCTTCTCACGGTTTTGATCGTCTATTGGACGAACCGCCGCATCAACAAGACGAACATTCCTCTTTCATTCTTAAGCGGACTTTATCTTGCCGTTGGAACTGGACTCTCCTATGTAGCTGCTTACTTCGGGACGCCTTTCTTTGCCCTGGCCGCCGCATCCACCTGGACCTTGGGACTGCTCCTGATTAAGCAACAGAATCTACGCTTTTGGCTGATTCTCGCTTTCGCCCTGAGCGGACTCGTGACTGGACTCATTCGCCCTGAGGGTGTCATCCTTGCTTCGTTGATGTTTTTAGTTGTCATCATCATGCGAATGGCTGATGGTCCCCTCTCCCTTTGGGAAAGGGCTAGGGTGAGGGGAATTTTTTCGATCATCATGGTGTTCGGCGCGGTCTTTCTGTTTTTAGGCGGCGCATACTTTTTATGGCGATGGGATTACTTCGGTTACCCATTGCCGAATCCATTTTACAAAAAAGGGGACAGTGGTTTGCATTGGGACTCGTTCAATAACTCATTACTGAATACATTGCGATTATGTCTGCCAATGGCTTTTGCGTTCATCTTGGCTTTCCGTTCGCGTGAGACAACGAAGCGGGCGCTTGCTTACCTTATTCCGATCCTCGGCTTTGCTTCCGTCTTCGTATTGATCTCGGACGAGATGAATTATGGCGCTCGCTTTCAATATGCACTTCTGCCAATTGTACTCATGTCGTGGTCTTCCCTTGTATATCCCGCTGGTCGAGCAGGGCTGGATGCGCTCTCCAGCCGGTATCGCGAAGTCCCCGAAGGGGGAGACTCATTGCAGCGGAATCAACTGTCAGTTAGAGAAAGAAGCGTGTTCTATATCGCATTGATTGCTTTGTCTGCGAGTCTTGTATATTACTCGTGGTTTCAGAATTGTTTTCTCACATCCTTCCAGCGAACCTGTGACCGTCCCTATGAACGCGATGGTCGCCTAGAGATGGCGAAGATGCTGGCGGAGTATCGTGGCAAAGGCTATGTGATTGCGACGACGGAGGCAGGCCTGCTTCCATATTATTCAGGTTGGGATGCGATTGATACCTGGGGCTTGAATGACCAGTTCATCGCGCACAACGGTAGCTTGACTGTGGAATATCTCGACCGATACAGACCACAGATCATCATGTTCCATGATTATTACTCGCCGCTGGTCCCGCCCAAACTGACCGAAGCCAATCTCGCGCAGCGCTGGTTTAGCATGACAATCATGATGAAGGATTATGCCGAAGCGAATGGATACATACTTGCGGCGATCTTCGGCGACAGCCCGTATGACACGCATTACTATTATGTGCGCACGGATTTTGAAGACAGTCAGCGCTTGGTCGAACAGATATCAACCATGAAAAAATATTACTATCCCACAACAGGAAAGAAATCAATTAATTACGCAATTTATCCCCAACCATAAAATTCACATTCAACCCGGTGGTTGAGTAGTGGCGCCTGTGGCGCCACGTATCGAAACCACCAGTTCATAGAAACCACCAATTTACAGGAGCCAATCCCATGACCGAATCCGCCGAACTTGCCGAAAAACTAAAATCCGAAGGCGAAAAATTTTATGAAATATTTTCCAGGCTGACGGAGGATCAATGGAGAGCCGAGGTTTACACCGAAGGCGCGACCTGGACGATCCGCAACGTGCTCGCTCATTTCGTCACCTCCGAACGCGGACTTGTGAAATTATTTGAATCCATCCGGCAGGGAGGTGGAGGCGCAAAGGATGATTTTTCAATAGACCGTTACAATGCGGCACAACAGGAAAAGACGAAAGAATTCACGGCTGCCCAATTGCTTGATCAATACAAGGAAGTGCGCGCCAATTCTGTGATGTGGGTATCTGGTCTAAACGAGGAAGACCTTGAGATCAAAGGCCGCCATCCATTTCTTGAAGTGACCACCATTCGTGAAATGGTGAAGATGTTGTATCTGCACAACCAAATCCATTACCGTGATTTGAAGAAAGTGTTGAAGTAGATACGAAAACAGGTAAACACGTAGACAGGTAAACACGGAAACATTTATCTAAAAACTGATTACTGATAACTGCTCACTGATAACTGGAAACTCCCATGAATCTCCCTCCCTTCAAACTCGAACGTTACTTTGCAAAACACGAATTCAATACCGAATTTCTGCTCTGCTCCTCAGACTGTGAAGCCATGTCCATTGCGGATTTGCTCGCGTTTGAAGAAGGCGCGGCGGAGAAACTCCAAAACATCTGGCTCGGCTACACCGAATCACAGGGAAGTCCTGCTTTGCGAAAAGAGATCTGCAATCTTTACACTGCCATTCAGCCTGAGAATATCCTTGTTCATACGGGCGCAGGCGAAGCAATTTATCTCTTCATGCATGCCGTGTTGAAGGAAAATGACCATGTCATTGTGCACACACCTGGCTATCAATCTCTTGCGGAAGTAGCGCGTGGACTCGGCTGTGATGTTAGCCCGTGGCTGGCGCGTGAAGAAAATAACTGGGGGCTTGACCTTGATGAGTTGAGTCGTCTTGTCCGCTCGAATACAAAAGTCATTGTCATCAACACGCCGCACAACCCGACAGGCTATCTCATGTCCCGCGCGGACTTTGACGCTTTAAATAAATTTACACAAGAGAATAACCTGCTTCTCTTCTCCGATGAGGTTTATCGCGAATCCGAATACGACCCTGCGGTGCGCCTGCCCGCCGCGTGTGACTATGGCGAACATGCCGTTTCGCTTGGCGTCACCTCTAAAACTTACGGACTTGCAGGCCTGCGAATCGGCTGGGTTGCCACAAAGAATAAGAAGATTTACCAGAATATGGCATCACTCAAGGATTACACAACCATCTGTAACTCCGCGCCCAGCGAATTCCTCGCCGAAGTTGCCATGCGTCACCGCCAAAAACTTGCACAGCGAAATCTTGAAATTATAAAACACAACCTCTCTGTAGTTGACGACCTTTTTACTCGTTACTTCTCACTTTTTTCCTGGTCTCGTCCACAGGCAGGCTCGATGGGATTCCCAAAGTTGCTGAAAGGCGATGCCGAGGACTTCTGTGACGATCTCGTTAGGAAGGCAGGTGTTTTGCTTTTGCCTGGCACAATGTATGACGACACAGAAAATCATTTTCGATTGGGGTTGGGAAGGAAGAATCTTCCGCAGGCCGTGGAGAGGTTGGAAAGTTATTTGTCCAAGTAAGTCGTTATGACCTTATGCTTTGCGCTATAATACTTAACGATGATTGTTGTTTTGTTGCTACAATGGAGAAATAACCATGACAAACGAAGATAAACTTCTCTCTCGAATTGTCGTCAACCCGGCAATTTTTGGCGGCAAACCGATCATTCGCGGAAGGCGGCTTGCCGTTGAACATATTTTGGGAATGCTTGCCGCAGGCGATTCTGCGGATGTCATTTTGCAGGGATACTCCTGGCTTGAAGCGGAGGATATTCAAGCCTGCCTTATTTATGCCAATCGCCTGGTCAGCCATGAACGGATTGAGTTCACCGTTACCGGCGCAATATGAAAGTATTGCTGGACACATGCGTTCCCTGGCACCGCCCGCCAGGGCAGGTGTGGGGCGGCACGAAGAATGACCCTGTATCTGCGGGTCATGACGTGATATGGACTGGGGATTGGGAAAAAGACCCGGGTGATGAAGAAATCCTTGCCTATGCAGAACGCGAGGGCAGGGTTTTAGTCACTCTTGATAAAGACTTTGGCGAGTTGGCAATTGTGTTTGACTTGCCTCATTCAGGCATCATGCGACTCGTCAATTTGCCTGCCAAAGAACAAGGTGCATTTTGCCTTGAAGCGTTGAAGCGATATGGCAAGGTGCTTTCGGATGGTGCGATTGTAACCGTGGAAAGAAATCGGGTACGAATTCGTGAAAGCGGGTAAAACCATCGCAAAAAAGCATCCGAGACCTTGCAAAATCTCGGATGCTTTTTTCTCCATTTCCATTGCCATTCACCTTTTTTCTGTTATTCTTTCAAAATCGGAAACTTGTACTGAGCTTGTCGAAGTATCGTAAATTGCTCAAACTCTCCCGTCCTCTCTACCTCCTGCTCGCCGCGCTGACTTACACACTCGGCGCGAGGGGCCCGGCCTATCTCGGGAAGCCATTTCAACCGATACTCTTTGGTCTCGGACTTGCGGTTGTCCTCCTCGCCCAATTGAACATGGCGTGGCTTGTCGAAATCTTTCGTCCGCACAACGAACCGCTTGTGGAAGGTGAAACTCCCCAGCAAAAAGAGACCCTTCGCAACAATCTGCTGATTATTTTAATCGCCTCGCTTACAACTTACACAATACTGACCTACTTACTATTTACCAATTACCAATTACCACTCACAACTTTCTACTTTCTCATCTTTTCCATCGTTCTCACCTTCGCAAACGCCATTCCTCCTATCCGCCTGGTGGATCGCGGCTTCGGTGAACTAACCCTCGCCGCACACATCGCGTACGTGATTCCGTCCGTCGCGTTTTTACTTCAAACAGGTGAAAATCACCGATTGCTCACCATCCTGCTGTTTCCACTTACGGCTCTGGCTCTTGCATTTTTTCTAATACTCAACTTCACAACATTCACAGCCGACCAAAAATATCATCGCGCCACTCTACTCCGCAGCCTGACCTGGGAACGCGCCGTGCCACTCCATCACAACCTTATTATTTTTGCTTATTTCATCTTCGCAATTTCACCTTTATTTGGCTTCTCCTTCTCGGTTATCTGGCCCGCCTTTCTCACCCTTCCATTTGGCATCCTACAAATCCTCCTCCTCCGTCACATCTCCTTGGGCGGCAAACCAAACTGGCCTTTGCTGACCGTCACCGCTCTCGCCGTCTTCGGATTAACCACTTATTTTTTGACACTCACCTTCTGGCTTCGCTAGACTTTTGATCCTTCGACAAGCTCAGGACAACGCCTTCGACTTATAACCTGGATCCCATGCCCGAATTCTTGACTCTCCTGCCTCCCGATCAAGCCCGTGACGAATTGCTCTCGCATCTCGCTTTGCGCCCGCCGACACCCTTCGATCAAACTCAGGGCAGGATTGACTCTGAATCAATAGAAGTTGTCCACGCCTTAGGCCGCTTCACTGCGGTTGACATATTTGCGCCGCACCCGTTACCTGGTTTCCCCCGCACCACCGTGGATGGTTACGCTGTTCGCGCGAGAGATACTTTCGGCGCGAGTGACTCGCTTCCTGCATATCTGAAATTGATCGGCGAAGTGCCAATGGGCGATACGCCACACTTGGAATTGGACGCAGGTCAATGCGCATTGATCCATACAGGCGGAATGTTACCGGCCGGCGCAGACGCGGTTGTGATGGTTGAGTACACTCAAAGCATTAACCCCGGAGACCACAACGACCACGGAGAAGAACATAAAAAAACCTCTGTGGACTTCGTGGTCTCTGTGGTGGGAAATTCCGAAATTGAAATCTTCAAATCCGTAGCCGATGGTGAGAACATCATCCATATCGGTGAAGACGTTGCACAGAATCAATTGGTCATTCCCAAAGGAACAAAAATCCACCCCGCAGAAATTGGTGGATTAATGGCGCTGGGATTCACATCCATCAGTGTCGCAAAAAAGCCGCGCGTGGGATTGATCTCGACAGGCGACGAAGTCATTGACCCAAGCCAAACGCCGCGCCCGGGGCAAGTCCGCGACATCAACTCGTACACGCTCGGCGCGCTCGTCGAAAAAAGCGGAGGGGAGGCGGTTCGCTATGGGATTTTTAGTGACCAGTTTCAGGTTCTGAAAGAAGCGGCGGCGAAGGCGCTATCCGAATGTGACCTGGTCATCATCACCGCCGGCTCATCCGCATCCACAAGAGATATGACCGCCGACGTCATCCGCACATTGGGCGAGCCTGGCGTGTTGGTTCATGGCATCAACACAAGACCGGGCAAGCCAACGATCCTGGGCGTGTGCAATGGCAAAGCTGTGATCGGCCTGCCGGGCAACCCCGTCAGCGCATTGGTGAATGGATATTTATTCGTTGTACCCGTTATCGAAAAATATTTGGGCGCGCTGGCAAAACCCAAAGCAACTGTGATGGCAAAGCTGACTGTAAACTTGTCATCTCAAGCAGGCCGCGAAGATTGGTGGCCAGTGAAGCTAGTGGTCAGTGATCAGTCGTCAGTGATCAGTTATCTGGCTGAACCGATCTTCGGAAAAAGCAATTTGATTTTCACTCTCGCCTCCGCCGACGGACTATTACGCATCCATCCCGATGCAACAGGTTTAAGCGCTGGGGAGATCGTTGAAGTAATATTGATCTGAAAAGTAAATTCCTCTTCTTTCACCTCTCATGCCATCCTCAACCACTGAACACTGATAACTGATGACTTTCTCAACAACTCTCTCCCAGCCTCACAAACTCATCCTCGATGGCGCAACAGGCACTGAACTCAACCGCCGCGGCGTGGATACCGGCCTGCCGCTCTGGTCAGCCAATGCCTTGATGAATGACCGCGATGCGAGAATCCTTCAACAGATCCATGAAGATTATCTGCGTGCAGGCGCAGACATTATTACCACGAATACATTTCGTACCCATCGCCGCGCGCTTGCTCCCAGGCCAAACGCAGACCGCGCTCTCGAACTCACCCGCCGCGCCGTGGATATTGTCCGCGCTGCGATTGCGAAGATTCCATCGGACAAAGAGCGTTTTGTGGCCGGCTCGATCTCCACACTCGAAGATTGCTACCGCCCAGACCTTGTCCCGCCTGATGACGAACTCCGCGCCGAACACTCCGAGCGCATTCATCACCTTCTTGAATGCGGCGTGGACTTGATTCTCATCGAAACCATCAACACGATCCGTGAAGCAGTTATTATGGAGGAACTTGCCACGATCACAAGCATGCCGGTTGTCGTCAGTTTTGTTTGCGACCGTGAAGGAAAAATACTCTCGGGCGAAACCCTCACCGACGCAGCGAGTCAATTGCTTCCGCTTGGCATCTGCGCCATCGGCGTCAACTGCGGACCAACTCCCAACCTTGCCAAACCTCTTGCTGAGCTTCAAGCAGCATGCGGAAAAGATTTCCCATTAATCGCTTATGGGAACATCGGCTATGCTGATGAAAAAGTCGGCTGGGTCAATACGGATTTAGAAAACCCCAAAGCCTATTGCGAACTCGCATCTTATTGGCCTGCCAAGATTGTCGGGGGATGCTGCGGCACTACGCCTGAACACATTGCTCAGTTAAAGTTGGTTATTAAGTAAACAAGAAAAATTCCTAAATTTTATTTAAACCAAGACCTCCGAGACAAAAAACCTCAGAGGTCTTTTTGTATTATTCACAATTCGCGCAGTATTATTTCGCCGCCGCTTCCTGTCCTCTTAATTTCTCCGTTGCGCGGAAATATTTGAGATAGCGCATCGAGTTCGCATCCTTACCAAGCAAGAGATCCGTCGCGCGGATCGAACTTCCCAATTTGATCGGGTCGGTGATGGAACAGGTAACTCCTGCTTGAATCGCAAGCGCGAGAAATGCGCTGTTCACTGAGTGACGGTCCGGTAACCCAAACGAGACATTGCTTGCGCCGAGGCTCATATTAACCCCATACTCCCTTTTGATCAACTCAATGGATTTGATCGTTACCAGCGCGGCTTTGAAATCATGGCCGACCGTCATCACCAGCGGGTCAATAATGATGTCCTCCACCGGGATGCCTATCTTCGCGGCCCGCTCGATGATCCTGCCTGCCGCGGCGAGACGTAACTCCGCTGTGGGAGGGATTCCTTCATCAGCAATCGTCAGACCAATGACAGCAGCGCCTCTGTCTTTAACAATGGGCAGGACACTAGCCATTTGCTTCTCTTCTCCGTTGACAGAGTTCACCAACGGCTTGCCTGGCGCGGCCTTGAGGCCGGCTTCGAGGATCTGAGGATCATTCGAGTCAATACAAAGCGGTACATCCACTACGGACCTGACTGTTTCCACCACAATTCGCATCATGGCAATCTCATCAATTTGCGGGTGACCGACGTTTACATCCAGCACGTCCGCGCCCCAGGCGACCTGTCTTTGCGCGAGTTGTATGACGTAATCCATGTTGCCATCCACCAGAGCCTGTCCCAGCTTTTTCATACCCGTTGGGTTAATTTTTTCTCCGATGATGACGAATGGTTTGTCAATTCCGATGATGACTTCTTTACTGTTTGATCTTAGTATGGTGTGCATTATGCCCTCCGATGTTTGATTATGTCATTGCGAGACGACGCTCTCCCGTCGAAGCAATCTCCAATGCGTTAGGAGACTGCTTCGCAACAAACGCTCGCAGTGACGTTATGACTTCAAAAATCTCAAAGCCGTCTCCACCAATACCGCCGTGCCAATCGGCAATGCGCGCTCGTCCAGGTCAAACTTGGGATGATGAAGTAGATAATCTTCATGGCCTTTCTTTTGCACGCCGATGGTGTACATTGCACCCGGGGCATGTGCCATGAAAGAGCCAAAATCCTCCGCGCCGAGTGTTTTTTGCATTTCCTGCACGTTTTCCACACCCAACAAATCCTTGCCAACTTCCTCCATTACCTTTGAGACAAATTCATCATTGATCATGGGTGGCGCGCCAAGCTCGATCTTGAGTTCATAGTCGCCGCCCAGTGTTCGAGCAACTTCAAAGGCGCGCCTCATCTCTTCGTGGAGCTGTTTCTGGATTTCGGGCTTTGTGAAGCGCATTGTGCCTGTGATCTTGATGCTGTCCGGGATGACGTTTTCGGTGAAACCGCCGTTCAGCGAACCAATACTGACGACAGCAGGTGCAAATGGATCTAATCTGCGTGAGGTGATCCCATTCAATGCCATGATGACATGAGCAAGCAGAAAGAATGGGTCAACAGTTGTATGCGGATATGCGCCATGTCCGCCCTTGCCTTTGATGACGGCAAACCACGAATCCACGCCGCCTGAGCATGGACCTGCATTGATCGCAATCGTGCCGACAGGTCGCGTCGGATCGACATGCTGGGCAATGATATAGTCCACCTTATCCATCGCGCCTTCTTCAGACATACGTACTGCGCCGCTTTTCCCTTCTTCATCGGCAGACTCTTCAGATGGCTGGAAGAGGAAGCGAATGCGTCCATTCAGTTTTTGCTTTGCAAGGATTTGCGCCGCGCCGAGAGCCATGGCTGTATGGGAGTCGTGTCCGCAGGCGTGCATTTTATTTTCCACAGAAGATTTATACTCGGACTCATTTAACTCCTGTAAGGGCAGCGCATCCATGTCCGCACGAATCGCGACCAGTTTTCCGCCCTCACCGATCTCTGCCACTACGCCTGTTTTGCCGACACCACGTTTGACGCGATATCCCATCTTCTCCAATGCATCCGCCACGATCCCGGCTGTGCGATGGACATCGAATCCAGTTTCAGGATGCATGTGAAAATCACGCCGCCATTCGATCAATTCTTCTGTTATTGCGTGTGCCTGCTTTAGCATGGTTACCTCCAAAATATTATTTGTCGTTACGACCTGTCTGCGTGTATGCACAGGCAGAGGCGCTCTTGTTCTTACCCGAAGCAATCTTCGGTTGAGTTGGGGATTGCTTCGGGCTCACGCCCTCGCAACACTTGCGCCGCACGCCAGTGCAGGTGTGACATTTGCCATAGTTGCCATCTGCCTGTTTTATTCCATGCAAAGGCCAACCTCTGCCCGTCGGGTGAGATATCAAATCGTAATCCATTATCTACATGCGGGACGCGCAGAAGTTGAGCGAGGTTTTGCATGTTAGGCAGGTTGAAAATTCTCGAGCATCGGTAGGTGTTCGGCGCCCGCTTTTTTGGCGAGATCAAGCACGAAGGCGTGGAGTCTGCCCACTTTGGCAGGATCAAGCTCAGGGCGGCGGTAGGATGCGAGAATTTCATCCACACGAATTTTTGCGCGCGTGAACGTATCCATCGAGCCAGATTCTTTCCAGCCGCGCATCGAGTCGCGGTCAATGACCTTGCTGGGCATGTGTTGTTCTTTTTGAAAGAGTTGCATCGTTATCCTTTGTTTGAGGAAGTCGCCGCCTTTAAAGTTGACACCTTCATAAAATTGTGTGGCAAGCGTTTCGGTATGGATCTTCATGCCTTCCACCATGCGCTTTGCCATGGCGACACCCTCCGCATCTATGACAAGTTTTTCGGGACTTTGGCAAACGAGAGAATCCAACATGCCTGAACCAGAGATCATGTTAATCCCGCTCAATGCGCCGATCATCGCACCTACACCGCTTTCGAGACCTGCTTGTGTGTCCAAAAGTTTTGCATCGGTTGCGCCCAAATATGCGTGTGTGGGCAATCCAAGTGATTTTCCAACTTGCGCGTAAGACGAATCGATCATTGCAGTTTCGACTGCGCCGAAGGGTGTGCCGCCTTTACGCATATCAAAGATGGCGGGCGCTCCGCCCCAAACAATCGGTGAACCTGCGTATGCGAGTTGATGAATGGTAATGCCCGATAAACATTCTGCGGCATGTTGTGTGACTGAGCCAAGTAATGTGACAGGAGCCGCCGCGCCCGCGAGCGGCATGGATACGATCTCAGCAGGTACGCCTGCGCGCGCCAAGGATATTAAATTGCCCGCGCCGAAGTTTGACCAAATGAGCGGCGGTGATGGACAAACATCGAAAACCGCGCGCGGTTGTTCGCGTAATTTGTCGCGACCGCCCGCGAAGATGGCGAGCATGTCGAACATGTGATGCACAGTTGCGTTTGTGAACGCGCCCGTGACAATCGGTTTCTTTGAATACAACATGACCAGATACAAACGATACAGGTCATGTAAATCTTTCGGCACGTCATGGCACACAACTGCTGTGGATTGCGCGTCGTATTGCGGCAGGCTTTCGGCAACTTTGATGATGCGGATCAAGTCTGCGGATTCGGCAGTTTTATGTTCCAGTGTGACTGGATCGAGAACGGTGATGCCCGAGGAACCAGGATCGAATTGAACCGCATCGCCTCCATACTGGACCTTGGGATTGCCGTCGTAGTCGAAGAGAAAAAACTCGTGCGGGACAGTTTCCAATGCCTTGCGGACGATTTGCTCGGGAATCCTGACGATCATCGTCTCTTCGTCCACATGTGAGCCAGCTTCCGCAAGCAATTGACGCGCTTCAGCATTCTGGACTTTAATGCCAGGCTTAAGAAGAAGTTCGTAAGCTTCTCCCAGAATACGGGCGATGATCTCATCGCTCAGCAGTGTGAGTTTTGGTTGCATGGGACACCTCTAATGGAATTCGATTCTCTTTGGCGAAAGAGAGTTTGTGGTGACACTTGGTGGTCGAGTAGCCCTGAGCGCACTTTGCGAAGGGCGTGTCGAGACCACCAAGTGATTGGGAATATTTTTGTAATTTGTTGGTCTCGATCCGGGCGAGAAACGTACTCGCCCTACTCGACCAACAGTACATATATTTTTGGTGTTGGCACAAAGTAAGTGACGATCCTCAACGCGAATTTCACGAATGAGCGAATGCCGTGAATTTCTTCTCTTTTCATTCGTAAAATTCGCCAATTCGCGCCATTCGTGTTCCAAGAACGAAGGCCACGCATCGGCATCACTTACAAATAGACCGCTACCATATTTTTTTATTTCTCAACCGACTTGATAATTCTTTCCATTTCCGTACTGATCTTTTCATCCAGCGGATCGGGCTGGTGTTCTTTCAATGTCTTGCGTGCTTTGGCGAGCGCCCAATCACGAGCATCGTCTTTTTTTGTTTCCCATTCAGAGTATGGGCGGCGATCCATGAATTTGGGCATGAACAACTCGCGCATGTGGTTGCGGGTATGTTTCTGAGCAAGGTAGTGACCGCCAGGACCGACCGCCGCAATCGCGTCCAAGGCGAGTGTCTCATCATTGACTTCGATGCCAGCCATCATCTTATGAACGATGGAGAAAATTTCGCAATCCATCAGCATCTCTGCGTAAGACCAGATGCGGCTGCCGTGCAGGAATCCGCACCCAAGCAGCATATCTGACATCACCACGCTTGCCATGAAACTGGATAGCGCGCCTTCGAGTCCTGCCTGCCAGTTTGGTTCTTTCGCGCCTGTGGCAAACGCGCCCATTGATAGCGGAATATTGTAAAAATCTGCGAGGATATTGGTCGCCGCACCGAAGAGAAAGTCCTCGGGTCCGCCGCCTGTGTATGCGCCTGTGCGGAGGTCAGATGCGGTTTGCGCTGCTGCATAAAAAGCAGGCGCTCCAGGATATGCGAGTTGTAAAAGAGCAGTTCCTGCGATCACTTCCGCATTGCCGACCGCGAGGTTGCCAGCCATGGTTGTGGGTCCGGTTGTGGCACAAGCAGCCATCGTCATAAATCCGGTTGGGATTCCAACTTCTGCGGCGAGGAGTGCGGCGTCCAAACTTCCGCCATCATGACCCAGCGGAGGGGCAGTGCATTGCATCAGTGAAAGCACAGGCCGCTCGCGGAGTTTATCCTTGCCGCCAACGATCAGCGCCGCCATTTCGATTGCGGCTTTGGCTTCATCCACGTTGTAAATGGACTCGGACTGCACGTGCTTGGTCGAGTTCTCCCATACGGCTTTAATTTCATGCAGTCCGCGCGCTTCAGCAGGTGTATCCTGCGCTGAGACGGGAACCCAATGAAACGCAACCTCTTCAGTTGCATCTGCAATTCGGACAATATCGCGCACATCCTGCAAACATGATGTACGTTTTTCGCCTGTGTTGATATCAATCACTTCCACGCCGCAACCGTCAGTCCCAAGGTGGACGTGGTTTCCATCGAGCTGTAAATCCTGCTGTGGATCGCGCGCTGCGAGTTTATACACGGGTGGAGCTTTCTTGAGCGCATCTTCGATGATGTGCGGTTTGACGCGCACAATCTTCTTCTCGTGATTCACGTCCGCGCCGTTGGCTTCCCAAATCTCCAACGCGCGTTTGGATGGAAATCTCACGCCGACCTTTTCGATGATCTGCAAAGTCGCTTCGTGAATTTTCTTTACATCGTCCTGCGTCAGCACTTCCAATTTCAGTTTCGGATTGCTGATGGTCTTAATATTTTTAGAAGACATACGCCCTCCCGAGGCATGATATCTCTCTGCTCTCTCTGGGGTTGGTGGTACAGAAACAAGTAAACAGGTAAACAAGTAGACACGTAAGTGGCGGAAAGCGCCTTTTACGTATCACGCAACACGCATCACGAATCTGCCTTGCCGACCAATTCCTTTGCGATTCTAACAGCGCCAATCGCATCTTCTGAATATCCATCGGCTTTGATCTTCGTGACCCAGTCGCGTGTGATCGGCGCGCCGCCAACCATTACTTTGATGCGCGGGCGCAAGCCTTCCTTGTCCAACTCTTCGATCACTTCGCGCTGGCGTACCATGGTGGTGGTCAACAATGCGCTCATGCCGATGATGTCCGCATTGATCTCAAGCGCCTTGCCGATGATCTTGTCTGCAGGTTGATCCACGCCGAGGTCAACAACTTCAAAGCCAGATGCGCTCAACATTGTGCCGACGAGAGTCTTGCCGATTTCGTGAATGTCACCTTCAACAGTTGCGAGAACCACACGTCCCAACATCTCGCGGGCTTCGCCGAGTTTGAGCAATTCAGGCTCCAACACGGCAATTGCGGCTTTCATCGCCTCGCCCGCCATCACCAGTTCAGGCAGGAACGCTTCGCCCAAGCCAAACTGGTCACCAATATAATTGACTCCGACCACGAATCCTTTTGTGATCGTCTCCAATGGGTGCATGTTTAATTCGATGGACTTCTTCGCAAGTTCGACGGAGATATCCGAGTCCCCGTCAATAATGCTTTGCGCCATCTGCTTATATAATTCTTCCGACATACTGCCTCCTGGTTTATTTCGATTTTTTTATCAAGTGTGTTACTTGCATTTCTTTTTCTCTTAACATTTTCGCTGGAATATTGAGATATTCCTCCAGCCACTTACCAGAATCCATCACATGTTCGATGGACGCCTGTACAGCGTTGTCTGCATCTCCTTTTGAAAGCGCATCCAAAATTGCGGTGTGTTCATCGTGGGTTTGAGCTACGCTGCCGGTCAGCAATTCAGGTTTGCGGAACAATGCTTCATATAATAACCAATCAGGAAAGGCGTTTGCAACAACGGCATATAACTTGATCAGTAGATCATTTCCACAAGCTTCGGCAATGGCAGTATGGAATTCACGGCTTAATTGGCGCTCGAGCGGCATTTCGCTCAGCTTGACATGCCTGTTCATTTCATCCATAATTTTTTTTAGTTCTGAAACCTTCTTAGGTGTAATGTTCAACGCCGCTTCTCTGGCAATGACTGCCTCGAGTATCAATCTCAAACCGTACGCTTCGACAATGTCCTTTGTAGACATTTCGCGCACACGCACACCGCGATACGGAACACGCTCTGCAAGGCCGGTGGATACAAGCAGATCAAGCGCTTCTCGCACCGGGGTCATGCTTACGCCCATCTGGCTGGCAATGTCCTCCTGGCGCAGCCAATCACCAGGCCCGTATTTGCCCGCGATGATGTGACGATGAAGCGCATCGTAAATTTCTTCTTTAAGAGGTTTGTGGGTGAGTTCTTTTTCCAGTATTGACGCCATGATTATATATTATATATAATCATCAAGGATTTCGGAAGTGTAGTGTGTCACGAAAAATGTCATCGGTTATACTCGGCGTCTTGGAGCATTCATGTCTGAAATTGATCTCACCCCTCTAAAACTTGCAATTGAATCCTATATCCCTTTGGGACGCTCGGGGCTTTTGCCTGCCCTGCATGCGGCTCAAAAAATTTATGGCTGGCTTCCTCAGGAAGTCGCCAGCGAAGTTGCAAAATCCTTGCGCGTGCCTCTGGCAGATGTGCATGGCGTCATCGAATTTTATTCACTCTATTACAACGAGCAGGTTGGCGAAAAAATCATTCGAGTTTGCACTGACCAGGCTTGCACGCTTAAAGGTGGGGATCGACTCCTCGATCATCTGTGTAAGTATTATGATGTGGAGCCGGGTCAGACGACCGAGGACCTGTCTCTAACCATTGAGCGGAGTCCATGCCTTGGGCTTTGTGAGCTGGCCCCAGCCGCTCTCGTGGACGATGATGCCGAGACAAGCATCTCTCCCGACTTTCATTCTTATGACCTGGGCATTCCGCAATCACTTGTTTACGGCTCGATCCGTGAGTTAACTTCCAATTGCGGCGAGAGCACAACGACACTTGCGAAATATGGCGAGTACTCTGCGTATCAAAAAGCATTAAAGGTAAAACCAGAGGATGTGATTGCCGAAATAAAAGCCAGCGGACTTGTCGGTCGCGGCGGCGCAGCTTTCCCAACAGGTATCAAATGGGAAGGCGCGGCAAAAGCTCAAGCTGACCAAAAATATGTTGTGTGCAATGCAGATGAATCTGAACCCGGCACATTCAAAGATAGAATTTTATTACTGGACGATCCGCATCGCACGATTGAAGGAATGTGCATTGCCGCGTATGCAATCGGCGCGAGCAAAGGATATATTTATATTCGCGGTGAATATCCATACATTGTTCCTGTTTTGGAGAATGCACTCATTGAGGCACGTGAGGCAGGTTATCTCGGTGAAAAATTTGATATTGAAATTCGCGTCGGCGCTGGTGCCTATATTTGTGGCGAGGAGACCGCGCTGTTCGAATCGATCGAAGGGAAGCGCGGTTTCCCGCGTGTGAAGCCGCCCTTCCCAACGACGAACGGCTTGTTTGATAAGCCGACTGTCATCAATAATGTGGAAACACTTTGCAATGTGCCGTTGATCATTTCCAAAGGCTCTGCGGAATATCGCAAGATTGGCACGGAGAAATCTCCAGGATCCAAGTTGTTCTGCGTTTCCGGGGATGTTGTAAAGCCAGGTTTGTATGAAATTCCATTTGGCGTAACCTTGCGAGCACTGCTAAAAATGGCAGGCGGTCCTTCGACTTCGCTCAGGACGGACAAGAAATCCCTCAAGGCGGTTTTGTTCGGTGGCGCAGCGGGCGCGTTTGCGACATCCGCTCATTTGGATGTGAAGTTGACATTTGAAGACCTTCGCGCGGCTGGTTTACCTTTAGGTTCCGGTGTGGTAATGGTCTTCGACGAAACACGCAACATCCTCGATGTTTTGAAGCGGCTTGGTAAATTCTTCGCGCATGAATCCTGCGGCAAATGCTATCCATGTCAAATGGGTACACAACGCCAAATGGAAATTCTTGACCGCGTCGCGGCAGGCAATGTTGTCGAAGGTGACTTCGTCTGCCTGCAGGATGTCGGCTGGACGATGACGGATGCGAGTCTGTGCGGCTTGGGTCAAACTGCGGCAAGCGCGGTACTGTCCGCGATGAAGTTGTGGCCGGAATTATTCAAGGATGAAGGATGGGGGATGAAGGATGAAGAGAAATCAGAAAAGGTGTCTAAAGTATCAATGGTTTCAAAGGTGAAGCCGAAAACGGTTAAGAAAGTTGTGAAAGCAACAACGAAGAAAAGCAAGAAAACAACGACTAAGAAAAAGTAAGATTGACCTTTGACCTTCGACTTTTGACAAACTATAAGGTGAATTCATGGCAATCACATTCTTAATGGATGGAAAAGAAGTAACCGCAGAAGAAAATAAAACTCTGCTTGACATTGCGCGTGAGAACGGGGTTGACATTCCCACTATCTGCTTCCACGAAGCGACCACGGCCAATGCTCTTTGCCGAATCTGCGTCGTCGAGGTGGAGGGGCAGAGAGTGCTCCAGCCAGCTTGTATCGTCAAGGCAGGGGCAGGCATGAAGGTCCAGACGCGAAGCGAGAAAGTCATCCGCGCGCGAAGAACGATTTTAGAGATGCTGGATTCCACGATGGATTTATCAGAAACGCCAGAAATCCAGAACATGATGAAAGATTACAATGCTGACCCGAATCGATTCCCCGATGCCGAACGCCGCGAGTCGGATGTCAAGGACGATAATCCGATGTACGTGCGTGATTACTCGAAATGCCTGTTGTGCTGGCGCTGTGTGCAGGTTTGCGCCGAGGATGCCCAATATACATTCGCGATCAACTTCGATGGCCGCGGATTTGAAACCCAGATCGGCACGTTCTTTGGTAAATCCATTCCTGAGACTTCGTGTGTTTTATGCGGACAATGTGTTGCGGTTTGTCCCACGGGCGCATTGAAGCCGAAGCGCGAATTTTTACTGGAGCAGGGCATGAGTCCGCAGGAAATTTCTGTGTTGAATACGGGTAGAAAACAAAAGTCAAAAGTCAAAGGTCGTGATGACTTTCGACCCTTGACCGGTTTGGAGGAACGATGATTAAAGCAGATCGCGTTGTCACATCCACCTGCCCCTACTGCGGCGTGGGTTGTAATTTGCAGCTTCACGTCAAGGACGATTACATATTCAAGGTCACTTCACCTTTTGATTCGCCCGTCAATCACGGTAATTTATGCGTGAAGGGACGCTTTGGTTATGACTATGTGTATCATCCAAGGCGTGTAACGACCCCGTTGGTGCGGCGATATTTACTGGAAGGCAAACCCAAGCCCGAAGGACGCGAACAAGTATTTGCAGTCAGTACTGACGGGAAACCAATCTCTAATTCTCTAATCTCTAATCTCTGGGACTGGCTCGAAACCGATTGGAACACCGCCCTCAACATCGTCGCAGATAATCTTATCCGCATCTACAAACGCGACGGCTCAGACGCGATGGCGGCCTATGCCTGTGCCAAAGCCACCAATGAAGATAATTATCTTTTGCAGAAAATGTATCGGGCGATCTTCCGCACAAATAACGTGGATCACTGCACGCGCCTGTGTCACGCGGGTTCTGTAGTTGCGCTTCAACAAGCAACCGGTTCTTCTGCGATGAGCAATACCGCTTCGCAGGTCATTCAAAATGATGTCTTTATTGTTACAGGTTCGAACACGGGTGAGAATCATCCGATCATTGCATTGCAAATGAAAGATGCTGTAAGGCAATATGGCGCGAAGATGATCGTCATTGACCCCCGCCGCATTGACCTGGTTGATTTTGCCGAGATGTGGCTTCCCCTAAAGCCCGGAACAAATGTGTCGGTCTTCTCTGCGATGGCGCACGTGATCGTAAAAGAAGGTCTGGTCAATCACGATTTCATTGAAAAGCGCACCGAAGGCTTCAACGACTTCATCGAATCGCTGGATAAATTCACACCTGAATATGCCGAGGAAATTTCAGGCGTGCCCGCCGAAGATATTCGCAAGGCGGCGCGCATGTATGCCAATGCGAAGAAAGCCGCGATCTATTGGGGCATGGGCATCTCGCAGCTTTCACATGGAACTGCCAGCGCACTTGCGCTCATCAACCTTGCCTTTCTCACCGGTCACATCGGGCGCGAAGGCACAGGGCTGAATCCTTTGCGCGGACAAAACAATGTGCAGGGCGCGAGCGACATGGGTTGTATGCCGTTTCATTATCCCGGCTACATGCGCGTGGACAATGATGATAACGCCGCCAAATGGGAAAAGACCTGGAACATCGAACCGGGCGGACTCTCTCGTAAACTTGGTTTGACCACAACTGAAATTCTCAGTCATGCCCGCGAAGGCGGAATCCGCGCGCTGTATATCATGGGCGAGAACCCGATGATGTCCGAGCCGAATCTGAATGAAACGCGCAAGCATATGCAGCAACTTGAATTTCTTGTCGCGCAGGATATTTTCATGAATGAGAGCGGAGCCTTTGCGGATGTATTTCTGCCCGCGACTCCCTTCGCCGAAAAAGATGGGACATTCTCCAATACAGACCGCCGCGTGCAGCGTGTACGAGCGGCTCATGCTCCGCGCGGACAATCTCGTGTGGATTGGCAGATCATCTGCGACTTGGCCCTGCGCCTCGAATCCAAGCTCGGGGCTGATTCAGCGAAATGGGATTATTCCAACCCCGAAGAGATCCTGCGCGAGATGGGCAACGTGAATTCAGATTATGCAGGCATCACTTATGATCGCATTGATAAAGTTGGTCTCATCTATCCCGTGCCTGACATGACTCACCCCGGCACACCGACTCTCTTCAAAGAATCCTTCCCACGCGGACGCGGAAAATTCCACGCGTTGGATTACGTCCCTGTGATGGAAGAGCCCAGCGATGAATACCCATTTATCTTAACCACAGGGCGCGTGCTTGAACATTGGCACGGCGGCACGATGACTCGCAACTCAGCGCTCAACGAAGCCTACCCCGAAGCGCGCGTGGAGATGCATCCTGCCGATGCTGAGATTCATGGCATTCGAAACGGCGACCCGGTCAAGGTCCAGAGCAGACGTGGCGAAGTCATTCTGCGCGTAACGGTCACGGAGAAGACATCCGTTGGCGTGGTCTTTATCCCCTTCCACTTTGCCGAAGCCGCCGCGAATTTGCTGACGAATGATGCGCTCGACCCGCAGGCAAAGATCCCCGAGTTCAAAGCCTGCGCGGTGCAGGTCTTCCCTGCAAGGGAAGATGAGTTGCTGAATCCAGATGCGGTTTTGAATAGAGGCAGATATTAGAATGAGTAGGTCGGGCTGAAATCCGACCCGCATTCATATCATGGCAAAAACTTATTTTGTTCCTCTCAATGAAATTCGCCTTGAACATATTGTTATCAACTCGCGATTTATTGCTACACTCGTGCCGGCCTTTTCCATAGACGAAGCGCGCGCGTTCATTAAACGGATCAAGCATGAATTCGCAGACGCGTCGCATAATGTGCCTGCATATATCATCGGCGGCGGGAATACAATGACCGAATATTTTTCGGATGACGGTGAACCTTCCGGGACTTCGGGCAAGCCTGCATTAGCCGTGTTGCGCGGAAGTGGACTTGGAGATGCAGCGCTTGTGATCACGCGCTATTTCGGCGGGACTTTGCTTGGCACAGGCGGTTTGGTGAAGGCTTACACTGAATCCGCGCAGTTGGTGGTCAATGCTGTCGGGCGCGGGCGGAGGGTCCCAGTGCACGTGGTCAGACTTGCGATTCCGTATAACTTGCTGGAACGTGTGCGTTTGCTGTTGGTGCGTCAGCATGGGGAAATCCTCGGCGAAGATTTTGGGGTGGAGATAACGATGACCATGCAACTCCCTGTGGAAATATTCAATGTATTCCAAAACGATTTACGCGAATTATCCGCTGGCAGATTACAGGCGGAAATTATTGAAACCAGAGAAACGATCGTGTCAATGTAGGGTTTCGGTGCTTAAATTGTCGGAACGGACGGCGCGGTATTCACTTTAAGAGTGAACACCACGTTTTGTTTTAGTTTTCCAACATCATACTGGCTTCCTCGTTGAGCCAGCGGCGGCCATCACGGGCGAGCAGATCGTAGCCTTCGGGTGGACCCCAACTGTCTGGCTTGTAAACAGCCAACGGCGGAGTCTGATACGTTTCCCACGTCTGCAGGATGGGGTCAATCAACGACCAGGCTGTTTCCACTTCATCTCCGCGGGTGAATAACGAAGCGTCACCTTGTATTGCATCGAGCAAAAGTCTTTCATAGGATTCAGGAATGGCGGTTTTGCCAAATGCGTCAGAATATTTGAATTCCATGTCTACGGAGCGGGTTTCTGCAACCGTATCCGGCGCCTTGGCTTCAAAACGGATGTGCAAACCCTCATCGGGCTGAAGGTAAAGCACGAGCAAATTCGGCTTCATGGTTTGCATCGGGAACATGGCCAGCGGCGGCTCTTTGAATTGGATGATGATCTGCGATTGCTTTTCGGCGAGATGCTTGCCTGAACGTAAATAGAATGGCACGCCCTTCCAACGCCAGTTATTGATGAAAAAACGGAGCGCCGCATACGTCGGCGTGTTGGAATTGGGGTTGACTTGTTCTTCGTTGCGATAGCCTTTGTATTGTGCGCGCACCGTACTCGCCGCGACCTGCTCGGGCGTCATCGGCTGGATCGCGCTGAGGACTTTTACTTTTTCATTGCGCAAGTCACTTGCGTTAAATGAGGCCGGCGGTTCCATCGCCACGAGCGTAAGCAATTGCAAGAGATGATTTTGGAACATATCGCGCAGTACTCCGACGCTGTCATAGAAACCTGCGCGATGTTCCAGCCCGACTTTTTCAGCTACTGTGATCTGTACGTGGTCTATATAGGTGCGATTCCAGATCGGCTCAAAGATGGTGTTGGCGAAGCGTGTGAACAAAATGTTCTGTACGGTTTCCTTGCCGAGATAATGGTCAATGCGATAGATCTGGTTTTCACTGAGCGCCTTATGGACCTGCTTGTTCAACGTGACTGCAGAAACCAGATCTGTGCCGAAAGGCTTTTCAAGGATCACCCGCCGCCACGCGTCATTTTCGTGCAATTGACCGGATGCATTGAGGTTGGTAATAATGTTTGGAAAGAGTGTCGGCGGAAGTGCCATGTAAAACAGGCGGTTGGCGTCGCCATTTTCCAATTTTGTCAGATGCTCCGCGAGTTTCTTGAAATCATTTGCCTGTGTATATTTACCAGCGAGGTAATGCAGGTTGGGTGCAAAGATATTCCATTCTTCGTCAGTGAAGGTAAAGCCTGCGTGTTCCTTTACGCCTTTATGTAAATGTTCGCGGAACTGTTCATCGGTAAACGCAGTTCCGCCGAAGCCAACGATCTGGAATTTCTTCGGTGTGCGCCGCTTGCGAAATAAATTAAACAGCGAAGGGATCAACTTGCGCTGGGTGAGGTCGCCTGATGCGCCGAAGATGATGATCGTAGTGGGAAGTCCATTATAAAGTGGAGTGTTCATAATAAATTGACCGTGGACGATGGATGATGGAAGGTTTTCCATGGTCAATTATCCACCGTCTATCGTCTTGTTTTATTCGGCTTTCTTGATGGCATGTCCGCCGAATTGATTTCGCAAGGCGGCCAACATGCGCGCGGGATAATTCACTTCATCGCGGCTGGCGAAGCGCATTTGAAGCGCGAGAGTGATGACGGGTGCGGGTACATCCAGATCAATAGATTCAAAGACCGTCCAGCGGCCTTCGCCAGAATCTGCGACCCAGGGCTTGATGTCTGTCAATTCGCTGTCTTCATCCAATGCATTCGCGGCCAGATCCAAAAGCCACGAGCGGACAACGCTTCCGTGCTGCCAGATATGCGACACCTGTGCGAGGTCGAGTCCAAATTCTTTTTTGGCTTTCAGGATGCCAAAGCCTTCAGCAAAAGCCTGCATCATTCCATATTCGATTCCATTATGAACCATCTTCACATAATGACCCGCGCCATGCGGGCCGACCCGTCCCCAGCCCAAATCTTTTGCGGGAGCGAGGGTTTCAAAAATGGGGCGCAGTTTTTCGGTCACTTCAACCTTGCCGCCGATCATCAGGCTATAGCCTTCGGCCAGCCCCCAAATACCGCCGCTGGTTCCGCAATCCACAAAATCTATGCCTTTGGCTTCGAGCAGGGCTGCATGGCGGAGGGTATCTTTATAATTCGAGTTGCCGCCGTCAATGATGATGTCGCCTTTGTTTACCAATGAAGCGGCTTTTTCAATGGTCTCTGTGGTGGTTTTGCCAGAAGGAACCATCACCCAAACAATCTTTGGAGATGAGGTGAGTTTCCCAACAGCTTCTTCCAAAGAATACGCGCCTTCAGCGCCGTTATGGATGGCGGATTCAACTGTCTCTTTGGTGCGCGCATAACCAACCACGCGATGGCCGCCGCGCACCAGACGGGTGGCCATGTTTAATCCCATTTTTCCCAAACCGATCATTGCCAGTTCCATATTATTAAACTCCTTTTGCGGATTTATCCGTAGATTTCGCAGATGACACAGATTTGAATTTTTATCGGCGAAATCTGCTCAATCTGCGGATAGGTTGTTCTACAAAAGACTCCCTGCCGCTTCATCGATCATCCAAACCAGATTTCCATTCACGGGCTGGATTCTCTGCGCGGGATACACAGCGGGTTTATATTCGCCTTTCAAAACCTTGTGTAACGTCTCTGCCTTGCTGTTGCCTGTCACCAGAAACCAGATTTCACGCGCCTGGTTGAATACCATCGGCGTCAGGGTGACGCGGTTGGCAGGTCGGTCCTGATAATTAGCCGTCACCGCAAGTGTGGGTGAATCCACGTCAACGGGTGAGCCGGGGAAGAGGGATGCGGTGTGTCCATCTTCGCCCATGCCGAGAAGTACAAGGTCAAAACGCGGCCAATCGAGCGGCGCTTCGGCGAAAACTTTCAAAGTGGCGGCGTAGTCTGTTGCGGCCCGTGCAGGCTCGAAGCGCTGCCCTGAGCCTGTCGAAGGGTCCGATTTGATGCGATGGATATTGGTCGCGCCAATGTTATCGAACCAAACTTTTTTCGCTTGTCCGAAATTGTTACCCGGGTCATCTACCGGCACACAACGCTCGTCGCCCCAGAAAAAATGGACGCGGGTCCAATCCAAATTTTCCTTTGCAAGTTTTTCATATAATTTCAGCGGAGTGAACCCGCCTGATAGCACGGTCAGAAATCGTCCGCGTGCTTTTATAGTTTCGTTTGCAATTTCAATAAAGGATCGTTTTGCAGAGTTACTTAACTCCTCAATATTCATAAATGTTTGAACTGATGGATTTGGTTTCATAATTTGCGATTGTAACCCATGTGGACTAAAATTCGATCATGCTGATTGACCTGAAAAAATTACACTCGCACCGCTTACGGAGCTTTCACCTGCCTCCCGCAAAAAGGCTTTCATCTCCGAACCAGGCCTTGACTTTCATCAACAAACGTGGTTTCGTTTATTTTTGGCCGATCAAAGGTATAGACCTGCCTTCGTTGTGGACGGCGGTTGCTGGCGAAAGACCTGTTGCTGATAAACATGACGACCCGGGCCATATCACATGGGGGTGGAAGGATGGTGCGTTGGATAAAAAGGTCTGGTATTACGGCAAAATATTGCGCGGTAAGGCGACCTTAATCTCTTTGGACGTCGCGCCTTATTTTTATGCGCTCTCCGAAAATTATGGCTCACCTGAAGAGGATTATTTGATCGCCTATCAAGAAGGGCGGTTAACGCAAGCCTCGAAACAGGTCTACGAAACTTTGCTTGAGCATGGCGCCTTGAACACCCTGGATTTACGCAAGCTGTCAAAATTATCCAATGCCAAAGATTCTGTTTTCAATAAAGCGCTGGAACAATTACAAAAAGACTTCAAAATTTTACCCGTCGGCGTTGCTCCGGCCGGCGCATGGAAATATTCACATATTTATGAAATTGTCACGCGCCATTATCCGAATCTTCCCGAACAGGCGCGTGTGATTAAAGAATCGCAGGCGTGCGCGAAACTGGTCGGGTTGTATTTTGATATGGTCGGCGCGGCGCAGTTGCGGGATGTGAATAAATTATTTGACTGGGGGAATGAAGAGACGAAGAAAGTAGTGGGCAGATTGTTGGAAAGTGGGAAATTGTCAGTAACCCAACACCCTAAGTATGATGGGGAGTGGATCGCTTTGGCAGGATTATGATTCGTTTTATTTTATGTGCAAGTTTACTTTTTCCTCCTGAGTGGACTCTCCTTCAGTATCCTCTCACGGATCGTATTACTTGAAACTTTGAGCATCTTTTTCCCCCTTCATTAGGAGATATGAAACCTTTTTGAATCGGCCTGCGTATATCCCCATAGGCTTACCAGTTCACAAAAAATGTTATACACTAATGCTGAAACCAACAACTTAGGAGAATGTAAGTATGAACAAACATGGTCGTTCCCAACTTGCGCTTGGCGTCATCCTCATTTTGCTCGGCGCGTGGTTCCTGCTGGATAAATCCGTGCCAGCCTTTCATGCCTTCTTTGACAAATATGCCGAATGGCCGTTCAACCTGTTTTTGATCGGCGCTGCGATCTTTCTCCTGGCGCTGGTGCTTGGCCAGCCGGGACTCGCCGTCCCCGCTGCAATTGTCGCGGGGCTTGGCGGCATTTTCTACTATCAGGAAGCCGCCAACGACTACAGTTCATGGTCCTATATGTGGGCGCTTATCCCAGGTTTTGTGGGAGTAGGGAGTGTCCTTGCCGGCTTGCTGGGCGAAAACACCGCGCACAATATCAAACGCGGACTTAACCTGATGGTCATCAGCGCCGTATTATTCCTGGTCTTCTCATCCTTCCTCGGTGGATGGGCATTGCTCGGGAATTTCGGCCCGGCCATCCTCTTGATTTTACTTGGCGTATGGGTGCTTGGAAGCGGGCTGTATCGCTCTTTCCGCAAACAAGGAGAATAACATGCGGCGCCATCAATTGGTCTGGGGCATTGCTCTGATCCTGTTTGGCGGGTTGATGCTTGCCAACGCCATGGGGTTTAGACTGCCGAATGGTATGTCGCTCATGGAGCTATTTTGGCCCTTCATTCTTATCCTTGGGGGTATTTGGGTGCTTGCCAGTGTTTTCTTCCGCGGCCATATTGAATTGCAAAACGCGTCTGTTGAACTTCAAGGCGCAAGTTCCGCAAATCTCAAGATCAATCATGGTGCGGGTGAGTTGAAAATTCACAGCGGCGCGAATGTCAATGAATTGGCGCATGGCTCCTTTTCAGGGGGGTTGGATTACAAAGCCAACCGAAACGGAGACAGGCTCGAGGTCCGCATGAGACCCGCAAGAGATGTCATGGATTTTCCATTTTTTGGTCCTCGTCATCAACTTGATTGGGATATCGCGCTAAATGCTGAAATTCCGATTACGCTAATCATGAACCTTTGGGCGAATAAATCCGTGATTGATCTGCGTGATATGGAAATTACAGAATTGAAATTGGAAACGGGCGCAAGCGACACTCATTTGACCTTACCCTCGCGCGGCCGCTTCCGTGCGGACCTCGACCTTGGTGCGGCATCGTTGGAAGTCATTGTCCCCGAGGGTCTCTCTGCCCGAATCCGCGCCTCGCTTGGCGCGGCGAACATGCATATTGACAAGTCTCGATTTCCGGGGCAAGGAAGTTTCTATCAATCACCTGATTATGAAACCGCCGCCAATGCCGTAGATATGACCATTGACGCAGGCGCGGCTTCCATCAAAGTAAGGTAGGTTGGGTTTCCAATCCGACAACATGAAAGGAGTTTATATGAAACGATTTGATCCGCGAATTGTATTTGGATTATTACTTTTGGTCGGCGGCGGGCTTGCGCTGGCGCAGGCCATGGGCTATCTCAAAAACGCCTCGGATATTTTTTGGGGTGGTTTATTTCTCGCAGTTGGGTTGGTGTTTCTCACATTGCTTTTCGGCGGGCATTGGTGGAGCGCGTTCCCGGGTTTCACACTTGTTGGGCTTGGCGCATTGATCCTGCTCCCCAACTCACTTGACGAGTTTGGCGGTGCGATCTTCCTTGGCGGTATTGCGCTTTCGTTTTGGTATGTGTACTTCACCAGTCGTATTGAACGTTGGTGGGCCTTAATTCCAGCCGGCGTGCTGACTGCACTTGCGCTGGTGGTGGTCGCATCTTCAAAATTCGAAGAATATTCCGGAGCAGTTTTCCTGGGTGGGATTGGGCTTGCTTTTTTTGGGGTATACCTCACGAACACGTCAGAGCGCTGGTGGGCGTTGATCCCCGGCGGAGTCTTATCCACGCTTGCAGGCGTAACGATCGCCGCAGAAAAGTTTGGTGATTTTCAAACAGCTGGCTTTTTCTTTTTCGGGCTGGCGCTTACTTTTTTGCTCGTTGCAGTGTTAGCCAGGATGAGCTGGGCATACTGGCCTGCTGCTGTGTTGAGCGTAATGGGTATATTAGGAATCGCAGCGCTTTTGGATTTTGCCAATTATATTTGGGCATTCTTTTTAATCGCGGCTGGCGGGTTTGTTCTTTTTAGATACTTCACCAGAAAATAATCAGTACTACCATGTAATTGGCGTTCTATAGCGCCACGCAAAGCGTTGCGATAAAGAGCGCAACCTGCGCATGGCTCTCTCGTGATCTACTGATAATGCACATATCCATTTGAGAATCAACCTCCCCGCACATATGCGGAGAGGTTGATTTTATTGCCTGTCCTCACTGGTAATTATTTTGCTTCAACCACTTCTACATCCGGAAAGAATTGATGCACGGTGCCTGCCACCCAGCCATGCAAGGTGGATGGCAGGAGCGGGCAATTCAGACACGCGCCTCCCAATTTCACCTCGAGGATATGTCCATCAAATGAAATGTATTCCACAGTGCCGCCATGATATTGTTCGATATAGGCGCTCAGGTTTTCGATCAAATGCCGCAGTGGATCATTGGCAGGCGTTGACTCAGTTGTTGCCATGTTTTTTTCTCCTGTCGTTTCCTTGTGGCTGGAGTTTAATAACGACTGGATCTGCATGGACGCATTTCCCCAGCGCGGGGAAACGATTCGCGCAAGCCGATCCATGAAGATCCTGCCGGTTTCTGGGTGTTCCTCGACCATTTTCCGTAATTGATTTCCGCGAATTCGAATTGCCTCGATCTCCGACTCGCTGATGATGCTTGAAGTGTACATTGGATTTCCAACCACTGCCGACCAGCCAAATACATCCCCTGCGCGCAAACGGGCCAAGATGATCGCGGGTCCGTCATAGGGTTTGTATTGGATCACTGCCTCCCCTTTAAGAAGCAGGTAGAGGTATTGTGCAAAATCGCCCTTTTCAAAGATGACCGTTCCAGTTTCACAGGCAAAGGACTCAAAAAGAGGTTTGAGCAATGCTATTTGAGCAGTCTCCAAACCTTGAAAGAGCGGGAGTCGAGGTAATGCATCCAACATTTGAATAAATGTTACTCAAAGTCTGGACAAGTTGCCAGTATCTTATATCCTAATGTGAATGACATTTATCCTTATTGAAATTCCATCAATTTTATTAGGTTATACTTTGTGAAATAAGGAATTTTTAGCAAAGACAATATTTCAATGACGGAAATAATATGACCAAAAATCCACAGCCTGCTCCTCGGCGTTTTATTGCCAGGTTGTTGATCGGAACCGGACTCATTTCAGTCGGAACGATATTCTTCCTCCTGTTGAATGATCCAGCCCCCGCTTCAAAACAGGATTTTTCAGCTGTTCCGGCAAAAGTTGATTTTTCCGCCCCCGAGCTGACTCTCGAAGACCTTTCCGGAAACCCTGTAACTTTGAGAGATTATCGAGGGAGCGTTGTGTTGATTAACCTCTGGGCGACCTGGTGTCCCCCCTGCGGGGAAGAGATGCCCACTTTACAGGCTTTTTATGAAAAATATAAATCACATGGTTTTGTATTGATTGCCATCAATCAGGAGGAACCTCTCGAAACCGTGGCCCCTTTTGTCGAGGAGTTCGGTCTCACATTTCCTGTTTGGCTTGATATGGATTATCAAGCTCAGCGGGAATTCAATACAATCGGGTTACCCAGTTCGTATGTAATTGATCGTAACGGAAAAGTTAGACTGATATGGATGGGTGGAATATCTGCAAAGAATCTTGAAAAATTTGTACCGGATATCATTTTGGAGTAACATACAGTGACTCCACTGCAAAAACCTTTTTTACCGCGAAGACCGCAAAGAACACGAAGAAGTTCTTAAGATTTTAAAGAATCAAGCGGAGAATCTTTAAGAAAATCTTCGCGATTTTATTTTTTTTTCGCGACCTTCGCTTCTTCGCGGTAAAGAGTCCTTTTTGCAGTAGACTCATACAGTGTTACTCTTGAAAATCTATCACAACCGCGAAGATTTTTCGCGCGTAAGAGACGTTCTCCCCTGGCACTGCCCGCCAGGGCAGGTGTAACGTCGGCGGGGTTAGAGAACCCCTGTTACGCGATTGGTTCCTTTTTGGTTGCGGCTGGAAGCCGCGCTATGGGAAACTGCCGCTAATGGATGTGTCGGCATCTCCGCATTCGCAGGCTGTGACAACTGCACTGCCTTTTTGGAGAGTGCCCAAATATGCACGGCTTCCGTTGCGTGCGACCCATCCGTTCAGTGTGAATGGAATGGCGCTATCGGCGGGGATCCATTCACCGTTATATTTTCGCGCCACATGGATGTGTGACCCAGTGGAACTACCGCCCTCGCAGGAGGGATAACCGATGGACTCCCCTGCCTTTAAATCCGAGCCAAGCGGCGCCCGTTGTCTTGCCGCAAGGTGCAGGTAAAAGATAACCCAGCCTGTCTGCTCATTTCCATCTTTGTCAAGATCCAGCGCAAGTCCCTCGGAGCCTGAGCGCACAACGAGTCCATCCGCCATGGCTGTGGCGTATAGCTCACCCTGGACGGTGACGCAGCCCGATTCTTCACCCGGCGGGGCTATATCCAATGCGGCGAGAGGTTCACCTGTGCCCCAGCCGGTGTGAGGACCTCCGGTTAATGACCAGACCTGATCGTATTGAAAAGGCAGCCTGAAATCCGGTTGTTGTAAACTACCGGGGATGAGTGTGAACGATTCCTCCCATGGGTTGCCGAAAAGCTTCACGTATGTCAGAAGCAGTCCATTGGGTCCGACAGCGAGCGCGTATTCGTTCCCTGAAAATACTTTGGCATAATAATATTGGAGTGCAGCAGATGCCGCGTTTTGCCACGGATCCGGGCGGATCAATATTTGATTGGCATCTTCGAATTCAATCAGCGAGCCGAGCCGCCAGCCATAATATCCGTTATTGAGGGTATTGGCGGCGATCACAAGTTGAAGATAGGGGGTTTCCCAAAATTTGCGCGAAAGCCCGAGGAGATTCCCTCCTGTAGGCATTTCCGGGTCCGATAAGGCGCCGCCCTGATATTCAAGTATGGCCAATAGGAGACGGGGGGAAATGCTGTAATTAATCGCAATGTAATCCACCATTTCCGCGCCGGAGCGCCATTTCCCATTGGCGTATACCCGATGCTTCCTTAACCAACCCGGATACGACTCGACAAATGCAGCAGTGTTGAAGCCTGAACTTGTCGGGCCGTTTACAAAAGCATGATCCGGGATGATCTGAAAGGGGCTCGCCCACAGTGCCAGGTAGTAGATCGGAATTTTCATGGGCATGCCGGGGGGCATGGTTGTGGTATCAAGCGGGATTTGCGGATTGGCGGAAAGTATTTCCTCTACACTAGTATTGAAGCGTAATGCCAGAGCCGGGAGTGTATCGCCGGTTTGTGCGGTGTAGTCAACCATTTCACCGGGTTTAAATTTCGTCCGTGTTGGTAAGGGAGTTGGATTTAAGGCAGGATTGAAAACACTCCCAGGTTGTTCAGGTGTGGCTGCGGAGTATATATTTTCAGGCAATTGAAGACTGCAGGATGAAACCAATAATGTGGCGCCTGCAAAGACCGTATAAAAAAACTTCAATGATTTTATTGTTTTATTCATCTTTGTCGCGAACAATGCTCGACCAGGCTTGCCCTTGCAGGTCGGCAATGACTTCTTCTTCACCGCGGACTAGTTTACCTTTATAAGGCGCATCGCCAGCGACCACACGCCAGCCATTCATAATAAAAGGTATGGGACCATCAGCTGTGACCCATTCCCCGTTGTATTTTCTTGCAAAATGCAGGTGTGTGCCAGTGGAAACTCCACCTTCGCAAGAGGCATGTCCAATGCGGTCGTTGACTTCCAGCCATGTTCCCGCAGGCACACGATCTTTTGTGGCAAGATGCATGTAAAGAAGGTTCCAGCCGGTTTGTTCGTAGCCGTCGCCATCCAGATCGACCATCACGGCTGCATTTTCGGAGCGCACTACCAACCCAGGGGCGGCGGCTACCACCCAGGTATCAGTTGCGTCACAACCGCCTTTTTCAGTCGGGGGGGCGAAGTCAATCGCGGAGAATACGCTGTGCGATTGGCCGTAAATATTCGGGTTAAGCTGTCCCCAGCCGTTGTGCGGGCCGCCGGTCAGATTCCACTGAACATTTGGTTCAAAGGGAAGTACCAGCTGAGGTTGATTTAATGCAGCCGGAAAAAGAGGCCCGATCGTGTCTGCGCGCGCCCACGGGTCGCCAAACATTTCCCCATACATGGCCGCGAAGCCGGAATCTGGATTGATGATCTGCGCCCATTGTGATTGGTTGTGGAGGCGCGAGAACAGATATTGGATCGCAACCGTGCCGGCATTCAAACGCGGGTCAATTCGTAATTTCGTTCCATCCGGGAAATCAAGATGGGTCAGTGTGCCAGCCCGCCAGCCATAGTACGCGATGGACATGTGGTTGATCGCCCACACCAATTGGACGGTCATGCCTTTGTAATGATAATCGTTGAAACCCATCGGAAAATCGGTATGAAGCAGGTCAACGGGTTGACCTCTTACCCAGCGGCTTTCGTATTCAAGCAAACCAAGAATTAAACGCGGGTTGATGGAATTTTCGATTGCCAATCGTTCAATCGCATCATATCCTTCGATCCAACCGGTGGAGCCAAGATAATCCCTGAATTTGCTCAGGTAACCGCCCTGTTCTTCGACGAAGGATTTAATATCGAAATCTGCGGAGGTAAGTGAGAATACGATCTCTGCATCTGGCAAGATCTGGATGTCTGGAGTAGTAGGTTCGGTAATCTGGTTTGGGATGATGAGCAAGGTGCCGGGGTCGAGCAGGGTGGTTCTTGTGAGATCTGCATCAGAGAGGATCTCATTTTCTTTAACGCCGAAGCGGCTGGCAACTGCCGAGAGCATGTCTCCGCTTTGGGCATAGTAAAGAAAGGGCGCAGAATTGTTGGAGGGTGTATAGGTTGGTGTAATTAGCGGATATGCATTATCGGGTAGAGGAACCTGGGATGCGCCCGCCTCAACCAGGGATGGAGGTGTTGAGGTTGGGAAAATGATCGGGTCGTCTTGAACAGCAAAGGGGTCGAAAAGAGGCGCGACGGGGTTTGTCGAATCTGGTGTGGGGGTTAGTGGGATTCCCCAAATCGAAGGCGATGACCCGCAAGCGGATAATGTCAATGCAAGTAAGACGAAAATTACAAAGGTGCGATTCATATTAACTTGAATTATATCTGTTTAGATTAGGGACGCATGAATTAACGCGTGATCAGGTTGAAGTCATTGGCGCTGTCCCAGGCTTCGATGGTTTGCGCTCCACGTGTGAGAAAGCCATTGTACTCGCCGCCGCTTCCACTGGAAATCCAGCCGTCCAGGTTGAATGGGATTGAACCGTCTGCGGAAATCCATTCCCCGTTGTATTTACGAGCAAGGTGTACATGTGTCGCATTTGAAAGGCCGCCTTCACAGGACGGGTGTCCGATCTGTTCGCCCGCAAACAGGTATTCGTCAGGCTGGGCGCGTTCTTCCTCAGCGATATGCATATAAAGAATGACCCAGCCGGTTTGTTCATACCCGTCATTGTCAAGGTCCTGGATTAATGCACCATTGGATGCGCGTATTACTATTCCGCTTGCTATGGCGGTTACCCAAAAATCACTTGTCATACAGTTTGAGTTTTCGCCAGGTGGGGCGAAATCAAGGGCGGCCCAGGCAGAACCTGAACCCCAGCCACCGTGCGGACCGCCGGTAAAGTACCAGGCTTCCCCTTCTTTGAATGGAAGGGTTAATGCAGGCTGCGAAAGGCCAGGAGCGAGCAGTGGCTCGATGGCATAATTGAACGGGTTTCCAAAGAAGACGTAATAGGTGAGGATCAGGCCTTTCACATTTACGTCCCGTTCCCAGCCAGGGAGGTCGTCTAATTGTGAAAAGAAATATTGTACTGCCGCTGTGCCGGCATTGATGGTTGGGTCAATAGGGATTACCTGTCCATCTTTCAGCACCCAGGTGGAAAGAACATTTGCCTTCCACAGGTAGTAGCCGCGATTTAATGTATCTGCGGTCCAGGTCAACTGGCGATATAGGTCATTCCGGTTTTCATCTGCAAGCCCCAATGGGTCGGAGGTGTTGAAGGGTGTTGGGTTGGTCACCCAGCCGCTTTGGTATTCGATCAATGCCAGTAACAGGCGCGGATTAACGGAATAGTTTTGGGAAACCAATAAAATGATTTCCTGGCCGGTTAATAAAACACCGTTTACCTCCTGCGTGTAGGAGGAAAGATAACCATTCTGGCTGATAATAAAATCTCCAATATCGAAATATACACTTGCGGGCCCATATACCAATTCTGAATCGGGAATGATCTTGAGGGATGTGCCTGCGCTGACAGGCTTCGGGGCGGGAACTTTTAAAACAACTCCAACATCTAGTAGATTTGGGTCGCTGATTTTATTGGCTTCCATCAATGTTTGAACACTAATGCCAAACCTTTGCGCGATCCCTCCCAATGAATCACCAGGCTGAACCATATACTCCTCAATGTTCTGGCGCGGAGTAGGCAAAATCCTTGCTGTATCAGGTGTGGGAGTATTTATTATTTTGTTTGTCAGCCCTGAGATTACGAGTGATATATTCAGAGGTGGGCGGGTTGGCGTGGATTGACGCGTGGGAGTGGGGGTGGGAGTGTTAGGCAAAGGAGAACTCGTACCTGTCAAATCAGGTTGAGTCTGTGTTTCTTTCTGGAGCGGTAAAAAAGGATCATAGGAAGGAAAGACCACCGGCGTTACATTAGCAGGAGCGCAGGAAACGAGCAAGACAGTTATCAGTAAATAGTAAACAGTAATTAGTGTGCGAGATGTGGGCGATGTATTTCTTTGAACAGGCATGGGGACGATTTTACCAGCGGAGAGAGAAAGAGGGGAATAGGATTGCAGGGAAACAAGTGCACAGGTATAAACGTATCAAGTAGAAAGTAGAGCGTAAGTCAGCAAAAGAGACGCAGGTCGTAAGACATGCGTCTCTTCAATTTATACCCTGACTTATTACATAACCTTCGGATGCATCCTGGTTGCATCGTATACGTTTGCGTGTCTACCTGTCTGCATGTTTACTTGCCCTACCTACGACTGAAACCCAGAACCCATGATGTAATTTTCCAACCCGCGGATCTCGCTCTCTTTATTCCTGAGCGCAGCGAACATCACATCACGCATGGAGACCAGACCTACGAGATGTTCATCTTCCACAACGGGCAGGTGGCGGATGTTATATTGTTTCATCAAGCCCATGCACTGCTCGACAGTTGTATCTTTTGTAACGGTCATCATCTTGGATACCATTACATCTTTGACTAATGTGTCTTTTGCCAGGCGGCCCTCAATCTCGCCTTTATAAAGATAGTCACGCTCGGTATAAATGCCGACAATCTTTCCACCTTCGGTTACTAAAATGGCGCCGATGTGTGCTTCAGCCATTACTTTGAGCGCCTGTAAAACGGTATCGGTGGATGCAACTGAAAAGTTTTTCTCCAGTTCTTTTTCTTCCAGAAGTTTGCGGACAGTGGTCATGTGAATCATCTCCTTTCGGTTTATATGGTTTGCAATGTTAGACGTTACCTCGCATTATACCAACTCAACTTTAACAGCAGTTATTTTATACTCTGGGATTTTCGCCACCGGATCAAGCGACGCATGGGTCAACTCATTAGCAGATGCGTTCGGGAAATGGAAATTTGCGTACACCATACCGGGCGGCACGCGGTCTGTGATCCAGGCTTGGGCTTCAATAAAACCGCGTCTTGAAGTAACACGCACAACATTTCTTGGAGCCTGCCCTGACGCGAGGCATGTCGAAGGGTTCAATCCCAATCTTTCCGCGTCATTTGGATTTACCTCGATCAACGCTTCGCCATACACCTGCATCAAGCCTTTTGCGCGGCGCGTCATTTGTCCGCCGTGCCAGTGATACAGCACGCGGCCTGTGCTGAGCAGCATTGGGTAATCGTCGTCGGGAAGTTCAGCGGGCGGCACGTGATCAATTGGCATGAATTTGCCTTTGCCGCGCGTGAATTGTTTGGTGTGCAAAATTGGCGTGCCAGGATGATCGAGTGTTGGACATGGCCATTGCAGACGTTCACCTGTCTCGAGTCGTGCGTGCGTGATGCCGCCATAGGATGGGGTCAGCGCATTGATCTCGGACATGATGTCAGATGAGTCTTTGTAATCCCAACCTGCATATTGTGCGGCTTCATTCATCCTTCCGCCTTCATCCTTCATCCTTGTATTTAAGATGCGTTTTGCTATCTCCGATGTGATCCACCAATCGTCCCGTGCATCGCCTTGTGTGGGAATCGCCTGACGCACCATTTGCACACGCCGCTCGGTGTTTGTGAATGTGCCGGTCTTCTCCGCAAAGGTAACGCCGGGTAAAAGCACATCTGCGTAGACCGATGTTTCGGAGGGGAAGATTTCCTGTAAGACCAAAAAGTCGATTGCTTCAAGACTGTGACGAATGTGGTTTGTGTCAGGGTCAGACATGACCGGGTCTTCGCCGAGAATATAAAGTGAGTGCGTTTTGCCTTCGAGGATGCCGGGCATCATTTCAGTAACGGTTAAACCGATCTTGGACGATAGACCATTGACGATGGACAGTGTTTTATCGTCTACGGTCTGTGGTCCATGGTCCAATCCCCATGCTTTTGCAAATTTCTCAATTACTTCTGGATTTGTAACAGGCTGATATGCGGTGAACACATTGGGCAATCCGCCCATATCACATGCGCCTTGTACGTTATTTTGTCCGCGCAATGGATTGACGCCGCCGCCCGCCTTGCCCATATTACCCAGCAGCATTTGCAGGTTGGCGAGATCCATCACGTTGCGCACGCCGACGATGTGCTGTGTGATGCCCATTGCCCATATCACAGCCATCGGTGAATTTTTAGCGAGGATCTCTGCGGCTTCGTACAATTTCTCAACCGGAATGCCTGTGATTTCACTGGCTTTCTCCGGTGGATATTGCATGACTGTTGCTTTGAATTCATCAAAGTTTTCCGTGCGCTCTTCGATGAAGGATTTATCCTCCCAACCTTTTTCAAGGATGATATACATCAAGCCGTTGATGAGCGGGATATCCGTGCCGGGGCGTTGACGTAAATGCAGTGTCGCAAACTCTGTGATGTCAATCTTGCGCGGATCAGCAACGACAAGTTTCGCCCCACGGAATTTAACCGCGCGGCGCAGCATGGTCCCAAAGACTGGATGCTGCTCAGTTGTATTCGAGCCAATAATGAAGAAAGCTTTTGCTTCTTTTGCTACATCGTCCATGGAATTGGACATCGCGCCCGAGCCGAAGGAGGCGGCCAGACCGGCCACCGTGCTGGAGTGTCAGAGACGGGCGCAGTGGTCAATGTTGTTCGTGCCAATGACCTGTCGCGCCAGTTTATTCATCAAATAATTTTCTTCGTTCGTGCATTTTGCCGAAGTCAGGAAGCCCATGCTGTCCGCACCGAATTGATCGCGGATTTCCATAAATTTCTTCGCGGCAATATCCAGAGCAATATCCCACTCTACATTAACCCAATCCCAGGGGCTAGAGACTAGTGGATCAGTGGGTGAGTTCTTCCTATTCACTACTCTCTGCTCTCTAATCTCTTCTTTTTTCTTTCCTTCCAATAAATATCTTCTTACCTTTGGCTTTGTTAATCTCTCCGGATGATGAATGTAGTCATAACCATAACGTCCCTTCACGCACAACGCCATGCCATTGACAGGCGCATTCGGGTTGGACTGTACGCCGATGACTTTATTCTTTTTAACCAACAAGTCAAATTGACACCCCACGCCGCAATATGAACACGTAGTGGTGACTTTAGTCACCTGATGCGCGCGAGCCATTCCATAATTCATCTTGTTCGAGAGCGCACCCGTTGGACAATACGCCACGCATTGACCGCAAGATTCACAGCGCGCTTCGAGCATGGCTGTGTTTGCGCCTGCCACGATGACCTCGTCAAATCCGCGTTTTGCCACACCCCACACATCGCGGACTTGGATTTCGGCGCAAGCCGAAACGCAACGACGGCACAGGATACAGCGATTCATATCCACACGGATGAACGGATTCGGGTCACTATCCACGGGGTAGCGGGTGCCTTTACTTCCCCACTCCGGCGCAGTGGCTTTGTATTCATAAGCGAGGTCTTGCAATTCACATTCGCCGCTCACGTCACAGGTAATACAATCCTGCGGGTGGTTGGCGAGCATAAGCTCCAAAGTCAGCTTTCGATCTATTTCAACTTTCTCACTATGCGTTTGGATCTCCATGCCTTCCCAAACGGGAGTGACGCACGCGGCTTGCATGATCCGCCAGTCTTTGACTTCTACAATACACATACGGCAATTGCCAGTTGGGTTTAAGTCTTTGTGATAACACAGAGTTGGGATCTCAATGCCGTGTGCCTGCGCAGCTTGCAAAATAGTCTTGCCGGGTTCTGATTGAATTGATTGCCCATTGATTTTTAGGTTTATCATGTTTTCACCTTTGAGTACACAGGTATACAAGTACACAAGTAGACAAGTTCATGTTGTTTACGTGTGTACCTGTTTACTTGTTTACATACCTACCTCTCCGCCTTCGCAAACTCCGCACCAAAATGTGTCAGCATAGATTTCATCGGAATGGATACAGATTGTCCAAGTCCGCAGAAGGAAGAATCCTGCATGAGCGCCGCGAGAGTCTTTAATTCTTCCGTGTCGCCTTGCTTGCCTTGTCCGCTTGCCATGTGGTTTAATATTTCCAGCGAGCGCCATGTCCCAACGCGGCAGGGCGTGCATTTGCCGCAGGATTCCACAGTGAAGAAATGCAATAACTCGCGCAGGAATGAAACGGGAGAAACCGTTTGGTCGCAGATCAGGAATGAACCCGCGCCGAGCGAAATCCCTTTTTGAGAAGATGCGAAACCAATCGGGATGTCGAGCAGACTTTTGTCCACGATTGTCCCAGCCGCGCCGCCGCACAATGCGAATTTGAATTTTGAGCCTTTCGTCATTCCGCCGCCGAAGTCCTTGATGATCTGACGTAATGTCAAACCAAATGGCGCTTCGAATAAGCCGGGGTTTTTCACATGACCCAACACCATGTAAACTTTTGTGCCAGGCGTGGAGTCATCTGTCAGGCTGCGCCACCATTCCGCGCCATTTTTCAGGATATGCGGTACTGCACAAAACGACTCTACATTATTGACTGCGGTGGGTTGTCCACGAAAGCCGTATGTGGGTGGGTAGGGCGGGCGAAGTCTCGGCTCGCCGCGTTTGCCTTCCAGTGACTCGATTAGTGCGGTCTCTTCTCCGCAGATATATGCCCCCGCGCCGCGATGGACGTGAATTTTGAATGAGAAACCGCTCCCCAAAATATTTTCTCCGAGCAAATTCTTTGCTTCCGCCTGTTCAATGGCGCGTTCCAAACGACGAGCCTGATATTCATATTCCCCTCGGATGTAAATCCACGCTTCAGACGCGCCGCAAGCGTACCCTGCAAGCGTTATGCCTTCCAGTAGCTGATGCGGATTCGTATCCATCAACACACGGTCTTTGAAGATCAGCGGTTCTGATTCATCGGCATTGCAGATAATATAACGCGGTGTTTTCTTTTCACTGGCGACGAAGCGCCACTTGCGTCCAACGGGGAAGCCCGCGCCGCCGCGTCCCTGCAGGCCGGAAGATTCCACTTCCGCCAGTACAACTGTCGGTTCGGAAAGAAGCGCTTTTTTTAATCCCTCATAAACACCCTGTGACAGTGCATCGTCAATAGAGTCGGGATCAATTTTTCCGATCAAGGCGGTCATCACGCGCACTTCGCCTTTGCGCGTTTTTGAATAATCGGTTTGTACTCCGCGCCAGCCTTTGCAAATTTTTTTTATTTCACCTGCTTCAACCGGCCCCGCCTGTTCATCTTCGACCAAAACAGCTGGCGCGCGATCACATAACCCCAAACAGGATGTACGCTCCACAGACCATTGACCATTGACCATTGACGACCATTCATCGGCCATGGTCTGTTGTCCACCGTCCACCGTCGATCTTTTGAGCCAGCACACCGGCCCATCGCAGACACGCAAAACTTTCCTTCGTTCTTCAAGCGAGAGCATTGAATAAAATGTTCCCATGCCATACGCCTCGTGAGCGGGGAGGTGTAAGGCGCGGGCGGCTTCTGTTATGGTTGTTTGGTTTAATTTATGATCCGCACTTAAATCTTTGAGGACTTCAAGCGTGGCTTCGCGTGTACCCCCGTGGTGTTGAGCCAGCTTATCAATTTCAGGGTCAATGGGTGGGTAAAGTATTTTCTTGTTGGTCATGCTGCCTCGCTATAAATGTTATCCGATAACTCGTAATTGATTATCTCCTGTATACGATACATTTGTTAGTCCATTTCTTCATACTTTGATGGGACGTTTATCCCTCTTTTACGTGAAAATTTCACAATAAAGTCTAACAAAAAACCTGCACCAGATTTTCAGTAAGCCAAATAGATGGATGAAACCTGCGGGACGGTACCGTTACAACCCTACTCTGTGACCATTTGAATACACTTTGAACCGATGGGTCCTGGCATACCCGATCAGTGTAATTCCATAACGCTCTGCCATTTCAATGGACAGGGAGGACGGGGAAGTGCGTGAGATTAATATCGGCACGCTGAGTTGCGCGGCTTTTTGAAGCATCTCAGAACTGATGCGTCCTGTCGTGATCAGGATTCGATTTTCAGGCCAGATATTTTTTATCAAACACAGCCCTGCGATCTTATCCAATGTGTTGTGCCGCCCAATATCATCTGCCGCGACTAAAACCGTCTCGCCGTCGCTTAAAGCGGATGTATGTACGCCGCCTGTATCTCGATATAACTCCTGGGACTCAAATAACTTCTCGACCAACCCCAGGATCGCCTCAGGCTGGACCTTGAGCCTGTTCTCCCGCAGGGAGACATTTGGCTTCGCGAGCAGGTCAACAGCAGTGACGCCGCCGGTACAGCCCGATGTCCTGCGCCAATTTGTCGGCTGCTCCGCATCGTGATTCAGCCACACGTCCACGTTGTCGCCATGCTCACACAGGCGGACATCCGCAACTTCGTCCATGCTTTGGATGATGCCTTCGTTATAGAGGAATCCTACAGCCATTGCTTCCAAATGGACAGGCGTGCACATGAACGTGATCCAGACATGGTTGTTGACTGTCAGGGAAACGGGAGTTTCAACAATGGTCTCGGACTCATGGTGTTCCCATTTCTTAAATTCATATTTTTCATACTGAATTGCTTTTCGTGGAAGGATCATTTTCTCTCCAGATACCCATAAAACTTTCAACTTTCAACCTTGAATCGGTTTTCTCGGAATTTCGATGCACCTTGCAAAAGATATCAGGGTCAGATAAAAACGCGCCGAGACAGGACTCGGTGCAAAGAATAATCGTCCTTCCGCGATATTGAGTGCGTGGAAAATAATTAGAATCAGTGTCGTGGAAAAGCCGCCCGCACAAGGTTACAAACTTTTGAGAGCTTGAAATATTTTTTCGGGGAGTTACAATATTATTGGAGGCTGACATGAAGCGAATCCTCTTTTGGTTATTCGTTCTTGCGCTCGCCGCGCTCAACTGGGCGGCTTTGCATGACATCCTCAAAGGCGAGCCGGATGTTTGGTTGGAATGGACGACTGTTGTTATTAGTGTAGCTTTGTTGGGTGTTTGGGCTGGCAGGCGCATTGTGCAAAATAATAACGGTTAATTTCCTGCCAGCTTGCCAACAATCTTAACACAGGGTCTTGTGAATACAGCTTCTTTGTGCGGGGCTTCTTCCAACTCGAAAGAGAGATCCTGACCGGGGAAGTGTAAAAATTCGTGCATATCCAGTCGCCATTTTGGGCACTCCGTCACATCGTAGACGGTACTTTTGAAGGCGATAAATTTGCGCGTGCCGTGCTCGCCATTGTTGCGTTTGAGTTCTGTCTGTGTAATAACTCTTTCTGGAATCATAAGATTCTGAATGTGATCCCTTCGGACAGGTAGCGCTCGATATATTTCAAAAGCGAATAGATGATCAGCGAGCAGCCGATATATTCGATCGATTCTTCCAGGCTGGCAACTGTGGCATAGGTGAAATTTTTTTGACCGAGGGTCGAGGCGAAATAGCCGCTGATCATTTCACCGCCGATCACGCCGCCGATATACACAGCCAGGGAAACAAGGAATAGGACCTTAAATTTCCCCTCCAGATGCAGAAAGAACAGTAGATAGACCAGTCCGAAGATGGCGACAATGACCATACCCGGGATGACCCACGCAAAATAGAAAAAGCCTTCCGCGCCTGCGATGGCGCGCATGGGCTTGATCATGTTTTCATGAATGACTGCGGCTTCGTCCATTGAAAGAAAGAAGAAGATCAGCGCCAGTCCAACCCAGTTGAATCTGAATTTATCTTTAACTGATATTTTCCACGAACTGATCGCGGCGAGCAAAAGCGCAGGGATGAATAACAACAGGGCATTGATGTAGGTGGTGATATTGCCCTCTGCATCCAGATAGAAATTCTGCATGAGCTGATCCAACAGGAATTCGTGCCACGGACCGCGGATGTCGGCAATACCGAAGAACCTGATCTTTTGCCCCCAAATGCTCAAGCCGACGATGACCCCTACCATGACGAGCAAGAAAATTAGAATTCGTTTTGGGTTGAGTTTTATGCTTGCTGTTTGCCCTGTCATTGGAATATCCTTTAAGGGATGATTATATCGTCGAAACCCCTGTGTTGACGGTTCGACTTTCGCTCACCGTGTCGAAACAGGATCAAGCATCGGCTTGGTTAGAGGCGGGACGATCACGGTGCGCACATCGCCCCTGAATTTTTCCAGTTCGTCCAATACGCGGTTGATCGCGTCTGCATCCAGCGGGACGGTTTTTGTCACAATCTGTGAGGTGTCCAAAATATTCCTGCGCGCCATTTCAACCAGCAATGGAAGCTCCTGCAAGTGATGATCGTTCGCGCCGATCAGTTCAACTTCCTTGCCGAGCAGTTCATTGTAAGTGTCGATTTCAAGGGACTGGTTGGAAAGACCGACGATCACGACGCGCCCCAAGACGCCCGCAGCTTGAATGGCTTGTTTCATGGTTTGTCGAAGCCCGATCATTTCGATGGCAACATCCACTCCCTTGCCGTCGGTAAGTTTCCTGATTTCGGCTACGGCATCCACTTTCTTTCCGTTGATGGGGATCGCGCCATATTGTGCGGCGAGTTTTAGTTTGTCCTCATGGATATCCACAGCATACACCTCGAGTGCGCCGAAGGCTTTGGCAAGCTGGACGGCAGATTGCCCCAGCCCGCCCACGCCAAAAATGGCAACTCGGTCGCCGCTTTTCAGTCTGCTTTTTCGCAGAGCATGAAACGCAGTTGCAGAGGCGCACATCAAGGTTGCACCTTGTTCAAATGGGATTTCATCGGGAAGGTGAATGGCATTACGCGCGGGCACGGAGATGTATTCCGCATAGCCGCCATTGGTATAATGACCGAGCATTAAAACTTTCTCGCAAAATTGGTCGTTGCCGGTTGAACAGTGATAACAATCGCCGCAGGAGATGTTGTAATGCAAACAGACTCTCTCGCCGATCTTGACATTCGTCACCTGCGCGCCAATTTTTTCAACTACACCTGCCACCTCATGCCCAAGGGTGAGGGGAACAGGCCGCACAGGTGAAATGCCTGCGCGGTAATGTGCGTCAGAATGGCAAATTCCTGCAGCTTTGACCTTCACCAAAATATCCCGCTCGCCGATTTCAGGGATGGGGATCTCCTGCATTTCCAAAGGTTGTTTTACGTCTATAAAGCGAATGGCTTTCATATATTCTCCTTAAGTCCCAATCTCCGCCTCCATGGATGGCGCGCAGGCAGGTCTGTATTTATTGGTAAGCGGGGATTATACCTGTGCACAGGCCTGACACCTTGTTATGTTCAAACCAGGCTGCATCTCAGCCGGGCGCTTATCGAAGCATGTCTCCCCAAATCGAAGACTTCGGAAATCTTTCAAATTCATCCTTTCATCTTCATCCTTTTCTTTCCCCAACCCCACAAACAAAAATCTCCTGGTTTGAATAGGAGATTATTCGATTTAGGCATGTACGATGACATGTTCACGATTTAATTCAACAAACCGATTGCGTGATAAATCGCCGATGACCTGGTCAATATTTGCAACCAGAAGTTTTTCAAGTTCGGTATTGCTAATATTTCCAGTCGAAATTAACAGTAACTTGTTTGGGCGGTTATTCAACCAGAATGATGTCGTGAAGTCAGAATCTTTGGTTGTGATGACGCAATCATTTTCATCCGAATATTGCAAGATCGCTGTATCTTCTGTCGCGTTTTCGTCAGGAAGATCGAGTGTGTGGACAGCATGATGACCACGCTCAAGAAAAAGATTGACCAAACGGCGCGGCAGATTAGCGTCAATTAGAAAGTTCATACAAGCGCGACACTCATCCGCTTGACCTGACTCAAGCGCGCAGCATAAAGCAAAACAGCTTGAATATCTGCCTGTTCAAGGTCTTCATAATCTGCAAGTATCTCTTCAGTGGGCATTCCCGAACTGAGCGTCTCCAAGAGCCACTCAACAGAGTAGCGTAATCCGCGAATCGTTGGTTTGCCAAACGCCATGGCGGGATTTATAGTAATTCGAGTAAGGAGTTCTTGGTTAGTCATAATTTTTCTCCTGCCCCAATCATACACGATTCCAGAGACTTCGGAAGTCTGCCTTGACGAACTTAAGACGCGGAGTCTCAAAAAGACTTCCGAAGTCTGGGTTTTGCCATGCCCCTCATCCCCGCAAGCATTGACCATAAATCACCACCGAAAACGTACTTCCCTCGTGTTGACATTTTGCCGCCTTTGCCAGAGAATCATCCTGAGTAAAAAGTGCCCGCTTCAATTCGTGCGCACGTTTAAGCAATAAATCGTCGTCAAGTTGATCCGTTCCATCTTCGTAAGAGGTGAGAATGTCAATTCCTCGCAAGCGCAAACCAATCGTAATCGCTTTTGGGACATGATGAACCATATAAAGCGACACAGGTATTAGATAAGTCCCTTCGCTTTTAATCGTTTGATTAATGGAGATAGAGGAACCTCTTTTTGAGTCCGATTTACTTTTTCCATTCGTTTCTCAATATCGCTCTCAAGTTCTTCGCGATGATCCCAGTAATAGGCGAGAGCCGAGTAAATTTGACCCAGAGTCAGATAAGGGAATTGTATATGAAGTTCTTCCGCGCTCCATCCGTAAGCGGTTTGCGCCAGGACAAGTTCGATTACCTTCATAGTCGTGCCAGATATGATTGGGACTCGTAAATCATCCAATACAACGTGTTCGTAACGGGTTTCTGCAAGCATATTTACCTCTTTTCTCGTGAATTGATTCTACCACTTGCAATGACCTCTCTTAAAAAACGCGGCATCCGTTTCCATCCGCTTATCCGCTACGCGAAGCGGTCCGTTGACAACATCCGTTGACCAGCCCAACCCCGCAAACAAAAAGCTCCTGTTGCAACAGGAGCTTTTGACCTTCAAAAACAATTACATTAACTCATCTATCTTTATCCGCAACTGGCTTTGGTGCATAAATCGAGAAAAAGGCAGAATGCGGCCAAGGGAGACGCATTGCTATGCGACTTGGTAACTTTCAGGCATACCCAGGTGAGTCATTTTGTTAAGCGCCAGGCAGCGGATCAAGGC
>Ga0194127_10000666_pt1 | contig 53930 bp, 53 predicted proteins | sample TA2KigC100mmetaG_FD_148624 | JGI IMG/M metagenome (GOLD analysis project Ga0194127, IMG submission 148624) | Freshwater microbial communities from Lake Tanganyika, Tanzania - TA2015036 Kigoma Deep Cast 100m | ecosystem: Environmental > Aquatic > Freshwater > Lake | place: Tanzania: Lake...
GGGGCTGAGTGGCGGAGAACGTCGCCGGACGGAGATCGCACGCTGTCTGGCCGTAGATCCTCATTTCATTCTGCTCGATGAACCTTTTGCCGGTATCGATCCCATCGCCGTGGAAGATATCCAGAACATCGTAACAAAACTCAAAGAGAAGAACATCGGTGTACTCATCACCGATCATAATGTGCACGAAACGTTATCCATCACCGACCGATCCTACCTGTTGTTTGAAGGAACCATCCTGAAATCAGGAACATCCCGTGAACTGGCAGAAGATGAATATGTTAGAAAAGTGTACCTGGGAGAGAACTTCGAACTGCGGTAGTCCTTATTTTTTCTCGTGTTCACAACCTCCTTCACGCTGCGGCGCCTTGCTTTGATGACCGCATGATTCCTTGATCTGCTTGTCTTTCGGAGTATACTCGGTACGGTAGCCGGTCTTCTCAATAGCGGCAACAAGCTTGTCTTTGTTCAACTTTGAAGGATCATAAGTGACGGTCACCACCTTGTTTTCCAGGTTGGCTTCGGCTTTCTTTACACCATCCAGGTTCATCAGTTCTTTCTCGATGGCTGTTTTACCGCTGTTGCAACGGAACTCGGTCTTGATCTTGATCTCCTTGGTCTGCCCTTTTTGTGCACTGGCGTGCAAGCTCATGCCGCCAAGGATAAAAATGAATAAAGTGCTGAGAATCAGAATTCTTGTTGTTTTCATTGTAATAGGGTTTTGGTTTGTAATTATAAGCTGCTAAAAAAAATTCTATTAGGCCACGAATGCACGGAATCACAAAGTTGCATAGATATTTAATTGATTACCAGTTTTTTGTGTTTCTTTGAGTTTTTGTGTGTTAGTGGGATAATTGACAGAAAACTTCTTTTAAATATGTTCATAAAGTTATATGTTAAACCTGGAATTTTCCTTTTTATTGTCCAGCAATGAAAAAATGATGTAGAGGATCAACAGGAAAAGGATGGAAGTAAACAGGAAAAGCAGGAAAATGATCATTGCGAAGCCGGCGAAAATAAACCTTATCCTGTTTTCCTGCCAACGAAGTGATTTGAATTTCATCGCCATGAGTGGAAGGTTGGACACCATCAACAGACTGAAAACGACGATAAGTATGACCAGGAAATAGGGATTCAGCAGCAGCGATGCCAGGGGGTCTGAAGACCACAGCTTCCATGGGTTTTGTTGCAGGAGAACCAACGGCATGGAAATGTACAGCATGGCGTTGGCAGGGGTTGGGATGCCCAGAAAACGGGACGACTGGCTCTTATCAATATTGAATTTGGCCAGCCGCAGCCCGGCACACAGCGGGATGAGCAGCGCTACGAGGGAAATATAGCTTGCATAAGGGTGTCCGAAGAGTGCGATATGCAGAAACTGATAGGCGATGATCCCAGGGGCCACACCAAAGGAGACCATATCAGCAAGTGAGTCAAGCTGAACGCCCAATTCGGAGGAGACCTTCAGTATTCGGGCTGCAAAGCCATCCATAAAATCAAAAAAAAGCGCCAGGATCAGCAGATAGGAAGCAATGACCATTTCCCCTTTTCCCAGCATGATGATTGCCAGAAAGCCGCACAACAAATTGCCCAGGGTGATAATATTCGGAATATGTTTTTTCATCTACCAGCAAACATAAGTTGACGCCGGTATAGCCGGATGGTATTTTCCAATCCAAAATAGAGTGCATCACTGATGAGGGCATGGCCGATGGAAACTTCCAGGAGGTTGGGAATGTGTTCGGCAAAATATCGCAGGTTGTTTAGGTTCAGGTCATGGCCTGCGTTCAGTTCAAGTTCAAGTTCGAGTGCAAGTTCAGCGGCAATCACAAAGGGTGCGATGGCTTGTTCTTTATGGAGGGAGAAGTCTTTTGCATAGGGCTCGGTGTAAAGCTCGATCCGGTTGGTGTCGGTTTTGGCAGCATGTTCGATGAGCTTCCTGTCGGTTTCCATGAAAAGGGAAGTCCGGATACCGGCATGCTGGAAGGCGGTGACCACTTCTTTAAGAAATGATGTATGCTTCACAGTATCCCAACCGGCACTGGATGTTCGCGCCTCAGGAGGATCAGGCACAAGGGTGACCTGGGCAGGCTTGATATCAAGGACAAGCTTGATAAATTGTTCTGAAGGATATCCTTCGATATTAAATTCGGTCGTGATGAGCGGTTTCAGGTCATAAACATCCTGGTAGCGGATGTGCCGTTCATCGGGTCGCGGGTGGACGGTAATTCCCTCGGCTCCGAAACGCTGGCAATCCACCGCCGCTCTCAGCAGATCCGGGACATTTCCTCCGCGGGCATTGCGCAACGTAGCAATTTTATTGATATTGACACTCAACCGGGTCATTCGGGATTTTTTGCAAAGGTAAGGAAGATAAACGAAAAACTGTTCTCACGACCGTCAATCTTCTCTTCCGCGATAATCCGCGCCCAAAATCAGCGAGCATCTGCGGGAAAGAAAAAAGCCCATTTTCCGCAGATTTCCGCAGAATGGTTTCCCGCAAAGCACACCATGGCTCATGCCACTTAATAGCCATCCGCAATCATTTGAACAACGAGGCCTGAAACCGGACCGACCACTACTTTGTGACCTTGTAACTTCCCATAAATTCACTAAGTTTGCAAAAACCACTCTACATGAGAGCTGTCATTCAGCGCGTATCCAGGGCATCCGTAACGATTGAAGACCATGTCACTGCAAGCATTGATCGTGGCTTACTGATCCTTCTTGGGATTGAAGAAGCAGACACAGCCGAAGACATTGACTGGCTATGCGGAAAGATCACCCGTCTCCGGGTGTTTCCCGATATAGAAGGAGTGATGAATCTTTCGGTCGTTGAAACTTCAGGAGAGCTGCTTGTGGTTAGCCAGTTCACCCTGCATGCCAGCACTAAAAAGGGAAACCGCCCTTCCCATATCCGGGCAGCCAGACCGGAAGTCGCTGTTCCGTTGTATGAAGCCTTCATTCATAAGATGGAAGCAGCACTTGGAAATAAAGTTCCATCAGGTGTTTTCGGCGCAATGATGCAAATTGAACTCATCAACGACGGACCGGTAACGATCATCATTGATTCGAAGAACAAGGAGTAGGGACGGAGTCAGAGGTCAGAGTCAGAGGTCAGAGTCAGAGGTCGGTGAAATTTGCACTTTGCACTTTAGACTTTTGGTTTTGCACTTGGGATTTTTGATTTGGACGATTTACGATTTCAAGGATTGAATTGTAGGATTAACGATTGCAGATTAGAGATCTTCTAAAGCCCTCGGTGGAGCTCAGTCTTTCTTTGTGAATCTCCGTGATATTATGAGATGTTTCTTTTTACCACGGAGGACACGGAGGAGGCACGGAGAAACACGGAGCAGGAAAGATGGTAATGCAAATCAGTGGAGATCTGTTGCATCTGTGTTATCTGTGTTCGAGATAATTATGAATTATGAGGCTTGAGTCTTGGATGATGAATGGGAGGTTGGATGATGGAGGTTAGTAATTTGGACTTTACAGTTCAGACTTTTGGTTTTGCACTTGGGATTTTTGATTTGGACGATTTACGATTTCAAGGATTGAATTGTAGGATTAACGATTGCAGATTAGAGATCTTCTAAAGCCCTCTGTGGACCTCGGGTTTTCTTTGTGGATATCCGTGATATCATGAGATGTTTTTTTACCACAGAGAGACACGGAGGATGCACGGAGAGCCACAGAGCAGGAAAGATGGTGATGCAAATCTGTGAAAATCTGTTGCATTTGCGAAAATCAGCGCCATAATCGGCGAAAATCAGCGAGAAAATAATTGTGACCTTGTTTCACGCGGATTTCCGCAGACTTGTACCCGCCGATTAGCGCAGAAGAGAAAATGAATAATATCGAACTCGGGTATCGATACCAAAAATGAATCTCACTTTCATGGCGCATAGCGATTGAACGAGCAAATAGCTTGTGTGCTTTTCCGGATCTTGGTCCGTATCTCATCCTTTGCGGGATAACCGATGGAAATGATCAGTTCCGTGCGCCTGGATTTGGGTATCCCCAGAAGTCTTTTCACCTCCTTTTCATCGAACCAGCCAATGATACAGGTTCCCAACCCCTGTTCCGCTGCGGCAAGGCAAAAATGTTCCGCAGCAATACCCACATCCATCAGGGTGTACGGCTTGTCTTTCAGCAAGGTTCCCAGTTTGGAAGACAGGTTGGGTTGTTCACGGACAATCACCGCGATCACCGGAGCATCATCAAGGAAGTGATTGAACCCGAGCCATTTGGCAGATGCCGCTTGGGCCACCCGGGATTTCAGTTCCGGGTCATCTGCGATTACCAACTTCCAGGGCTGTGCGTTGCAGGCAGATGGGGCCAGGCGAAGCGCTTCGATGCACCGGTCCAGCTTTTCCCGCTCGACCGGCCGGGATGGGTCATACTTCCGTACGCTTTGACGGCGTGTGACAAGTTCGAGAAAGTCCATGGCGGGGAGGTTTTGTGCAAAGATATAAAAGTGGTCGGAGTCGGAGTCAGAGTCAGAGTCAGAGTCAGAGGTCAGAGGTCAGGGATGGAGTATGATTTGATTTTGAAAATGGAGAGTATATGTTATCAGGAACAATCATTCAGAGAAAAAACACAGCCACTCCTCCTACCGCAATGAGTGCCCCAATAACCTCTTTGAGGGTCACTTTTTCTTTGAAGATGATAACAGACGGGATGATGATGAATACGGGTACCATGCCCAACCTGCCAGGGCTGTGATGGTCCAGAAGATGGCTGTGAGCAAGGAGGCTAATTCGCCGGCATGAGGCACGGAGAGCTATCTGCTAGATGGCGCAAAGTAAGGCATTTCCGGTAATTAACAATGAATAATTAATAATTAAAAGTTTTACTTTTGTGGGAATACAAACTCCTCCATATGTCCAAAAGAATCATCTCCACGCCGAACGCGCCCAAGGCCATCGCCATTTATAACCAGGCCGTTGAGGCCAATGGCTTTTTGTTTGTTTCCGGGCAGATCCCCATCGATCCGGCGACTGGAAAATTCGTTGAAGGAGGGATCCGGGAACAGACCGAACAGGTGATCCGGAATGTGCTGGCTATTATAGAAGCTGCAGGATATACCAAAGAACACATCGTGAAATGTACCTGTATCCTGAGTACCATGGATGACTTTGCAGGGATGAATGAGGTTTATGGAAAACACTTCAATCAGGACGCCCCGGCACGGGCTGCTTTTGCTGCTGCAAAACTACCCATGGGGGCGCTGATTGAAATCGAAGCTATCGCAACAAAGAACTGAATTATTCCAGGGACGCTTTGGGAGTTCTTTCGCTCAGGAGTGAGGCGGATTCAACGAGTTTGACAAAGTCTCTCCGGTAACCATATTTATCTTCGCCAAGGGCAGAGGAAGCCATCGTTCCAACTTGCTGGTATGTTAAACCGCCTTTGTGCTCTGAATCCCGAAGGATCATGCCAAACCCGGCTACAGCAGAAGCGAAGAGGAAGTCATCCGTTGGGTTACTATTCCTCAGATCCTTTTCTACTACCCGCTTGGTGATCAATTTGCTTGATGCTCCATTCGGATCCTTATACCTCAGCTTCAAAGTCATGATATTTTGACTGGCTTTGATTTGGGCTTGTTGATATTCCGGCGGATCAACAGAACCCGTCGACTCGTCTGCATCTGCCGGGATCAGTTCGTACAGCGCCGTAACACAGTGGCCAGCCCCGATGTCTCCGGCATCCTTCCGGTCATCATTGAAGTCTTCCTTGTTGAGCAGCCGGTTTTCATATCCGATCAAACGGTAAGCTTTAACTTTTCCCGGATTGAATTCCACCTGGATCTTCACATCCTTGGCAATCGTGTACAATGTCCCCCACAACTCTTCCCCGAAAACCTTCTTGGCTTCGAGAATATTGTCGATGTAAGAATAATTGCCATTCCCGTTTCTTGTATCAGGTCATAGGACTCAGTATTGAACGATGGGTCATAATAGGACTCCTCACAATAGGATACAAACCCGATCCCGCCGATATTGACCCCACTGGCTGAATTGCCTGTCAGTGCATGCTTGCTCCGGAGCTCTCTCATCTTTGAATTCGGGAGGGTCTCTGTGGTCGTTTCAATCTGACTCTCCACAGTGGGTTTCAGGTAGATGTTGATTTCTATGGCCTCTTTTATAAGCACATGAATGGTTTTCCGGGTGAATGGTTCATACCCTGCTTTTTCTGCAGTGATGGAATAGTCGCCGACAGTGATACCTGTCAATTCGAAAAAACCATTCCGATCGGTTTTCGTTTCCATTATTTTTGAGCCATCCTGAAGAAGGATCAGAGACACATCCGGGATGGATGTATTCGTGCCAACCGGATAGACATGTCCTTTAATCGTTCCTGGTAAGCCGGGATCAGATTGTAAAGTGGAATGTCCCGGCACGGTGAATGACCAAAGTGCAAGGGAGAGGATGAGGACGAAAAGAATTGCCATTCCTGTAAGATTTAGGATTTTAGTTGTTGTTTTCATAGCTGGTGTGTTTAAAGTTATTTCCCTTTCTGATGCAACCGGATGGAGAATTCCATAAAAAGCACATCATTTTCTTTGTTTTTTTCGTTTTATCAGTACTTTTATGCAGATGGTCTTCCTCGGAAATAATCACCGGAATAGTTCAAAACTTACTGATGATGAGCTGATCAGCCGATATTGTTCCACCGGGCATAAGGAGTTGATTGGCATCCTGTATAAGCGATACACCCGGTTTGTTTTTCTCATTTGCATGAAGTACCTCAAAGATGAAGACCGGGCGAAAGATGCTGTTATGCAGGTTTTTGAGAACCTTTTTACCGATCTCCTGAAACATGAGGTGAAGAGTTTTAAATCCTGGTTGTACACCGTGACGAAAAATCATTGCTTCATGCAGCTCAGAGAGGAAAAGCAGGACCAGCAACGCTCCATCCGGATGAAAATGGATCAATCGGCTGATATGGAATCGGATCCCTTTTTGCATCCTAATGAAGAAAAGGAACAAGCCATGGTAAAACTCCAGGGTGCGGTAAATAACTTGAGGGAAGAACAGCGCAGGTGCATCGAGATGTTTTATTTTGAAAAGAAGTGTTATTCGGAAATTGCAGAAATAACAGGCTTCACGGTTAAGCAGGTGAAGAGTCATCTGCAAAATGGAAAACGAAATTTAAGAATCATGTTGGAGGAACGTCATGGATGATAACATCTCAAATAGGTATTCGAGGTCAGTTTGTCCTACTGAACAGGTGCTGGAGGATTATTTTTTTGAACGGCTACCGGAGGAAGAAAAGCACACTATCGAGCAGCACCTGTTGGATTGCAACATGTGCTCCGATGTATTGGATGGACTTGGGCAGATGGAGGATCCGGGGGCGGTCGACAAGATCATCCAGGAGGTACACCGGAAGATGGATATTCCCGGTCGCCGGCAGGGTCAATTCCGTCGCAGGATCCTGGCAGTAGTTGCAGTGTTTGCCTTGCTAATCGGTTCCTGGTTCATCTTCAGATTTATTTTCCATCCAGGTGGGGAGGAGGATAAGTACCTGGCCAAAGAAACAAACCGGAAACCGGCCGAGATCACGGAGAGAATAAATACACAGCAACGGGACATGCCTCCTCATCCCGAAAAAACCGGTGAGATGGAAAAAGAAAAAAAAGCAGAAGAAAGAAGGTTGGTTGTTGAATCTGAGCCCGTTCATGAAGTTCCAAAACCTGAAGGAACCGGGATTTCCGGGCAACTCACGGAAGTAATTCCGGTCCCCGAGGAAACGGTACAGCCGGAGTTGACCCTGTCGACTGTAATATCGAAATCAGAGGATATTCAGAAATACCCTGAAGGTGAACCTGTTGATCTGTCATTACCTGCAATAGGTGGAATCAGCACCATCATAGCCGAAAAGCAGGAAACAATGGCCTGGAATACATTAGGTTTGATGGAAGCCAAGTCACGGAGAGCTGGAGCAAATTCACTCGAAACCGCCATGGAGGAGTTTCGGCGCGGAGAATATGCGGTCGCCATCCTCCATTTTAAGCATGCCCTGAAAGCCCAAAAGGATACCATGAAGATATTCTACCATCTGGGTTACTGCTATCTCGAGCAGGCCGACACCCTGAGTGCCAGGATGTACCTGGAAAAAGTAGTTCAGGATCCTGGAAATGAGTATTTCGCACCGGCCAAAAACCTGCAACAGAAATTAAAGTGAATGACCTGTTTCCCGCGGATTCCCGCAGAAAGACAAATGAAAAATGAGTAATTCTGCTAATTGCTGACAATCACATCGATATGGTCATCCGGAAGAGGTATGTTTTCAATGTCACCCTGCATGAATTCTACATTCGTATATCCAAGTTTGGCCGTATTTTCCCTTGCTTTGAGGATCATTTCAGGGGTGAAATCCAATCCTATTACTTTGCCTTCGGATCCAGTTTCATTTCGGGCAATAAAACAATCATTATCGGCTCCGGAGCCAAGATCAAGAACGATATCTCCTTTCTAGATCCTGGTAAATTTCGTTGGCAGGCCACATCCCAGGCCAAGATCAGCATCAGGATTGTATCCTTCCAATTGCTGGTAGTTTTCACTCATAATGTTGAACACTTCTTCTGGTTCGCATCCACAACCACATGCAGAAGCTTTCTTGTTTTGTAAAGCAAACTCGCTATATTTCTGCTTTACAATGTCTTTATGTTTTTCACGTGAGGCCATAAGATCGTTTATTAATGATAAATGATTGGTTTTGAATTGGGTTTAGGTTCTATACTTGATCGAAAAATTACGATTTTTCCTTCCACAACTCCTGGAGATACTTACCTGCTTTTTCCCATTCTTCTTCATTCAGGCAATAACAAACCCGCACTCCCTCTATTTCTCCTTTTATCAAGCCTGCATCCTTCAATACCTTCAAATGTTGAGAAACGGTACTTTGCGAGAGGGGGATCTCATCCACGATCGCTCCGCAGATACAAGATTTCTTCTTTAGCAACAGCCTGATGATCGCCACCCTGGCTGGATGCCCGAGGGCATTGGCATACCGGGCAATGTGATTCTCCCTGACCGTAAAATCTTCTTTCTTGCTTTGTCCCATAGAATAGAAATTCATCGCAAAATTACGATTAATTTCATTCAAAATTCACATCTCGCAATTTTTTTTTACTTTTGTTTACGCCATGCCTGATCGCTATATTATCATTTCGGGACCCTCAGGTGCAGGGAAAACAACCCTGGTACAGCACCTGCTTGCTGCCATGCAGGAACTGGGATTTTCTGTCTCCGCCTGCAGCCGGAAAAAGCGTGAACATGAAACGAATGGAAAGGATTATTACTTCATCCCGGTTGAACCATTCAGACAATGGATTGCAGAAGATGCTTTCCTGGAATGGGAGGAAGTATATCCGGATCATTTTTACGGAAGCCTGAAATCGGAAGTTGACAGGATCATCTCCGAAGGGAAATTTCCCTTGTTCGATGTGGATGTAGTGGGTGCCTTGAATATCAAAAAGCATTTCGGCAGTAAAGCCCTCGCCATAATTGTTGTTCCTCCATCCGTTGAGATGTTGAAAACCAGGCTTTCTTCCAGAAAAACAGAAACAGAAGACAAGCTCAAGCTCCGGCTGGAAAAGGTCAGCATGGAGATGGCGCGAGCCAAAGAGTTCGATCACATCCTGGTCAATGACGACCTGGAAAAGGCGAAAACCGAAGCGGAAGGATTGGTTCGGGATTTTCTGGTTTTATCAAAACAAGTTTGAAGAAGCGACATGGCGATTGTCCAATCTGTTGTCCTTACAGCAGCCCAGCCTTTTTTAATATCTCCCGCAGTTTCGGCTGATGCTCGGCAAGCTCCCGGAGCGATTCGATAATCCTCGCCTGATCTCGTTTCACCGGGGCAATAGAAAGCTTCCTGTCCCAGAAAGCGAAGCCGAATACGCTGACCATCATGGCGGTGAAGATACCAATGATTGCCCAAAGAAAGTTGAAAAGTTGATCAAAACGGGCGTTCATTTCATTACGTAATCCATCCACTTTTTCGTCAATCTTGATTTCCATCGCTTCAACTTTCTGTTCAGTCCGGATGATCCTGTTGCGATCATCGAGGGTAAAGGGAATCTCTTTCACTTTTGCTTTTATAATCAGCGGAAGAAAAAGGAGAAAAGCGCCGATGAATTTCTTTAAATTCTTCATTTGTTCGGTATTAAGGTTTTCCCTTAATCCGGTTTTCCATGCAAAGGTAATACGGAATTCATATAAAGATTTCAACAATCCTGCTTTACGCGCCTTTGTTTCAACTCCGAAGCTTCAGCGACGGCATTTAAGGAAATCAATTATCCTTGAGACAACGAACCGAAAATAATGAAAACAGAAATGCAAAGGATCATAATTCCAGAGAAAAGGTAAATTGTTCTCTTCATGGAATGGGTCTTGGTTCGAAGTGTAAATATACGAATAAATCCAGCGGGAATCGCTATCGATCATTCTTTTCAGTGTTGAAATGTTGACTGCTTGAGATTTTTTGTGTATCTTTGCTCCTATTAATCCTAAATCAACAGACATGAAAAAGCAATATTTACTGTTGAAGGCTATTCTGATCCCTGTGTTCTTAATAGCTTATATTTCTGTTTGGGCACAATATCCAACCTATAAAAACCGTCTGATGAACGACTACCAGTCGGATGCGTTCACTTATGAGTTTGACATCTACCTGCTGCATGATGGCGGCGGTACTCCACTTGAACTGGCTACTTACCAGGCCGGTATTTACTTCGATCCGGGTATTGTCAATGGTGGTGGTGTTACTTGCACCATTCTTCCCGGTACTTCTGAGCTTTTACCTTCTCAGCAGCCTTCTTCCGTTTCTGTTGCGAACGGCGCTTCCGGGCAGTATTGCCGTGCCGGAATTGCCTATTACATTATCCGTCTGGCCAGTAAGACTCCTCCGGGTGCAGGGAATGGTACAATCATCTCAACCGTTTCCCCAGGTACACGTGTCTGTCGGCTTCGTCTGAGAAATACGGTTGCTTTCGGACAGTTTTCTCCCATCAACTGTTTCAACTTCACTACTTTCCCTTACAATACAGTCGTCAGGGCATATATAAACGGTACCCATATCGACATCACAAATTCCACATGGCATCTAATCTCTGATCTCTACAACCCGATTCTCAATAAGCCTGTTGGCCCCTATAACGTTACAGGTACCGGTAGCTATTGCTCCGGAACAGGTGGACTGCCCGTTGGACTCGATGGTTCAGAAGTTGGTTGTAATTTCACCCTCTCAGGTGGTGGCACTACCCTCCCGGGTACCGGTGCCGCCCTCTCATGGGGGAACCAGCTTGCCGGCACCTTTACCATTGCAGGTACAAGGTTTGGCACATATATTATTAATGTCCCGATGATTGGTAGTGCTATCCTTACCGAAATTGATGTCCCTGCTGCTGCCGGTACCATCACAGGCCCCGCTGTCGTCAACCAGGGTGACCTCGGAAAAGCCTATTCCGTTCCCACTATTGCAGGAGCTACCTCCTACAACTGGGGAACCACCGGAACAGGCTGGAACATCAACGGTGTTACTGAAAACATTACCATTGACTTTGGCATAGCTGCTACCAGCGGTACCTTGAGTGTTGCCGGTCATAATGTTTGCGGCGATGGTATTCCTGCTACCCTTGACATTACTGTCAATTCCGGCGGCGGACCTGTTACGCTCGCCTTTGGCGGTCTCTCCAGTGACTGGTTTAACCCACTCAACTGGACTCCTAATGGTGTCCCCGGCGCTACTACCGATGTTATCCTCCCCGGCGGTCTGGCCAACTATCCTAATGTTACTGGCCCGGCTACCTGCCATACCATGTACCTTGAAGATGGCGCTACCATCCTTGGTAACGGCAATATCGTCTTCACCGGAAAAGCTCCTGCTACCGTTGAGAGGAATATCTCCGGAAACTGGACTACCCCCTGCTTCCCCAACTTCCCAACCGCTTTAACTGCTGCTACCGTAATCCATTTCCTCTCTTCTCCTGTTACCGGCGCTCCATGGAGCACCTTTGAAAAGGATGCCATTTTCCGTTGGGATGAACCCCTGCAGATCTGGACAGGAAACTGGTACCCACAGAGCGTTAGCTACTGGTGGGATTGCACCGATCCTTATCCTCATACCAACGCCATCCCTGTTGGCCTCGGTCTTGAAGTAGCCATCAACCAGGATTGGTTTGCCGGATCACCAGTTTATTCCTGTCTGCCGATTGCCCTCTGCGAAGCCCCAACTGCACCGATATACCGGAGGTATTTCAATGGCTCACTGAATTCCGGAGACTACAACATTAATCTTTCCTATACAGGAAACGTTCTGCCGTTTGCCGGCTGGAACCTCATCGGTAACCCATATCCATCAGCTGTTGACTGGACCCTGGTAACCAAGCTTGGTCCTATCTTTGCAAATTCGGCATCGATCTGGAATCCTGCTCTCCCGGGTTATGTTAATGTGATTGGCGCCGGTATCGATATTCCTTATACCCAGAGTGTGTTTGTCCAGACCGCTGGCGCTGCTTCATCTGTTACTTTCACTGAAGCATCCCGGAAAATCGGTACCCTGCCCCTCAAAGTTGACTGTGAAAACTTCATCGCCCTCAACGTTTCAAACGGTTCCACCTGGGATGAAACATATGTCACCTTTAACCCTGAAGCCAATTCGAATGTTGACATGCTCGACGGACGCAAGCTTCAGAACGGTGAAGGAGCTCCGATGATCTATTCACGCCTCGCAGATGATACCCACCTGGCTTACAATACCCTCCCGACAATGGATGGTAACCCCGTTGTTTTTGTCGACTTCATCGCAGGTTCAGATGGTGAGTATACCATCACTGCCAAGGAACTCGAATCATTTGCAACCGGATATTCCATCTTCCTCGAAGACCTTGCCCTCGGCAATGTCCAGAACCTGATGGAAAACAATACCTATTCCTTCTCAGCCACTACCAACGATGATCCCGCAAGGTTCAAACTCTTCTTCGGCGCCGTTGGTATGGAAGAGCTCGGAAATGTTACCATCACCATCTATTCCAGCCAGAAAGATGTTTTCATCACCTACAATGCCACCGATGATGCCACTGCAACCATCTACAACTCGCTCGGTCAACCCGTCATTACCCAGCTCATCACCCCCGGCAAAACACATAAAATCTCCCTTAACACTCCTTCCGGTTATTATATCGTGAAAGCGGTGAACAACGATGATGTGGTAGCACAGAAAGTCTTTATCCGCTGATTATGTTAATTTTGTTTGATAATGAAAAAAATCAATAACAATGAATGGTATTAATGATGATAATATTTCTACATTAGGAATCCCTCCTTCAAATTCAAGAAATTGGATGAAATGGCTCGACAATGAAAATTATTATTTGTATACCACTGTTATGCAGACGAACGAAGAAGTACCTGGATGTGTAAACAAAGATAGTTTGATATTTGGTGACTTTTGTGATTATTATACTTTCTCTGATATTAATGGTAATGAAAAAAGTGAATGGTTTAGCGGATGCATTCTAAATAAATCAAGCAAACCTTATAACAATATTGTGTTCATTGAAACCGGGAATGGACATTCGTATTCCAATTTCTTCCTTGATTGCTATGATATGACCATCATGGGAGACTTCAGGAATAATTATTTTGGGAATAAAGTCCACGGAAACATCATTGGCGTGAACGCAGCGGAAAATTCCATCAACGGATCATTCAACTGCGTACAAAACGAGTTCTACTATAACCAGGTATCTTCATACGTCTTTTCAAATTCTTTCAAGAATATCCTCAATACATGTACATTTCACCACAACGTACTTGATTCGGTCTTTGGGGAGACCGTCCAGGGGCAAATAACCCGGTGTTTTTTTGCCAACATGGCAATCAGCCATATTCCTGACAATACAATTTTGACTACGATCAACGGAGAAGGGAACTTCTCTCCTGATCTGACACCTTTCCACACTATCTTGGCTTCTGAATTCAACAAGAACATAGTATGCGGGGAAGGAGGAAACTATTTTCTTTCATACATCAATGCATCAGGGAGCCAGGTCATAGTGCAGGTGTAAAGGACGAGGATATGATCTTCTCCTTCGGTCCAATTTCCAGTCACCTCACTCCTATCCCTCACTCCAATGACCGCACCCCGTCAAGGCTGATTCAAGAAAACTATTTCACCGTTGAGGCGCAAAGCGCAGAGAAAATAAACACTTATTATCAATTCCCTGCACCTCTGCGGTAAAGAAAAAAAGCATCAATCCCTTCTCCCCTGGATGATCGAAGCCGCATCCATCCCGTCATAAGGTTTCTCGGGAAAATCAATGTTGTATTTCAATCCCTTGAGCCGATAGATATAAGCCTTCTTCACCACCAGCCCTCCCCTGCAGAACATCACGGAATCAGGTGGTTCTATGTACTGGTAACAGGTACCGAAGAGGTGATCCGGGTTGTGGCGATCGTTGCTGGGGGTCAGATAATAAGCATCTGATCCCGCTTTCAGGCTACCCTCTTCCCGGTTGATCCAAAAATACTTGTGCATTCGTTCCATCTTCCCGATCACATATACTTTCATTCCAAGCCGATGCGCCAGGTAAAAGTCGGCATTGGCGGCCGGAAACCAGCGATAGGAAAGCATGACAGGGTCTTTCTGCATGCGGCCTGCCTCCTGATCTTGTTGATAGGTCTGATCAAACGCTCCTTGTAGCTGTATCCATCCTGTCATATCCAAAGATGGATCTCCGGAAAGCTTTTCGGTTTGAAACCAGCCTGAACGGATATGTCCTACAGTCAACACGATGACCAGGAGAAAAAACATAAGTGACAGAAACAATGGCCGGGGAAGAAAACGGTGGCGCGACATGGAGTTACCTGCATTATCAAGAAAAGCCGCAGCGAGGATGATCAGGCATAACCACGCCGGTCCTGACCAGTGGGGCAGGGTCGGCCGAAACATGGAGATGGTAATGATCCCGGCGATCAGTGGCAGACTCAACCACAGCAATAGCCGCACCTTCTGAATATCCATGAACCGTTTCTTTCGCCATACGGCTGCAAGCGCAGCAATGATGATGATGACGTTCACGGGGTTGTGGTAAAAAAAGATCCCGCCAAGTTCAGTTCCAAAAGAAGATGGGCTAAAAGAAAGCTTCTGAAGTTCAATGCGTTCTTCATGAAAGGAAAAACTCACCCAATCATGATGCATATTCCAGATAAGAACCGGTAAAAATACCAGGATGGTTATCAGCAGGGAAAGGTAGAATTCCTTCGTTTTCAGCCATCGGTAATTGTAAAGAATGATATATCCAAGGAGGCCGGCCCAGAGCACGACGGCATGATACTTCGACAACATGGCCAGTCCAATGGTCAATCCAGCTAACAGAAAGTAATTCCTGCTTTTTCCTGAAAGCCCGGTGTCCGGAAGGGCACGCATTAAAAAATAAAGTGTCATCAGCCAGAATAATGTCTGTGTTGTATCGGGCATTACGAAAGTGCCTGATACCACGGAACAATAAAAGGAAGTTGTGTACAAGATGGAAGCATAGAGGCCGGTCATGGGGTTTCTGGCCCTGCCGCCGATCAAGTAAATAAGCCAGGTATTGAATGTTCCGAAAAGCACAGCCCCCATCCTGACAAAAAACTCATGATGCAGGTCCAGATTGAAAGTAGTTAGTTGAATCAGCCATCCAACCAGCGGGGGATGATCGAAGTGACTCCAGTCGGGAAATTTTGCATAAACCCAATAATATGCTTCATCGTTGGTCAATTCCAGGAAACAGGCCAGAAAAGCGCGAAGCAAAGCGGAGACAACCAGTATGATGATCAGCGTAAGCCGGATCTTTCTCCTTTCTGTGGATAACTGGTCATTTATCTGATTTTCTGCCACTTTCTTCTTTTAATGAATTTATAGACACGAAAGATAAGAATAAAAGTCAATCCCCCCATGATGGTACGGAATCCCCATGTCTTCAAAGGATTGACAACCGGCTGCTCCTGCCGGAGCGGATCATCCCCCGAATACCGGAAAACAGGATTCAGGAAGAAATGGGTTCCGTCTCCATTCCATTGATTCGGAAAAATGATCTCTGTGCGGATGTATGGATCTTGTTCCTCAAATACATACCGGGCTTCCGTGGCGTCATGAGCAATCATTTTGGCCCTCCCTTTTTTCCCGAGAAAGATGATCCGCTTGGCCTGTTTGGTGATCTTAACTTTGATGGTGTCGCCATGTACCTCGAATTGGCTCAGATATGGAATATTTTCAGCATCCGCCATTTTTTCTTCAAGTCTTTCGTCTTCCCGCATGTAGATGTCAACCCCATATGCTTTGCCTGTCTTGAGCGCATGAAGGATCTCACCCGTTGAGTGCGTCGGTGCATAGATAAAGGTAGCTCCGCGTCCGGTAAGATGAGGATCCGATACACCGTGGGTATCATCATCAGATAGGATAAATGCGGGTTTTCCCCGTGAGAGAGCCTCATCCCAGAGGGATACAGAAAACTTCTGCTGGTTAAGTACTTCAAACAGATCATAATTAGCCAGTACGCCGACATCCTCCGGGGTGTAGGCATTTCCCCAGGAGGGATGAGCCAATGCGATCAATGCACTTGTATCCTTGCGCAATTTGTTAAGGATATGTTGCTTATGGTGTCGGTTTTGCCAGAATGGGTAGTCCTTCCAATGAACCTCAGAAGCGCCGATCAGGATCTGATGATACTTCCTTATGAATCCATACCCGTGTTCATAGATCGGAATGAAAAAAGCAGAGTCCTTCCCAAAGTGATTGACAGACATATAGTCTGAAATACCAATGATGTGATAACCCAGCTTACGATAAGTGTGGTAGATTTCCTCAGGTGTATTTTTTCTTCCATCTGTAATCCCACCCCAAATCAATGATTGCGCCTGAAAATTTCCTTTCAGCCAGTGAAGGCTGTCAATACCCTTGTAAGGATTATAAAGTTTATCACCGGAAAAAGGCTTCCATTCAGGAAAATCATATATCGGGCACCAGATGTACTTGATGTAATAAATCCCAAGAAAAACAATGATGATAGCCAGTATTCCTTTAAAAACCCATTTAATCGAAGTAATCACCTTTTTCATCATCAACAAACGGTAACAGGACTGGAATTCGCAAGAATCGTTTCATGCCCTCCCTTGGGCAAAGGTAGTTGATTTTCGTGTTTTCTTGTTAAAAAATCATAATTATTTATAATCATTCCAAATAAATTGTGTCCATTTGAAATGAAATATGTATTTTTGTATCCGATCTGCATTCGGGATGAACAGGAATATAACATATGGCATATTTAGCGTCCTGCTGTCTATAGCTTTTCTATTACCTGCTGTGGGCATCAGCCTGATCGAGCACCAATGTAAAACCAGATCGACAACTGATTTTCTGCTGAATACAGGATCGGGAGAATGTTGTTCATCAGCTACGGATCATTGTTACCAATCCAATGAAATTGATGCTCACTCCTGCTGTGCCCCTGAAAAAGAAATTTCAACGGAGAATCATAAGGACTGCTGTTCGAAAAGGTATTTCCTGGTGAAGTACACATCTCCATTCCATCCCGCCCATCAGCATCAAGTTGGCATCCCGGAAAAAGACTTCAAACAACCCTTTCTTTCTCTTTCAATCTCAACCTGTGATGGCCTGACATCAACGCATCCGGCATCTTATGCACATGGGCCGCCCGGGAAAAGTGTTGATAAACCTTCTTTCCTTATTAATCGCGTTTTCCGCTTGTGATCATCTGTTTTCTTTAACTCCTTCATTTCAGCACGTATCTCAGTGCTGATCAGTTATTTCATTTCCTGGTCCCATTTGGGTTCAAGACAAAACAAAATACAGATGAAAAAAAGAACAATATTCATATTTATACTCGTCCTGGCAATCTTCCATCTCTTTGGTCAGGGACCTCAAGTACAGGGCTCAGTTTTGGGAAAGAGTGAAAACCATAAGGAAGAGACCCTTTCTTATGCCAATGTATACTGGGCAGATACACAGGTCGGTGTTTTGACCGATGAACGCGGTCATTTCTCAATTTATCCGCAAGAAGGCAAAGGGAAGAAACTAGTTGCCAGCCATGTCGGATATCGGAACGATACTATTGAAATCAGAGATAAAACCAGAAACATTCGTTTTGTTTTAATCCCTGATCTGATTCTGAAAGAGGTGGAGGTGGTGAGCCGACAGCAAGGCAACTTTATTTCCACGCTGAATCCTTTAAAAACAGAAGTGATCACATCCACAGGGTTACAGCGACTACCTTGTTGTAATCTCTCCGAAAGCTTCGAAAACAGTGCCAGCGTGGATGTGGGTTATACCGATGCAGTTTCAGGAGCTAAACAAATCCAACTGTTGGGCCTGGCAGGGACTTACAGCCAGTTGCTTACAGAATGCATTCCCTCACTCCGGGGTTTGGCGTCAACATACGGACTCTCCTACATTCCCGGTCCATGGATGGAATCGATACAGATATCCAAAGGATCTGCTTCAGTCATCAACGGATATGAATCCATGACAGGGCAAATCAATGTGGATTTGAAAAAGCCGGAAAGCAGCAGCAAACTATATATCAACCTCTTCGGAGATGAAAAGTTGCGTATGGAAGCCAATATTCTCACTGCCCACAAGCTTAGCGATACATGGAGTACAATGTTGATGGCTTACGGAACAATGATGAATAAGGAACATGACATGAACCATGATGGATTCATGGATATACCCAAAAACAAACAGTTGAATTTCCTGAGCCGGTGGACATACGATGGTAAGCAAAAACTGAAGCAGCAACTTTCAGTTCAATATCTTTTTGATGACCGGAAAGGAGGTCAGTTCCATGAACATGATGAAACACATGGCATCCCGCGGTATTCCATCGACGTACAGACAAACCGCCTGCAATTATCAGGGAAAAGCGGGTTTGTCTTCCCTGTAAAACATCGTGGGCTGGGCATTCAATATTCAGGGACATGGCATGAGCAGAAGTCTCATTTTGGCCTCCGGTATTACAACGCCACTCAAAAAAGTTTGTATGGCAACCTGATCTATAATTCAATTATTGGGTTGGAAGTGAGCCGTATCAGTTTCGGTGCCAGCTATATGCTGGATGATTACCAGGAGCGGATCAACGACTCGGTCTTTAACCGGACAGAGTCTGTCCCCGGTGCTTTTGCCGAATACTCTTTTGAAAAGCACCCCACATTCATTGTGATCGGTGGGCTGAGGCTGGATTACAACAACCGTCAAGGGCTGTTCTTCACCCCGAGATTTCACTTAAGGTACAAACTAAATGAGGTAACAACCCTGAGGGTATCTGTTGGAAAGGGATTCCGGACAGTCAACCTGATCGCTGAAAACATTGGCATCCTGGCAAGTTCGCGTAACCTGGTGGTAGAAGAAGCCCTGAAGCCGGAAGAATCCTGGAATTACGGATTGAACTTCACACGGGAGTTTCCCATTGATGACATCCGTAAGGTAGTATTCACCTTTGATCTTTACCGGACGGATTTCATCAATCAGGTCATCATTGATGCTGACCGCTCACCCTTTTCAGTTTTCTTCTATAACCTGGATGGAAAGTCATATTCCAATAGCATGCAGGCAGAATTCCGGGTGATCCCCTTCGACCGGTTTGAAGTGGTGACGGCATTTCGTGTGAATGATGTGAAAATGACTATCAATGGAACGTTGCAGGAGAAACCATTATCAAGTCTTTATAAAGGCTTGCTGACGTTATCCTATGCCACGCGGTTCAACAAGTGGATGTTTGATGTCACGACACAACTTAATGGACCCGGCAGGATGCCTGATACGGATCAGTATCCTTCCGAATACCGAAACAAAAGTACGTTCCCATCCTATCTCATACTCCATGCCCAGATTACACGAGATTTCAAGTATTTTGAAATTTATGCAGGGGCTGAAAACCTGACCAATTACCGCCAAAATGATCCCATCATTGCTGCTGATGATCCGTTCGGAAGGTATTTTAATGCCTCCATGATCTGGGGTCCCCTGACCGGTAGGATGTTTTATGCAGGATTACGGTTCAATTTATAATAAGACACCCTCACACTTCAATTGTATTCGAAAATTTAAAACACCATTGCTTCGCAGGACGCAATGACAACAATCATCAAATCACCAAATCACCAAATCACTAAATCATGAAATCAATAATGGCAATTATTCTACTGGTATCCGGCACTTCTGTGCTGGGACAAAACCAGTCAAAATTCAAAGAGATCAAGATCAAGACCTCTTCTGAGTGCAAGATGTGCAAAGAGCGGATCGAAAATGCACTGGCATATGAGAAAGGGGTTAAAAGTTCTTCCCTGGATGTGGAAAGCAAGATCCTGACAGTGACCTATGATACCCTGAAAACAACCCCTGAAAAGATCCGCAAAGCGGTCACGAAGGTTGGTTATGACGCCGATGATATGCCGGCTGATCCGAAGGCGTATCAAAAGCTTCCGGTGTGCTGCCAAAAGGGAGGACACAGCAAATAGCGAAATCACCATTTATTTATGGAACCTCCGTATGAAATCCTCCACTTCCTTCACACCACCCTGGTAGACCAGGTAACCGTTGTAGGGTTCACGGGGGGTGATTTCGTCGTTGACAGGGGTTAACATGATCCTGCGGACTTCTTCCCGGTCGTGGGTTTGTCCGAGAGCCCAGCCGAGTTTGATGTAGGCCACCTCGGGAAGCATGTTTTCCGCCGGGATGATCCCTTTGGCCATCAGGTCGCGGCCGGTGTCATAAACAAACATGTGCACATACCCCCAGAGGGTCTGAACTGTCATGTAGATATGGACGCCTTCCCTGGCCGCCCTTTCAATGGAGGGGTATATCGGCTTGTTGACATGTCCCAGTCCGGTTCCGGCGATCACAATCCCCTTGTAGCCATTGTCAACCAAAGAATCAATGATATCGGGCTTCATATTGGGGTAATAATAGACGATGGCCACCCGGTCATCAAAAAAGGGCATGATCTTCACATTCCGGTCTTTCCGGCGGTGGTTATATTCTTTTTTCAAGGGAACGACTCCGTTTCGGGTTACCGTAGCTACCGGGATATCCCCGATGGTGCGGAAGGTGGAGCGGTAGGATGAGTGCATCTTTCTGACCCGGGTTCCGCGGTGGAGCATGCCGTATTCGTCGGAGGTAGGTCCAAACATGGAGATCAGCACTTCGGCGATATCGCCGTGTCCGGCTGCAGTAGCTGCATGCATGAGATTGAGTGCGGCATCAGAGCTGGGCCGGTCGGAAGAGCGTTGGGATCCAACCAGGATGATCGGTACGGGAGAATTCTGTACCATGAAGGTCAAAGCAGCGCCGGTATGGTGCAAAGTATCCGTACCATGCCCGATGATGATACCGTCGATGCCATTCTCGATCTCCTGCCCAATGGCGATGGCCAATTTTTTATACTGTTCCGGTCCCATGTTCTCACTGAAGACCGCAAATAGCTTTTCGGTAGAAAGATTACAGATGTCGGCAAGTTCAGGAACAGCGCCATACAACTCACCAGGGGTAAAAGCAGGGATCACGGCGCCGGTACGATAATCAAGCCGGCTGGCAATGGTGCCTCCCGTTCCGAGCAGCTTCACTTTCGGGAATCCCGGAGTAAATGGAAATTCCTTTTCAGGGATCTTGTACACGGCTTTTTTATACCCTGTCTCTTCCATCTTCAGGATCGTGGATATATCGATCCCGACATTATATCCGGAGGCAATCTTGAGGACGATATGCTGATCATCATTGTTCTCGGCCCTGGGAAGAATGCTGCCCTTGAAAAGCCCACGTGTGGTCTCAATGGTTGCCTGGCTCCACACCCGGACGTTGAATTTCTTCAGTACCTCAAGGGCACTTCCTTTATATCCCTGGAAAAAATCTTCAGTCATTATGGTGATGCTTTATAATCCTAACTTGTTTTCAATATGATGCTGTAGAGACGATCAATCAATCAACTGACATTTTTTTCAATCTCCGATTTCAGCATGGCCAAAGAAATATTCCCCAGGGCGCTCTTGTTAAGTTGCCCCATGATCCAGTTGATCTTGTCTTCATGGGTGGATAAACGTCGTAAGGGGGTATACTTCTGAACCAGAAAGGGAATGGCGCTCTTGATAACTTCAGGTTGGATCTTTTTGAATTTCAGCATGGTAAGAATCGATTCAAAGTCCATCTTGGGGTGTTCATACACCACCGGAATGATCTTCCCGGCCAGCCGAAGGTCAATTCCCTTTTCCTTCAGGAAGCGGAACAGTTCGAGCACCTGTTCATACCTGAATTCCTTGGAGCGTTGGTATGTCCCTTCCACATGCTTCAGCGTATGACCAAAGAAGGCGCCGACAAACCGGGGTTCCATGGCCAACTCATTCGATATTTTATCAATCAGGAGAAACAGGTTGTTCCTGAAGATATAGGTATAGGTATCTTCCGGTATATCCCATTTTTTCATCTGATGATACCGTTCGATCACCTCTCCGGGAAGGTCTTTACCAAGGTTCTCAATATGGGTATTATCCAATGGAATAGGCTGGGAATCGGTATCGGGATACATCCGGTCAGCTCCTGGCAGCACCCGTTCAAAGATGGTGGTTCCATCTTCAAAAGACTTTCTGGTCTCATTGGGAACAAGGGTAAAAGCCATCCGGCAACGTTCATCGATGGTTTCCATCGCTGTCTTCCGGTCGTCAGAAGGTCCCCATATCAGCACCTGTGCATCGCCGGGCTCTGCCTGAAGAGCATTCCGGATTCGATTCCATTCGGTCTTCGACAGGCAAGAATCTATCTCCTCACTGTGGGTCATATTGGGCTTCTCGATGCAGGCAATCACCTTGAGGCGGTCGGTCAGCTCATCAGCAAACATCTTTCCGGGCTGTGTGAAATGGGAAAGGATACCCTGGAAACCGGGAAGGTTGATGGCCAATAGAAAATGGCCCTTTCCCCTGGCATTTTTAATAGGTGCATAGCTGGTCTTGAACGATGGAAGATCAAGCTCATGTATCTGCATTTTCCAACTATCCTGATGTTTCACCTGTTTGGCTAACAAATCTCGAATATGTAACAAAGCCCACTGGCGGAAACACTCATTATGGGTAAGCTCGGGGATCCACTTCGTATGGGCAACACCCTTGATCTCTACCCGTGTACCGCCGCGGCAACTCACATTCACATCCTGACGGGCAGCACCGATACCCACCCGGACTTTCCCGGTACTCCGGGCAAGAAAACGGATATAATTGCAGGCTTCGCGAACTTCTTCAGGATTGACGCAATCGGGATAAGTCACGGTCTCAATGAGGGGCATGCCCAGCCGGTCGGTTTTATATACTCTTATGTGTCCGATATCAGAGATCTCCCGGCAGGAATCCTCCTCCAGACTGAGCTGGATCAACCTGACTTTCTTGTGTTTCAGGTAGATTTCGCCTTCCACGCCGATGATCGCTGTTCGTTGAAAACCGGTAGGGATGCTGCCATCAAGGTATTGCTTGCGGGTGATATGGACTTCTCCGACAATATTCAATTTAGCCATCAGGGAGATCTGGATGGCAATATCGAGTGCCTCGCGGTCCATCTTAAAAGGTGGTGTATCGTCTACTTCATACGTGCAGGCAGTTTCGTTCTTGATCCGGTAGACGATCTCTTTTCTCGTCTTGAACTCCATCAAGGCAGTTCCATCGTATTCACCCAGTTCACTAAGGGTAGGTCGCATATGCCGGATCACTTCGGCATCGTACTCCTCTCCCTGATATATACCGGCCGGACAACGGCAAAACAGCTTTTCTTTTGTCAGCAGCTGCTGGTGCACTTCAAGTCCCGACATGAATCCGATGCGGTCATAGTCAGCCTGGGTGGCTTCTTTTCGGGGAACGTATCCGATGGCTTTGCGGGTGGCTTCGTAATTCGTACGGGGATCAAATGACTTACTCATAAGGTAGTAGAAAAAAGAATGGCCAAAAGTAGGTATTTTCCGGTAACAATAAGGAAGTTACCAGCCGGGAATTATTCCAGCTTTGATAACAATGGATGAGCGGTTCCGGAGAATTCGATCAGCTCCATTTTGATCGATCCGACAACGACTGCGGTCTGAGCCATCACAGGAATGCGGTTGTCATCATCGGTGATCCATATTACCATCGGATATTCGTCTTTTTACACCTCTCCGGTAGCTACCATAGGTTTGAAACGAAGGCACCGGAATTTACCAACTGCCGTCTGGATCTCCTCCTTGCCCTCATATTTGATGACGGAAGTATAAATCGAGTCATTGAGGAAAAATTTTACCGGATAGGTTTTCCCGATCATGAGGTCACTCAAATCCAGGCTTCGGGCATAGTAGAACGATGAGATCAGATCCTGCGTTCCGCGGTCGATGGCTTTCTTGGCAGTCCGGCTCGTGGCAGTGCCCTTCGGATGATCAAATTTGACCTCGTCATCCTTCTTATAACTTCCTTCCAGGGTTCTTCGGATGAAATAGATCGGTTCCAGGGTTTCCACACTGATAAACGATTCAAACCGGTCACGAACCTTGAAGAACCAGTCGAATGCCCCTTTCGACTTCCCTTCTCCAACCACATGGTACACTTCCGTGTCTCCGATCTTTTTAATCTCCTTGTGAACCTCCAGCGAGGCTGTTCCGGCTGTGACTTGTCCGGTCAGGTAAGAGTCGTAATACACCTTGAAGATAAATTTTTCGCCCCGTTTGAAAGGGCGGTTTTTAGCTTTTTCCTGTGCAAACAATGGAGAAACAAGGATCAGGGCTATTGCGATGAGGATCTTGGAATGCATAGTTTCTATTTAAAAGCGCCTGTTTCTACAAGAAGCGTTCCTGAAATACAGGTCAATAATCAAACGACGACATTGATGATCTTATTGGGCACCACGATGATCTTCTTCGGGGGACCGTTCTCAAGCCATTTTTGTGATTCCGGAGCAACTAAAACAGTCTTTTCGATCTCATCCTTTGACATGTCAACCGGTAGTTCGAGCTTGAACCTGAGTTTTCCGTTGAACGACACCGGATAGGAAAAGGTATTTTCCACCAGGAACTTGGGATCCCAGGCCGGAAATGTAGTTTTCGAAACACTTCCCTGATGACCCAGCAAATGCCAGAGCTCTTCGGCAATATGAGGCGCATAGGGCGAAATGATGATTACCAGGGGTTCGAGAATTTCCCGCTTATTACACTTAAGGTCGGTTAAGTCATTCACACAGATCATGAAATTGCTCACGGCCGTGTTGAAGGAAAAACGTTCAATGTCTTCCTGCGTCTTCCTGATCGTACGATGTAATACCTTCAACTCTTCAGCAGTAGGGGCTTCATCGGAGATGACAAACCTGTTTTCGCTATCATGGAAGAGTTTCCACAACTTACGCATGAAGCGGAATACCCCTTCAATCCCTTTGGTATCCCAGGGTTTATGCTGTTCCAGCGGGCCCAGGAACATCTCATACAGCCTCAGTGTATCTGCTCCATACCGGTGGATGAGGTCATCCGGATTCACTACATTGTAGAACGATTTCGACATCTTGTCGATCTCATGTCCGCAGATATATTTCCCATCCTCGAGGATAAATTCAGCATCCGCATAATCGGGGCGCCATTTTTTGAACCCTTCAACATCCAGAATGTCATTTTCAACAAGACTGATATCGACGTGAAGTGTCACGGTTTCATATTGGTCGATCAGTCCATGGGATATGAACGTATTGGTCCCTTTCAGGCGATAGACCAGGCTTGACCGGCCCTGGATCATCCCCTGGTTGATCAGCTTCTGAAAAGGCTCATCTTTGCAAGCAAGACCGATATCGAACAGGAATTTATTCCAGAAACGGGCATAGACCAGGTGTCCGGTGGCATGTTCGGCGCCACCGATGTACAGATCGACATCCTGCCAATAGTCGTTTGCCTCCTTCGAAAAATAGGCTTTGTCATTCAGAGGATCCATGTACCGGAGATAATAGCCGCTGGAACCGGCAAATCCGGGCATGGTACTGGTTTCCAGCGGAAAGCCATCTTTTGACACCCGGTTTTCAGCCCGTGCCAGCGGTGGTTCGCCGGTAAGGGTTGGCAGATACGAATCAACCGGCGGCAGTTCAAGGGGTAATTCGCTCTCATCCAGCAGATACGGGATATCATCCTTGTAAAATACCGGGAAGGGCTCACCCCAGTATCTTTGCCTGCTGAAAATGGCATCCCGGAGACGATAGTTAACCGAGCCGGTTCCAATGCCCAGTTCTTCCACCTTCCGGATCACGGCCGTAATGGCTTCTTTCACCGGCATGCCATCGATAAAACCGGAGTTCATCATCAGGCCATCTTTGGCATCATACGATTCCTCAGAAATATCACCACCACTGACAACCTGGACAATGGGAATGTTGAAATGCTTTGCAAAAGCGTAGTCCCGGCTGTCGTGTGCCGGAACAGCCATGATGGCGCCTGTTCCATAACCGGCAAGGACATAATCGGCCACCCAGATGGGAATCTCTTTGCCATTCAGCGGATTGACCGCATACGCGCCGGTAAACACACCGGAAATCCGCTTCACCTCGGCCATCCGTTCTCTTTCCGAGCGGTTGATGGCTTCATGGATATACTGATCGACCTGTTCCCGGTGACCGGCCGGGGTGATCTGGTGAATGAACTCATGTTCCGGCGCCAGCACCATGAAGGTGGCCCCAAATATTGTATCGGGACGGGTAGTGAATACTTCGATATCCAGCTCAAAACCCTTTACCGGGAACCGGATATCGCCTCCCTCTGAGCGACCGATCCAGTTTCGCTGGATCTCCTTCAATGATTCTGACCACTCTATCTCTTCCAATCCTTGGAGCAACCGCTCGGCGTACGCCGTCACCCGTAAAAACCATTGCCGCATCTGTTTCCGTTCTACCGGGAAGTTACCCCTCACAGAAAAACCATCTTTCACCTCATCATTGGCCAGAACCGTACCCAGGTCGGGGCACCAGTTGACCATGGCATGTGACAAATACGCCAGGCGGTAGTTCATCAGTAAGGTCTGCTGCTGCTTTTCATTGAATCCTTTCCACTCATCGGCCGTAAAAACACCATCCCAATCCTTTCGATCCGGAAGGAAGGCAGGATCTATCTCTTTGAACCAGTTGGCTGTAACGGATGCCTCTACCTGCCCGTTGCCATGCTTTTCAAACGCTGAAACCAGCGTTGTGATAGGCTCGGCTTTATTGGTTTTCTTGTTATACCAATGTTTGTATAACTGCCTGAAAGTCCATTTTGTCCATTTGTAGTAAAAAGGATCACAAGTACGCACTTCCCGTTCCCAGTCATAGGAAAAGCCCAATTTATCCATCTGTTCGCGGTAGCGTGCAATGTTTTTTTCGGTGGTGATGGCCGGGTGGGTGCCTGTCTGGATGGCATATTGTTCCGCGGGAAGACCAAAAGCATCGTAGCCCATGGGGTGCAGGACGTTAAATCCTTTCAGCCGTTTGAACCGGGAATAAATATCGGAGGCGATATAGCCCAGCGGGTGGCCCACATGCAAGCCGGCGCCCGATGGGTAAGGGAACATATCAAGCACGTAGTATTTTGGCAGGGCAGGATCGGTTACGGCCCGGAAAGGGGTGTTTTCAAGCCAGTACTTTTGCCATTTCGCTTCGATCTCGTTGAAATTGTAGTCCATTGTCCGGTTTTCAAAAGAACTTGCGAAGGTAGGAAAAATGATATTGCATTCTGTGGAAAAATCGTAATTTCGCCCCGCAGGAGCCTTTATGTCAGCAGCGGAGGAAAAATACAACAAACGGCGGTTGCGGGCATCGTATGCCACCACCATTATCAGCATCACCCTGGTGCTTTTCATGGTTGGTTTGCTTGGACTGATCCTCCTCCATGGGCGGAAGGTCTCGCAGTCAGTGAAAGAAAACCTTGGATTCACGATCATCATCAAGGAGAAAGTCCCGGAGGAGAACATCCTGGCGCTTAAAAAACGGATGGAACTGCGGCCCTACAGCCGGTCGGTCGAATATATTACGAAAGAACAGGCGGCTGATCTTTTAAAGAAAGAGTTGGGAGAAGATTTCGTTTCTTTCATTGGATACAATCCCCTGCTGCCAACGCTTGAACTGAAGGTCAAGGCTGCTTATGCGAATGTCGACAGCATGGCTGTGCTGGAAAAAAGGCTATTTGCAACCGACTTGGTCAAGGAGGTGATCTACCAGAAAAACCTCGTCGGTCAGATCAACGACAACCTTGAAAAGGTATCCATCGTGATGCTAAGCTTCAGCGCCATCCTGATGATCATCGCCGTTACGCTGGTCTACAACACCATCCGGTTATCGATCTATGCCAAGCGTTTCCTCATCCGGACGATGCTGCTGGTAGGCGCTACACATGGCTTTATCAGCCGGCCATTCATCCGGAAAGGCATTGGACATGGCTTCCTCAGCGCAGTAATTGCCCTGATGATCCTGTCGGTTGTTGTATTCTTCGTTAGGGATCAACTGCCTGAAGTTGTTCCCCTGCAGGATGCAGAGATGTTCATGGTTGTCACCGGAGGCGTGATCCTGTGCGGGATCATCTTTTCCTGGATCAGCACCTATTTTGCCGTCAGGAAATACCTGCGGATGAAAACCGATCTGTTATATTTTTAAAAACAATAGAATCATGAAAGAGACCCGGAAAAACGAAAAGAAACCGGTTAAAGCCCCTGCCAAAGAAAAGAAGGGAGCAGATTTCAAGGTTGCCAAAGCCGGGGAGTTTGCTTTCGACCGGCAAAATTATATCCTCTTGCTGGCGGGTTTGTTCTTCATCATCCTCGGGTTCATCCTGATGATCGGTGGCGGATCGAAAGATCCCAACGTCTTCAATGAAGATATCTTCAGCTTCCGCCGGCTCACCCTGGCGCCGATCCTCATCCTGGCCGGCTTTGTGATCGAGATCTTCGCCATTATGAAGAAACCCCGCGACTGATCTCCATGTCGGTTCTTGAGGCCATCATCATCGCTATCGTGGAAGGCATCACCGAGTTTTTGCCCATCTCCTCCACCGGACATATGATCATCACCCAGAAAATCTTGGGGATGGAGAGCAACGAGTTCATCAAGGCCTTCACCGTGAACATCCAGTTTGGAGCCATTCTTTCGGTGATCGTGCTCTACCGGAAACGGTTCTTCCAATCCCTGGATTTTTACTATAAGCTCGCTGTTGCCTGTCTTCCCTTGATCCTGGCCTTCCTGCTTGACAAATGGATTGACATGATGCTGGAAAGCGTCGTCGTCGTTGCAATCGCCTTGCTCGTCGGAGGGGTCATCCTCTTGTTTGTTGATAAATGGTTTAAAGCGGATGAAGACGGCGCAGAACAACCGATGACTTACAAAAACGCTTTTCTTATCGGCTTGATCCAGATCATCTCCGTTATTCCCGGGGTGTCGCGGTCTGCCGCTACGATCATCGGCGGGATGTCGCAAAAGCTCACCCGCAAACGGGCAGCGGAGTTCTCTTTTTTCCTGGCTGTCCCCACCATGTTTGCTGCCTCAGCGTTTAAACTGCTGGAGCAATACAAGACTTTTCAACCCGAGCACATCCACATCCTGGCCATTGGAAATGTGGTGGCTTTCATTGTAGCGATGATCGCCATCAAATCCTTTATTGCTTTCCTCACAAGGCATGGGTTCAAGCTTTTTGGCTATTACCGCATCGCACTGGGCGCCCTGATCCTCATCCTCCTGGCCCTGGGTTATGATCTCAGCATGGCGTGATGGAACAGGCGTTTCAGGAAGGACAACTCATTCTCATCAACAAACCTTACCTGTGGACATCATTTGATGTAGTAAATTTCGTCCGTAACCTGCTGAGGCGGGACCTGGGACTCCCGAAAATCAAAATTGGTCACGCCGGCACCCTCGATCCGCTGGCAACCGGTCTGCTGATATTGGTAACCGGCAAATTCACCAAGAAAATTGAATCCCTCCAAGACCTCGAAAAAGAGTATACCGGCACCATGGTTTTTGGAACCTCCACACCTTCATTTGATTTGGAAACAGAACCCGATGCACATTACCCGTACGATCACCTGACCGGTGAGATGTTGCAGCAAGCCTGCCAGGCTTTCACCGGTGACATCCAGCAGGTTCCTCCCGTTTTTTCTGCCATCAAGATTGGCGGAAAAAGGGCATACAAATTTGCCAGAAAGCAACAGGATGTCAGGCTAGCGCCCAGACCTGTGCACATTGAAAAGCTGGAATTGACCCGTATTGCCTTTCCGGAAGTTGATTTCCGCGTGGTCTGCAGCAAAGGAACCTACATTCGTTCTTTGGTAAGGGACCTGGGACTTGCAGTGGGATCCGGCGCCTACCTGTCGGCATTATGCCGCACCCGTATCGGCAACTATTCCCTCTCTGACGCCCAGGAGCCGGAGGCATATCGAATGTCTCTCAGTGGACAGGGAGCAGCAAACAGTTAGCACAAAACCTGTATATAAAAAACCGCTCACGCGGTTTTTGGTTGGCGGAGAGAATGGGATTCGAACCCATGAACCGCTTTTGGCGATTACACACTTTCCAGGCGTGCGCCTTCGACCACTCGGCCATCTCTCCAAGTCCCCACCCCTTAATCCCCTCCCCAATTGGGGAGGGGCAGGGGGTGGGGCGGGCTGCAAAGGTAAAAATAAATATTAAACTGAAGTTACTCCTCCTAAATTTGGGAGTGGGCAGGGGGTGGGGCTTAAACCGTCATCTCCCCGCGGAGGGAAGTCTGCAGAAGCCTCTCGGTTTCATCCTTTTCGAAATCATAGCCCAGCAGGTACATCATCTTGGCTACCGCCGATTCAGTGGTAATATCATAGCCGCTAACCACTCCTATCCGGCCCAGTTCGGCACTCGTTTCATATTTTCCCAGTTCAACAGCTCCCCCTTTGCACTGGGTGACATTGAAGAGGATGATCCCCCGGTCAAGGGCTTCTTTCAGGCTGTCGATAAACCAGGGAGCCGTAGGTGCATTTCCTGCCCCAAAGGTCTCGAAGATTATTCCTTTTAGTCCCGATGTTTGCAGGGCACAATCTACCGCCTGCTTGCTGATGCCCGGAAATAATTTCAGAATGAGGATGTTCTCATCAAAGACCTTGTGAACCTTGAGTTTCTTGAAATTGGGTTTCAGGATGTGCATCCGGTTGTACCGGATATGTACCCCGATATCAGCCAGGATCGGGTAATTGCCAGATACAAAAGCCTGAAAGTGCTCCGCGTTGAACTTGGTGGTACGGTTCCCGCGAAAAAGCCTGTTTTCAAAGCAAATGGCAACTTCCGGTACAACAGGTGTCTCCTCTTCCTGAGCTGCAGCAATTTCGATGCTGTTGATCAGGTTATCACGTCCGTCTGTCCTTACAACCCCAATAGGTAGTTGGGATCCGGTGAAAATGACCGGTTTGTTCAGGTTTTCCAGCATGAAGCTCAGTGCTGAAGCGGAGTACGCCATCGTATCTGAGCCGTGGAGTACAACAAATCCATCGTACTGCTCATAATTTTCTTCGATGACACCGGCCAGCTTGATCCAGAAAGAAGGATGCATGTTTGAGGAATCAAGCAAAGGATCGAACGTATGGAAGTCGATGTGGAAGTTCAAACTCTCAAGAACCGGCAGGTGTTTATAGAGGTTATCGAAGCCCAGGGGTTTCAGGATGCCGGTCCGGGGGTCGTGCACCATGCCGATGGTGCCGCCGGTGTAAATAATGAGGATGGAGGTTTCGTGGGTCATGGTCGGGGGGTGAGGTCATTTTAGATGAAACAATCTTATTGCATTCTCTGTTGTTATCTCAGCTACAGTTTCTATTGATACCTGCTTGATCTCTGCAACTTTTTCGGCGATCAACGGAATATACGAACTCTCATTTCGCTTTCCCCGGTAAGGAGCAGGAGCCAGGAAGGGGGCATCTGTTTCCAACAGCAGATGTTCTATTCCAACCGCATCAACAACCTTTTCAAGGCCGGTCTTTCCAAAGGTAACAACCCCGCCGATACCCAGGTAAAATCCCATTCCGACCGCTTTTTTTGCCTGGTCAGTATTCCCGCTGAAGCAATGAAAAACGCCGGTTAATCCTTTACCTTGATATTCCTGCAGGATATCATAAGTGCGATCGAAAGAAATTACGGGTATGGATCACCAGCGGAAGATGAAATTCAAGTGCCCATCCAATGGAAATCCTGAAAACTTCTTCCTGTTCTGCCGCAAAGGTCTTATCCCAGTAGAGATCGATACCTACTTCTCCAACAGCCCGGTAACTACGGTTCTCAAGATAATTTCGAAGGGTTGATAGTTCTTCACGAAAATTCCCTTTCACCGATGTCGGATGTAAACCCATCATGGGAAAGCAGTGATTGTGGAGATGGCTGCAAAGGTCATGCATCGACCCGACAGAACCGCTGTCGATGTTTGGTAAAAAGATATATTTCACACCGGCGTCTACTGCATTTTCAATGACTGTCTGCCGGTCTTCATCAAACTCCGGCAAATAGAGATGCGCGTGGGTGTCGGTGAAGATCATGGAGCAAAGGTACAGAAAGAAGGGGACTCTTTTTTTCGTTAAAATCCAATGAATGTTCTTAGTAATGAGTATGTGAGATGATTATTGTATCTTCTCCACTTTATCATGTACATTTTTGAGATAATACAAAACACCTCCTGGAAGCTTTGAAAGACGGTTCAAATAAGAGTGGGGAGGTTCGGGGAAATGAAAGTTAGATATTTCTTGTTTATCATCGAATAATCTGAAAGCAACAGTACTTCCTGTCTGTACCAGGGTTGTGATATAAGCCGCCTGTGAGGCTGCAAGTAAAATCGATTCTTTACTGACCCTGGAGGTACCAATAATAAAGGATCTTAACGCAGCACGACCGATTTCAAGGAACCCCAATGGTATCAGGTGCAAAGGCGCAAAGTTTATCACCAAGCATAGAATTTATTGAAGGAATCGTAACTCTAAGGTTATAACCGGTTGTCAATAACCATGGTAGTTTTATTTCAGCAGAAATCAGTTCAGGATAATAAGTTTTTTCGAACAGGATGTCGAGCATGATCTCCTTCTCTTTTCCGTCAAGACCGGATTCGAAAATCAACTTATAGTGAGCTTTTGGAATACCGGGTTTATAGCTGCGTCGTTTATCAAGTTCCCATCGGGTGAAAGAAGAACTTCTACAAATGTTTGTAAGGATAACTTCAATATCGGCACGATCGGTTGAACAAATAATATCAATATCAGTTGAAAAGCGCTTTGGCTCAGGAAGCAACAACAACAAGGATGTGCCTCCTTTGAATACAAAATCAAGTTTATGGTATGCCATCTGCTCCAGGAGCGTAAATGCGTAAATAATGAGCTCAACCAGATTAGGATCAGCCTTACCAATTAAGCGTGCCTGGGATAAAATCCAATCGCGAGAATATGATTGAGCAGCAATCATAATGTTGGAATTTTTATGGTTGTATTGCTCCTCAAGTAATCAAACAGTTCAGATTCCCTGCCCCGCCTTCGTGCATAATTAATAAATAATGAAATATTGATAGAATAATAACTGAAAGCCTTCTCAAAGATGTTACTGAGTTCATGTCCCTGAAAAGCAGAAAACAAGTCTTTTCGGCAGTAAAGATCTACAAGTATCTTCTCCAGCCGGGGCACTCTTACATCTCCAACAAGCTGAACAGGGGATTTTGTTATGAGGGTTTCGACCACATATGACTCGCCGGCGCTTGCAAGATAGTTATCGACCTCCTTTTTACCAGGCTGCAAATAAAGGTTTTTTAATCCTGATTCCTTCAGGAAATCAAATACGCTTGAGACATAATCCTTTTCGACCTCAATAATGATATGGTAACGAAATGCCTGAAGGTTCGTAAATTCTCCAAGCCAGGCAGTGGACCAAACATCATACAACAGATCGTTGTAGTTTTTTCCCAGCTTCCGGTAAACGGTTCTGACGGAGTTATTAACGGAGGGAATCCAAACCTGTTTATTCTGAAATGAATATGTCCCCCGGCTTATTTCGCTGATAAGTCCCCGATTCTTAAGAATATTAATTCTGCGGCGGAGCGTAGCGTCCCTGAGGGCGGGTTCTGTTTTCAGGTAATACCTGTACAGGTCATCTTTGGTAAAGTGACTTTTACAGGAAAATGCCCTGACAAAGCGATCAATGGTTTTACTGGCAGCCATCTTATCTTTCTGATGAACTGCACAAAGATATGTAACATTTGACAAAATACAAAATAATTGTCTGTTGTTACATATAAATTACTAATTCATTCTATTCTCTTACATTTGCACCAAAGATGCAGTGATGAAGGTTCTTGTGATCAGGTTTAGCTCGATTGGCGACATTGTACTGACGACACCCGTAGTGCGTTGCCTGAAAAACCAGGTGAAAGGAACTATACTCCACTATGCAACCAAGGAACAATATCTTCCTCTTCTGTCTGCCAATCCATATATCGATAAAGTTTACACCATCAGGAAAGATGTCTCTGAGATCATCCGGGAGCTGAAAAAGGAAAAATATGATTTCATCGTCGATCTGCATAAAAATATCCGCTCTCATCAACTGCGATTCCGGTTGTGGAAACCATCTGCCTCATTCCCGAAACTGAACTTTGAAAAAGGGCTGATGGTGAAATGGAAGATCAACCGGCTCCCGGATATTCATATTGTTGATCGCTATTTCCAAGCCGTAAAAACATTTGGAATCACCAACGACGGCATGGGACTCGACCTCTTCATCCTCTCAACCGACCAACTCCACATCCCCCAACTAATCCCTGAACTTGAACCTGCACTTGAACTTGAACTTGCCCCCTCTTACATCGCGTTCTGCATCGGCGGAAAATTCCATACAAAGATATTTCCGGCAGAGAAAGTCGCGGAAGTCTGTTCAGGAATTCGTTACCCGGTGATTCTACTGGGCGGGCCGGAAGATCATGGCCGGGGTCAGGAGATCATCGCAAAAACAACCAACGGAAAGGTTTTTAATCTCTGCGGGAAGCTTTCACTTATGCAATCGGCTTCGGTGATCCGGCAGTCACTCCGGGTGATCACCAACGATACAGGCATGATGCATTTCGCCGCGGCCTTGCGGAAAGATATCCTCTCCCTCTGGGGTAATACCATTCCGGCTTTCGGGATGTATCCGTACTTCCCGGAAGGGTTTGTTAACACATCGGCTCAGATGGAAGTAAATGATCTCTCCTGTCGCCCCTGCAGCAGGCTTGGATACCAAAAATGCCCAAAAGGTCATTTTGACTGCATGGGGAAGATACCGGTGGAAAAGATCATAAACTGGGCAACTCCCCCTCTCCTCGCAGGAGAGGGGGCTGGGGGGTGAGGTCATTGCACAAGATTAGGATGGGCGTTTCATACCTAAAAAAAATAATCGAAAAGTTTTGTTGGATTTTTATCATTTTTTTTCTGAAACTGTTTTGATTTTATTTTTTAATTCTATTATACCGAATCGGAACAGGTTTGCAAATTTAATACCGCTGTTCCTCTCGGTATAACTCATTCTAAGCAGCTTTGCAATTGCAAACCTGCCAAGAATGAGTATAGATCATGTTTGCGTTTTCGGCGATCGTTCAAAATATTTTCAATAACTTTCCAATGATTTTCGGTTAGATTGGTTGGATAGGCTTGCATCGTTTTATGAATGATTAGGTTAATAATCATAAAGTTACCAATTTCTATCTAACCATCTAACTGAATTTCAATTAGTTATGAACAAAGTTATTCACATAAACAATTGTTTTTCAAAAATCAAAACAGTTTCTCAGCGACTCACCTCTTCCAGATCATCATCACCCCATCACGGATCGGTAACAGCACATTTTCCACGCTGGGATCGGTTTGGACCATCTCGTTGAAATCCTGAATTCCTTTGGTCTCGATGTCGTTTTCGCGGGCTTTTTCAAGTACCTTGCCGCCCCAGAGTGCGTTGTCGGCAATGATGATCCCGCCGGGACGAAGTTTGCTGATCACCAAGTTGAAGTATTGCGGGTAGTGTTCTTTATCAGCATCGATGAAGACCAGGTCGAAAGGGCCGGGTAGTTGCGGGACAATGTCAAGGGCATGTCCGTAATGGAGCCGGATTTTTTCCTGAAGCCCTGATTCACGAAGATATTTGGAGATCATCTCCTCCATCTCCCGGTTAACTTCAATGGTGTCGATGAGGCCGTCCTCGGCGAGGGCTTCGGCCATAGAGATGGCGGAATAGCCGGTAAATGTGCCGATCTCAAGTACATTTCCGGCATGGGTTAGCCGCACCATCATCTTCAAAAAGTTGCCCATCACATGGCCGGAGAGCATCCGGGGATAGAGGGTCTTGAGATGGGTTTCGCGGTTAAGCCGCTGAAGGATCTCAGATTCTGCAGAAGTGTGGAGCGAAAGGTAATCTTCCAGATCCATCGGTTAATTTTTTCTGCTTTCGATGAGGATCTCGAGCAGCTTGATGGCTGCTTCAGCAAGTACGGAGCCTGGGCCAAAAATGGCAACGGTGCCGGCCTGGTAAAGGAATTCATAGTCTTGTGGCGGGATAACCCCACCTACGATGACCATGATGTCTTCCCGCCCCAGCTTCTTCAGTTCGCTGATCACCTGCGGTACGAGTGTTTTATGACCTGCTGCAAGGCTGGAGACGCCGAGGATATGCACATCATTTTCCACTGCCTGGCGGGCAGCTTCGGCCGGGGTCTGGAAGAGGGGCCCGATGTCCACATCGAATCCGATATCAGCAAATGCGGTCGACACCACCTTGGCCCCACGGTCGTGACCATCCTGTCCCATTTTGGCTACCATGACACGTGGCCGGCGACCTTCAAGCCCGGCAAACTGATCTGCCATCTCCCGTGCTCGCTGGAACGCGTCAAGATCTTTCGATTCTGATGAATAGACACCGGAAATAGAGCGGATCACCGCTTTATATCTTCCGAAAACCTTTTCCAGGGCAAGCGATATCTCACCCAGTGAGGCCCGATTTCTGGCGGCGTCGATAGCCAGTGACAGCAGGTTGCCTTCACCCGTACGGGCTGCTGCTGTCAGCGCATCCAGGGCTGCTTCCACGACTGCCTGGTCCCGTTCGGCGCGGAGCTGCTGCAGGCGACGGATCTGTGATTCGCGAACGGCAGTATTATCAACTTCAAGGGTCTCGATCGGGCTCTCCTTCTCGAGCCGGTAAACGTTAACCCCCACGATCTTGTCTTTGCCAGCATCGATACGAGCCTGTTTCCGGGCTGCCGCCTCTTCGATGCGCATCTTGGGGATCCCGGTTTCAATGGCTTTGGCCATTCCTCCCAGCTCTTCCACTTCACAGATCAACTGCCAGGCTTTGTGGGCAATCTCATGGGTGAGGTTTTCAACATAATAGGATCCTGCCCAGGGATCAACTACCCGGCAGATCTGGGTCTCCTCCTGGAGATAAAGCTGAGTATTGCGTGATATCCGTGCGGAAAAGTCAGTGGGTAAAGCGATGGCTTCATCCAGCGAGTTGGTATGCAGAGATTGTGTGTGTCCCAGCGCTGCGGCAAGGGCTTCCACGCAAGTCCGGGTGACGTTGTTGAAAGGATCTTGCTCCGTCAGGCTCCATCCTGAGGTCTGGGTATGCGTACGCAACGCCATCGACTTGGGATTCTTGGGATTGAAACCCTTCAAGATCTTGGCCCAAAGCATTCGAGCGGCACGCATCTTGGCAATCTCCATGAAATGATTCATTCCGCTGCCCCAGAAAAAGGAAAGTCGGGGAGCAAAGGTGTCGATGTCCATCCCTGCGGCAACGCCGGTGCGCAGGTATTCCAATCCATCAGCAAGGGTATAAGCGAGCTCGATATCGGCGGTGGCGCCGGCTTCCTGCATATGGTATCCGCTGATGCTGATGGAGTTGAACTTCGGCATGTTCTTCGAGCAGAACTCAAAAATGTCGGCGATGATCTTCATCGAGGGGATGGGCGGGTAGATGTATGTGTTCCGCACCATGAATTCTTTCAGGATATCATTCTGGATGGTGCCGCTGAGCTTATCCATGCCAACCCCCTGCTCTTCAGCAGCCAGGATGTAGAAAGCCATGATCGGCAGCACGGCGCCATTCATGGTCATCGATACCGACATCTTATCCAGCGGAATGTTGTCGAACAAGATCTTCATGTCGAGGATCGAGTCGATGGCAACGCCTGCTTTGCCAACGTCTCCAAGAACCCTATCATGGTCGGAGTCATACCCCCGGTGGGTAGCCAGGTCGAAAGCTACCGAAAGTCCCATCTGTCCGGCTGCCAGGTTACGCCGGTAAAAAGCGTTAGACTCTTCAGCGGTGGAGAAGCCGGCATACTGGCGGATCGTCCAGGGTTTCATGACATACATGGAGGCATAGGGACCACGCAGAAACGGCGGGATCCCGGCGGCGTAATTCAAATGCTCTAAGTGTTGCATATCTGTGTTACCATAAACCGGTTTCAGGATAATCTGCTCGGCCGTCAGCCAGCTTTTGCCAGTGCCATGTTGTTTTTCCCATTCATCGAAAGGAATATCCCGGCCGGGTTTTGAACGGATGTCGATCTTCGAAAAATCGGGTCTCATATCTTGTGGTTGATGTTATCTGTATAGAATGAAATTACCTCGTAACGCCCAGTTGGTGATTGAATCTGTCAAGGGTCTCCAGCAGGTTGCTGCGTACGTGGATGAAATCATCGATGCCTGCTTGTTTCAGCATCTCGAGGTGTTCTTTCGGGTTACCGGCAATCAGCAAGGGCATGGTAGGCGCTTTTTCCTTTAACCCTTTTGCGATCTCTGGCGCCAGGGTCGGGTATTCCTCATCCGAGCTGCAGATCACCACGATCTCGGCACCTGATTCAAGGGCTGCTTTCACCCCGTCAGCCATAATCGTAAAACCGGGTGTATCAATGACATCATAGCCGGCGCATCCGAAGAAGTTGCTGATAAAGGTGGAGCGGGCCCTGCGCATGGCCAGGTTGCCTGTCGTAAACAGGAAGACCGAGGGACGTTTATGCCCTTCGTGTACATACTTTTCCGTAGCCAACCGCAGGATGTCGAAAGCCGCTGTTCCACGGGTTAATCTGAGCGGGATGACCGGTGGGTGCTTAGGTTCAAGTTCAGGTTCAAGTTCAAGTTCAAGTTCAGGGGCAGGTTTTTTGAGGGCTTCGGTGAGTTCTTCCTGCAGGTTTGGGTACTGATTGATGCCGATGAAGGTCATCTTGCGCTGGGTGATATCATTTTCCTTGCTGGCAGCTGCTGCATGGATGGCTTCCTGGATTTTTCCTGATTTCACCATGTTCAGGAATCCGTCTCCTTTTTCGATCTCCAGGAAGAGGTTCCAGGCATGGGAGGCGATGACATCTGTGAGGTGTTCGATGTAATAGGAGCCAGCTGCAGGATCAACGATCTTGTCGAGGTAGGCCTCTTCTTTCAGCACATTTTGCTGGTTGCGAGCCACACGCCGGGAGAAGTCTTCGGGTTCCTTGTAAGTGATATCGAATGGCAGCACATTGAGTGAATCGGCGCCGCCCAGGATTGCCGACATGGCCTCCGTGGTGGTGCGGAGCATGTTGACATAAGGATCGGGTAACGTCTTATTCCAGGTGGTGTTCATCGCATGGATGAACATCGCTGCTGAAATATCAGGTTTCACGCCATATGCTTCAGCAACTTTCGACCAGAGCAGGCGTGCAGCCCGGAATTTGGCGATCTCCATGAAATAGTTGCCACTTATTGCAAAGGAGAAAATCATCCTTTTGAAAATATCTTCAGCAGGAATTCCGGCAGTGGTCAAATTGGCCAGGTATTCATTCCCGGCTGAAAGGGCGTACCCGAGTTCCTGAACAATGGTGGCGCCGGCATCTGCAAAATAGTGTGCATTGACCGTCAGGGTGCGATAGGCAGGGGCATGTTTTTTGGCCATTCTGATGAGTTCTGCTCCTTCTACCAGGTTGGCTTCCCATGTTTGGTAGAAAGTCCCTTTCAACAAAAGATAGGAGAGGGGGTCGAAATTCAGGGAACCCTGCAGGTTTTTGGGAGAGACTTCCATTTCTTTTGCCATAGAGAGCAGCAGTTTGAAAGCCCCGGGGAAGGATGTGGCAGCCATAAAGCTGATCCGTTGTTTTTCAGGGTCAATTCCTTCCAGCAGCTTTTTCAGGTCTGCCGTTGTCCGGATGTTTTTAACATTCAATCCGACTTCCTGTGCGCCATTTTTGATGGCATCGCAGGCCCAGGTATTGGCTTTGGTGATGTCGCTGGTTTCAATATCCTGCCGGATGATCCAGGTGTTCTGGTCTTTCCGTGTGCCGCGAACAAAAGGAGATTCAGCGGGGTTGGCAGCCAAATAGGGGAGATCGTTCAGGTCTTCAGCCCGGTAGTAAGGCTTCACACGGAATCCTTCAGCAGTTTGCCAAACCGGTTTTTTATCGTAGTCTCCGCCTTTAAGTTCTTCGCGGATCTTCTCTTCCCATCCTGAAGTTGGAATTGCAGGAAAATCCGTGAACAGAGCAGGTTGTTCATCCATGGTTTTTCTGGATTTATTTTGGAGGGCAAAGGTACAATTTTCTCAGCGGTTAGAGGTCAGTACATCGCACTGCACAGTTCGGACTTGGGTTTCACATTTTGAATTATCGGATTTGCCTGCAAGGTTTCACGAAAAGCATATGGAGAATAAAAAAACTTTGTCATTTTATATTACCTTTGCCTATGGATTTGGATTAAGCTATATTAACTTAATCCATCTCTTTTCCACTATGATGGTGAGTGTTTTTGGATTTGCCTTTTGGGACAGAAAACTATCTTTATGAAGCTCCTCCTCGCCGGCGCCAGTGGATTTATTGGCCAACACTTGTCTCTACCATTTTCCGTCTCGGACCGGGTGGCAAGGTTGGGAGCGGACAACCACCGTTTCCCTGGATTCATATGGATGATTTGCTGAATGCTTTCCTGCTGGCAATGAATAATCAGCAGATGAGCGGTGTCTATAACCTGGTGGCTCCTGAAATGACCACCAACCTGGAGTTTACCAGGGCTTTTGCCAGGGTATTGAAACGGCCTGCTTTTCTTTCCTTGCCTGGATGGGTATTAGAAATCGTATTTGGAGAAAGCAGTGTGGCGCTGACGGAGGGACAAAAGGTTCTGCCTGAAAGGCTGCTGAATGCCGGATTCAAGTTTGCTTTTCCGGATATTCAATCTGCATGGAAGGATTTGTTTTCTTCCCATCGATGAAATTAGTGATATTCAATTTACCACAAAGACGCTAAGACGCTAAGACAATTTGTGCCTTTATGTCTTAGTGGTAAAAAAGCTATCTGAGGGTCATCTCATCGATCAGTCGACGCGCCCCCGCATATTTATCGATGATGAACAGGCAGTAACGGATGTCCAGGGTGATGTTGCGGCACATGTCGGGATCATAAGCTAAATCGCTCATCGTCCCCTCCCAGTTGCGATCGAAGTTCAGGCCAATCAGTTCTCCGTTGGCATTGATCACGGGGCTTCCGGAATTTCCGCCGGTAGTGTGATTGGAAGCGGTGAAGCAGGTATGCAGCGTGCCGTCCCGATCGGCGTAAAGACCAAAGTCTCTGCGTTCGTACAACTCCTTTAACCGGGCGTCAACCTTGTAGTCCACGATGGTGGTGTCTTCCTTTTCCATCATCCCGGCGAGGGTGGTAAAGTAGGTGTAATGAACAGCATCGCGGGGAAAATAATCATCCACTTTGCCATAAGCTACGCGAAGGGTGGAATTGGCATCCGGATAGAACCGATTTCCAGGGTGCATTTCCCGTTGAGCCTTGATGTAAATACGTTGCAAGCTGTCGAGCTTCCGTTCGATGGGGATCATGGAGGCTTTCACCTTGGACTGGTGTTCCCCGATGACGGCCTGGGACAGTTTGTATGCTTCATCCCGGATGATCTTCTTGTGGTCTTTAGGCTGGTATTTTTCAAGCAGGCTGATCACTGCAGTTGAGTCTGTTAAAAACGTTTTGCTGAAGAAATGCCGGGTATACTTTTCAGGGTCACCTTCAAAGGTTGTTCTGAACGGTTCAAGGAATGGTGGACGATAGGTCTCTCCGGCATATTGGCCGGTCATTCGGAACATGGCCGTCATGAGTTGCCGGTCGATGGCTGCCTGGTAATCTTTATAGAACAAACGCCAGCTACGGATCAGTGCTTTTTTCAGCAGGCCGATCTTTTCAGTGTCCACAATTTGTTTCTGACTCTCGGTAGCCAGCTCCTTCAACTGGCCTGCCTGCCTGATCAGTTCTACCCCAAGAATAGCCTCAGTTAGATATACCTCCTTCACCTTGAGGGGGGCATATTGTTCGTACAACCTGGAAAAGGCAGGCAGGATGTTGCCGTATTTGTCTTGCCGTTCTTTGTTTTCTGTCGCCCACCTGGTGAAGGTTTCTTCTTCAGCAAGTTTTGTCCGGATCGCATCGAGTCTGCGGATACCACGGCTTTCTCCGATCATTTTTTTCCAGTAGTTGGCGATCGATGCGCGTTTGTCAGCATACTGTATCCTGATGAGCCTTGATTGCTCCATCTCTTGTTTGATGATCTCCAATTTCTTTTCCCTGATCCTGATGCGGACCGGGTTTTCTTCTTCCACAATCAACCGGATGGCGCTGGCAGGCAAGTATTCCCGGGTGGTGCCAGGGTAACCGAAGACAAGGGTAAAGTCACCTTCACGAACGCCTTGGAGCGAGACCGGAAAATAATGTTGTGGTTTATAGGGGACGTTGGTTTCTGCGTAGGGTGCCGGTTCATTCTGCTCATTCGCATAAATACGAAAAACCGAGAAGTCACAGGTATGCCTGGGCCACATCCAGTTGTCGGTGTCCCCTCCGAAATTGCCGATCGACACCGGTGGCGCGCCCACCATCCGGATGTCCCTGAAAATCCGGTAGGTCATTTGATAATACTCATTCCCACCGTAAAAAGAGCGGATCTGTACCTCGTACTTCCCATTTTCAGAACGTTCTTTCCGCATCCGTCCAATGATGCTCTCAATCCGCTGCCTGCGATCCAGTTCGTTGATGTTCAGTGGAATACTATCAAGCACGGCTCGCGTCACATCCTCAATCTTAACCAGTAATGCGACGGTCAACCCCGGATTGGGCAGTTCATCTTCCCTTTCCATAGCCCAGAAACCATGGGCAAGATAGTCGTGTTCCAGACTGCTGTGATCTTGTATCGATCCGAACCCACAGTGGTGATTGGTGAGCAGAAGTCCTTCCGCTGAAACGATGACCCCCGTACATCCACCGCCAAACCTGACAATGCCGTCTTTCATGCCGGAGTGGTTGATGCTGTAGATATCTTCTGCCGTCAACCTGAATCCCCCCTCCTGCATCTGCGACTCGTTGTACAACGCCAATAGATGAGGCAGCCACATGCCTTCTTCGGCTTTAATGTCAGGGATCACGAGGATTTTAATAATGAAGAGGAGACTAATGAGTTTTTTCATTATTCAGTTGAAATTTCAGGTAACAAATGGTTTTTCCTTGTTCGAGGAAGATGTTTTCATAATAGGTCCGAATCTTTGGGGCATCTCCATCCATGCTGTTTCTGTAGAGGTCATGGGTAGAGAAGATCAGCCGATGACCTTCCGCCTGGATCATCTCCAGCGTATAATTGAAAAGGTCGGCATTGTCGGTTTTCAGGTGGATCAATCCATCCGGTTTCAGCACGAGCCGGTATTTTTCCAAGAAGTCGGGATGGGTAAGCCGCTTGCTCTCCTTTTTGATCTGCGGGTCGGGAAAGGTGATCCACATCTCACTGACCTCTTCTTTTTCGAAAAAATGGTTGATGAACTGGATCTGGCAACGGATGAATGCGACATTCCGAAGGCCTTGATCCAGGGCAGTTTTACATCCCCGCCAGAGACGTGCTCCTTTGATATCGAGTCCAATAAAGTTTTTCTCCGGGTAATGGGTTGACAATCCGATGGTATATTCTCCTTTTCCACATCCAATCTCCAGGATGAGGGGATGTTCATTGTTGAACCAGTCGGCATGCCACTGTCCTTTATATGGAAATCCTTCCTCGCGGAGGCGTTTGTATGAGTACTGGAATAGGTTTGGGAAGGAGAGGTTTTCCTTGAATCTGCGGAGTTTCTTTTTGGGCACTTTGCAACCGGTTATCTCGATAATATCCAGGCCTGGGGGAATTCCCCGGTGCGTAGTTTTTGGAGTGCCACGGCAGCATCTTCCATGTTGGCATAACCTGCTATTCCGATCCGGGTCAGACCGTTTTTAGTCTCGTCAATGACGCGTGGACGGTAACCTCTGCGGGTCAGGTCGGCCAACAGGTTATCAGCATTTTCCCTGATCCGGAAGGCGCCAACCATAATGATGTATTTGTTATCCAATGAGGTTTCCTGAAGTTGCTGATCCTCGGCCGGTTGGCAATTAGCTGTCGCGGGTGTGATTGCCTGTGCAGGTTGAGGGATATCTGAAATAGAAGCCGGTTCAAAGGTTCCAGGGCCCCATGCATGGAGAACAAGTCCTGCATGGTTGTTCATGATTGTGGATAGTGGTAGTGCTTCATTATCTCCCTTGATGAATCCTTCGATGGGCTTGCTCAGGGGTTTGAAAGAGCCAATGATGTCAGCCCGGTAGGAATCGGCATGCTTGTATCCATTGTAGTAGACAAATGCCATACCCGCTGCTATAGTCACAGGTAGAAGGAGAATGGCCGCTTTTTTCATGACTTCCCGAATGACATAAGCATCGACTGGCTTGCGTACAGACGTTCTTATGTCAACCGGAAGGGCAGTAAACGCAGGCAATCCATACGACTCGGACAGGTAATTAACTTGCCGGCCGGGTTCAAAACGGTAAAGACCTTCGGAATTCCGGGAGATGCTACCAATGCCTTCAAACACCACCGTGCTCCGTTGATCAAGTTCACTGAAGATCTCTTCCAAAAACTTCCCAATGGAGATCATGGCCTCTTCGTAACTGATGTTTTCCTTCTTCCCGATGAATCCGGCAAGCACACCATCATTGCGGGTGAGCTGTGGGTTGAAGAGAATATCCTTGGAAGGGGGCTGGAAAAGATGTTGCTTTGAATGGATCCGGGCCGGGGCATAATTGGTGATAAAACCTCCAAAACCCGGGATGATCACGCAATCGTAATCATACAGCAATTCACCAATATACTGCGGAATGTTCATCATGTTTGTTCTTTCACTTACAAGCAGCTAAGATAGTAACAATAGAAGTAACGGGGGCACCATTGTTCATATTTTCTCATAAATCAGATCAGAACTTCCCCAAAAAAGGGAAGAGAAGGGGAGGGGTCATCACACCAACCCATGCAGTTGGGCATTGATCTTTTCGATCACCTCTTCCATGTCCTCAGGCTTTTCCTCAAAGTTCTTGTTGTCCACATCCACGATCAGCAACTTCCCGATAGTATATTGGGATATCCATGACTCGTACCTGTCGTTTAGCCCTTTCAGGTAGTCGATCCGTATGGCCGTTTCATATTCCCGGCCTCTTTTCTGGATTTGTCTGACAAGGGTGGGAACACTTGCCCGCAGGTATATCAACAGATCGGGAGGCTGGATGAAGGAAGCCATGAGATCAAACAGGGAGCGGTAGTTCTCATAATCACGGGTGGTCATCAGATTCATGTCGTGCAGGTTGGGAGCAAAAATGTTGGCATCCTCATAGATGGTACGATCCTGAATAACTGCCTTGCCGCTTTTTCTGATCTCCACAATCTGCCTGAACCGACTGTTGAGAAAATAGATCTGCAGGTTGAATGACCACCGCTGCATGTCTTCGTAAAAACTATGCAGGTAAGGATTGGTGTCGACATCCTCAAAGTGCGTTTGCCATTTGAAATGTTTGGCAAGCAAGCGGGTCAATGTCGTTTTACCCGATCCGATATTTCCTGAAACTGCGATGTGCATGGTAATGATGCATTAATGTGTTGGGTTGTTTTCTGTATTGATTAGGATTTCTTCCAGTATCTTTCGGTCATTGGAGAGACGTGGTACCTTGTTTTGCCCGCCGAGTTTCCCCTTCATTTTCAGCCAATTGTAGAATGTTCCGGAAGGGACAATATGAACAATGGGCGGCTGTAGGATCATGTCCTTGTATCTTTTGGCTTCGTAGTCTGAGTTGAGTGACTGCAGTTGATGATCGAGGATACTGCAGAACACTTCCGGGTCATCCGGGGGTTTATGGAATTCGATGATCCATTCATGGGCGCCATTCTTCTCATTTTGAAAGAAACGGGGAGCTGCTGTGTAGTCATTGACTTTCACGTGGGTGCGGCGACAAGCTTCCGCGATGGCTTTATCGGCATTGTCGATGATCAGCTCTTCCCCAAAGACATTGATGAATTGCCGGGTCCGTCCGGTGATCCTGATCCTGAATGGATGCAACGAAGTAAACTCAACCGTATCTCCGATCATGTAACGCCAAAGCCCCGAGTTGGTAGTTATGACCATGGCATAGTTCACCCCTTTCTGCACTTCCCCGAGGAGATAGGCTTTGGGTTGGTCTGAATGGGCTTCGGTTGCAGGGATGAACTCATAGAAGATGCCATAGTCGAGCATCAGCAGTAACTCATCCGAGTCTGTCTGATCCTGGATGCCAAAAAATCCTTCGGATGCGTTGTAGGTTTCCATGAATTGAACGCGGCTTGCCGGGAATAGGTCACGGAACTGCTCCCGGTAAGGTCTGAAGCTGACACCGCCGTGAAAGAAGACCTCGAAATTCGGCCAGACTTCATCAATGTTTTTCCGGCCACTGATCTCCAGGATTTTTTTCAACAGCAGGAGGGTCCATGAGGGAACACCACTGATGCTGGTCACATCGTGAACCATGGTCGCTTCAGCCATCTTGCATATCTTGTCTTCCCATTCATCCATCAGCGCAATCGAAAGGTCAGGTGTTCGCCTCAACTCAGCCCAGAACGGCAGGTTCTGAATGATGATAGCCGAAAGATCACCCGTGTAATACGATTCATTGTTGATCTCCTGCATGCTGTGTGTTCCGCCCATGGCAATGCTCTTCCCATGGAAGATCAATGTTTCCGGATGGTTATTGCAGTAGATTGACAGGAGGTCTTTGCCCCCTTTGAAGTGACATTCTTCCAGGGTCTCCTGGCTGACCGGAATGAATTTGCTCCGGTCCCCGGTTGTCCCGGAAGATTTTGCATACCACCTGATCTCACCATTCCAGAGAACATTTTGCTCTCCGTCCCGCAACCGGTCAATGTAAGGCTTCAACGACTCGTATTCATGGATGGGTATCCGTTGCTGGAATTGCCCGGTAGAATTAATATCCCGGAACCCGTATTCCGTGCCGATGGCGGTATTCCGGCCTGATTCAATGAGTTTTCTAAACCATTCCTGCTGCACTTCCAGCGGGTATTTCATAAAAAGCTCAATCTGATGAACCCTCTTCTTCATCAGCCAGGAAATGATGGCATTGATAATCGGCATATCGACACGGGAGAATCAAGTCCAAAAATACAACATTCATGACAATTTGCGATCATTTTCTTTTTTTCTGATCATTCATTCCGTTTCCTCCGGAACCTAATAAAAACATATAAATATTATTGTACTTTTGCACCGCAAAACCTGAAACCCAATGATTTCCTGACCGGATCATTCTAAAAATCATTACAGATATCATCCAAACAACAAAAACTATGAAAATTCTGGTATTAAATTGCGGCAGTTCTTCCATCAAGTACCAGCTGATGGATGTGATTGATGGAACATCAAACCTGCTGGCAAAAGGATTGCTTGACCGGATTGGACTGGAAAACGGGATTCTTAACCACCAGGCTACAGGACAGGAAAAAATAAAATGTACCGTTGACATCCCGGATCATCAGACAGGTATCAACATTATGCTCACACGCCTGAAAGATCCGGTAGGCGGCGTGATCAAAAGTGAACAGGAGATCAAGGCTGTAGGGCACCGGGTGGCACATGGCGGCGAAAATTTCAAGGAGAGCGTACTGATCAATGAGGAGGTGAAAAAAGACATTGAGCGTTGCGGGGAACTGGCTCCATTACATAACCCTGCTCACGTGAAAGGGATCCATTCGATCGACAATATCCTGCCGCATGTCCCGCAAGTGGCCGTTTTTGACACTTCTTTCCACCAGACCATGCCGGAATATGCCTATCTGTATGCCATTCCTTATAGTCTTTATGAGAAATACAAGATCCGTCGCTATGGTTTCCACGGAACAAGTCACAAATATGTTGCGCAGAAAGCATGTGAATCGCTTGGGAAGAAGATGGAGGATCAGAAGATCATCACTTGTCACCTGGGCAATGGAGCCTCCATCGCAGCCATCAAAAATGGGAAATCGGTGGACACTTCGATGGGATTCACCCCGATTGAAGGACTGATGATGGGTACCCGTTGCGGCGACCTTGATATTGGAGCTGTCCTATACCTTGCCGAAAAAGAAGACCTCAGCATCAAACATACCAACGATCTTTTCAACAAAAAGAGCGGCATCCTGGGAGTTTCCGGAATATCTTCAGATATGCGCGATGTGGAAATAGAAGCTTATGAAAATGGTAACCACAAAGCCGCACTTGCTTTGGATATGTATGCCTACCGGGTAAAGAAATATGTTGGCGCCTATGCTGCCGCCATGGGAGGCCTGGATATGATCATCTTTACAGGCGGAATCGGTGAAAATGACTTTTCCACCAGAAAAAAATCAATGACAGGTCTCGAATTCCTTGGCATTGAGATCGATGATGAGATCAACCACAACCTCAAAGGCATGGAGGCGATCATCTCCAAACCCAACTCCAAAATCACGGTCATGGTTTATCCCACCAATGAAGAACTGGTTATTGCCATGGATACCTACAACATTGTCAAGAAGATGTGATTTTTTGGTATCTTTGTATACCGCAATTGATCAATCATCAAAAAGCGCCTCAACATGAAATCGGTTAAGTTGTTTATCGTGGAGGATGAGCTCCTGCCGGCCAATGATCTGAAGGTAAATCTGGAAGAGTTGAATTATAAGGTTCTGGGAGTGGAGTCTTCCGGGGAGAAATTTCTGGAGCGCTTAGCGGTCATGCACCGGAGCAGAAACGACATCGACATCGCCATCGTCGATATCCGGCTGGCCGGTAAAATGAGTGGTATCGAGGCCGCAAAAATCGCTTCCGAGAAATACCAATGCGGGATCATTTTCCTCACCCGCCTGAATAAAAAGAAGGTTTTTGAAACCTCTTTCCCGTTATTGAAACCCTATACCTACCTGTTTAAACCGGTTGACATAGAACAGGTGCATGCGGCGATCGAAGTGGCTTTCTATCAGCGGCACATTGAAATGGAGAACAAACGGATCATCGAAGATTTGCAGAATGAGATCCGTTACCGGAAACAGGTTGAAACGGAATTGCTGAAAAGCGAAGAGGAATTCCGGCTGGTTGCGCAAAATGTCTCTGATATCATCGCCGTTGGAAATACAGATGGAAAGTTCCTTTTTATGTCACCTTCCAGCCAACGAATCCTGGACATTGAGCCCGATGAATGCATCAATATCTCTATGTTTGAGTTGTTCCATCCCGATGAGTTCGAGATGATGGAAACGAACTGGAAAAAGATGCTGAAAGAAGGGCATGGCTACTTTCCCGATCACCGGATCAGAAAATCCGATGGATCATTCATTTGGATGGAAACCAGGGGAACGGTCTATACCCTGCCTCATCAACATGAAAAACGGGTGGTCATAGTCAGCCATGAGATCACCTCCAGACGGCAGGCAGAATATGAGAAGAGCAAACGGTATATTGAACAACTGATCGCGGAACAGAAGATCAACTTCCTGTTGAAAGAAAAACATCAAAAGGATCTGGATGAGAAAAACCGGGAACTGACAACCTCCGCCATCTATATTTCCCAGAAGAATAAAATCCTGGCGATGGTCAAGAAAGAGATCTCGCACTATCTCGAAGATGACAAATACCTGACCCAAAGAGATTTTCTGAAGATACTGAAGACCATTGACGAAAATGTGCAGTTCGACAACGACTGGAACAGCGTCAAAGTCCATTTTGAAAAGATCCACCCGACTTTCTTTGCCACCTTGAGGAAGAAGTTCAAGAACCTGACGCCGAGTGACCATAAACTGTGCGCACTCCTGAAGATGAACCTGAAGACCAAGGAAATTTCCCAAATCCTGAAGATCACGCCGGAAAGTACCGAGATTGCCCGTATCCGACTGAGGAAGAAACTAAAGCTACCCAAGGAGGTCAACCTAACCCAATTCATTGCAGGGATCTGATGAAACACCTTCTCTTGACCGACACCCGTACCGGAGTGACCGCTGAACTGATCTTTCTCCTTGTGTTTGCTTATGTGCTTTGGGCTATCCTCCTTGCCTTCCTGGCCCGGAAGAAAGAGATCGGTAGCTTCCGGCAACTGCTGATCAGTTTGTTTCTAACCCCGGTTGTTGGTACCCTGTTTTACCTGGGTTCGGGAGACCGAAAAATGGAGATATATCAGGTTACGCGCTATCAGTGTAAAAGATGCAAATATGTCTTCACGGAAGAATACACTTATTGTCCGTATTGCCAGAAGGACGGGTATGAGGTGGAGTTGGAAAAGACTTTTAAGGATATGACCTGAGGAAGGGCGCCTTGGTCCCGTCAACTCATCTGAGCCATGAGTTCATCCGTCAGTTCCAGGTTGTGAAAGACGTTCTGAACATCTTCATCTTCTTCGAAGATATCGATTAACCGAAGTACTTTTTTGGCCGCTTCCACATCCAGCTTTTCAGTGGTTTTTGGAATCCGCTGCAAGTTAGCGCTTTCCGGCTCAACCTTGAGTTCTTCAAGTTTTTTCATCATGGTTCCAAAGTCTTCCATGGCGGTGGTGATGGTGAATGCATCCTCTTCCGGTTGGATATCTTCCGCACCGGCATCGATGACGGCCATCTCAAATTCATCCTGGTTTAGCGTTCCCTTGGGAACCACGAAAATACCTTTGCGGTCAAAAAGATAATTCAGTGAACCGTTTTTTCCCAGTTCTCCGCCATGTTTGTTGAAATAAGCCCGGATATTGCTGACCGTGCGCTGCTGGTTGTCGGTGAGACATTCCAGATAGATGGCGATCCCATGCGGGCCAATGCCTTCATAGTTCAAGTCCAACAGAGAGGCAGCATCTTTCTCAGTGCCTTTGTGGATGGCACGCAAGAGGGTATCCTTGGGCATACTGGCCCCTTTGGCATTGGCAATGGCCAGCCGGAGCTTGGGGTTCCCATCCGGGTCGGGCCCGCTTTCCTTGACGGCGATGGTAATTTCCTTGATGATCTTGGAGAAGATCTTGGAGCGCTTGGCATCCAGTGCGCCTTTCTTACGCTTGATGGTAGACCATTTATTGTGACCTGACATATGTGTTGATATTTATAAATCTCCTAAGAATAAGCAGGATAAAAAAGGATCGTAAAATTAATACATTTTTCTTTTGGTTTAAAAAGGATTGGTAATTTTGAGCATGGTTTGCATGCGATCCCTCCCAAGACTTCTGGCTTTCCTTGTTCTTGCCATGTTTCTGATCCGGTGTGCCAACCCGGTTACCCCTACCGGAGGGCCGAGAGATGTCCTGCCGCCTGCGGTTGACAAAGCCTCTCCTCCCGGGTTCTCAACCCTGTTCAAAGGCAATGATATAACCATCGGGTTCAATGAATTTGTTGAGCTGAAAGATCTTCCAAAAAATATCCTGGTCTCCCCACCGATGAAGAAAAATCCGGTGATCACCACCCGGGGAAAGAATCTGGTGATCAAATTCAGTGAAACCCTGAAACCAAATACCACCTATACCCTGAATTTCGGTAATTCCATCACTGATCTAACGGAAAACAATGTGCTTACCGACTACCGGTACATCTTTTCCACCGGAACGCATCTTGACTCTGCCATGATGGAAGGATATGTGATGGATGCCTTTGACCTGAAACCGGTGGAGGGAGTCATGGTTGTGCTATATGACACTGTTCCGGGGGTTCATTCCGATTCCCTGCCCATGAAGGAAATACCGTCATATGTGGCAAAAACGAATGCCAACGGCTTTTTCCGGTTCTCCTATATCCGCAATGTTCCGTACAAAGTATTCGCTATCACCGATCAGAATAACACACTTACGTACGATTTGCAGGGTGAACGCATTGCTTTCCTTGACTCACTGGTGCCACCGCAACAATTCTCCAAACCTGTCCCAATGGGTACAGGTGGAGATTCACTGGTCTTCTCCGGCGCTACCAATCCCCTGAAGCTTTATCTGTTTATGGAGATCGACAGCACGCAGAAAATCCTCACCAGGCAGTTCATGGGTGAAGGTGAGATCAAGCTGGTGTTCCGGTTTCCTTTCAGGAATTTGACTATCAGTGATTTGAGCGGTAAATTGACAGGACAGCAGTACCTCGAACCCGGCGTGCGAAAAGATACTTTGTCATTCTGGTTCGAAGACAAGCTTGTTGATTCATTATTTCTCTCAGTTGCGGATCCGCCTTTTCATGATACGGTCAGGTTGCAGCTGCAGCGAAAGCAACGGGGTGGCAGAAAAGTTGAAGCAGAAGATATGGCGCCCAAGGCGCTTACTTATTCAACCAACATCCGCAGCAGCCGGCTTGAATTCAATGGCTCACCACTGACCATCAAATGGAAATATCCTGTTATTTCCATCGATTCGTCCCGGATCATCCTTACCTCCGGAACGGATACCCTGACCCGATCCATTCGTTTCAGGGATCCGATCAAACGGATCATGGAGGTAGCTTATCCATTTGGAGAAGACCAGCCTTACCGGCTTATCATCCCGTCTGGAGCCATTCAGGCAATCCGGGGAATATCCAATGATACCATCATCCTCAGTTTCAGAACAAAGAGTTTACGGGAATATGGCACGCTAAGTATTGATGTTCAGCCGGGGCAGGAGAAAGGTCCATTTATCATCCAGTTGTTAAATGAGAAAAATGAAGTGCTGTCAGAGAAGTATCTCCACCAGGGTGAAAAACTCCATTACCCCTTCCTGATCCCGGGTAATTACAGCCTGAAAGCCATCGTCGACAGCAATGGCAATCAGCGCTGGGATACCGGCGTTTACCTGGAAAACAAACAGCCCGAAAAGGTAATCCTTTTCGGGCGTGTCATCAGTGTCAGAGCTAACTGGGATGTCGAAGAATCCTGGATATTCTGAACTTATTCAGCGGTACAACGGTTGATCGATTCGATCAGCCCGTTCAGGCTCTTCCCTTTCAGCGAATAGTAGATCTTCTTCCCATCCCTTTTAGAGACCACCAGGCCTTTATTCTTCAAGATGTTAAGATGATGTGAGGCTGAGGCCTGCTCAATTTTAAGTCGTTGATAGATCTCCGTGACCGTCAGCTTTTTGTTCTGATTCAGTAACTCGATCATGGCAATCCGCATTGGATGCGAGATGGCTTTCAGTTTGCCGGCGGCAACTTCCAGTTTCGATGGATCAATAAAAGAGCTTTTCATTTCAATTTTTTTGCAAAGGTATAAAAATAATATACCATATATATACATGAATAAAATATTTTTTATTTATCAGGATCCGGAATAGGTGTGAACACTGTTTTGAGCCGCTGGGAGGTAGTTGATCCCGAACCAGCAGATCAGCAGGATAACGAAAGCAAGGCTAATGATCAGCAATGGCGTTAAGGCTTTTTTAGGCGCATAGATCCGGAAATGGATATAGGAAAGGTACCCTGCCCACGTAAGAAAAGCCCAGGTCTCCTTCGGATCCCAGGTCCAATAGTGCCCCCAGGCTTCCTTGGCCCACAAAGCACCGAAGAGCAGGCCAAGCGTAAGAAATGCAAATCCAATGTAGACCATATTGTCAGCCAGCGAAAGCTCCTCCTGTACACCCGTCTCTT
>Ga0194127_10000668_pt1 | contig 53867 bp, 48 predicted proteins | sample TA2KigC100mmetaG_FD_148624 | JGI IMG/M metagenome (GOLD analysis project Ga0194127, IMG submission 148624) | Freshwater microbial communities from Lake Tanganyika, Tanzania - TA2015036 Kigoma Deep Cast 100m | ecosystem: Environmental > Aquatic > Freshwater > Lake | place: Tanzania: Lake...
GGGGAATAAATTTACCCTTAAGTTTTTCGCTGTACAGTCTGGTCACCTGCACAGCTTCATCTTTGCGTAGCAGGCCGTGATCGACAAAAATGTACACCGCCCGCTCTCCTATTGCCCGGTCCAGGATGAACGCCACAACTGAAGAATCAACTCCGCCGCTCAGTGCACAAACCACCTTACCAGTAGCGCTAAGTGTCTCATTGATCTTCTTAACGGCATCGTTAACAAAATTGCCGGGGGTCCAACTTTTATGGCAACCGCAGACTTTAAAAAGGAACTCCTGCAGCACCTGGTTGCCCCCGGGGGTATGAAAGACCTCGGGGTGGAACTGAACACCGTATATTTTTCGCTTGTGGTCACCGATCGCAGCCAGGGTGGCGTTTTCAGTTCTGGCCAGCACGCTGAAACCCGGCGGTGGCTTCAGGACCTCATCCTGATGACTCATCCAACCACAGTTATTCTCAGGTTTTATAAAGAGCTGGTCACTAAAAAGAGGCTCTTTCTCCACGATGGTAAAAGAGGTGCGTCCGAACTCGGAACGGTCGCCTCTTTGCACCTCGCCACCCAGCTCCTTGGCCAGGAGCTGCATTCCGTAACAAATCCCGAGAATCGGGATACCACCTTCGAAAATCTTTTCGTCGCAGCGAGGTGCCTGATCGCTGTAGACACTTGCCGGGCTTCCAGAAAGAATAATTCCGGCCGGTTTTAAAGCAGCAATATCGCTGTAGGCTGTATCATAAGGCAATAGTACACAATAAACACCCGCCTCCCTGATCCGCCTGGCAATCAGCATACTGTACTGGCCGCCAAAATCGAGAATTACCACTTTCTCGCGCAGGCTGCCGGAATCATCATTTAAAAAGTGCTTCATTTCAACACACCTTTCTTCTTCTGGCTCTTAAACCGGGATATTCCCCCGAGAAACAAGCTGTGCAATAGTCGCTACTACCATGGCCAAGTGCACGGTAAAGATCTTCGGGTTCGGCAAAGGTAATGCTGTCGGCTCCAATCTGCTCAGCTAAAATTTGCAACCCTGCGCTGCTAAAAGCCAGGTCGGCCGCAACAGGTATGTCAATGCCATAGTAGCAGGGGTTTTTATAGGGCGGAGAGGCAATGCAGAGATGCACCTCTTTTGCTCCGGCAGCACGCAACAAGGAGGTTAAAATGCGGGCGGTAGTGCCCCTCACCAAAGAATCATCGACAACGGCAACTTTTTTTCCCTTTACCAGACCGGCAATTGGGTTAAATTTAAGGCGCACTGCCAGTTCACGCTCGTTTTGGGTCGGCTCGATAAAAGTTCTGCCCAGATAGGGATTACGGTGAACCGCCCACTCCAGGGGCAGTTTCAGGGCTTCAGCCAGGCCCATCGCTGCCGACACACCGGAGTCAGGGGAAGGGATAATCATGTCAAGGGTTTGTTTGACCCTCCCGGCCAGCAGCGAACCAACCGCTTTGCGCACCTGGTGAACATTACTGCCGCTAATTACACTATCCGGACGGGCAAAGTAGACATACTCAAAAATGCAGAGCGACTTCCTGACAGCCGCGTTGCCGCTGCGGCTAACCAGCCCATCCGGACCAATTGACACAATTTCCCCCGGTTCAACCTCACGGACCAGGCTGGCCCCGACAGTATCCAGGGCGGCCGTTTCCGACGCCAGGTAATAGGTGTCATCTATCTTGCCGATCACCAGCGGCCTGAAACCATTCGGATCCCTGAAAGCATACAGGTGATCTTCATCAATCAACACGGCAGCGTAGGCGCCCCTAATCTCCTGCATCGTCTGCTCAATCGCCCTTAGCAAACCCTGGCGCCGGTAACGAAAGATCAGGGCCAGGATAATCTCGGTATCGGATGTGGTATGAAAAATTTGCCCCTCTTCCAGCAAACGGTTATGAAGATGGCGTGTATTGGTCAGGTTACCGTTGTGAGCCAAGGCCATCGCTTTACCGTCAAAGGTGCGGGCTACTAGGGGCTGCGCATTATAAGGATTGCTTGAGCCAGTGGTTGAGTAACGAACGTGTCCTAAGATGGTAGAAGCCTTAACCGCATCGAGGGTCGGTCGGCTAAAAACCTGGTCAACCAGCCCCATCCCTTTCACCAGCTCAATGCCGGAGGTGCTGGCGTAAGCCATGCCGGCGCTTTCCTGCCCGCGATGCTGTAGGGCCAACAACCCTAAGTAGGTAACAATCGCCGCATTACCCGGCCCCATGTAATTATAGACAGCAAAAACTCCGCACTGCTCCCGCGGTTTACAATCGGCTAGTAACATTGGCTCGACTGAATTTCTCATCTTCATTTTTTTATTATTCCCCTTGCAAAGAATTTTATCCTTTCATTTTATTGACTTAATAAAATTAATTGGTTATACTACTGAAGAGCAAAGACGCTCGCAAGTACAGCTTATGTAAAGCTGTCTGGCGGGCGTCTCTTATTTTATCAACTAAAAAGGAGCTAAAACAATGGGAAGAACAAAAGAAGACATTCTCCACGATGTAAAAGAATCCGGGGTCAGATTTATCCACATGCAGTTTACTGATCTGGCCGGGCAGTTAAAAAATGTGGCGATTACCACAGACCAGCTGGACAAAGCCCTGGACGGTGAAATTATGTTTGACGGCTCTTCGATTGAAGGTTTCGTGCGAATTGAGGAGTCTGATATGTATTTAAGACCCGATTTTGACACATTTGCCATCTTTCCCTGGCATCCGCGCGAGGGCGGAATGGCCAGGTTAATGTGCGATGTTTACAACCCGGACGGCAGCCCCTTTGAAGGATGCCCGCGCAGCCAACTGAAACGAATGATCGAGCTGGCAAAAAAAGATAATTACACGATGAACTGCGGCCCCGAGGCGGAATTTTTTATGTTTCATATTGATGAAAACGGCGCCCCCACACTAGAGACCCACGATCAAGGCGGCTATTTCGACCTGGCCCCGACCGACTTAGGCGAAAGCGCCCGTCGTGATATGGTTTTAAGCCTTGAGGAAATGGGTCTGGAAATCGAAGCATCGCACCACGAGGTTGCTCCGGGGCAGCATGAGATCGACTTCAAATACAGTGATGCGCTGCACACTGCGGACAGTCTATCAACGTTTCGGTTTGTAATCAGAACAATTGCCCAGCGCCACGGCCTTTATGCCACCTTTATGCCGAAGCCGATTGCCATGATCAACGGCTCAGGCATGCACACCCACCTCTCTCTCTTTACAAACGGTAAAAACATTTTCCATGACCCAAACGCTCCTGAAGAGATGAGCCAGGAGATGCTTTACTTTATCGGTGGCCTGCTCCAACACGCGAAGAGTTACACTGCTGTTACCAATCCGCTGGTTAACTCCTACAAGCGCCTGGTTCCCGGTTACGAGGCTCCGGTCTATATTGCCTGGTCCTACCGCAACCGTAGCCCACTGGTCAGAGTGCCGGCCAGACGAGGCATCGGCACCAGGGTGGAGCTGCGCAGCCCCGATCCCTCCTGTAACCCGTATTTAGCATTCGCCGTGATGCTGCGTGCCGGGCTGGACGGTATTCACAACAAAATTACCCCGCCGGATCCGGTAAATCTGAATATCTACGACATGACCGATGAAGAAAAAGCAGATTACGGCATCGATCGCCTGCCGGAAAATCTCTATGATGCGGTAGTGGATTTAGATAACAGCCCGCTGATCCGGGAAGCGCTTGGCGAGCACATTTATAACCGTTTCCGTGAGGGGCGGATTAAAGAATGGCTGGAGTACCGGATCCAGGTGCATGACTGGGAAGTGAAGCAGTATCTAACCCGTTTTTAGATTGTTTTATAGGGCAAAACCAGAAATACGTTTTCACCCCCACCCCGACCCTCCCCCCTCAAGGGGAGGGAGTTTTTTGTCCCTCTATGATAAAAATGGAGGGGGTTTTTGTTGCATGGGAGCAGTAAAAACAATAGTATAATAGAAACAAAATGGAATCAACAAACCGGTAGGTTAAACGATGGGCATCTATAAATATGACTATTGCATAGGTACTGGAAATGCCGGCTTAAAAAAGGCGGTTGCCGCATATTTAAGCGAAGCTGGTTTTTATAATTGTGGTGAAGGGAAAAATATTCCTGAATTTTTGAGGGTTTTACGTTTAAATCAGCCCTGGCTGGCGATCATCGACACGGCGCTTCCACCGGGCAATATCAGGCAGCTGGCTTCAATCATCGAAGAAGACGGCCTTTCGGCAGCGCTATTCATTGACACAGGAATAACGAACATGAACAGCTATATGCTGCTTAAATGGCCGGTCGAAGCCCAGGTTTTAAGCGCGGTTGCAGAAACGTTATGTCTGGAATTTGCCCGAAAAAAGGCACTTAAGAATCAAATCAGGGGTCTCGAAAAGAAGCTGATTAACCGTAAAGAGATAGAGAAAGCTAAAGGCATGCTTATGCAGAACATGAATATCGATGAAGATCGAGCTTACCGCTACCTGCAGACTAAAAGCATGGAAAAACGGATCACTATGATTGAAATGGCCCGGGAAGTTATCGCTAATCCCGGTTACTTTTATGCTTAATGGCTGCTCCGATGAACTCCTTAAAAAGTGGATGCGGTCTTGTGGGCCTTGATTTAAACTCCGGATGAAACTGAACAGCTAAAAACCAGGGGTGATCTTTTAACTCTACCATCTCCACCAAGTTGTCGTCTTCGTTAATGCCACTTAAAACCATACCCGCCTGCTCAAGCTTGGTAATATATTCGTTGTTAAATTCGTAACGGTGCCGGTGCCTTTCCGAAATTTTCTCTAAACCATAGGCTTTTTCGGCCAGACTGTTCTTTTTAATTGTGCAGGGATAGGCTCCAAGGCGTAAAGTGCCGCCAATGCGGGTATTTTCTTTCTGTCCCGGGATAAAATCGATTACCGGAGCAGGAGTCTTAGGATCAAACTCAGTGCTGTGAGCCCCCTGAAGCCCGGCCACGTTGCGGGAAAATTCGATTACCGCGCACTGCATACCGAGACAGAGACCCAGGAAGGGCACTTGATTTTCTCGCGCATACCTGATCGCACAGATTTTTCCTTCAATACCCCTTTCACCAAATCCGCCCGGGACCAGGATTCCGTCAGCATTGCCAATTAACTCGATCGCTTCCCGGCACTCCAGGTCTTCGGCCTGAACTAGAACAGTTTCTACCTCTACATCGTGTGCCAGACCGGCATGAAAGAGGGCTTCATTGATGCTGATATAGGCATCGCGCAGCGCAACATATTTGCCAATTAGAGCTATCTTGATTTTATTCTCAAAGCTACCGGCCCGCCTAACCATCGCCGTCCACTGATCAAGATCGGCATCCTTGCAGGAAAGATCCAGCTTTTCCAAAACCATCTGATCAAGTTTCTGCTCTTTCAATAGAAGCGGCACTTCATAAATAACCCGGGTATCTAAGTTTTCGATCACTTCGTTTGGTTTAACATTACAAAACAGGGCAATTTTTTTGCGCAGATCTATATTAAGAGGATGTTCGGTGCGGCAGACAATAATATCCGGCTGAATACCGATACTGCGCAACTCCTTAACGCTATGCTGTGTTGGCTTTGTTTTCAACTCGCCTGACATCGGCAGGTAAGGCACCAGGGTTACATGAATGAAGATTACATTTTCCCAGCCAAGATCATAGCGTAACTGGCGAATCGCTTCCATGAAAGGCAGGCTCTCAATATCGCCAACCGTTCCGCCAATCTCTGTAATAATTACATCAAGATCACGGTTGTGATCCACTTTTGTTACATAGCTTTTTATTTCATCGGTAATATGAGGTATAACCTGAACTGTGTTACCCTGGTAGTGACCTTCCCGTTCGCCTTCAATCACTGACCAGTAAACCCGGCCTGCTGTTACATTATTATTACGGGTCAGATTTTCGTCGATGAAACGTTCATAATGTCCTAAATCAAGATCGGTTTCTGCTCCGTCATCAGTAACAAATACTTCTCCATGCTGGTAGGGGCTCATTGTTCCGGGGTCGTAATTGATGTAGGGATCAAACTTTTGGATGGTCAGTCTTAAACCTCTGCTTTTTAGAAGGCAGCCGAGAGAAGCTGCCGTGATCCCTTTTCCCAGGGAAGAAACAACACCACCGGTAATAAAAATATACTTAGTCATAAGCGCCCCCCTAGCATTATAATCTAATAAAAACTAAACCGGCTCAGCAACTGCTGCAGCTGGTTTTAGTTCACCCACCGCAACTTGAGGAGGCGGTTCCGCCTCCGGTTGAGCTTCTGCCGGTCCGGAAGTTAGAGATAATTTTACCGGCATCTTTTCCGCAGGCAGGACACTTGATACTGCCGACATCACTGCTACAAAGTTCCTCAGTTTTTTTGCGACAGTCTGGACAGTAAAATTCATATAGGGGCAAAACTGCACCTCCTCTCTTATAATCTATTCGCCGCCAGGCGGCTAATTAGGTCCGGCCCTTCAATCTCTTTCTCTTCTTGGCCCTTCTTCTTTTCTTGCGCTGTCTTTTTAAAGCTTTGCGTGATTTTTCTTTTGCCATAGCCTGAGCCTATCCCTCCTTTACGTAACATCAAAAAAAGCTCAAAAAAACCTAACTGTTATTATATCATTGCTTTAGCAGTGAAAAAAGAGAAATTTTGCCGTTAACCCAAAATCAAGCCGTGAAAAAATATAAATATCGACAAGGAATATCTGATAGAAAATAGAAAGAATAACGAGAGAAGATTTGGATAACCCGACTTTCTACTCTTGTAATTCTGCATCAACAGCCGCTAACCAAGGGGGACTATGATTGATGGACCTAAGCTCCAATGCCCGCATTACTTTTGAAAAAAGGTATTTAATTAAAGATGAGAAAGGGATGCCAACCGAGGCACCGGAAGATCTTTTACATCGTGTTGCCGCCAACATTGCAGCGATCGACAAGAAGTATGATAAGAGCGACTCCGAGGTTAAGGCAACAGAAGAAAGCTTCTTTAACGTGATGGCCGAAGGCCGGTTTATGCCCAACTCACCAACCCTGATGAATGCCGGACGGGAGCTACAACAACTAAGCGCCTGCTTTGTCCTGCCTTTGGAAGACAGTATGGAAGGGATCTTCACCGCCCTGAAAAACATGGCGTTGGTACAAAAAACAGGCGGAGGAACCGGGTTTGCTTTCGACCGTCTCAGGCCGAGCAACGATCTGGTTAAATCCACCAATGGTGTGGCCAGCGGTCCATTATCGTTCTTAAAAATATTTGATGCGGCAACTGAGGCTGTTAAACAGGGTGGAACCAGGCGCGGCGCTAATATGGGGTCACTGATTTATAACCATCCAAATATTATCGAGTTTATCTGCTGTAAGGAAAAAGAAGATGAAATTAATAACTTTAATTTATCAGTTACCGTTTCTGATGAGTTTATGCGTAAAGCAACCGGAGATGATTCAGAATCGTTTTACAACCTGATTAATCCCCGCACGAAACAGATCTATTGCGATCCGGAAACCGGCAACCCTGCCCAGCTAGACGCCAGGGCAGTTTTTGATTTAATCGTGCAGAAAGCATGGGAAAAAGGCGATCCTGGCATAATTTTCATTGACCGGATGAACGAGTTCAACCCTACCCCTCAAATCGGCAGCTATGAGACGACCAATCCTTGTGTTCCGGGGGATACTTTTGTTATGACCAGCTATGGCCCAAAACAGGTGAAAGACCTGATCGGTAAAAGGGCTACCCTGATGATTGATGGTGAAGCTTATGAAACGACCGATCAGGGTTTCTTTTATACCGGCACCAAACCTCTGCTTTCCTTAAAAACAAAAGAAGGTTTTTCTTTCAGGGCGACAGGTAACCACCTGGTGCTAAAGAGAAATAAAATGTCCCGCTTTAAAACCGAAGTCGAATGGGTGAAAACAGAAAATCTTAAACCGGGAGATAAACTGGTGTTGCATAATCACCGCCGGTTTAATCGCTGGGAAGGTCTCTATGGAGAAAACGAGGGTTACCTGATCGGCCTTTTGATCGGCGATGGAACGCTTAAAACAGACAAAGCGATCCTTTCCGCCTGGCCTGATCAGGGCTCATCAGGGATGATGGAAGCCGCTTTTTCTGCCGCAAAATCAATGCCTCACCGCACTGACTTTAAAGGCTGGTGGAAAGTGAGTGAGAGAAACGAGTATCATATGAGCCTGGCAGCGCTTAAGAAACTTGCTTTAAATCTTGGGATGCGACCAGGTGACAAAGCAATCACTTCGTACCTCGAGACAGGAACTTCCTCTGATTTTACCAGGGGGTTTTTGCGCGGTTTCTTTGATGCTGACGGTTCAGTACAGGGTTCACAGGAAAAAGGTCTTTCGATCAGGCTGTCCCAAAGCAGCATCAAGAGGCTAGAAGCAGCGCAGAGAATGCTGGCTCGCTTTGGCATAATCAGCACGATTTATTTAAACAGGCGGAAAAAGCAAGCTAAAGTGCTTCCGGATGGTAAAAAAGGCACTGCAGCTTATAGCATCAAACCGCAGCATGAGTTGGTTATCTCCAGGGATAACGTAGCCCAATTTGCCGATCAAATCGGTTTCTGTGACCTTGATAAACAGAAGAAGCTGATAACAGCCCTGAATAATTATAAGCGAAAAATAAACCGCGAGCCTTTTACTGCTACCGTTAAATCCCTTGTTCCCCTACAGGCAGAAGCAGTATACGATGTTGTTGTTCCCGGCATTAACGCTTTTGATGCCAATGGAATTTTTGCCCACAATTGCGGCGAACAACCGCTGCTGCCATATGAAGCCTGCTGTCTCGGTTCAATCAACCTGGGGCGCTTTGTCGACGACAAAGGATCAATTGACTGGGAGCTCTTGCTGCAAACGGTTAAAATTGCCGTCCGCTTTCTCGACAACGTCATTGACGCCAGCAACTACGTTATTCCGGAAATTGCGGCCATGCACAAAGAAGGTAACCGCAAGATTGGCCTCGGCATCATGGGCTGGCATGATCTGCTGGTCCGGCTGGGCATAAATTATGACAGCGAAAAGGCAATTACCACAGCCGAAGAAGTGATGAGTTTTATCAAGGATGAAGCAAAAAAAGAATCGGTAAAACTGGCTTTGGAGAGAGACGTATTCCCCAACTTTAGCGGCAGCTTCTATGACACCGGCAATGCAGAAGACCGGGTGCGCAATGCTACCCGTACAACAATTGCTCCCACCGGAACGATCTCGATCCTGGCCAGCGCCAGCAGCGGAATTGAACCCTATTTTAGTATCGCTTTTATTCGGAAGAATATTTTAGGCGGCCTCGATTTGCCGGAAGTAAACCCACTGTTCCTTGAAATTGCTCAAAAAGAGGGTTTTTACAGCGATGAACTAATCCAGGTGATAGCCAGCACTGGGCGCATCCCTGAAACTTTAGAGGTTCCCGAAAAATATAAAGAGCTATTTAAAACAGCAATGGAGATCGACTACGACTGGCATATCAGACATCAGGCAGCATTTCAAAAGTACACCGATAATGCCGTCAGTAAAACGATCAATCTGAAGCAGGATGCCACCATTGATGATGTTAAAAACGCCTATATCAATGCCTGGGAAGCCGGCTGTAAAGGCATAACCATTTATCGGGACAGTTCAAGAAGCAAACAGGTCCTAAATGTCGGTGACGGAACAAAAGACGATACGCTTAAGCCGACCAAAAGGCCTAAAACTTTAAGTGGACATACCACCAGCATTAGAACTGCCCTGGGCAACCTTTTTGTAACCGTTAATTCTGCCGACAGTAAACCCTTTGAACTGTTTGCCCAGATCGGCAAGGCCGGCAGTGACGTGGTCGCGTTTACCGAAGCGATTGCCCGGTTAATTTCGCTGGCTTTGCGCTGTGGAGTTAATGTTGATGAAATTGTTGCCCAGTTAGAGGGAATCGGCGGAGCCCGTTCCGTGGGTTTTGGACCAAACCGCATTATGAGTGTGCCCGATGCAATCGGCCAGGGCTTAAGAAAACTGGCCCAGGTTGAAGCCGGCGACAATCCTGGGAACGGAAGTCACCAACTGGAGCTTTGCCCCGATTGTGGAACCTGCGCAGTAATCAGAGCAGAGGGTTGCCTGAAATGCGAGGCCTGCGGGTTTAGTGAATGTTAGTTTTTCACCCCCACCCCGAACCCTCCCCCCTCAAGGGGGAGGGAGCTAAGTTGTTTCTTTCCAACTAAAGGGGGAAAGGCAAAGCTAAAATAAAAGTGGCCGTTAACACGGCCACTTTTTTAAAAAAGACTTCTTTTTGGTGCCGGAGACCGGAATCGAACCGGTACGACCATGTTATGGTCGAGGGATTTTAAGTCCCTTGCGTCTGCCTGTTCCGCCACTCCGGCGAAAGATGGAGGCGACACCCGGATTTGAACCGGGGATGAAGGATTTGCAGTCCTCTGCCTTACCACTTGGCTATGTCGCCAATAAAATGGAGCGGAAGACGAGATTCGAACTCGCGACCCTCGCCTTGGCAAGGCGATGCTCTACCACTGAGCTACTCCCGCATAACTGGTGCCGAGAGACAGAATTGAACTGTCGACACGCGGATTTTCAGTCCGCTGCTCTACCGACTGAGCTATCTCGGCCAAATGGCGGAGCTGACGGGACTCGAACCCGCGGTCTTCGGCTTGACAGGCCGATATGTTAACCAACTACACCACAGCTCCATGCGCATAAATAAGTATACAGAAGGGCCTACGAAAAGTCAACAATACTTGAAGCCCTCGGGCAATAATTTTCGATAATTTTCAACTTCCAATTTAAGGTTAATCCAGAGGCAATGATTTTAGCGATTTTGATCCTTTTACTTCATGCTTCAATCTCTTTAGGCGATCTTCTTCTGCCGAGCTGTAGTAAATTAAACTTTGCAGTTCGATAGTTAGATCGGCATTATGAACATGGACTTCACCGGCCACTTTCAGTTTGACGGGAGCAAAATTTAAGATGGCCTTCACTCCATTTACCGTCAGCAGATCGGCGATATCCTGGGCAGCTGCGGCCGGCACAGCTATAATGGCCACTTTGATCTTATTTTCGGCAATAAAAGCAGGTATATCATCAACGGAAAAAATGTCAATCGAATCAATCTTTTTGCCGATTAACCGCGGATCATGATCAAAAACACCCACAACATTAACGTAGAAATTTTTTGCTGAATTATAGCGGGTCAGAGCAGTCCCTAAGTTTCCGGCGCCAACAACGATCGTATCAATTACCTGATCGAGCCCGATAATTTTAATGATCTTTTCCCTGAGATAAACAGTATTATAACCTGCTCCACGGGTTCCAAATGCACCGAAGTAAGCAAAGTCTTTGCGAATCTGCTCCGCGGTGAATCCTGATTCATTGCTGAGATCCTTTGAAGAGACCATCTCAATTTTTCGCTGAATAAGTTGATCTAAAATACGAAGGTAAACAGGGAGTCTTTTAACCACCGATTTAGAGATATGTTGATAAGGCATCAATTAATCCTCCATATTATAGAGATTCAATTAATTTATTTGCTTCGCATCAGCAAATCCGAAGACAGCCCGACTGCTATTGATTTCTGTTCCGCGTTGGCAAGGTTAAGCTTTTCGATCAGTGCAGCTGAGAGCTGGGCATGGTTTTTTGCCTTTTGCAAGGTGTAGTCCGGTCCATCACTATTTAGGACTAGCTTCGCCATCTCTTCAGCGCCTACTCTGCGCTCGGCTGGATCACTCTGCAGGTAGTTTTTTAGTACACCGTTACCTGTGGCACTATCCATAGCCCTGATTAGAGGCAGTGTAAGAACCCCGTTGATTAAATCCCCGTATAAAGGTTTTCCGGTTATCTGATCCGTTCCCTTATAATCAAGATAATCATCAATTAGTTGAAAAGTGATTCCCAGATTATAGCCATAATCAAACCACAGCTGTTGTTCTGCCAAGTTTCCGCCGGCCATCAGACAGCCGGCCTGGCAGCATCCAGCAAAAAAAGCAGCGCTTTTTTTGCCAATCCAGAGAAAATACTTTTCTTCCAGTTGTTCTGTTTCCGGACTGGCAAAGGCCTGCTCAACTTCTCCCTTTGCCATATTATTTACAATATCGACAACAACATCCATCAGCTGCCAATTGCGATAGGCAACCAGTAATTCAAAAGCCTGGCTTAGCAAAAAATCACCGGTGAGAACCGAAATCATGTTACCCCACCTGGCATGAACCGCATCTTTGCCTCTGCGAATTAACGCCTGATCTATTACATCATCATGCAACAGCGAAGCTGTGTGCAGCAGCTCCAGGGCAACTGCAGCATCAACCAAAGATTCCGACTCCTTATTTGGACGGTAAGCAGCCATCAGGAAAAGCGTCGGGCGAATCCTCTTACCTTCGCTATTAAAGATGTAGTTACCGACATTTTTAAGGTCAGGCCCGCTGGAATTTACTAAGTGCTGCAAACGCTTCTCTACTAAGTTTAGTTCTTTGCCAACCAGGTGCCATTTCTGTTCCAGTTTAAAGATACCTCAATTCTGAAAGATTAAAAACATATCAGATGGATTTCGACAGCTTACTCCAAATATCCTTTAAGCATCACCGGGCATGCCAAACAGATTACGCTGGATAACCAAAAGCTCCGGAGGCTCGTTGGGTTGGTTAATCAAACGGAGATGAAGAACACTATAATCGTGCGGTAAAAGCTTGTAACAATACTTTAAAAGATGATCTCTTTCGGTTTTACCTTCTCCATGACCGGGATAGAGAACGAGGACGGCCAGACCTCCGTTTTTAAGCAGTGGTAGCGCCTTGCTGAGGCTATTTAAAGTAGTTTCAGATCTTGTTGTTATATCTCTATCGCCACCCGGCAAAAAACCAAGGTTATAAATAACTGCTGCAACCTTATTTTGAATATATAAATCAATTTTTTCATGACCGTCACAGATCAAAGTTACACGATCATCAATACCATGTTCATTCAGTTTATGCTTTGTTATTGCCAGAGCTTCGCTTTGAATATCAAAAGCATAGACTTGACCACTCTTACCAACAAGGTCGGCCAGAAAGAGGGTATCAAAGCCATTTCCTGCAGTCGCATCAATGACCTGCTCCCCCTCTTTTACATTTAGCCGCAGGTAGAGATGTGCAAGTTCGGTTATTTTTCTGATTCTCAGCATAATCCGCCCCATAGCGATATTTATCAGTAAATCTCGGACCTTGTCGCAATGATTTCGATCCCGTTTTCCTCTTCAACAAAGGTAAAGATCTTTTCCATGATGCTGTCGGCGCCTGCCCCATTATAACAGACTACAGCTATCCCCAGCTCGGCCCTCTGCCATAAATCCTGAAAGCCAATTTCACTGACCGATAGATTAAAGCGGTTACGCAGACGTTGAACCAGGCTTTTAATCACTTTACGCTTACCCTTAAGGGAATTAACACCTGGGATATAAAGTTCAAAAACAGTAACAGCAACCCGCATCTGCAACCACCTCCCTCAAATAAAGCGAAGCATTAGCTGCCGGACTTGTTCGTCAACTGTAATATTTTGGCTTTGTAACTGCCGGTAATATTCTTCAACCGGCTGGACAAAAGCCTGATGATCAAGATCATTTAGCTGGCGGAAGTTGCCAGTCCGACGTCCAAGCCTGAAGATATCCCTTTTATCTTCAGGCCAATTTAGATAGCGCTTAAGTGTGCCGAGCATTTTTTCTTTATCGGCGGGTAGCTGGCCTTCCACCTCTTCCAATAGGTTAAGAATGTGATCGCTGATAAAGTAACTGTCAATTCCTTCAAGACTTTCGACAAAGAGCAGCTCTTCCCTGATCACCTGATCATCAGTCAGTGGTGTGAAGCTGCCATCAATAAAACTTTGATAAAGTGGTGAAACAGGGTGAATCGCCAGAGTACGCATCCTGATAAAATCCGGATTGACACGGTTGATGACATTCGCTGTATCCAGTGCATGCTCACGCCAGAGAGACTGCCCGCCAAGGCCCAGGATTACATAGAAGCTCAAAGACAGGCCTGCCGCTTTTACCAGCAATCCAGCTTTTGTATGCTGCTCACCGGTCACACCTTTTTTCATAAACTCAAGGACTTTGTCACATCCACTTTCTAAACCGACATGAATGCGACTTAAGCCCTGATCCCTTAACAGGTTCATTTCAGACTGCGAAAAGCGCAGCAGGGTTTTTGATCGGGCGTAGGTGGTTATTCGATCAATTGAAGGGAATTGTTCTTTCAGAAAACTCAAAATATCAAGCAGATCATGTAAAGGCAACAGCAGGCTGTCTCCATCCTGCAGAAAGACATTTTTGCCCCCACCGTAAAGCCAGTAAGCAATCTGAAGCATTTCCGGGTATTCTGTCTGAATTGTTGCAACAGCCTGCCGGCTAATAACACCCGGTGAACTGTCGCCGTCAGAAATCAACCTGATCTGCTTTGCTGCCTCCGCCATTGCGCTGATATCAGACTTGATCTCATCCACAGAACGCCTGCTGAATTTTTCATTTTTATAGATAGGGCAGAAGAGACAACGATTCCAGGGGCAGTTACGAGTCAGGCGAATCAACAGGCTTCCGGCTTCACTGGGAGGGCGAATCGGTCCCTGTTCAAACTTAAGTCTTTCCCAGGCCATCAGATACCTCCATCCGGCAACTACTCCTTTTTATTAGGTGGAAAAAGCTTATTTTAAAAGGGCACAGCTAGCGTGCCCTTTTACTCTTCATTTTAATTAAAGATATTATTCGCTCAGATAACTTTTAAGCCGATCCCATAGTTCCTGGGGCTTGAACGGCTTGGTCATATAATTATTCGCCCCTAAATCAATAGCGCGTTGCCTGTCTTCTTCTTCCGCCTTGGCGGTGAGGACAATCACTGGAATCATTGCTGTTTCGGGATCACCTTTCAGGACTCTTAAAACTTCAAAACCATCGACCTTCGGTAACAGTAAATCAAGCAATATTAAATCGGGATGTTCCCGGTTGACAGCATTTAATGCATCTTCTCCGTTTTCAACTATTTCTACATCATAGCCGACAGCATCAAGACAGGTTCTTACCCCTAAAATAACATTTTTTTCATCTTCAACCAATAGAATTTTTTTTCCCATCTTTAGCCCTCCTTATTGATCGGCTTCCGGCAAAGTAATAGAATCTTTTTCCTGATAAACGGGGAAGGTAAAGGTAAATTTAGTACCCTTGTCGATATCGCTCTCTACCCATATTTCACCGCCATGAGCCATCACTATATCCTTGGCAATGGCCAGCCCCAATCCAACGCCACCAGCACCCTTACGGCCCGGTCCGCTTACCTGGACATATTTGCGGAAAATTTTCTCCTGATGTTCTTTGGGTATTCCGCAACCGGTATCTTCCACTGAAAAGAAATGCTTTTTACCTCGCTGCCGGACCCTGACCGTTATCGTTCCACCAGGATCAGTGTAGCGCATGGCATTGCCGACCAAATTAGCCAATACCCAAACAGCCTTATTAAAGTCAGCCGCAACCGGTGGCAGTTCCGGTGGCAGATCGGTAATCAGCTCAACGCCCTGTTTATCGGCCTGGATCTTGAGCGGCCTGACCGCTTCCTCAACCAGGTCAGCGATGTCAGTAGATTCTGCTTCCACGTAGATGGTGCCTGATTCGATGCGGGATAGTTCCATCAAGTTGTCAATCAACCGGTTTAATCTTTCACAGTCTGCTCCAATTGCCTCAAGGACCTCTTTACCCCGCGGGGTAAGATCTCCCAGCATGCCTTCTTTTAGCATTTCCACTCCGACGATGATTGTAGTCAGCGGTGTGCGAAACTCGTGCGATACTATGGAAACAAAATCAGTTTTGATTTTTTCCAATTCATGAAACCGGGTTACATCGGTTAGCTGAACCAGCGCACCCCAGAGATTACCCTGATGAAAAACAGGGTTTATAGCAATCTTGAAGAAAAACCGCTCGTCTTTTTTCTTTACTTTTACAGAAGCTTCTTCGTAGGAACATTTTAAGGCTTCCTGCTGTTCAAAAACATCATCTAACAGATACCTGAGCCTCTTTATAGCGGTGATCTCAACTAGATCTTTCCCCACTGCTTCATCGAGTGCTGCATTAAAAAAAACTTCGGCTTTTCGGTTTAACCAAACTATTTTTTTATCATTATCCACCATCAGTACAGCATCAGCGAGATTGCCTGTAATCGTCTCGAGGTTGACCGGTTCAGGGAAAGTGCTCAAGTAAATAACCGCCTTTCAGCCGTGCATTATTGAGGGAAAACCATTGAATTTGCGCTGTCTTTTGATTATATCATCATTGGGTGACCTTGAAAAGATAAATGACGTAATCTTGTGAAAAGAGAAGTAAGCAGCCTCCGGTCGGCAGGAGGCTGCTTTGAAAAAAATGTAGCGCTACAATCAGCGGTTATCAAAGATATTCTGTTCTGTAACCAACTTCTCCAGACCAATTTTATTGGCTATAGCATCAAGGCTGCTGCTTTCGACGGTGAACGGCAACTGATACTCTGCCTTAAGGCTTTCTTCAACCGCTTTTAAAACAGCTGTTTCGTCAGTTTCCGATACGTTTTTCATAACTACCCGCAAATAATCCTCTGCGCCGCTGCTGCTAATTTCAGCGAACCAAACCAGGACATCATCCCGGGCAAACATCATTCGCCGAATCTGGTTGCCGTTTAATAAAACTTCACCTGCTTTTCCCTGCAGCTTAAAGAAATGTTCTTTGCGTTCAATATCACCCATAATCCGTGGTACTGTTCGTTTGCAATTAGGGCAGGGTTCGGTAACTAATCCACCGGAAGCAATATCGCCGGTTCTAAAGCGCAGCAGGGCCGTCCCCCGGGCATCAAGATTGGTGATAACAATCTCGCCTTTCTCGCCTGTACCAAGCACGGTTCCACTCTCCGGATCAACTATTTCTACCAATAAATGATCGGGGTTAATGTGATAGCCAAAACCAGGTTCACATTCGGCCATGCCAGATTTTGCTTCGGAATTGAAGTAGATTCGCTGAACCAGGTTATTTTTTGTGCCAACGGATTTCATCAATTTTCTAATGCTCTCGACGACTTCCATTGGGGCAAAGTCAATCCCGATGATAATCCGCTCTAAGTTTGCAGCACTGAGGCCAAAGTGACCCAGTGTCTGCAAGGCAAAGCGGGCGTAGCCGGGAGAAGCGGCCAACACCGGAGCTTCAAGGTTATCTACTGCCTTCAGGATTTTCTCCATTCCCAACACCCGGCCTCCACCAGTCTGCAGGGCAGTGCTACCAATACCAAGAGTGCTGTAGAACATCTGCCAAAAGTAAGCATTCGGCGCATACGAAAAAGCATTGATCAGCGTATCATCCCGGGTTAAGCCCAGTATATCAAAAGCCCTGGCGCCGGCTTCCTTCAGGTTTTCCAGATCATAGCCGGTATACTCAATTGGTACCGCTTTAGCAGTCCGTCCGGCTGTAAAATATAGCGATGCAAATCTATACTTAGCGGTATCGGCATCGCTGTCTTTTTTTCCAAAAAGGCTAAACCCCTTTTTCTTATCTTTTTCTTCATCTTCACTGGGGGGGTCAATGACAAACTGCTTCGGATATAGAGGCTCACCGGGCGGGGCAAGCATATCTTTTTTTTCAGTAAAAGGTATCCTGCCTAAATCTGAAACACCCTTGATTTCAGCTGCATTGATACCCGATTCTTTAAACAAATTCCGATAATAAGGATGCCTGACGGCAAATTGTTCCGTAATCATCTTCTGCAGCAGCTCATCCTGCATTTTACTGATTGCCCCCGCCGGCATCCGGCTGATTTTATTCCATGCCTGCATGCTCTTCCTCCTTTCGCCTATCCTTTAGAGATTATGTTGTAGGCCTTTTATCAACTATGCGTTTCTCTTTTAATTCAGTTTCCATACCAAGCTGAGCTATCAGTTCGGGAACCGATTTAAAAATGACATCAGTCAGAGATACTTCTGTATCACGCAAAACCTTCTGTTTGATATCGGCCACAAAACTGTCACGGTTGATATCGCCCATGGGTGCAACATAAAGAACAATCTCGTCAAGATCAAATGGGTCATTATTGCGCTTACGCATTTCAACCTGCCACTCTTCCACATCAGGATGGCTCATTAAGAGCGGGAAGAAGTTATTCAGGTTGACAAGGGTTCCTTTGACCTTGGTCATGCTGAACTCCTTCATTTCTGATTTACGCTGAATATTTGAGCTAATACGCGGTACCGTTCGGCCGCAGTTCGGGCAGGGTTCATAGAGCAGTCCACCCTTAGCGATATCACCGGTCCGGTAACGCAGCACAGCAGTGCCACGCCAATCAATGGCGGTATAAACTACTTCGCCTTCTTCTCCCTCCCCAACCGGCTCACCGCTTTCGGGGTCAATCGTTTCAAAAACCTCCATATCCGGATAGGTATGATAACCAAAGTACTCATCATGCGATGGGCACTCACCCCAGGCCACTTTGGCTTCCGTCATGCCGTAAGTAGCCAGCACCATTACATCTTCAGCGCCAAGCTGGGTCAGCAGCTCTTTGATTTTATCTTTCAGTCCCGGTGGCACTCTCTCTCCGCCGAAAAAGATCTTCTTAATCGAGGAAAAATCCCGACCCTGCTTGACCGCTTCACGTAAGAAGTAATAGCAGTAGCCGGGAATAAATACTGAAACTGTAGGACGCATGTATTCAAAAGCATCCATCAGGTTATTAGTTCCGACAATCTTTCCTCCGCCGCTGTGAAAGCCGGCCACATTCATTTTTTCTGCTCCAAAGTAACTGGTCCAGAAAGCCAGGTGCGGAGCAAAAGGAAAACAGTTAATAAAAATGTCTTTATTGGTAAATTGAAAAACGTTCATCAGGCGGGTACCTGATTCACGCAGGTTCTCGAGGTCGCGTTTAGAATAAACAAACGGTGTCGGCAAAGCCGTGCGGCCGGTCGTAAAATGGATGTGCACCGGCTTAAAATCGTAAACTCTATCCTCTACCATATCTTTACCCCCGGTCATCGACATCTTAGCCAGGTGACCGTATTTCTCGGTAACTTCCTCATCGGGACGGATTACAAAATCTTTATGCTTTTTGGGGTTATCATCGGTCGGCGCTATATCCCACTTGTAGGTAAAAGGCAAATGCTTCAGATCTTCGATGCCTTTAATTTTTAAGGGGTCAATTTTGTGATCTTTCAGTAATTTGCTGTAGTAGGGACTGTAGAGATAGATCTGGTTGCCGATGAAAGCTCTGAGTTTACGATCCTGCATCTCTTTAATATCTTTGTAGGGCATTTTACTTAGCTTGTCCCAATTCTCCATAAAACCATCACCTCCTGCAAGTATTCATTAATAACAGGACCAGGCTCTCCTTAGAATAGCAGAGCCTGGTCAACGATTCATCTATTTTGGAAAAACATCATAAAGCGTAGTCATGAACCACATGATCAACACGGACAAAACGATAACAGTAATCGGTAAACCTTTACCATTGTAGCGTTTTTGATCATAATCCTGCCAGCCGTGCATTACGTCAACCTGTTTCTGCAGTTCCAGCGGTGGCGGCGGCGTTAACCAGGAGACCACTACGGTAAGGATAAACGACACCGGCACAGCGACAGCGGTTATTTTAATCCAGCCAAGCGGACCGTAAAAATACTTGGCAAAAATGGGGAATGGTATGGTGACCGGATCCATGCCAAGATAGCCAACCATGATCCAGCCATATAACCCGATAAGGGCCCCTACAACCATCCCGGCACCAACCCCGTACTTGTTGGTCCGTTTCCACCAGATACCGAGTACAATTGGTACACCCAGGCCGGCGGCCGCGATCCCGAAGGACCACATGATCGCTTCCAAAATGAACTTGGGCGGGTTAAGCGAAAAGAGAATAACCAGCACACCGACAACAAACATGGCAGCGTAGGACAGTTTTAATTTCTTTTCATCGTCTACTTCCGGCTTCAATTCACTGTATAAGTCATGGATCAATCCGGCACCCATAATCAACAGCAAGCCGGCAATAGTAGAAAGTGCGGCCGCCACTGAGCCGGCAACGGCAATAGCCAGCCATCCCTGCCCGGACAAAGCGTCAAGCAGAATGAAGACCATATAATCATAGGCCGCTTCGGGAATATCGATCCCCTGTGTGCGCATGTAATACATGGCCGCAAAACCGGTGGCATAAACTGTGGTGTTGACCAGGCCAACCAGAAAAACACAGATAACAGTGCTCCATCGCGCTTCCCTGGCATCACGCACCGTAAAGTAGCGCATTACAAAGTGCGGCAGACCGATAATCCCGAAGAAAGAGCCGAGAAAGATCGCAATATAGACAATAGGGTGCACCAGCATGGGCCAGAAAAAGTGCGGCACGGCCTCGTTCATCAGCGGTACCAAGTTGCCGTAGCCGAGCGGCGGGAAGAACCAGCCGGCAGCGCCCAGCGCCTTTAAAACAACGGCCACCGGAAACATCAGGCAAAAGATTAACACTATGGTCTGGAAGGTCTGGTTATAGGTAACCCCATACATTCCGCCCAGGGTAACATAGAGAGTAACAACCAGACCGCCGACAACAATGCCAACGATTTCCGGCACCCCCAGGAGAAAGAAAAAAACAATACCGACTCCTTTCAGGTTGCCACCCAAGTAAAGGACGCTGACGATCAGCATAATAAAAACCGAAATAAAACGAAGCGTTTTGCTGCCGTAGCGCTCCGAAATAAAGGCCATCGTCGTAAATGATTTATGACGCCTCAGGTAGGGAGCGGCCAGAAGCATCAGCCCAATAAAAGCAGCAGTAAAGGAGGCATAAAGAGCAATAGCAATGTAAACACCTTTAAGAATCAGGGCGGTTAAACCGATAAATGTTGTAAGGCTAAGCGCCAGCGATACCATGGCCAAACCGTTATTCAGGGCGCCGATACTGCGTCCGGCAACATAGTAGTCCCCTAAGTTACGGGTAAAGCGACGGGCCCAGATGCTGATAAAAACAGAAATTAAAAGAACGATGATACTGAGGACTAAACCAAGTACAAATATTTCTCCTCTAGGTTCCATTAAGGAATTTCCCTCCTTTCAACGGGCTCTAGGCCCTCTGTTTTTCTTCCAATCTATCCATCACAATACACCAGATTGCACCGACAATCGTAACGCCAATCCAGCTGAGCATGATCAATAAGAAATAGTGGAGCGGAAAACCGAGCACGGTCAGCCCTTCTTTGGCTACAAACATAGACTCACCATAATGCTGAACGAGCTGCTCCGGGGTAGGCACTTTATCAAAAAACCGTTCATTCAAAATAACCACAAATGAGCTGAAAAAACCACCGGTTATCGCAACAATGATGAAACATATCGCCGTGACCCAAACCTCCAGTTTATAACTCTTTCTGCTCTCGTCTGACATTCTTTCACCTCCTTTTTAGAATGTATTCAGCTATATGTTTTATTATATTTTATTTTTTTAATATTTCGCCTCCTTCCCAATTTATCCAGATTGCTCTAAATTAATTATATTTCTTCTACGTTTAACCAAATAATCCTGCCTGTTTATTCAAAGCCTTGAATATTTTATGGCAGGTAAATCATTTTACCTGGTCAAAAACACTATGCGCTATAACATTATCGACAATAAACCGGTGAACAGGAAAAGCCAAGCGGAGAAATTGGTGAACTCTGTCTGCGCGGGCCACAGGTTATGGAAGGCTACCTGAACATGCCTGAAGAGACAGCTCAGAGCATTCGCAGTGGCTGGTTCTTCACCGGCGATATTGCCCGTGCCGATGAAGAAGGTGTTGAGGGTTCTCTTTTAAGAGAGAACCCTCTCTTATTGCCGCCGCAAGTCTTTACAGTTATAATCCTAACAACAGCAATCTCCCAAAAGTGGGGTGAACCATCTTGAGCACACCGGTTCCGGAATACAGTAACCGTGAACTTTTTGATACTCTGAAAGCAACGCCGCCTTTTTCTTTTTTAGCGGATCTGGCGATAACTGCGATTATAGTTCAATCCACCGTTAAGAGTTATGCTAAGGGCAGTTTTATTTTTCGCGAGGGAGATCCTTCAAAACAGATCCTTTTTTTTATTTTGGCCGGAAAAGCCAAGGCTTTGGCCAGGTTGGGCAGCGAAGAATCTGTTACTACTATCAGAAGCAAAGGGGATTTATTCGGAGTTACTGTACTGCTCTCTGATGACGCTTACCCTGTCTCAATGGTTGCCGCCGATAATGTAACCTGCCTGCTAATCAGTCAGAAAGTCTTTCAGCAAACCCTGGCCGGTAATATTTATTTTGCTGACTTTTTCACCAAAATACTTGCTGCCCGATTAAAAGAGCTTTATTTGACTTTTGCCGACAGCCGGTATGAAGAACAATTCTTCCAGGGTCAGAGCTTGCGCAGGCGGGTAGCCGATATTGCCCGGGAACAGGTTGTTACCTGTCTGCCGATGGATAATATTAGCGATGTCGCCAAAAAGATGAATAAGTACAGGGTCAGTTCGGTAGTAGTGGTGGCTTTTAACGGTAAACCGATAGGAATAATCACCGAAAAAGACCTGGTCCACAAAGTTCTCTCCAGTGATAAACCGGACTTAAACCGGAGAGCGCACGAAATAATGTCCAGCAATCTGATCACTGTTAAGCCCGACGATTTCAGTTACCGGGCCCTGTTAATGATGACCAAACATAATATTAAGCACATAGTAATTACTGATGATCATGAAGTTTTACATGGCATAATCACCGTCAAGGATTTAATCCGTAACCGCAACAGTGGCGCGCTTTCGATTATCAGGCAAATCGAATATCAGGACAGCTTTGACGGATTGGCAGGTTTAATCCAGGAAATAGACCAGGTTCAGCAGGCCCTGCTGACTGAAAGGGCTTTTGCTTCTGAAATCTGTTCTCTGCTCTCTGAGCTCTATGATCGGATTACCCGGCGGGTAATTCAAATTGCAGAAATCGAAATGACTGGTGGAGGTTGGGGAAAACCACCGGCAGAATATTGCTTCATCATCATGGGCAGTGCCGGTCGTAAGGAGCAGTTTGCGCGAACCGATCAGGATCACGGCATTATTTATGCTGATCAGAACAACGAGAATCAGGAAAAAACTGCTGAATATTTTCTAAACCTCGGTAAAAAGATAGTAGCCGGTTTAGAAATGTGCGGTTTTAGCCGCTGCAGCGGATTCGTCATGGCCGATAACCAACAGTGGTGCCAAGCCCTCTCCGGATGGGAAAAAATGCTAAGCAGTTGGACAACAGCCCTTGACCCGAAGGATATTCGCAACATGACGATTTTTCTTGACTATCGCTACCTCTACGGTGAATCTTTTCTATATGAGCAGCTAAAAGATTATAGCACGAAGCTATTCAAAGACTCTAAACATGCGCTGCTCTTTATGGCCGAGGACGACTTGAAACACCGGGTTCCCCTGAATATTTTTGGTAACATCATCACCCGCAGGACCAGTAGCAAAAGGCGAAAAGTAAACTTAAAGGCTGAAGTTATGGTGCACTTAGTTGACTGTATTCGCCTGTTTGCCCTGCGCGAGGGAATCCAGGAAACAAACAGCTTCGACCGGATCCATAGTTTAAAAGCCCAGAGAGTATTCAAATCCGATGACGCCGAGTATATAGAAGCCGCTTTTGAGACTTTATTAATGTTCAGAATCAGAAATTCCTTAGATCGGATCAGGGAAGGGAATAATCCCAATAACATTATCGATTTAAGCCAACTAAATAAAAAAGAGCGCATCTTGCTTAAGGAATCAATGCTGGTAGTAAACCGTCTGCAAACATTAACAGATCATTCATTTCATGTTCATAAAGCCTGAGCAGGGTGGAAAGTAATAATGAACAACAAAAAAATTCACTATGAGCCTGATTACAACCTGCTGAACCGCAAGGCGAAGAAAGATGAAGCGACGCCCCGAACCAGCAGCAGTGAAAAACTGATCAACCGCCTGTTAACAGGAGCAAAACAACCGGAACCGATCGCTAATGATCCCGCCATCTTTAAAGAGCTTTCAGAAGAAATATCGACGATTAAAGCAAGTATTGACTGGGGACAGAATCTCTTAGATGCCTCATATGTTGTTTTTGACACCGAGACCACCGGCCTGCACCCTTATATGGATGATGAAATAATGGCCATCGGTGCCCTGACGATCAACAATGCTAAAATATCGACGCTTCATAGCTTTTATCGCCTTGTCAACCCCAGGCGCCCAATCCCCTCTGTTGCCAGGCGAATCACCGGTCTCGATGATAGCATGGTTAAAGATGAACCACAAATTATCCCGGTGCTGCTCGATTTTTTAAGGTTTTGTGGGCCGCGGATCCTCATTGCCCACAACGCGCCCTTTGATCTGGCCTTTATCAATATGAAGATCAGCGAAAGTACCGGCAGACGTATTGTAAACCCGGTAATTGATACCGTCCTGCTCACCTCAGCCCTTCACTATTCCCTGGGCGACTATTCGCTGGAGAACCTATCTACAGTTTTCAAGCTGGATTTAAGCAACAGGCACCACGCCCTCGGCGATGCCCACATTGCAGCAGAGCTTTTCTTAAAGCTACTTCCCGAGCTGGTCAACCGCGGTGTCACCAATCTTCATCAGTTGGCCGCGTTATTCAGCGACTCCGACCTGACAAAAGGTTACCCGCTGATCTTTTAAGGTGTCAGGGATTCAATGGCCTTTTCAATCTGCACCCTCACCGCTGCCGGGGCAGTTCCACCCCGACTGTTTCTGGCTTCAACCACCCGGGCCGGATCAAAAAGCTCATCAATTCTTTCAGCCAGCGATGAATGAAAACCTTTCCGCTCCTCCGTGTTCAGTTCCCGCAGACGTTTATGGTTACGGGCTGCATAGGCAATCATTTCACCAACAATGTGATGGGCGTCCCTAAAGGCAACCCCTTTCGACGCCAGGTAATCGGCAATATCTGTAGCACACAGGTAATCATCATCAATCGCTTTCGACAATCGATCCCTCTTTACAGTCATGGTTTGCAGCATGCCGGCAAAAAGAGGCAAGATCGCTTTCAGCTGATCGACAACATCAAAGAGGCCTTCCTTATCTTCCTGCATATCTTTGTTGTAAGCCAGGGGCAGGCCTTTCATCATCGTTAACATAGCCAGCAGGGCTCCGTAAACCCGGCCTGTTTTGCCCCGTACAAGTTCAGCAACATCAGGATTTTTTTTCTGCGGCATCATACTGCTTCCGGTTGTGTATGCATCATCAAGTTCAATAAAACCAAACTCAGAGCTGCTCCAAATGATTAACTCTTCGCAAAACCTGCTTAAATGCATAATCAGAATTGATGCGAAAGATAAAAAATCGATCAGGTAATCGCGATCGCCTACTGCATCAATGCTATTTTCGTAGAGTGAGCCAAAGCCAAGTTTTTCGGCAACTAACTCCCGATCAATCGGGAAACCGGTCCCAGCTAAAGCCCCGGCACCAAGGGGCATCAGGTCAGTGCCTTTTGCCACCCCTTTAATTCGTTCACGGTCACGTCCTAACATCCAGAAGTAAGCAAGCAAGTGATGGGAGAACAAAAGTGGTTGCGCTCGCTGCAGGTGAGTGTACCCGGGAATGATCAGACCTTCGTTTTCCTTAGCCAGTTCAACAAGGGCTTCCTGTAGGCTTTTTAACAGTTGATCAATCAAGGCCAGTTCTTCGCGCAGGTAAAGGTGCATGTCAAGCGCTACCTGATCATTGCGACTGCGTCCGGTATGCAGCTTTCCCCCTGCCGGACCGATTATTTCGATTAGCCGTTTTTCAATATTCATGTGAATATCTTCAAAGGCAAGATCTTCCGGAAAAGTTCCGCTTTCGATTTCCACGGCTATTTGCTTCAGTCCATCGACAATAGCAGCCCCTTCGGTGGCAGAAATAATCCCCTGCACGGCGAGCATTTCAGCATGGGCAGTACTACCCTTTAGATCACAAAGAGCCAGGCGCCGATCAAAAGGCAGTGATGCTGTAAACTCTAAAACCCGATCATCCAGTTCTTTTTCAAAACGGCCCTGCCATGGTTTTTTCAGTTTTTCCCGGCCTCCTTCTTCTGCCTAGCCTTAATTTCAACCATACCCCTGATCGTCATTGGCAGCCCATAAAGATTGATAAAACCCTGAGCATCTTTCTGTTCGAAAAGCTGATCATCTTCGAACGTAACCATCCCGTGATGATAAAGGGTATGCGCAGACTCCCGGCCACTGACAGCAATGTTACCCTTATAAAGTTTCATCCCAATTGTGCCGGTCACCTTCTCCTGTGTCTTTTGGATAAAAGCGTCAAGTGCTTCGCGCAGTGGAGTGAACCAGAGACCGTAGTAGATCATTTCGGCATATTTTAGGGCTATCCCTTCTTTATAATGATACAGGTCGCGATCAAGAGTATAGTGTTCCAGCTCACGGTGAGCAAATGAGATCAACGTGCCACCCGGGGTCTCGTAAATACCGCGCGATTTCATGCCCAGAAAACGATTTTCCACCATATCGATCCGCCCTATTCCATGGCGACCGGCAATAATATTTAGCTCTTCGACCAGCTTTACCGGACTTTGACTTTTACCATTCACCGCGAAGGGAATCCCCTTTTCGAAAGAAATTGTCACTTCTTCCGCCTGGTCGGGTGCATCAAATGGGTCAACAGTCAGACGATACATATCTTTTTCCGGCTCCCGGTCAGGGTCTTCCAAAATGCCTCCTTCAAAACTGATATGCCAAAGATTGCGATCAATACTGTAGGGTTTTTCTGCCGTAACCGGGATCGGTATGCCGTGACTACAAGCGTAATCCATACAATCACTGCGTCCCTTCAAATCCCACTCGCGCCACGGCGCAATTATTTTTAAATATGGGTTAAGGGCCTTTACTGCAAATTCAAACCGTACCTGGTCATTGCCCTTACCGGTCGCCCCGTGCGCCACTGCTGTAGCCCCGACTTTTTCTGCGATTTCTACCAGCTTTTTACCGATCAAGGGTCTTGCAATAGCAGTCCCCAGTAGGTATTTGCCCTCGTAAACTGCACCGGACTGCACCATTGGAAAGATATAATCCCTTACCAACTCTTCGCGCAGATCTTCGATAAAGATCTGCGAGGCACCGGTTTTGATTGCTTTCGCTTCCAAACCTTCCAGCTCGCTGTCGCCCTGACCGACATTAGCTGTCATGGCCACAATCTCGTAATCATATTTTTCCTGCAGCCACTTAACAATCACCGATGTATCCAGCCCTCCCGAATAAGCAAGGACCACTTTTTCTTTAGCCATTGATAACTTCCTCCTTTTGATTAAGCAGATTGCTCTGCTTTCGTTTATACTGCTAAAACAGTACTAAAACCGCTTTCTCCTCCAAATAGAAAGCCCTTCATCCTAAAAAGGACGAAGGGCTCGCGGTACCACCTTTATTGATCGGCAAATTTCATGCCGAACCACTTAAACCGTTTTCATGAAAAACGGCCTTGATAACGGTATAAAACCGGGACAACCTACACACCGGGACAAAACCGGCTTCAACTGCCACCTCCGGGGTGCGCTTCACCGCTTGCTTAAAGTCCGGACTTTCACCAACTCCGGCTCGCTGCTACCGCCACAATACGGTTACTCTCCCCATCACAGGCTTTATAATATTGTAAACGATTCTACAACAACAGCTTTCAAACTGTCAAGGATAAATTGTATTTTATTCTCCCATTTTATTCTCCCGCTTTTTACGCCGCTTTTTAAAGTGGTATATTACCGTGCTTACGCATCAACCGCTGTTCGCGTTTATTTTCAACCATTTCGAGACCCCGAATCAGGTACGCCCGTGTTTGACGGGGATCGATTACCTCATCGATCCAACCCCTGGCCGCGGCAATATAGGGGTTAGCATATTTATCCCGGTATTGCTGAACTAGTTCCTGGCGTTTGGTATTTTGATCTTCAGCCGCCTCCAACTCCCGCCGGTTGACTATGTTAACCGCCCCTTCGGGACCCATCACCGCAATTTCGGCCATTGGCCAGGCCAGACAAAGATCGGCGCCCAGAGAACGGGAGTTCATAGCAATGTAGGCACCACCGTAAGCCTTTCTTAAGATAATAGAAATCTGGGGCACCGTCGCTTCTGAGTAAGCATAAAGAACTTTTGCTCCATGGCGAATAATGCCACCCCACTCCTGTTCTACTCCGGGCAGGTAACCGGGTACATCCACAAAAGTGATTAGGGGCAGATTAAAACAATCGCAAAAGCGAACGAAACGGGCGATCTTATCGGAAGAGTTTACATCAAGGCAACCGGCTTTGAACATTGGCTGGTTAGCAATAATCCCGACCGGTTTGCCGCCTAAACGGGCAAAACCGACTACTGCATTCTGGGCATAACCCTCATGCACTTCCATCAGGTCGCTGTTATCGACAACCCTTTTAATTACATCGCGCACATCATAAGAACGGTTTGGATTATCAGGCATAATCGTTAATAGTTCTTCCTGGTTTAATTCAGGCTCGCTAAATGCGGCCAGCGGTGGATTGTCAATATTATTGGAGGGCAAAAAACTAAGCAAACGGCGAATCTGAGCGAAGCACTCTTCCTCTTGATCAGCATAAAAATGAGCAACACCACTGGTCTGGTTATGAGTGGCAGCGCCGCCCAGTTCCTCGGCTGAAACCTCCTCCCCGGTGACCGCCTTGATCACCTGCGGTCCGGTAATAAACATATTGCCGATCTTGCTGACCATGAAAACAAAATCGGTGATTGCCGGAGAATACACCGCACCTCCGGCACAGGGGCCAAGGATTACCGAAAGCTGGGGGATCACCCCTGAGCATAAAGTGTTGCGATAAAAAATCGATCCAAAACCGTTTAGCGAATATACTCCCTCCTGGATCCTCGCGCCGCCGGAATCATTAAGACCGATCACGGGAGCCCCGTTCTGGGCTGCTAAGTCTAAGATCCGGCAGATCTTAGCTGCGTGCACTTCACCGAGCGAACCGCCGGCAACTGTAAAATCCTGGGCATATACATAGATGCGGCGCCCTTCAATCGTTCCATAGCCGCTGACCACCCCTTCACCGGGATTGGGGTATTCAAGCGAGCTGGCATCCTCTAAGCTGGTCTGAGCAAAGGTGCCAATCTCCACAAAGCTGTCTTCATCCAAGAGCTTGTTCAGCCTTTCCCTGGCCGTCAGTTTGCCTTTGCCATGCTGGTCCTCAATTCTTTTTTCACCGCCACCGGCCAAAGTCCGGCTTCTCCGTGCTTCCAGGTGTTCTAATTTATCATTCATAACACTCACCGCTTTCTTCACGATTCTTTTGACAAGCTAACGTTCACAAATTTCGATTAACACCCCGCCCGTTGATTTGGGATGTAGAAAGGCGATCTTCGCCCCACCGGCTCCATAGCGCGGTTTTTGATCAATCAAAGCAACGCCCTGCTGTTTTAGCTGCTCGAGCTTTTCTTCAATGTTCGAGACCCTGAAGGATAGATGGTGCACACCGCCACCCTTTTTTTCTATAAACTTTCCGACCGGGCCTTCCGGGTCGGTTGATTCCAACAGTTCAATCTTACTTTCCCCAACCGGTAAAAATGCAACTTTGACTTTTTGCTCTTCTACTACCTCGGTGCCCTTGCATTCCAGGCCTAGTTGATCGCGGTATAATTCTAGAGCATCTTCAAGGTTAGTTACAGCTATCCCGATATGATCTACCTTTTCAAACATCCAGATCCCCCCATCAATTAGTTTAATTCAAGTTTATTCCTAATAAAATTAACAATATCCACCGTTGAAGAACCGGGTGTAAAAACTTCAGCCACACCGTGTTCTTTCAAATAAGCAATATCATCACGGGGAATAATCCCGCCAATAATAACGATTATATCACTGCTCTCCTTCTCACGCAGCATCTCAACCACCGGCGGAATTAATTGCATGTGCGCTCCGGACAAGATGCTTAAACCGATTACCTGGACATCTTCCTGCAGCGCCGCTTCCACTATTTGTTCCGGAGTCTGCCTTAATCCGGTATAGATAACCTCCATACCCGCGTCCCGCAGCGCCTGGGCTACCACCTTTGCCCCACGATCATGGCCATCAAGACCAATCTTACCGACCAGGACCCGAATCAGTTTATCGGACATCGTACTACCTCCTTCGCAATTTAAACTGCCTATGCAGTTATCAGCTTCAATTTAAATTGTGATCTGCTGCTGGTACTCACCAAATACATCACGTAAAACCCCGCAAATTTCGCCGAGAGTAGCGTAGGCTTTAACCGCCTCAAATATCGCCGGCATCAGGTTGTCACTGCCCTGAGCAGCTCGCCTCAATTCCTGAAGAGTTTCTGCCACCTTGGCCTGGTTACGGCTGAGCCTGACCTCTTTAAGTCGCTCAACCTGTCTCTGGCTGGTAGCGGGGTCCATTTTAAGCAAGTCGATCGGCTGTTCACCACTGATTGTAAATTGGTTTACACCAACCACAACCCGTTCCTGTGATTCAATCTCTTTCTGGTAACGATAGGCGCTGGCCTGAATTTCTTTTTGAATAAAACCTTTTTCAATCGCTTCCACAGCACCGCCGATCTCATCGATCTTTTTGATATAGCTCAATATTTCGTTTTCAATCTGATCGGTCAGTTTCTCAATAAAATAAGACCCACCCAACGGATCAACCGTATCAGTAACCCCTATTTCATAGCCGATTACCTGTTGGGTACGCAACGCCAGAAGGACAGAAGGCTCGCTTGGTAAAGCAAGCGCCTCGTCACGCGAATTGGTATGTAGTGACTGAGTCCCACCTAATACGGCGCTAAGGGCCTGGTAGGCTACGCGCATTAAATTAACATCGGGTTGTTGGGCTGTCAGAGTTGAGCCTGCCGTCTGAGTATGAAACCGCAGCATCATCGAGCGCGAATTTTTGGCTCCAAAACGTTCTTTCATCAAACGAGCCCAAATCCTTCTGGCGGCCCTGAATTTCGCAATTTCTTCAAAGAAATTCGAATGAGCATTGAAGAAGAAGGATAAACGGGGAGCAAACTGGTCCACTTCCAGACCCGCGGCAACTGCCGCTTCAACATAGGCAATAGCATTACCCAGGGTAAAAGCCACTTCCTGGACCGCCGTGGAACCGGCTTCACGAATATGATAGCCGCTGATGCTGATTGTATTCCAGTTTGGAATCATTTTACCAGCATAGGCAAAGATATCGACAATAATGCGCATCGATTCCCGAGGCGGGAAAATGTAAGTGCCCCGGGCCACATATTCTTTCAAAATATCATTCTGGATGGTGCCATCGAGCTGCTCCATCGCAATACCCTGTTTTTCAGCTACCGCCATGTACATAGCCAGCAATACCGCTGCCGGTGAATTGATTGTCATTGAGGTGCTGACCTGATCAAGGGGGATTTGATCCATCAGGATCTCCATATCAGCCAACGAATCGATCGCCACCCCCACTTTACCCACTTCTCCACGGGCCAGGGGGTGATCTGAGTCATAACCGATCTGGGTTGGCAGGTCAAATGCTACGCTGAGGCCGGTTTGCCCCTGTTCCAGCAGATAGCGAAACCTCTCGTTGGTTTCTTCAGCACTCCCAAAACCCGCGTATTGCCGCATGGTCCAAAGGCGCCCGCGGTACATGGTTGGTTGAATACCCCGGGTATAAGGATACTCACCCGGCCAATTAAGCTGTTCGCCGTAGTTAAAAGAATCCAAATCAAGGACATCATAAACTCTTTCGATTTCATAATCAGAATCAGTTTTGAAAGTTTTACGCTCCGGGTGCTTTTCCGATGACTTTTGGACTTTTTCATGCCAGGTTTCTTTTGCTGCAACAAGCTCAGAATCACTCTGTTGCTCACTCATTATTGTTTCAGCCTCCTTTCTGATTACCTTTGAAATAGTTAAATTTTTTCCTTGATCAATTGGACAATTTCAGCTGGTAAAGCGGCAACCTTAACCCCGGCTGCAGTAAGCGCTTTGACCTTACCGTCGAAGGTGCCTTTGCCCCGCTCAATAATCGCCCCGGCATGACCCATTCTTTTGCCCGGGGGAGCACTTTTCCCGGCCAGATAGGCAATAACCGGCTTTTTGATTTCCCTGGCAATAAATTCAGCGGCCTCTTCCTCGGCGCTACCGCCGATCTCTCCGACCAGCACAATCGCTTTCGTTTCCGGATCGGCTTCAAACTGCTTTAAAACATCGATAAAGTGCAGGCCCACCACCCGATCTCCACCGAGGCCGACAACTGTTGTAGTGCCGGTTTGACTGGCCGTCAGGTGGCCGACGATCTCATAACAGAGAGTTCCACTGCGTGAAACCACCCCAACCGGACCGGGGATAAAATACTTATTAGGCATAATGCCGATTTTACTCTGGCCCGATGAAACAAGGCCGAAAGTATTAGGACCAACAACCACCGCACCCTTGGTTTTTGCATAAGCCATGATATCCATGGCATCATGCAGTGGTATATGTTCGGGTATCAGCACTAATAATTTAATACCGGCATCTAAGGCTTCAAGTGCTGCATCACGGGCAAAAGGCGCAGGAATAAACAGGATTGATGCTTCAGCAGGTTGTTGTTCCATCGCTTCAAAAACTGTATCAAACACCGGCACCCCTTCAACGCTTTGCCCGCCTTTACCCGGCGATACCCCGCCGACAATACCGGTGCCGTACTCCAGCATCTGCCCGCTATGAAACGAACCCTGCTTTCCGGTAATGCCCTGAACCAAGACGCGGGTTTGCTTATTTATATAAATAGCCATTTAAACTACTCCTTTCAAACTTTTTATCTGGCTGATCCAGATCAAAAAATCAGTATAGTTAACCGTGGAAACAGGCTACTAAGAAGCACGTGCAGATTCTACCGCCCGGCGCACAGCATCGTCCATTGTGCTAAAAACCCTGATCCCTGCTTTTTCTAAGATTGCCTTTCCTTCAGTTTCGTTGGTTCCAACTAAACGGAAAGAAACAGGCAGATCAAACCCCTTACTATCCCTGACCTTGACAAAGGCCTCTGCCACTACATCGCAGCGGGTAATACCGCCAAAAATATTGATCAAAAGGACCTTGGGATTGGTGCCAAGTAAAAGTTCAAGAGCCTGGGAGGTTCTTTCCACATCTGCTCCGCCTCCGAAGTCCAGAAAGTTAGCGGGCTGCCCGCCATAGTGTTGAACCATATCTAGAGTAGCCATTGTAATCCCGGCGCCGTTAGCCATGATCGCAATGTTGCCATCGAGTTCAACATAGGCCAGATCAAGCTCTTCAGCGCGTAATTCGAGAGCGGTTTTCTCCTTAATCTTCGGCAGGGTGGGGTGACGGTAAAGTGCATCATCGTCGATGGTCACCTTGGCATCAGCTGCCACCAGACCCTGCGGTGTAACCGCTAGCGGGTTAATCTCAGCCAGTTCAGCATCCAGATCACGGAAAAGCTGATACAGTTTGGGCATGAAGGATAAAAATTCTTTTTGTAGCTGGCCGCTTACGCCCAGCCTACGGCATATTTCACGTACCGTATAGTCCTGCATGCCGATCGAAATATCGATCGGCCACTTAATCATCCGCTCCTCCGGAACTTCCTCAATGTCCATCCCACCGTCCAGGGAAGCAAGGACAATCGGCCTTTTGGCTGAACCATCAACGGTCAAAGCTAAATAGAGTTCCTGTTCAATCTGCAGTTTTTCTTCAACCAACAATTTTTCCACTACCAGATCGTTCAATTTCATCTGCAGAATACGTCCGGCCTCTTCATGGGCCTGTTCCGGATTGGAAGCAAAAGAGATACCCCCAGCTTTACCTCTTTTGCCGCTTAAAACCTGGGATTTAATGACCACATCACCCAGTCCGGCAGCAGCCTCAGCAGCCTCTTTTGCACTGACCACAACTTGTCCGCGCGGTACCGGGATGCCATATTCTTTAAAAAGCTCTTTACCAAGATACTCATAAAGCTTCAATTTAGGGCCTCCATTCTCCTGATCTTTTACTAACTGCTGTATTTTTTCAGCTTATTATATAGAGTAGCAAGTGAAATGTTCAAGGCCTGGGCTGCTTTTTTCTTACCTTCCAGATTCTCACCATAGCGGGTCAGCGCCAGCTTAAGCATTTTTTCTTCAATTTTTTCAAGCGGTAAGATCTCCTCAAAAGAGGAGAGGTCGTGTAGCCCAAGGCGTCCAATATATGGCAGCAGGTGATGGTACTCGATAATGGACCCATCGGCTTCAATCATTGCCCGCTCCAGAGCACTTTTTAATTCGCTGATATTCCCCGGCCACTCGTAGGCCATCAACTCCTGCATTGCCCTGGCTGAAATCTCATTAACTGACCGACCAAGCTTACGGTTAAGCCCGACCATTAAATTTTCCGCCAACAATGGGATGTCGTCCTGGCGCTTGCGCAGTGGCGGCAGGTCAATTGACACCAGGCTAAGCTTGCGGTAAAGTTCTTCCGAAAAGTAGCCCTTATAGGAGGCATCGAGCAGGTTTTCTCCGGCGGAAGCAATAATCCTTACATCTGTGGGAATTTCCTGTTCACCGCCAATCCTGACAAATGAATGCTGCTCTAAAACCTTGAGTAACTTTTTCTGTAAAAAGGGATTCAGGGAATTAATCTCTTTGACAAAGAGTGTGCTACCTTCAGCAAGTTCAAGCTTGCCCAACCTGGTTCGCAGGATGCCCGGCATTGCTCCTTTTTCACAGCCAAATAGTTCAATCTCCTGCAGGGAGTCAGGAACTGATGAGCAATCGAAAACGATTAGAGGGCGTTTATTCCTTGAACTGCCGCTGTGAATGGCCCGCGCAAAAAGGCTTTTCCCGGTTCCGCTTTCACCACTGATCAGCAGAGATGATTCACTTCGCGCTACTTTACGGGCCTTTTCGACAGTAGCACAAAATATTCTGCTTTGCCCGACTAACATCTCAAAACTGCATCTAAATCCAGATATCTGGTCAATCTGAGCATAAAGATTATCAATAATCGTGTTACTGTGCTTCAGCTCATCCATTAGCTTTAAAATATCGCCAACCGGTTGAAAAACAACTACCGCCCCCATTATTTCACCATCAACAACAATCGGCGAAGCATTGGAGATAACATCAGCAGCTGAGCCGCCAACATAAGTCCGGTATCCGGTAACCGGTTTTTGCTGGATCAAAGCCTGGGCAAGAGCACCATGGGGTGATACATCGAAGATCGAGCGGTTAATCCTTTTCTGCTCGGGGATTCCGGTAACCCGGCTGAAAGCGGGATTAACATACTTGACCAGGCCCTTGGCATCAACAACCTCTACTGCATCCTGCACCGAATTTAAGATCGCCAGAAGCTCACCTTTGAGCAGCCTGGTTTCTGATAGTTTTTCACGGGAGCTAAAAATGGCGTGCAGTACTGAACCCGGAATCAGTTGCTCATACTTAACTTTTTTATTGATTCTCTGCTTCAGATAATCCCCAACTTCCGGTTCGCCGGTTCCATCGATCACGGCGTCAAGATCACTCAAAGCGATTATTTTATCAAGATCAGCGGTGATGAAATATTTCTTGCGCTCTGAGTCAGTGATCCAGTCAATTACTCCATCGGGACAAGCCAGGGCAACCAGCTCCAGTTCCGGACACTGTTTAAGAAAATGCAACAGGTCCGAACCCTGATCACCGCGGAGGACAAGGGCTGTTTTGATCAAAAGCTAACGCTCCTTCCTTCTTCACCTTAGAATATTCGTAAATATTAGAAGAAATCCTGCCTGCGGCCTTCTTTTTCCACAAACTTCATCGATACTGGCCTTGATCATTAAACGGCGATAGATTGAAGCAACTTGTTGTTTTTAGGCAGCAAAGTGTTTATAATGTTAAATGATGTTAAGCTGCGGGCGTGGCGGAACTGGCAGACGCGCTGGACTTAGGATCCAGTGGGAGCAATCCTGTGGAGGTTCAAATCCTCTCGCCCGCACCAATATTTAAAATGGCCATTAGCTCATCTTAATAAGCTCCCCTGCTCAGGCGGGAGTTCTTATTATGATCAGCCATAATCTCTTTTCTGATTGAATTATTTGCTCTTATAGAAGCAAAGCGTCACCTGACAGACACATCCCGGCACTGGCCAACAAAGGAGAAGCATGCCGTTGAACAACAATAACAAACTGGCTTTATCAGCTTATCTTACTGTCTGTATTGTCTGGGGATCCACCTACCTGGCCATCAGGATTGCCGTAACTGACATGCCCTTTCTATCATTTGCCGGAATCCGGTTTTTTAGTGCCGGTTTAATCATATTGACCGTTTCGCTGCTCAAAGGCTGGGCTTTCCCCAAAGGCTGGATGGAATACCGAACATCAATTACTGCCGGTGCAATGCTGCTGTTCATCAGTAATGGTTTAATCTGCTGGGCTCAACAGTGGATTGACTCCGGCCTGACTGCCCTGTTGGTAGCCTCAGTGCCGCTCTTCATGGGTTTGATCGAGGTTATCTTTCCCGGCGAACATCAATTAGGCTGGTTGGGCTGGGTAGGGCTAATTGTCGGCTTTTGCGGAGTAGCTTTCCTGGTCAGCCCAAATTTGTCACTGGAGGGTAATACTCTTCCCGCTATGCTGGCCGTTTTGGCCGCTTCGCTTAACTGGGCTGCAGCCTCAATTTATCTGAAGCGCAGGAAAATAAGCGGATCAATGCTGCCAAATGTTGGGATTCAGATGTTCTCGGCCGGCGTTGTCTTTTTGATCGCCGCTGCGGTAAGCGGAGGTATTTCAATAGCCGGCGCTTCTGCGAGTGGAATCGGAGCGCTGCTCTACCTGATTTTTATCGGTTCAATACTGGCCTACAGCGCTTTTTATTACATGCTAAAAGTAATCCCGGCAGCAAAAGCCGGCACCTACGCTTACATCAACCCGATCGTAGCGGTCGTTCTGGGGGCTCTGATTCTAAAAGAGGTTGTTACAGCGCAAACAGTGATCGCCGCCATTATCATTCTAGCCGGGGTTGTACTGGTCCAACTGGCAAAGGTAAAACCGGTCAGCAGCAAGATAATGTCGCAAACCGCTCTTAAAACTTAAGATTATCATTAATGAAGTTCTTCATCTCCTCCTTCGCGGGCGATGATATCCTGAAAATCATAAGTAAATTCAACTAGCTTCGCGACCATAAAAATTGGCGACTGGCAGCGAAGCGCAAGGGCTATTGCATCACTGGGCCTGGAGTCTAAAATCAGGGTTTCCCCGTTTTTTTGTAAATAGATTTCAGCATAAAAAGTACTGTCAATAATATCTGTGATCACAATTTTATCAATCTGTCCTTCCAGGTTATCACAAACAGTCTTAAGTAAATCATTTTTCATGGGACGAGGTGGCTGTTCACCCTGTAAAACTAAAGCTATGGCCTGTGCTTCGAGCGGCCCAATCGATATAGGCAGTACTTTTTTCTCTTCATCATCCATCAACAAAACCAGGAAGTTGCCGCCCTGATCAGCAGTAACTGTTTTCACTTCCATTTTGATCATTGCCAACATCCCCTTTCGTCTTGCCTTTTTACATTCTATCATAGAATGGGGGAGCAAAGTAGAAAGGCTTAAGTCGCAACGAGTATTATTATTGAAATTTTTATGATATTATTTTGTTAAGTAAAGCTTAAAAGGTGAATTAGGAGGAGAAGGATCATGGGACAAATTAAAATAGTTACCGACAGTACTGCAGACTTATCTTTAGAACAAGTTCAAAGATACGGTATTAAGGTTATGCCAATCACCGTAACTTTTGGCTCGGATTCCTACGCTGACGGCGTTGATCTGAATGCTGACCAGTTTTATAAAAAGCTAACCTCAGAAAAAGTTTTGCCAAAAACCTCTCAGCCCTCACCGGAGGCGTTTCGCCAGGCTTATGACGAAATCGGAGCTGAAGGAGATTCAATTTTTAGTATTCACATTTCCGGTAAATTAAGCGGTACGCTGAATTCTGCCGAATTAGCTTCAAAAATCGCGAAAGCAGAAGTTATTCCTATTGATACGAAAACAGCCTCCCAGGGCATCGGTCGCACTGTTTTGATTGCTGCCGAAGCAGTTAAACGGGGCTATAAAAAGGAAGAAATAATCGCTCTGATAAACAAATCGATACCCAACACTTTCAGCGTATTTGCAGTTGACACCTTAGAGTATCTTCAGCGAAACGGTCGGATCGGCAAAGCGGCTTCACTGCTTGGGTCACTTTTACAACTCAGACCAATCCTCTACGCTGATCCGGAAGGCATGGTTGCCCCCTACGATAAAGTGCGTGGCCGCTCGCAGATCATTCCCAGCCTGGTTGCTGCCGCTCTTAAGAACAGAGCACCCGAAATGCCGATTAATCTGTCGGTGGTCCACTCCTGGAACAGAGAAGGGGCAGATGAACTGTTGTCTGAGCTTAAAAAGCATTATGAAATTGCCGATCTGCATATCGGGATGGTCGGCCCGGCAATTGGCGCCCATATCGGGCCGGGGGCGGTAGGTTTAATGATCCAACCCTCGTTTGAATCGCTGCTCAAGATCTGATAAAACAACTTTTGTTACAGTTACAACAAGAACCAGGCCAAACGTTAGCTTAATATTGACATATATTAAAATATTCTATACAATATAGCTGATAACACAAATTCTGGCCGGGGAGGGCTAAATAATGGAAAGTGTCTACAAAGTTGTTGATATCATTGGCACCAGCGATAAATCATGGGAGGAAGCTGCTAAAACAGCGGTTACTACCGCAGCAAAAACGCTGCGCGACCTGCGGGTTGCTGAAGTTAAAAGGATGGACATGAAGATTGAAGAAGGCAAGCTGGTTTACCGGGTTAAAATGAATGTATCTTTTAAGTATGAGGACTAGGAGTCTGAAGACTGCTTTCTATTGAACATGAACAACAATCCAGGCGACGCTGAGCGCAAGCTTCACCTGGATTGTTGCTGGTGGGTAGAAGTTCTAAAAAATATAATCTATAGACATAAATTTACCTATTAGGCGAGGTAGACATTTGAAAGCTGCTACTTTTGGTCAGTTGGTAAGGGAATTGCGCAAGAAGACAAGCGACACCAATGGTGACCCATGGACCCGGGAAACCTTAAGCAAAAAGATCCATTTGAGCATAGATCAGTTAGGCCGCCTGGAGCGGGGCGATCGCAAGTATTATGACAGTCAGACTTTAGAGCTTCTGGCAAAAGCCTTCATGCTGATCCCAATAGAGCGCAAAGAGTTTTATATTGCAGCCGCCGGAATCACCGATGACGATTATTGTTATCACCTGACCCCGGAAGAGCAGTTGGAAGAACTGCTTGAAGTCACCGGTAATGTTATAACCCCGGCTTTCCTTCTGGACGCTTACCAGGACATAGTTGCCATTAATAAAAGCTGCCTTGATCTTTTTATGATAACTGAAGAGTTAATCAGTTATGCGAAGAAGATCCCCTTTGGCTTTAACCTATTGAAATACATGTATGATCCTTTTTTCGGCCTTGAAGATATGTTCGGTCCACTTTGGCAAAACATAGCGATGATTCAGATTCACCAGTTCAGACGCACTTCGTTTCGATTCCAACACCATGACTACTATAAACAGCTGATGAATGAATTGAACAGGGGACCCAAATTTGATATTAACTGGTATGCCAGCCTCCGCGATCCGATTAATAAATACCTGCAGTATGAAGCATTCAACTTTACACACCCCCAATACGGTCCACTAAATTATGTTGCTACTGAGGCAAATACTCAAACAGTTTACGGTGAATTGCAGCTGATCCTCTACACCCCGACCGACTCCCCTACAGCAGCAACATTTTACCAGTTAGTTTCTTCAGAGCCCCAAAATGTTATTCGGTTGGCAGACTGGCCAGTAAAAAAACAAATTAAATCCTGACTGCCCATTCAACTTTAAACTTTGAATTAAACTCCGAGTGGATCTTGACATTTTTTTGACAATTAAAGATCTAAAGCCTAAAATTAAAATACGATATGCAACTAATACTATTGTACTGATTATAAATAATAGAAGAGGGTGAACCTGTTGCAGCTTTCCACAAAAGTACGTTATGCAGCAAGAGCAATGATTGAGCTGACCATGCTCTACAAGGGCGAACCGGTACAGCTGAATGATATTGCCTGCAACCAGAATATCTCGGTCAAGTATCTGGAACAGATCATGGGGCCCCTCAGGGCCAAAGGGATCGTTAGGACCCAAAAGGGCAGCAAGGGCGGCTACCACCTGGCCGCAGACCCTGGAGAGATCACCTTATATGATATTGTGGAAAGCATTGAAGGTTCTATGGCTCCGGTCAGCTGTGTCGACGATACGTCTTCCTGTGACCGTCACCACACCTGTGTCACCCGCCAGGTCTGGGCAAGAATGAAAGATGTAGTTAGCGAGGAGCTTAAATCTAAAACCCTGGCCGACCTGGCAGCGCAGCAGTCAAAGGTGAATATGGCGATTTAGGGTTTTTTACGCAGCTATTCCCTGATATGAGTTGGATAGCCGTTGTTCTGCAACAGATCCAAAGCCTTAAGCCGGCTTTCGCGATCCCGAAAGCCAAGCCTGATGCTGCCGCCAGACAACTCACGAACATGAATGATCTCGATCGCATCTATGTTAATTTCTGCCTCACCCAGTAACCCAGTTAGTTTACCGATTGCACCCGGAGTATCTCTTACTAATACTATCAGTTCATAAATCTCCGGCAAGATGCCGCGCCCACGGTGCGGAATTGAGCTTCTGTATTCCCGGGCCCGCAGCAGATATTCGTGGATGGCATCACCATCTTGTTCAGTTAAAATTTTCTCCACGGTGTCCAGGTTTTTTCTAAATCCCTTTAGGGCTGCCAGTAGCGCCCACCGATTACTAATACAGATATCACGCCACACTTCAGGATTGCCAAGCGCAATCCTGGTGCTGTCCCGGAAGCCTCCGGCTGCCAGGGTGTCAATTAACTCCTTTTCACCGGCATCGGTTACACTTTGGACCAAAGACGCCGCTGCCAGATGCGGCAGGTGGCTGACCAGAGCAACTACCCGGTCATGGTTGAGAGGATCGATGATGATCGGCTCTGCCCCTGTCTTTGAGATCATTTGCGAGAGCTGATCAACAAGAGGTTTTGGGGTGTCCGGCCCGGGAGTCAAAACATAGATGGCATTTTCCAGCAAAGCCGGATCAGCACCGCTGATGCCGCTTTCTTCAGAGCCGGCCATCGGATGACCACCGATATAATGAATGAAAGCAGGCAGCATCTGTTCAACAGCAGCCATAATTGCCCCCTTGGTGCTGCCCACATCGGTGATCAGCGCCCCGCGTTTGACAGCGGGCAGGATCTCTCTAATCAGCTCTACCGTTTTCAGGACAGGAATAGCGATAATGATCAGATCGGCATCTCGCACAGCTTCGGTCGCGGTTAGCGAAAATAAATCAGCGGCCCCGCATTCTACTGCCACCCGGCAGGCTTCATGGTTGAGATCATAACAGTTAATCTGCCTGACCAATTTTTGTTCACGCAGGGCAAGAGCAATACTGCCGCCAATTAAGCCGGCACCGATTAAGGCCACCTTTTCGAAGTAAAACAGTTGGTCAGATGAGTCGGCCGACACTCAGCGCCACCCCTTTCAGCTCCTTAATCAGGGTCTGAAACTGTGCGGGAGTCAACGACTGAGGCCCGTCAGAAAGTGCTTCCTGTGGGTTGGGATGGACTTCAATCATCAGCCCGTCAGCTCCGGCAGCCAGGGCCGCCTTGCTCATTGCCGGCACCAAGCCTGAAAGCCCTGTGCCATGACTCGGATCGACTATCACTGGCAGGTGGCTCAGCTGTTTAACCAGAGGCACAGCGCTTAAGTCCAGGGTATTGCGGGTATAAGGCTCGAAAGTGCGAATACCGCGTTCGCAGAGGATCACATCATAGTTGCCCCCGGAAAGAATATATTCAGCGGCCATCAGCCATTCTTCAATAGTTGCCGAAAGCCCCCGCTTTAAGAGCACCGGTTTTCTGATCCGCCCCAGTTCCCGCAGCAGGTAATAATTTTGCATGTTACGCGCCCCGACCTGAACAATATCGGCACACTCAGCAACTTCATCCACGGTAAACTGATCCATCACTTCTGTAACAATCAGTAAGCCGGTTTTTTCCCTCACCCGGTTCAAAAATTGCAGACCCTGCTGTTCCAAACCCTGAAAGCTGTAAGGAGAAGTTCGCGGTTTGAAAGCGCCGGCTCGCAGCACCCGGGCTCCGGCTTTCTTTACCGCCTCAGCAGCCTGAATCAGTTGCTCTTCGTCTTCAATAGCACAGGGGCCGGCCATTACTACTATCTCAGTGGCGCCAATGCTTAAATCACCGACCCTGATCACCGTATTATCAGGGTGAAACTCCCGCCCCGCTAATTTAAAGGGACGGGAGATAAAGACAACCTTTTCAACCTCTGGCATCGCTTCCATCATCTGAGCAACTTCCTCGCGACGCTGCCCGATCACTCCAATGACGGTCCGGTTTTCACCGGTGGAAAGATGCACTCCATAGCCCATTTTCTTTAGTTTATCGGTGATCCTGGCCACCTCTTGTTCTCCGGCGCCGGGATTCATGACAACAATCATTTAAGGTTCGCTCCTTCTTTTATAAACCGCTAAATGGCTTGCGGGGTTGGAAACGACCATGCCCCACTTTACCAACAAACTTGCCGTTATCGATAACCAGGGCGCCGCGGGAGAATACCTGCTCAGGCACCCCTTTTCCGCTGTAACCTTCATAGGGGTTATAGTCGACATTCTGGTGCTGGGTTGCCTGTGAAAAGGTAAACGGCGCTTCCGGGTTAAAGATTACCAGGTCGGCATCACTACCTGCCGCGATAGTACCCTTTTGCGGATAGAGACCAAACAGGCGGGCCGGGGCCGTGCTGACCAGGTCAACAAACTTATTAATACTAAACCTTCCACCGTCCACTCCACCATCATAGAGCAGCTGAACCCGAGTCTCCAAGCCCGGTGCCCCGTTGGGGATCTTGGTGAAGTTGCCACGTCCCAGATCTTTTTGCCCCTTAAAATTGAAGGAACAGTGATCAGAGGCCACAACCTGTAAATTACCGGATGCCAGACCGCTCCAAAGAAACTCCTCATTACCGGCTTCCCGTAGCGGTGGTGACATTACATATTTTGCCCCACCAAAATTCGGTTCATTGTATCGATCGAGATCCAGAAATAGATACTGGGGGCAAGTTTCTGCATAGACCGGGTAACCCTGCAGTCTAGCCTCTGCCACCCTGGCCAGGGCTCCGGCGTCACTGAGGTGAACTATGTAGGCCGGTGCACCGCTAAGCTGAGCCATGGTTATAAAGCGGTTAACTGCTTCTTCCTCCGCCTCCGGCGGACGGCTGAGCGCATGGTAAAGCGGCTCAGTGTGCCCGGCGGCAAGCATCTCTCTGCACAAAACATCAATTACATCACCGTTTTCAGCGTGCACAAGAACTAACCCGCCTGCTTCGCCCGACTTTTTCAGCACCTTTAGTAAAGTGGAGTCGTCGACCTGGAATACCCCTTTGTAGGCCATAAAAACTTTAAAAGAAGGGTAGCCTTTGTTGATCAGGGCGGGCATCTCAGTCAAAACTGCATCATTTAAGTCGGTTACCGCCACATGAAAACCGTAATCGATAGCACACTTACCGTCAGCCCTCTTATGCCAAGCCTCCAGCGCTTCACCAAGCGTTTTTCCCGGTGTTTGGAGTGCATAGTCGACAATGCAGGTTGTTCCCCCGGCCGCAGCGGCGGTGGTGCCGGTTGTAAAATCATCAGCAGTAACTGTGCCGCCAAAGGGCATATCAAGATGGGTGTGCACATCGATCGCGCCCGGAAAGACGTACCGGCCCGCGGCATCAAATACCTGATCTGCCGAAGCGGCGGAGTTGGTTTCAATAGCAACGATCTTTTCGTCCTCAATCAAAATATCAGCCTGGTAACTATCCGCAGCGGTTACTATTTTACCGTTCTTGATTAGGATACGCATTTTAATCCCTCCGTTTTATTATTGATTGATTAAGAGCTCGGCAATCTGGATCGAGTTTGTTGCCGCCCCTTTACGGATATTATCAGAAACCACCCAAAGGTTAAGCCCGTGCTCAACCGAATAATCAGGCCTGATCCGGCCGACATAAACAGCATCATGATCAGCCGCATGAAGGGGCATAGGATAGCTTAACTCAGTGGGATCGTCCAGTAAAACAACTCCCGGGGCCCCGGCAAGAAGATCTCTTGCTGCTTCTGCTGTAAGGGAGCCACTAAATTCAACATTAACGGGGGTCGAGTGACTGGTTACTACCGGTACCCTTACTGTCGTCGCCGTCACCGGCAGATTGGGAAGACCCATAATCTTGCGCGTTTCATTGATCATCTTTATTTCTTCCTTGCAATAGCCATCTTCGACAAAAACATCAATCTGGGGTACGCAGTTAAAAGCGAGTTGGAAATTTCGTTTGGCCCCTTTATGCGGTATTCGCTCAGGATTTATCGGTCTTCCTTCCAGGGCAGACCTGCTGTGCTCCAGCAACTCATCAACTGCTTCTTTACCAGCGCCCGATACCGCCTGATAAGTCGCAGCCACTATCCGCTTAATCGGCACTGCATCCTGCAGAGGTTTCAGGGCGACGACCATCTGGATTGTCGAACAGTTGGGGTTGGCAATAATTCCTTTATGCTCAAACACAGTGTCCGGGTTGACCTCAGGTACAACTAAAGGCACAGCGGGGTCCATCCGGAAAGCATTACTGTTATCAATTACCACCGCGCCATGTTTAACTGCCTCCGGAGCAAATGCTTTACTAATATCCCCACCGGCGCTAAAGAAGGCAAAATCAATACCGGCGAAGGATGCGGTTGTCAATTCTTCAACCGTATAACGCTTACCACCGGCTTCAATCTTTTGGTCGGCCGAGCGCGAAGAAGCCAGCAGTTTTAGTTCTTTGAAAGGAAATTCTCTTTCGATTAAGACTTCAATCATCTTCTGACCGACCATCCCGGTTGCTCCGACTACTGCCACATTGAATTGTTTTGTCACGGCAAGCCCTCCACTGTCATAAGTAGATCTTTTTATATTTTTATTTTAATCAGCACAGGTTTCTTCATTTTGAATCAGGCCGATGATGACCGGCTTATATTTCGGGTCATTCTTTACCCTTCTGTCCCAGAGACGAATCAGGGTGAAAATCACCGCCATCATCAACAGGCCGGCTAAAACTGCAAAAAGCTCGTGGTTCATGACCAGGTTAAGACGGGCGGCTGCTGCCAGGCCTAAATAGATGCCGGCCAGCAAAGCTGCAACCGGCACAAGGTAAAGCATAAAAGAAATAAAGAGGATTTGACGATCATCGGTCTCAACTATTACCCGTTGGCCGCTTTTCGCCTGAATGGGGTTTAAGGCTTCCACCGTTAAGTCACGCTTGCCAGAACCACTTAAAATACCACATTTACCACAGCTTTCACAGGTTAGATGTCGTTGCAAATTAACTGTTGCGATATTATTTGTGGTTTTTATTACCAGTCCGAACTGTTCCATGAGGTTAACCTCCCACCGAAGCAGCCGGGCAACAATAATGCCCTGCTGTAGAGTAATCTTAGCATAACCACCAGCGACCGACAAGCAAGAAGAAACAATGAAATTCCAAGCAGAGAGCAGGGTTTTTCCGGTTCTTAAAAAAACTAAAAAAGACAGGGAACCTTAGGTTCCCTGTCTTCCTGATGTTCTTCAACTCAAATTGCCTTAGGCAAACGCTTCCGGAATATCTTTTAAAACGGCGTAACTGAAGACCGGCCCGTCTTTACAGACATACATGCCACCGGCGTTGCAGCGTCCACATTTTCCAATGCCGCACTTCATCCTGTTTTCCAAAGTAGTATAGATCTGTTCATCACTGAACCCAAGTTTTTTCAGGTTTTCCAAGACAAAGCGGATCATGATCGGCGGACCACAGGTAACGGCAACTGTATTTTCCGGCGCAGGATTAAGGTCGAGCAGCATCTGTGGTACAAAGCCGACATTGTGGCTCCAGTCTTCCTCCTCGATATCGATGGTCAGGTGGCAGGATAGATCATCGCACTTACTCATCTCATCAAACTCACCCTTAAAGCAAAGGTCGCCGGAAGAGCGGGCACCGTAGATCATGGTCAGCCCGGCATACTTTTCGCGATTCGCTTTTACATATTCAACGATTGGTCTGAGCGGGGCCTGCCCGATCCCACCACCGATGGTCAGGATCTTTTTACCCTGCCAGTCGTCAACTGGAAAACTGTTGCCGTAAGGGCCACGGACCGTAATCTTGTCGCCAGTTTCAAGTTTATGCAGAGCCTGGGTAACTTTACCCATTTTCATGACCGAGAACCGCAAAAACTTACCCTCTGTTGGCGAACAGGAGATGGAGATCATGCTCTCCCCTTCGCCCAGCACACCGATCATGGCGCATTGTCCCGGTTTATGGCTCCAGCTGTCGCGTACGGCCGGATCATCAAAAACAACTTTGAAGGTTTTAATGCAGCGGTCGCCGCCTGTTTCATACCAGTTATCCTCTATCGTTGCAAAATAGGGGATATAAGGATTATCAGCGGTCATTATAGAGCCTCCTTCACCCGTCTTAGAATTTCAACGATGTCGATATTGACAGGGCAGAGGTTGATACACCGCCCGCAGCCAACACAGGCAATTACATCGAATTTATCGACAAAGTAATTGTACTTATGGTTAATTCGGTTCCTGGTTCTTTCGCGACGGGTTGGTCTGGTATTGTGCCCCGAAGTATGCAGGGTGTACTCTTCAAACATACAGGAATCCCACATTCGGCAACGTCGCCCCTCGAATCCCTCCACCTCGTCCTGGATATCGAAACAGTGGCAGGTGGGGCAAAGGTAGGTACAAGTCCCGCAACCGATACAGGATGCAGATACACTCTTCCAGAGTGGATCTTCCCACAGGCCTGGTAGCCCTTCCGGAATACCATCGTGATCTACGGTTCGCCTGATCTTCGCTCCGGCATCGGCCATTAGCTTATCTTTAGCTTTGACGGCGCTGGCATCAGAGTCGGTAAGCAGCTCCTTTGTCTCCGCAATTAATGTTTCACCCTTGACTGTTACTGCCTCGAGCAGGAAGCGGTCACCAAGATCATAGATCAGCAGGTCGAGCCCTTCACTGGAATCAGGCGCACCACCAACGGAGGAACAAAAACAGTTTAAGCCCGGTTCAGTACAGGCCAGGCCAACTAAAGTGACCAGCTCGCGCCTTTTCAGGTAGTAAGGATCATCGTAATCCCACCGGAAAAGCTTCTCAATGATCTTCATCGCCCGGGCATCGCAGGGGCGGACTCCGAGGAGGACCAATTCTTCATCCATTTTCGGCTCCTCGATCTCCATGTTGCCGACCAGGAAACGATACATTGTTTCGGTTTGAGGAAAAGTAGCTCCCTTGGGTGGTACCCGCGTATTACCGTAATCCAGCGAAACCTCTTCACCCTCTGCTACCGGGGCAAAGCGCATCGCCTCACCATCAAGCTTCGGAGCCCAGAGGTTCTTACCGGTCAACTTTTTAACAAATTCAGGCCATTTTTCTTTATTTAAAAGCATCGCTGACATATCACCCACCTCTACAGTATGAAATCCTCGGGATCATCAGGCTTAAAGCTGGCCTGGAACGGCTCGGCTTCGGGATCGAGTCCCGGTTCGAAACCGTATTTTTCCCGAACTTCCCTGGCCATTTTGCGGTTTATTTTGCCCAGGGGGATATTGGCCGGGCAGACCCTCTCACACTCGCCGCATTCGATGCAGCGACCGGCCAGGTGGAAAGCCCGGGAGATATTAAAAGCTGTGTTTTCGGAAAAGTTGACCGCCCGGTTGATCCAGGTCGGATTAAGCCGATCAAGGATACAATCCTGGCAATAGCAAAGCGGGCATACGTTACGGCAGCTATAACAGCGAATGCACTTGTTAAATTGTTCTTCCCAATATTCCCAGCGTCCATCAACATCCTTGGCATCAAGTTCACTAACACCACTATCTTCAGCCGGGGACCATTTTTCAACCTCGGCACCAATCAAATGGTCACTAATGACCGGGTTGGGGTAGCGACAAAGCCGGCATTTTTCGGCCAGTACTTCATCCCTGGGGATTTTAATTTCTTCTCCGCCGCGGACCAGCATAAACCCGTCGCCGTTCCATTTGACCTCGACCGGTTCTTCTGTGTCGCCATATTTCTCCACCAGCAAACTCTGATCAACCACACCGGGACAGGGACAACCGATGACAATCACCTCTTCCCGGTGAATACCTTTTTCAACCAAAAGCTGCACAACTGCCCTGCTGTCACAACCTTTTACCATCAAGGCAACTTTCCTTTTATCAGCTTCCTGACCACGGGGCAGAGGAGTTTTCTCAACCAGAGTCAGGTAAGTGGTCAGGTTTGCGGTGCAGAGGGGTGAAAAGATCAACTCTGCCACACCTGCGGCATCTTCGACAAAAACCGGGGCCACCCGGTAGCCATAAGAACCCTTCTTCCATCCGATCAGGTACTTGACGTCATCCCGGGCCACAACTTCTGCTGCAGTTTTTCGTAATTGTTCCAAATCCATCTTCTAATTACCCCTCCTACCAGTCGATCTGCCGGCGCCTGAAACCTTCAAACGGCCCTGCTTCACGCGCATCTTCGACGGTTTTTTCCACAACTTCCTTCCATTTGTGCCCCTCAGATGCTGATACCCAACTCATGTGAAACCTTTTAGGGTCGACGCCGACAAACTCCATCAAGTCCTTTAGCATCCCCAGACGGCGCCGGGCATAGAAGTTGCCCTCCATATAATGGCAATCACCGGGATGGCAACCTGAAACCAATACTCCATCGGCTCCCTGTTGCAGGGCGTTCATCACATAAAGCGGATTAACCCGCCCGGAACACATCACCCTGATCACCTGGATATTAGCCGGGTACTGAACCCGGCTGGTGCCGGCCAGATCCGCACCGGCGTAGGAACACCAATTGCAAAGGAAAGCTACAATGTTAGGCTCGTAATTATCGCTCATTTAAAGACCCCCAATGCCGCGATCTGCGGTAAGATCTGGCGATCACGGAAGGATTTCGGCTGGATTGAATCAGAAAGACAACCGGGCGAACAGGATCCGCAGCCCTTGCAGAGGGCTTCGTTGACTCTGGCCACCTCAACTTCATGGCCAAACCGGTTGACCGTAACCAGCTCAATAGCAGTATAGGGGCAAATATTAACGCAGAAACCACAACCCCTGCAAGTTGATTCATCAACAGTGGCCACCTGGGCGCTGATCACTACCTTGCCCCTGGCCAAAGGAATCATCGCCGAAGAGGCTGCTCCCTTGGCCTGAGCTACTGTATCGGGAATATCCTTTGGCCCCTGGCAACAGCCGGCTAAAAAAACCCCATCAGTAGCGGTATCAACAGGCCGCAATTTGGGATGAGCTTCAAGGAAAAAGCGGTCTGGCGACTGCGACAGGCGCAGCAGTTCCATCGTCTGGCGCATATCGGCTCGCGGCTCCAGACCAACACCAAGCACAACCAGATCGACTTCATCTTCGAGCGGAGTTGCTGTTAAAGTATCTTCCACTTTAACCACCAGCTTGTCGCCTCGCTTGAAAATCTCGGACGGATTACCGCGGATATAGCGGACATTTTCCCGACGAACCCGATCATAGAACTCTTCGAAACCTTTACCGAAAGCCCTGACATCCATGTAATAAACCCGGATATTGGCATCGGGCAGTTTATCCCTTAAGAGGTGAGCCTGCTTGGCTACATACATGCAGCAAACCCTGGAGCAGTATTCGTTCCCTACGCTTTCATCGCGGGAACCGACACACTTGATAAAGGCAACCTCTTTCGGCTCAATTTCCTCTTTGCCATTAAAGATTTTAATTTTTCCCCCGGTCGGACCGGAAGCTGAAACAAGTCGCTCCATTTCCATGCCGGTGATCACGTTCGGATAATCGCTGTAACCATATTCCGGTTTGCGCGATGCATCAAAGGGATCAAAACCGGTAGCGACAATTACGGCTCCGACTCTAAATTCCACGGTTTCATCAACCTGATCGAAATTGATCGCTCCAGCCTGACAGACCTCGGCACATTTCGGGCCTTTGCCGCATTTACCCTTGGTCAAGTAAAGACAGCTTTCCGGATCAATGGTATACTTGGCCGGCACAGCCTGGGGAAAAGGCAGGTAAACCGCCGAGCGTTTGCCCATACCCATATCGAATTCACTGGGGAAGCGATCTTTCACCCGGCACTCCGCCGCACAATCCCCGCAACCGGTGCATTTGTCAAAATCGACATAACGTGCTTTTTTCCGCACCTTGATATCAAAATTGCCAATATAGCCTCCAATCTCCTCCACTTCGGAGTAGCTTAATAGCTCAATATTGGGATGGCTGGCACAGTCAACCATCTTCGGGGTCAGGATACAGGCCGAGCAGTCAAGGGTTGGAAAGGTCTTATCCAGCTGGGCCATCCTGCCGCCGACCGACGGCGTTTTTTCAACCAGGTAAACCTTGAAGCCCGCATCGGCAATGTCCAGCGCTGCCTGAATGCCGGCGATACCGGCACCTATCACCAGGGCCGAGGGTTCAGCGTCAACCTCTTTCGATTCAAGAGCCTCAAGCAACCTTACTTTTGCCACGGATGCGGCGACCAGCTTTTTAGATTTTGCTGTCCCTTCATCGATATCATGGTGCACCCAGGAGCACTGTTCCCTGATATTGGCCATCTCCAGATAGTAGGGATTGATCCCCGCCTCCTTAATGGCCTTGCGAAAAGTGGGCTCATGCATGCGCGGAGAACAGGATGCGACGATGACCCGGTTTAAACCATGTTCCCTGATGTCATTTTTAATCAGGGACTGACCGGGATCAGAACACATATATGAATAGGTGCGTGCCACCTCAACATTGGGCAGCTTCAGAGCATAATCTGCAACTGTCTCAACGTCTACTGTCGCTGAAATATTAATCCCGCAGTGACAGACATAGACGCCAATTTTCGGTTTTTCCGTCATCTGGTTATTCATCCTCCTGTCAAGATTGCCCCTCGTTTAAGCTGACCATTAACCTTTTAGCTCTTTCAGCTTTTCGGTCAGCTTGGGCACAATCTTAAACATGTCGTCAACAATGGCGTAGTCGGCCACAGAAAAGATCGGGGCCTCGGGATCCTTATTAATTGCTACAACCGTTTTTGCGCCTTTCATCCCTGCTATATGCTGGAAGGCTCCGGAGATACCCATGGCAATGTAGAGTTTAGGCTTGACCGCTTTGCCTGAAGTACCAACCTGGCGATCATGAGGAATCCAACCGGCGTCAGTTGCCGCACGAGAACCAGCTATGTCGGCCTTAATCGCCTTAGCCAGCTCTTCAACCAGCGGCAGGTTTTTATCTTCCTTTAAACCGCGACCCACAGCAACCAGAATATCCGACTGGGTAATGTCAACGTCGCCCACTTCGGCTTCAACGTACTCGATAAATTTTCGGTAAGAAAGATCTTCTTTAAGCGGTGAATCAAGCTTTTCGACCGAACCGCTGGCTGAAGCATCGGGCGCTTCCACTGCTCCCTCGCGGAAAGTCAGCAGGTACGTAGCAGCCGGTTTGAACGCCATTACCGCATTAGCCTTGCCGGAATATAACTGACGTGTAGCTTTAAGCGTACCGCCTGCATATTCGAGGCTGATCGCATCAGCAACCAGGGGCAGTTTCTTTTCTATAGCCAGTGCCGGCATAAAATCAACACCCTGAGCAGTATGACCGGTCATCACTACTGCCGGTTTCAGATCATCAATCAGGGCCGAGAGGACTTTTTGATATTTATCTGCATTAAAATCCTTGAAGAGTGGATCATCGACAACCAATACTTTAATACCAAAAGCTGCCATTTTCTTGGCCAGTTCATCCATCCCACTGCCGATTAACAGAGCCACTACATCAGTGCCCATCTGCTCGGCCAATTTGGGGGCAACGGCCATCATTTCGTAAGAAACATCCCTTAAAACACCCTGGCGGTGTTCCGCCAATACTAAGATGCTACCCATTATACAAGGCCTCCTTTAACCAGGATCGACGCCAGTTTTTCTGCTTTTTCATCCGGTTCGCCTTCAATAAATTCAGCGGATGAAACTACATCGGGGATGTACAGCCGCTCAAGAACTACCATAGAAGCTTCAGCGCTGACTGCAGAGGCATCAAGGCCCAGGTCGTCAAGACTAGCTACTTTCAACTCTTTCTTCTGCGCCTCCCGAATGCCACGGATTGGAGCATAACGCGGTTCGTTGATTCCAGTCTGTATGGTCAGCACTGCCGGCAGTTCGACCTCCACAACTTCCATCAGGCCACCTTCAAGTTCGCGGTAAGCCTTCACTTTATTACCGCCAAGGACTTCCACTTTCTTAACCATCGAGGCATGGTTGACACCAAGCTCTTCTGCCAAAGCCACACCGGTAGACATTTGCCAGTCATCACTGGCCATGCAACCGGTCAGCACCAGGTCAAATTCCTGGCCCTTGATTGCGCCGGCCAGCACCTTGGCCACCATCAGCGGATCATAACCGGCAATGCGTTCATCTTCGATGCGCACTGCCCGATCGCAACCCTTGGCCATCGCCATGCGGATCATCACATCCGATTGTTTCGGACCGATCGATAATACCGTAACATCGCCCTCGCTGGCTTCCTTCATTAATACCGATTCCTCAACAGCATAGTTGTCAGCATCATTAATATCAAAAGAAAAACGACTGCTGTCAACCGATACGCCATCGGGATTGACCTTTACTTCCGCTTCGGAAGTATCGGGCACATACTTGATACAAACAAACATTTTCATCGTTCTTTCCACCTCCTGCCAAAATTAAAAAGCAATTTAAGCTTCTACAAATTCACCCAGAAGTTCCATGATCTCTGCCACCCGCATCTCTTCCTCGTAGCCAAGCCCTTTCATGGCATCCTCCAGGGTTAAAACACAAAACGGACAGGCAACTGCTACGATATCGGCATTCAGCTCTTTAGCATCCTTGATCCGTGTTTCTGCCAGTCGCTCTTTTTTTGATGTCGACTCGACCCACATTTTGCCTCCGCCGCCTTCGCAGCATAATGAACGCTCACGCCGGCGATCAAACTCCAACAGCTCAACACCGGGAATACTCTTTAATAGCTGCCGCGGCTCATCATAGACATCACCCTGTTTCCCAAGATAACAGGGATCATGAAAAACTATCTTTTTCTGAAGATCGCCCTTCCAGGTCAATTTGCCTTCCCTGAGCAGCTCTTCCAATAGCTGAGTATAATGTAAAACCGGCATTTTCAAATCAGGATATTGTTTGCGGTAAGTTGTAAAACAGTGAGGCGAAAGAGTAATCAGACGGGTAGCGGAAAACTCATTTAAAAACGCCGTATTGTCTTCAACCAGCATCTCAAAGAGACCCTCTTCCCCGAGGGTATAGACCTCACTGCCGCAACAGCTTTCACTATCATCAAGAAAAGCATAATCAATCCCGGCTTTGTTCAGAATGCGCACCAGGTTCTTGGCAATCGTTTGAACCCGGGGATCATAAGCGATCGTACAACAGACAAAAAAGAGGTTTTCGACCGGAACACCAGGCTCGGCAATTTTTACATCCAGGCCTTCCATCCAGTCACTCCTTGCCGCTCTCGCTTTCTCCCAGGGGTTACCCTCCAGAAGAACACTTTGCAGAGCATCACGAACTGTCGGTTCTACTTTTCCGCTTTCAACAATCATGGTTCGTAAACCCAGTAGTACTTCAAGCGGTTTTAAACCTTTGGGGCAGCGCACCGCACAGGTGTGACAGGCAGTACAATCCCAGATTTCCGCCAGTCGGGCAAGTTCTTCAAGCTTCTCCTCATTGTAGGCATCATATACAAAGCGGCGAACATTAAGGTCCGCCCGCACAGTAACCGGGCAACCCCCTGTGCAGCGTCCGCATTGGATACAACCCC
>Ga0194127_10000670_pt1 | contig 53799 bp, 62 predicted proteins | sample TA2KigC100mmetaG_FD_148624 | JGI IMG/M metagenome (GOLD analysis project Ga0194127, IMG submission 148624) | Freshwater microbial communities from Lake Tanganyika, Tanzania - TA2015036 Kigoma Deep Cast 100m | ecosystem: Environmental > Aquatic > Freshwater > Lake | place: Tanzania: Lake...
AAAACGCACTTGCGGCCCCGCTCAAAGTTGGCCGCACACCCGAAAACCCTCGAACCCCCTATAACCATGCGCCTTTCCTCCTAGCACATGGTTACGAATCGCCCTAATTACCGAAAATAATCCTCCGCCGCGGCGGCTTCGTGACGTTCAGCCAAGACTCTTCCTATGTTGACGAGAGCATCGGCATGCGCGGGATCAATTTCGAGAGCCGAGCGAAAATGCTGTTCGGCCGGTTCGGGCTCGCCGGTTTCGAACAAGGCAAAACCCAGGTTGTTGCGCGCGTCGGCGGCGAACGGTCCGGTGCCGGTCAAGCGGCCGAGCAGGGGGATCGCTTCGTCGGGCTGGTCGTTTTTGAGCAGCAAGGTCGCGAGATTGTAGGCCGCGAGCGTGTGCCCGGGTTCGGCCTCGATCGCGCGGCGGAAACATGCCAGGGCTTCGTCGGTCCGGCACCGGGCCGCGAGGGTAGTGCCGAGATTGTTGTGGGCGTCGGCGAAGCCAGGGGCGAAAGCAACCGCGCGGCGAAATCTTTTTTCCGCGTCGTCGAGCCGTCCGACAGCCTTGAGGAGTTGCCCGAGATTGTTGAGGACATGCACGTCGCGCGGCGCCCGCTTCGAGGCCTTTTCCAGAAGTTCGATCGCCTCGACCGTTCGACCGCGGCGGTGAACGAGGATGCCGAGCAGATGCAGGGCGTCAACCTCGCCGGGGATTCGGGCAAGAACGGCGCGATAGGCGGCTTCGGCATCATCGAGGCGCCCGCCACGCTCGAGATCCTGGGCGTGAGCGAGCATGTCGGCGACGTTCATGGGTTATGCGCCGGTTTCCGCGCGTTCGAGTTCGGCGAGGCGCTCGTCCATGGTCTTGCGGAGCTGTTCGGCGAGTTCGGGCACGTCGCGCAGCAGGCGAGCGAAATCGTCGGTGCCGAGAACCAGCAGGGCGCAGTCGGTTTCCGATACCACCGTCGCCGTGCGCGGCGCGTGCTTCAGGAGCGCGATCTCGCCGAAGTAATCGCCGGCGCCGAGGCGCTTGGGCGCCGGCAGAATGTCGACCGCGACTTCGCCCGACACGATGAAATACATCGCGTCGGCCTGTTCGCCGCGGCGGACGACGGCGTGGCGCGCGGGCACGTTCTTCGCCTTGAGCACGCTGACGATGTCGGAGACGCGCACCGCATCCAGCTTGCGAAAGAGCGGAACGTTCGCCACCAGCCGCCACGACACGACGAAGTCGTACTTGCGGATTTCCTGGACGAAGCCGGTGGCGAGGATGCCGGTCGGCAGCGCCAGCAGCCCGATGCCGGACAGCATCAGCAAGCCGCCGAACATCCGGCCGAGCGGCGTCGCGGGCACCACGTCGCCGTAGCCGGTGGTGGTCATGGTCACGATGGTCCACCACATGGCGCGAGGGATGGTACCGAACTTTTCCGGCTGCATCTCGTGTTCGATCAGATGAATGACGCTCGCCGCGAACACCAGCCACATGCCCGCGATCACGACGGTGGCGAGCAGGGGGCGGCGCTGCAGGAACACGACGCGGGCCAGCGCCTCGAACGCGTGCGAATGGCGGGTCAGCTTCAGCAAGCGGATGATTCGGAGAATGCGCAGGAATCGCAGATCGATGCCGACGACGGCGCCGAGGTAGAACGGCAGGATGGCGAGCAAATCGATCAGGGCGTGAAAGGATAGGGCGTATCTCCATCGCGCCCGTACCGGCGCGAGAGCCGCATACGACGGATTTTCCGGAACGACCCAGAGCCGGAGCGCGTATTCAATCGTGAACACGACGACCGAGAAGACTTCGAACGCCCAAAATTGGGGGCCGTAGGCGTCCTCGATCTCGGGGATCGATTCGAAAACCACCGCCGCAACGTTGGTCAGAATCAGAACGACAATGAGGATGTTGACGACGTGCACCCAGCGCTTGCCGGGCAGCGGCTCCTCGATCAGGTGATAAATCCGCCGGCGCGCGGTCAAGTGTTCGCCGCCTGGGTCAAGGCCCGGTCGAGATCGCGAATCAGGTCGTCCGCCGACTCGATGCCGATCGACAGGCGCACCACGTCCGGCCCGGCGCCGGCGGCGACTTGCTGCTCGAGGCTCAACTGGCGATGGGTGGTCGAGGCCGGGTGCAGGATCAGCGAGCGTGTGTCGCCGAGATTGGCGAGATGCGAAAACAGCTGGACCGACTCGACCAGCTTGACCCCGGCTTCGTAGCCGCCCTTGAGGCCGAGCGTAAACACCGAGCCCGCGCCCTTGGGCAGATATTTTTTGGCGAGGGCATGGTAGGGGCTGGAGGCCAAGCCGGCGTAGGACACCCAGGCGACGGCCGGGTGCTGTTCCAGGAATTCGGCCAGAACTTGCGCGTTGGCGACATGGCGTTCCATGCGCAGATGCAGGGTTTCGATGCCGGTGATGGTGTAGAAGGCGTTGGCGGGCGCCATCGCCGGTCCGAAATCGCGCAGGCCCACGGCGCGCGCCTTCATGGTGAAGCCGAAATCGCCGAACGTCTCGTAAAAGGTCAGGCCGTGGTAGGCGGGATCGGGCGCGGTCATGGTCGGGAACTTGCCGCCCTTGGTCCAGTCGAACTTGCCCGATTCGACCAGCGCGCCGCCGATCGAGGTGCCGTGGCCGCTCAGGAACTTGGTGGTCGAATGGACGATCAGGTCGGCGCCCCATTCGAACGGGCGGCAGAGATACGGCGTCGCCAGCGTGTTGTCGACGATCAGCGGAATGCCCGCGTCGCGGGCTATCCCCGAGACTTTTTCCAGATCGACGACGATGCCGCCGGGATTGGCCAGCACTTCGATGAAAATCGCCTTGGTCTTGGGGGTCAGCGCGCGGCGGAAGTTTTCGGGGTCGCGCGGATCGACGAAGTGGCAGGTCCAGCCGAGCCGCTTGAAGCTGATGCCGAACTGGGTGATGGAGCCGCCGTACAGGTTGCGCGAGGCGACGAACTCGTCGCCGGGTTCCAGGAGCGTGAAGAACGCCAGAAACTGCGCGGCGTGGCCCGAGGCCGCGCACACGGCGGCGCGGCCGCCCTCGAGGTTGGCGATCCTTTCTTCCAGCACCGACACGGTCGGATTGGTGAGCCGCGAGTAGATGAAGCCGAACGTCTGCAGGTTGAACAGATCGGCAGCGTGTTCGGCGCTCTCGAACACATAGGACGTCGTCTGATAGATCGGCGTATTGCGCGCGCCGGTGACCGGATCGGGCCGGGCGCCCGCATGCACGGCGCGGGTCGCGAAACCGAATTCGGGCGGAGCCGCCTCGCGCGCCGGTTTCTTGTTCGAATCGGGCTTGTCGTTCATGGCCGCATCTTCGGGCGCTTGGCCGACACGATTCCGGAATTGACCCCGGACCAGGAAAGCTCGCCGAACAGCCGACCGTATTCGATCTTGGGGCAGCGGTTCATGACCACGATCAACCCGGCTTTCTCGGCGCGCGCGGCGGCCGCGTCGTTGCGCACGCCGAGCTGCATCCAGATCGCGCGGATGCCCTTGGCGGGCGCGAGCCTGATCGCCTCGTCGACGATCGGGCCCGCCGCCTCGGACGAGCGGAAAATGTCGACCAGATCGTAGTTGTCGGGAATGTCGGCGAGCGAGGCGTAGGCGGTTTCGCCCCAGATTGTCTGGCCGGCCGCGCCGGGATTGACCGGAATAACCCGGTAGCCCTTGCCTTGCAGATACTTCATCGCGAAGTTCGACGGCCTGACCCAGTTGGGCGAGGCGCCGACCATGGCGATCACCCGCGTCGATTTGAGAATGCGGCGGATGAAGTCGTCGTCGTAACGCAGTTCGGCAGCCGGAGCCGCGGCCTGTGGGGTCATGACTCGGTCCACCGGGGCGGGCGCTTGGCGATAAAGGCGTCGATCCCTTCGCCCGCGTCCTTGAGCATCATGTTCTCGGTCGCCACCCGGCTCGCGTAGTCGTAGGCGTCGGCCAGGCCCATCTCGATCTGGCGGTAAAAAGCCTCCTTGCCGATCTTGAGAACGCGCGATGATTTGGCGAGCAAAGTCTCGGTCGTTTCGGCGAGCGCGCGGTCGAGGTCCGCCGGCGGCACGATCCGGGTGACGAGGCCGATCTCGTGCGCCCGCTTGGCGTCGATGACGTCCCCGGTCAGCAGCATGTGCATCGCCGCCTTGCGCGACACCGCCCGGCTCAAGGCCACCATCGGGGTCGAGCAGAAGAGGCCGATATGCACTCCGGGCGTCGAGTAGGTGGTGGTGTCGGCGGCGATGGCGATGTCGCAGGTGGCGACCAGCTGGCACCCGGCGGCGAAGGCGGGGCCGTGCACGCGCGCGATCACCGGCTGGGGCAAGCGGGTGATGGCGAGCATGATACGGCTGCATTGACGGAACAGCGCCTCCTGGAATTTGCGACCCGGGTTGGCGCGCATTTCCTTCAAATCGTGGCCGGCGCAAAAGGCGGGGCCCGAGCCCGCGATCACGACGACGCGCACCGAACGGTCTTCGGCAATGGCGGCCAGCTCCCGCTCCAGCGCCGTCATCAATTCGCGCGCGAGCGCGTTGCGTTGCGCCGGCCGGTTAAGGGTGAGCGTGGCGACGCCGTCCCCGTCGGCGCGCAGCAGCGTGGCTTCGATTCTGGCCTGGGCGGCGGCGGTCATGGTTGAGTTTCCCTGGCGGGTGGGGGAGCGGGAATCTTCCTGGATTTCGGCCCCTCCTGGCAAGCCCCTGGCCGGAGTTATTTGACGTTAACGTCAACGGCACGTACCCTCGGCGAAGACAAACGCCCGCGAAGGCAAACGAACATGTCCAAGATCACCAAGGCCGAATTCAACGCCCTGATGGCCGAGGAGATTCCGTGGGCGGTGGAATCCGGCATCCGCCTCGCCCGGCTCGCGCGCGGCCGCGCGACCCTGCGTCAATCCTTCGGTAAGTCCATGCTCAGGCCCGGCGGCACCATTTCCGGACCGACCATGATGGCGCTCGCCGATCTGACCATGTACGTGACGCTGCTCAGCGCCATCGGCAAGGTCAAGCTCGCCGTCACCACCAACTTCAACATCAACTTCCTGCGTCGGCCCTTTCCCGGCGGGCTGGTGGCGGAAGGGAAGGTCATCAAGCTCGGCAAGCGGCTGGCGGTGATGGAGGTGACCATTTTGTCGGAAGGCCACGCCGAACCGGTCGCGCACGCGACCGGCACCTATTCCATTCCGCCCGCGTCGGGCTCCAAGGATTAGGACGCCGGGGATCGAGTTGTAGAGATTAAGGCGAGCGCGCGAGGAGTTTCCGGGTGTAGTCCTTGTCGACGTGGGCGAGATCGGATTCGCGGCCTTTCATGACGGGCGCGTATTGTATGTCTTCGCCGCGGATGTGCCCGGTGATCCAATCGCGCATGAATGTGAGCAAGCGGGTCTCGATCCCGTCGCGCAATCCGCCGGCGTAGGCGTCGCGTAAGAGCTGCAAGGATTCGACCAGAGCCCGGTGGCTGGCGCGGTGGGCGTCCAGCCCGGCGTAGCCGACGGCGGCCATCATCGCTTCCTCGCGGCCGAAATGGTATTCGGTGTAATCGACCAGGCCGTTGATGATGCTGGCGACGATGGTGTCGGCCGACCCTTCGGCGATGGCACGGTCGAGTTGGTTGATGAGGCCGAACAGCATCTTGTGGTCGGTATCGAGGGCTTCGATACCGACGCTCATGGCGGGAGTCCAGACGACGGCGGGCATGGCAATTTTATCCATGGGGCCTATAGCACGCCGAAGGAAATCCGACAAAGAGCGAGGTGGCGTCGAGGTAACATGATACCTCGATTTAATCGACTGATAATGATAGGCATTTCCGGGTTGACAGCCCATTTTTCTCTGACATACTCCGCGCCCTCGCGGCCCCAGGACCCATTCGCCATGAAGACCTATTCCGCCAAACCCGCCGACGTCACGCGCAAGTGGTACGTGGTCGACGCCGAGGACGTCGTGCTCGGCCGGCTCGCCAGCCTGCTCGCGCTGCGCCTGCGCGGCAAGCACAAGCCGATGTTCTCGCCCAATATCGATTGCGGCGACAACATCATCGTCGTCAACGCCGAGAAGGTGCGGCTCACCGGCAACAAGCGCGCGCGCAAGGTGTTCCATTGGCACACCGGCCACCCCGGCGGCGTCAAGACCCGGACCATGGGCCAGATCCTGGAAAGCAAGGCGCCCGAGCGCGTCATCGTGAAGGCGGTCGAGCGCATGATCACCCGCAACCCGATGGGCCGCGCTCAGATGCGCAAGCTGCACGTCTACGCCGGGCCCAAGCATCCGCACGAGGCCCAGAACCCGGAAGTTCTCGACCTCGCCGCGATGAACCCGAAGAACAAGAGGAGCGCCTGAGCATCATGGCCGAAACGATCAAGTCGCTCGCCGATCTGAAGGAATCCCCGGCCGCGCCGGTCGCGGCGGGTCCGGCCGCGCCGACCGAGCCGGTGATCGACGCCCTCGGCCGCTCGTACGCCACCGGCCGGCGCAAGAACGCGGTCGCGCGCGTGTGGGTCAAGCGCGGCCCCGGCAAGATCACCATCAACGGCAAGGATTTCCAGGCCTACTTCGCCCGCCCGGTGCTGCAGATGCTGATCAAGCAGCCGCTGATCACTTCCCAGCGCGACGGGCAAATCGAGATTTGGTGCACGGTGACCGGCGGCGGGCTGTCCGGCCAGGCCGGCGCGGTCCGCCACGGCATCAGCCGCGCGCTCACCCTCCATGAGCCGGGCCTGCGCCCGGTCCTCAAGAAGGGCGGCTTCCTCACGCGCGATTCGCGCGTGGTCGAGCGCAAGAAGTACGGCCACGCCAAGGCGCGACGCAGCTACCAGTTCTCGAAACGCTGATTCCCCGCGAGAAGCTTTTCCGGTTCATCGGGCGCTCTCATCGGGAGCGCCCGATGTGTTTTTGGGGTAGGATCAATGACCATGACGGCAACCGTATTCATCGACGGCGAGGTCGGCACCACCGGCCTGCAGATCAAGTCCCGGCTGGAAGGCCGCAAGGACGTGCGGCTGATCCACCTGTCGGATTCGGCGCGCAAGGACGCGGCCGCGCGGAAAGACGCGATCGCCTCGGCCGACATCGCCATCCTGTGCCTGCCCGACGACGCGGCGCGCGAGGCGGCGGCGATGGTCAAAGGCAGCAACGCCCGCGTGATCGACGCCTCGACCGCGCACCGGACCGATCCCGATTGGGTCTACGGCTTTCCCGAACTGATGCCGGGCCAGCGCGACAGGATCGCCCACGCCGCGCGGGTTTCCAATCCCGGCTGCTACGCCTGTTCGGCGGTGGCGCTGCTCCGGCCGCTGATCGGCGCCGGAATCATGCCCGCCGATTTTCCCGTCACCGTCACCGCCATTTCCGGCTATTCCGGCGGCGGCAAGAAGATGATCGCGAGCTATGAAGATCCGAGTGCGCCCGATTACACCGAGAGCCCGTTTCGGGTTTACGCCCTCGGCCTCGAGCACAAACACGTGCCGGAGATCGAAAAACAGTCGGGCCTGACGACACGGCCGTTGTTCGTGCCGAGCGTCGGCAATTTTCGCCAGGGGATGATCGTCCAGGTGCCGCTGCACCTCGCGCAGTTGCCGGGAAGGCCCGCGCCGGCCGACCTGCACGCGGCACTCGCGTCGCATTACCAAGGCGCGCGGTTCGTCACCGTCGCGCCGCTCGCCGATCCGCCGCCCGCCAACCTGGAGGCCGAGACCCTCAACGGCACCAACGACCTCAAGCTCTACGTCTTCGGCAACGCCAAGCGCGGACACGCGGTGCTGGTGGCGGTCTCCGACAACCTGGGCAAGGGCGCCTCGGGCCAGGCGGTGCAGAACCTGAACTTGATGCTGGGCGTTTCCGAGGCGACGGGACTTTGACGGCGGCGCTTATTTCCGCGCCCGGATCAATTTGATGATGTCGGCGTAGAGGAAAGTTTCCTCCACGTCCCGAAAGCCCGCTTCGCGCGTAAAGCGATCGGTTTCGCGGTCGAACCCGGCGCCATAGACGCGCGCGACCCACGGCTCCCACAGTTTCTGCACGGCGCGCCGGACCGGATCGGTCGACCACGTGTATTCCAGCATGCGGATTTCGCCACCCGGCTTGAGCACGCGCTTGATTTCGGCCAGCGCTTCCGGTTGCCGTTCGTTCGGCAGCACGCAGAACAGGAACGAGGCGACGGCGAAATCGAACGTTTCGTCGGGAAACGACGTCCGGCACACGTCCATTTCCAGCAGCGGCACGGAAAGGCCGAGACGGGTTTGGCGCTTGACCGCGCGCGCGAGCATGGCGGGCGAGAGATCGACGCCGATTACGTCCGCGCCCGGCGGGTAATAGGCGAAATTGCGCCCGGTGCCGCAACCGGCATCCAGCACGCGGCCGCGCACGCCGGCGAACAGGTGCTTGCGCAACGGGCGATAACGGCCGTGCTCGAACGGCAGGTCGAGCAGGTCGTAGAGACGCGCGATGCGGTCGTAAACGGCGCGGGTCAAGCGGCGGCCCTCCCGCGCGAAAATAAAACGGCGGCGGCGATTGCCGCTTGACCGCCGTCAAGCCGGACGCCTAGACGTCCAGGTCCTTCACGAACTTGGCGTGTTCCTGGATGTATTCGAAGCGCAACTCCGGCTTGCGCCCCATCAGGCGCTCGACCAGGCGCGCGGTTTCGCGCGCCTTCGCCCCGCCGATCTTTTTCGACGGCACCTGCACGCGCAAGAGCGTGCGCGAGGCCGGGCTCATGGTCGTTTCCTTGAGCTGCGCCGCCGGCATCTCGCCCAAGCCCTTGAAGCGGCTGATTTCGGGCTTGGCGCGGGGAAATTCCGATTTCAGCACCTTGTCCTTGTGGGTGTCGTCGCGGGCGTAAATCACGCGCCCGCCGTGGCTGATGCGGTAAAGCGGCGGCACCGCCAGATAGAGATGCCCGTTTTCGATCAGTTCCGGCATTTCGCGGTAGAAGAACGTCATCAGGAGCGAGGCGATATGCGCCCCGTCCACGTCGGCGTCCGTCATCACGATCACCCGGTCGTAGCGCAGCGCGTTTTCCCGGTAATGGTCGCGGGTGCCGCAGCCGAGCGCCTCGACCAGGTCGGTCAATTCCTGGTTGGCGCGCAGTTTGTCGTCGGAGGCGCTGGCGACGTTGAGGATCTTGCCGCGCAGCGGCAGCACCGCCTGGGTTTCGCGCGCGCGCGCCATCTTGGCCGAGCCGCCGGCGGAATCGCCCTCGACGATGAACAGCTCGGTGCCCTTGGCCTCGGTGCGGGTGCAATCGGCGAGCTTGCCGGGAAGCCTGAGTTTGCGCGTCGGCCCGGCGCGCTTGAGGCCCGCGTCCGCGTTCTTGCGGAGCCGCGCGTCGGCGCGCGCGATGGCGTAGTCGAGCAATTCGCGCGCCGACTTGGGATCGCCGGAGAGCCAGTGGTCGAAATGATCGCGGAGCGCGTTTTCGACCAGGCGCTGGGCGTCGGCGGTGGCGAGCTTTTCCTTGGTCTGGCCCTGGAATTGCGGGTTTTCGATGAACAGCGACAGCACGCCGGCCATGCCGCCGGTGATGTCCTCGGCGGTGACCTTGGCGCCCTGGCGTTCGCCGATCCGTTCGGCGTGCGCCTTGAGGGCGCGGGTAAGCGCCGCGCGCAGGCCGGCCTCGTGGGTGCCGCCCTGCGGCGTCGGAATGGTGTTGCAGTAGGAATTGAGGAAGGGCTCCTCGTCCTCGGGCCAGGCGATGGCCCATTCGACCCGCCCTTGGTCCGGCGCGCCGTTGAACTGGGCTTCGCCCGCGAACGGCTTTTCCGTCACCGTCGCCCGGCCGTGAAGCAGGGTGGCGAGAAAATCCGCGAGCCCGCCCGGGAAGTGCAGCACGGCCTTGGCCGGCGTTTCGGTATCCTTTTCGGCCTTGAGCAAGGCCGGATCGCAGCTCCAGCGGATTTCGACCCCGCGAAAGAGATAGGCCTTGGAGCGCGCCATGGCAAAGACGCGCGAGGGCCGGAATTTGGCCTGGGCGCCGAACACGCTCGTGTCGGGACGGAAGGTAACCAGCGTGCCGCGCCGGTTGACGGCGGGGCCGACCGCCTTGACCGGGCCCTTCGGTTCGCCGCGCGCGTAGCTTTGGCTCCAGAGCTTCTTGTCGCGGGCGACTTCGACCGTGAGTTTTTCCGAAAGCGCGTTGACCACCGAAACGCCGACGCCGTGCAGGCCGCCCGAGGTCCGATAAACCTTGCCGCCGAACTTGCCGCCCGAATGAAGGGTGGTGAGGATCACCTCGAGCGCGGATTTCTTTTTGAATTTGGGGTGCGGATCGACCGGGATGCCGCGGCCGTTGTCCTCGACGGTGACGGTGTTGTCGGGTCCGAGCGCGACCTCGATGCGGCTCGCGTGCCCGGCGACGGCCTCGTCCATGGCGTTGTCGAGCACCTCGGCGACCAGGTGGTGCATGGCGCGCTCGTCGGTGCCGCCGATGTACATGCCGGGGCGGCGGCGGACGGGTTCGAGCCCTTCCAGGACCTCGATGTCCTTGGCCGAATATTCGTTGCGGCCGGCGGCGCGTCCGGCCGAGCGGGCCGGCGCGCGGGAGGACTTTTTGGCTGGGGCCGCGCGGGGTTGGGGCTCGCGGTCGAACAGGTCGGCGATGGCGGCTTTGGCTTTGCGGGCGCCCATGGGCCTAAACGTTCCTTTTTGGCGGGGGCATCCTAGGAAGTGGACTTATCGCTGGCAAGCAGGATACGGTAGTTTAGTTCCAAAAATGCCCTAGATATAGCATCCGAGGTCGCCCTCCCATGACACCCGCTCCGCCCGTCGGCAGGCCCCTGGAATCCGACGACCACACCGCCCCCCGGGGCGAGATGATTACCCGCACCCTCGCCATGCCGGCGGACGCCAACCCGCACGGCGACATCTTCGGCGGCTGGGTGCTGGGCCAGATGGATGTGGCGGGCGGTCTCGCCGCCGCCTTCCGCGCCAAGGGGCGGGTCGCCACCGTCGCCGTCACCGGCATGGCGTTTCACAAGCCGGTCCTGGTCGGCGACATCGTCGCCTGCCATTCGGCGATCGAGCGCGTCGGCACCACCTCGATCACCGTGCACGTGGAAGTGTGGGTGCAGCGCGGCGGCGGCGGCGCGACCGGGCGGTTCAAGGTGACCGAAGGCGTGTTCACCTACGTCGCCCTCGACGATGCGGGCCGCAAGCGCCCGGTGCCGCCGGCGTAAGCCCGGCGCGGCGCCGTAGAATAATTGATAAAAACGATTATTGTGAAACAAATAACTCGTTGGATCGATTAATCCGCGATCCCTAGAGTTCGCCTCGAAGGACCCCGGCGGTTCGGGGTCCCAGAAAGCGGATCGGGAGATCGCGCCATGACCATCGGATCCCGTTCATCGAGTTATCCCGTCACGTTCGGAGCCGTGTTCGCTTCCGGCGGGTGGCGAATGCCCTTCGCGCGCGCCGCGAAGCCGTTGTCCGCGCCGCTGGCCAAGACGCTCTCGTTCGCGGCGGTTCATTTCGCGGTGGCGTTCGCGGTCGTCTACGCGCTCACCGGCAACGTCTGGCTCGGCGGCGCGGTGGCGCTGATCGAGCCCGCCTGCAACGTGGTAGCCTACTATCTGCACGAAATGGCTTGGGCGCGCGCGTCCGAGCCGCGCGTACCCGCGTTCGCCCGCCGCTGATCAAGCAAGGAAAGGAGCAACAGCCATGAGCAAATCCAAGGAAATGACGGAAAAAGACCGCAAAAAAGTCGCCGACGGCCTCGCGCGGGTGTTGGCCGACACCTACACCCTGTATCTCAAAACCCATGGGTTTCACTGGAACGTGGAAGGGCCGCTGTTCCCGATGCTGCACGCGATGTTCGAGGAGCAGTACACGGAACTGGCGGGCGCGGTCGATCAGATCGCCGAGCGCATCCGCGCCCTTCGCCAGCCGGCGCCGGCCGGCTATGCGGCCTTCGCCAAGTTGGCGAGCGTGCGCGAGGCGAGCGGCCGGGAAAGCGCCACCGACATGATCCGGGCACTGGCCAAGGACCAGGAAACGATCGCGGCGACGGCGCGGGATGCGTTCGCCATCGCGGAAGCCGCGAACGACGAAGCGACCGCCGACCTCATGGTCCAACGGCTCCACGTCCACGAAAAGGCGGCATGGATGCTGCGGGCGATGCTGGCGTGAAGCGCGGACGGCGGGGGAGAGGCCGCTTCGGCCTTCCCCCTCCGCCGGTCACGCCACCACCAGCCAGGCGTAGGTGCCGAGGGCGAACAGCCCGAAAGCGGCGAAATCCTTGATAAATGCGGTCAGTTTCATGGTCCACCCATGGATCCAATCGGTTATAGGAACATAAATAGAACATAATTAGAACAATAAGTCAACAACGACTCATGCTGACCGAAATCATCAGTCGGTTAGAGGGTCATGGGAGGGGCAGGGAAAACCACCACGAAGTGGCCGCGGCGGCCGGGAGGGGATAGGCCGGCTAGATGCAGAACAGGCGGAAGGCGCCGGCGTCCATATAGACCGCGAGCCAGCCCTCGACAAAAGCGCGGGCGAGGAATTCCCCCAGCGGCGAAATCGCCACCAGCGCGACGGCAACCGTCATGGCGCCCGCCGCGAGTGCCGGCATCGGGCGCGCAACGAAGCGGTTAGGGACGATCGACGCGATCATAAACAATTCTTATCACGATCCGCGCCGCAAGCCCAGCCCCGGAATCGGCAACCGCCCTTGATCGTCGCGCGCGCGGCCCACACAATGCGTCCCCGCCCGAAATCCAGAGCCGCGCATGCCGCCGAAAAACAATCCGCTCAAGCTCAACGCGCTTCAGCTGCGCACGCTGGCGCTGCTGCAGGAACTCGCCCGCCATCCCGCGACCGCGACCCGCGATCCGGCGAGCGGCGAGGCGACCATCAATCATCTGCCGCACGTGCACGGCGATCACGTGCACATCGGCGAGCTGGTGGTTTCGGCGCGCGACGCGAGCGGATTTTCCAATCCCTCGGTGTGGGCGGCGCTGGAGCGCAAAGGCCTGGTGCGGGGCGATTTCCCGCACGCAAGCGTAACGCTCACCGTCCTCGGGCTCGGCTACGAAACCGGCCTCGGCCGTATCCGCGCCGGCCAGTCAGATCATTGAAATAATTGAGTTTTCAGGCGCAGCGACGCCGCGTCAAGCGGCCGCGGACGCGGGGCCCGGCACCCGCTTGTACTGATTGCCGTCGAGCAGAACGGATTCGGACAGGGTCTTGATCCGGCTCGGCTGGCCTTCTTGGCTCAATTGAAAATGCGGCGCGACCGTCGGGCTGTGGATTTCGCGCTCGACGATCCACGTGGTGGGATAGCCGCTGACGGTGATGAAGCGGTCGCCGACCTGGATTTTTTCCTTGGCCATGTTGTTCTCGTTTTTTCGGTAACGCCGTTCGCGTCTGGGCAGCCGGAACAAGTTAATGCATAGGGCTTCGGGCGAAATTTCTCAAGAGGCACGCTAACCCCTTGCTGCTGGCGGCAAAAAAGCCCCTTCCGGCCGAACCGGAAGGGGCTGTGGATCGATAGGCGTCGGGAGTCTGATCAACTCGAATAATACATCTGGAATTCGATCGGATGGGGCGTGTGCTCGAACTTGTAGATTTCCTCCCACTTGAGTTCCATGTACGAGTCGATCAGGTCGTCGGAAAACACGTCGCCCTTTTTGCGGAAGGCGCGGTCGGCGTCCAGGCATCCCATCGCCTCGCGCAAAGACGCGCACACGGTCGGCACGTCCTTCAGCTCTTCCGGCGGCAGGTCGTAGAGGTTCTTGTCCATCGGCTGGCCGGGATGGATCTTGTTCTGGATGCCGTCGAGGCCGGCCATCAGCATGGCGGCGAACGCCAGGTAGGGATTGGCGGTCGGGTCGGGGAAGCGGACCTCGACCCGCTTGCCCTTGGGACCGGTGGCGAAAGGAATCCGGCAGGATGCCGAGCGGTTGCGGGCCGAATAGGCGAGCAGAACGGGGGCCTCGAAGCCCGGAATCAGCCGCTTGTAGCTGTTGGTGCCGGGATTGGTGAAGGCGTTGATCGCCTTGGCGTGCTTGATGATGCCGCCGATGTAGTAGAGCGCCATTTCCGACAGGTCGGCGTAGCCGGTACCGGCGAAAAGGGGCTTCCCCTTCTTCCAGATCGACTGGTGGGTATGCATGCCCGAGCCGTTGTCGCCGTAGACCGGCTTCGGCATGAACGTCGCGGTCTTGCCGTAGGTGTGGGCGACCTGCTGGGTCACGTACTTGTAGATCTGCATATTGTCGGCGCTGCGGACCATGGTGTCGAAGGTGAGCCCGAGCTCGTGCTGGCTGGGGGCGACCTCGTGATGGTGCTTGTCCATGTTGAGGCCCATTTCGCGCATGACCGAGGTCATTTCGGCGCGCAGGTCGTGGGCGCTGTCGACCGGCGGCACCGGGAAATAGCCGCCCTTGATTCCCGGACGATGGCCGACGTTGCCTTCCGGGAATTCCTTGCCGGTGACGTAGGGGCCCTCCTCGGAGTCGAACTGGTACATGACGTGGTTCATGTCGACGCGGTAGCGCACGTCGTCGAACACGAAGAACTCGGCCTCGGGCCCGAAAAAGGCGGTATCGCCGATCCCGGTCGAGGCGAGGTAGGCCTCGGCGCGCTTGGCCAGCGCGCGCGGGCAGCGCGTGTAAGGCTGGCCGGTGGACGGTTCCTGGACGTCGCAGAACAGAATCAACATCGACTGGGCGGCGAACGGGTCCATGACCGCGGTGGTCGCGTCGGGAATCAGGGTCATGTCGGATTCGTTGATCGCCTTCCAGCCGGCGATCGAGGAGCCGTCGAACATGATGCCGTCGGTGAAGGAGGCGTCGTCGATCACCCCCGCGACCATGGTCAGGTGCTGCCACTTGCCGCGCGGATCGGTGAAGCGGAGGTCGACGTACTGGACGTCGTTGTCCTTGATCGTCTTGAGCACGTCGGCGGGGGTCTTGCACTTGAGCGACATCGGCTGAGTCCTTTTCTCTCTGGGGGTTCTAAGCGGATTGGGAAGCGGAATTTGCGGCTAGATGGCGTCCTTGCCGCGTTCGCCGGTACGAACGCGAATGACGTCCTCGATCGCGGTGACGAAGATCTTGCCGTCGCCGATCCGTCCGGTGCGGGCGGTGCGGACGATGGCGTCGACGGCGCGCTCGACCATCTCGTCCTCGACCACGATCTCGAGCTTCACCTTGGGCAGGAAATCGACGACATATTCGGCGCCGCGATAGAGTTCGGTGTGGCCCTTCTGGCGGCCGAAGCCCTTGGCTTCGATCACGGTGATTCCCTGGAGGCCGACCTCGTGCAGGGCTTCCTTCACTTCGTCGAGCTTGAAAGGCTTGATGATGGCTTCGATTTTTTTCATGGGCGGCCGGTCTCCTTCACGCACAGCGAGGAACGCCGCGCATACGGCCGCGTCCTCGGGGCGCGATCGGAAGTGCACGGCGCGTGCCAAACGGCCGCAGCCGGGCGGTGCCCGGCGCGAAAGCCCCAATACCCTGGGATTAGGGCGATTTTTTACGGGATCGGGCCAATTCCCATTGCCGCGCATGCCCGAAAATTAGGCATCTGCCGTGAATTCGGTCAGCACTTTTAGGCGGACAATAGCTTTCGGAAACGGTCCATCGCTTCCGCGATGCGCGAGAGATTCGCGGCATAGGAAAGGCGAAGAAAGCCTTCGCCCGCGTTTCCGAACGCGGTGCCGGAAATGGTCGCGACCGCGGCTTCCTCGAGCAGCCGGTCCTGCAGCGCGCGCGACGACAATCCCGTGCCGGTGATGTTGGGGAATACGTAGAACGCGCCGCCCGGCTCGGCGCAGCGCACGCCGGGAACTTGGTTGAGCGTGGCGACGATCGCGCGACGGCGTTCGTCGAACGCCCGCACCATCGCCGCGACCGCGTCTTGCGGGCCTCGCAGGGCCGCGATGCCCGCCCATTGCGCGGGCGCGTTGACGCAGGAGTGGCTGTTGACGGCAAGCCGCGTCACCGTCTCGATCCAGGCCTGCGGCCAAACCCCGAACCCGAGCCGCCAACCGGTCATGGCGTAGGTCTTGCTCCAGCCGTCGAGCAGGATCAGGCGGTCGCGGAGTTGGGGATAGGCGAGCAGGCTCGCGTGCGGGCACCCGCCGTAGACGATCCGACCGTAAATCTCGTCGCTCAGGATCGCCACCCGGGGGTGGCGATCCAGTCCGGCGACGAGGCGGTCCATCTCCGCCTTCGGCACCGCGCCGCCGGTCGGGTTGGCGGGACTGTTGAGGATCAAAAGCCGGGTCGCCGGGGTGAGCAGGGCAAGCACTTCGTCGGCGTCGAAGGAAAAGCCGTTGGCTTCGCGCAGCACCATCGGCACCGGCTTCGCGCCGACGAAACGGATCAGGGATTCGTAGATGGGAAAGCCGGGATCGGGGTAGACGATTTCCGTCCCCGGCTCGCCGAGCATGAGCACGGCGAAGAACATGGTCATCTTGCCGCCGGGCACGATCACCACGCAGTCGGGATCGACTTTGGCGCCGAGACGGGTTTCAAGATCGGCGGCGACGGCCTCGCGCAAGGGCAATATCCCGTTCGCCGGCGTGTAGCCGTGGTGGCCGTCGCGGTGCGCCTTGATCGCCGCTTCGATCACGTGCGGCGGGGTCGGGAAATCGGGCTGGCCGATGCCGAGGTTGATGACGTCGCGGCCCTGGCGCTTGAGCGTCTCGGCGCGGGCGAGCACCTCGAACGCGGATTCGGAGCCGAGGCGGGTAACGGCGGCGGCGAGACGGGGGCTGGGGCTTGATGACGGGGCGGACATGGCGGGCGCGCATAGTATTCCCCGCGCGTCGGACCCGCCAGGGCGAGGCCCCTACATTCGAGGCGGGCGCCTTGACGGGAAGGGCGCGCGGGGTCTACATCAGCCCGGCCGTTCCGAGGCATTGGGAACGGTTTCCCCTGTGGCGAGCGTAGCTCAGTTGGTTAGAGCATTCGGTTGTGGTCCGAAGGGTCGTGGGTTCGAGTCCCATCGCTCGCCCCATTTTTCCGTCGCCGGTCGTCGGCATTGGCGGCACCTCCTCGGTTTTGCACCGTGGCCGCCGGTCGCCGAAGCCCCACGCGAAGCGTCGCGGCGAGAATATCGCTGTCGAGCGACGAGAACATAGTTCCCCATCGAGGTGCACCATGTCGTACCGATTCGTCATCGCCGATGTCTTTACCGAAACCGCATTCGGCGGCAACCAGCTTGCCGTCTTTCCCGACGCGCGCGGGCTTTCGGAGCGCGCCATGCAAGCGCTTGCCCGCGAATTCAACTTTGCGGAGACGACCTTCGTACTTCCGCCCGAGGACGCGCGCCATGCCCGCCGGGTGCGCATCTTCGCGCCCAAGAAAGAGTTGCCGTTCGCCGGGCATCCGACCATCGGCACCGCCGCTATTCTTGCCCAGCTCGGGTTCGTGACAATACCCGACAGAACCACGACGTTCGTTCTCGAGGAAGGCATCGGGCCCGTCGCCGTCGAGGTTCGTCTTGGCGGAGCCGCCCCGTTCGCTCGTTTCCGCCTGGAACAAGAAGTCGAAAGTCCGCCCCATCGCCCCGAACGCCGAGCTTCGGCCGCGGCCCTTGGGTTGCCCGAGAACGTCATCGAGGACGCATGGTTCGCGGCTATCGGTGTGCCCTTCGCATTTATTCGCTTGGCGGACAAGGCCGCCGTCGACCGCGCCTTTCTCGACCGTGCCGCGTGGTCCGAACATTTTGCGCATGCTTGGGCGTCGAACATGTACCTGTTCACGGGCGCGATCGAGCCCGAGAGCCACCTTTATGTTCGAATGTTCGCTCCGGCGGCCGGGGTCGACGAGGATGCGGCGACCGGATCGGGGGCGGCGATTCTGGCTGGTTGTCTGGCCGCACGCCTATCCGAGCGGGACGGGATATTCGCGTGGCGAATCGAACAAGGGACGTCCATGGGTCGGCCGAGCGCGATCGAGATCCAAGCCGAAAAGCGCGCCGGGCGCGTCGTCGCGGTGTGGGTCGGCGGCCACACGGTCGTCGTGGGCGAGGGAAGCATGTCCGTCGCCGCGGGATATTGAAGTCAAACGTGCGGCGCAAAAAAGAAGCGGGGAACCCCATGGGCTCCCCGCTTTGCCGTCGAGTGTTCGGCCGGAGGCGTCGCGCCGGTTTACGGCTCAGCCCCAGGCGTCCTTGGTGATGCTCGTGTACCAGGCCCGCGCGTAAGCCGCTTCCTGTTTGCGGAAGGCGTCGTCGCGCCCGGCCGGGCTGACGCCGCCCGAACCCTGCGGCGTCGTGATGCCGCTGGACGGATTGCCGTGAACCGCGGTTACCGAGATGCCCCAGTCCGGCGTCACCAGGCTGTAGCAGGTATTGGAGAGGACCTGCGGGCTCGGCATCCGCCCGGCCAGCATTTCGACCACGGCGGCGGCGGCGATCTTGGCCTCCGTGTTGGCCGCCGTGCCGGATTTCGGCAACGGTGCGGCGATGGTCGCATCGCCGACCACGTGCACGCCCTTGACCAGCTTCGATTCGAAGGTCAAGGGATCGATCGGGCACCAGCCGGTGTTGTCGGCGACGCCGGCCGTGCGGGCGATGGCGCCCGCGCGCTGCGGCGGGATGATGTTCATGACCGCGGCGCGGATCGTTTCGCCTTCGGTCTTGACCGTCTTGGCCGCCACGTCGACGCGCTCGACCTTGCCGCCGTCCTTGCCCGGCACCCACTTGATCATGTCGCCGTAGTGCTTCTTCCAGCCTTCCAGGAACAGGCCCTGTTTGGAGAAATTATCCGCCGGATCGACGATAATCACCTTGGAACGCGGCTTCTTGCCCTTGAGATACCAGGCAATCATGCTCGCGCGTTCGTACGGCCCGGGCGGGCAGCGGAACGGCCCGCGCGGAACCGCGATCACCACCGTGCCGCCGTCGCTCATGGCCTCGAGCTGGCGCGCGAGCAACGCCGTTTGCGGGCCCGCCTTCCAGGCATGCGGCGCGGCTTCGGAGGCCGCCTCGCTGTAACCGGGAACGCCGTCCCAGATGAAATCGATGCCCGGCGCGACGATGAGCCGGTCGTAAGCCATGGTGCCGGACGCCGTGCTTACGGTCTTTTTGGCCGTGTCGACCGCGGTCGCCGCCTCGTGCACCACCTTGACGCCCGCGCCGGTCAAGCCGCCGAACCCCTGGGTGATCTTGTCCATGGTGTTGAAGCCGCCCAGCACGTAGTTGCTGAACGGGCAGGTAACGTAGGAACGCGATGGCTCGATCAGGGTCACTTCCGTGTTCGGGCTCCACATTTTGACGTAGCGCGCGGCGGTCGCGCCGCCGAAGCCGCCGCCGATCACCACCACCTTGCCGCCCGAGCCTTCCATGCCCGCGCAGCCGGAGAGCATAAGCGCCGTGCCGGCGCCCGTGGCGCCCGCGGCCTTGAGAAATTGCCTGCGTGTCGTCGTCATGGCGGCCTCCTTATTTCTTACCGATGTAATTGGCCACCGCCGCGACCTGCGCGTCGGTGTAGCCCTTGGCGATCCGCCCCATGATCGTCGAAGGCTTCTTGCCGTCCCGGAACGCAACCATCGCTTCGGTAATCTGCGCCGGCGTTTTGTCGTTGATCTTGACGACATCGCCCGCGCCGGCTCCGCCCTGGCCGTGACAGACCGCGCAGTTGGCCGCGATCACGGCCGCGTTCGGTGATTGCGCCGAAGCCGGCGTCACGCTCAGCCCGAACGCGGCGACGAACGCGGCAAGCGGCGCGAAGGCCGTAATGCCCGAAGGTATGGAGTCGAATTTCATGGCCATTCTCCCCATTGGTTTGACCGTTATGGCGTTATTCGCGGACACTATCACCATTAAACCGGCGCGGGAATCGAACTGTTGCCGTCACGGGAAGAAAATGGATTCGTCCGCAGAAAATTCTTTTGTGTTCGCTGGAATTTCGGCTAAATTTCCCAAGCCTACCCTTTCAGGCGGGCCCAAATGGGCGGTTTCGCGCCGTCCGATCATAGAAGGTAACAAGGGAAATCGCGCGTGAACCGTACAGGCCCGATCGAAGTCGTCGTCGCCGACAAAAGCCCGCTGATCCTCAACGCGCTCGAACAGATTTTCTCCGGTGACGAGCGGTTTTCCCTGGTGGCCAACGCTTCCGACGGCGAGCGGTTCCTGGAGGCCGTCGACCGGCTCGCGTTCGATGTCGGCGTGATCGGCTGGGTGATGCCGTACCTGGACGGGGCCGGGGTGCTGAAGGCAATCGCGTCGCGCCCGCGGGCACCTAAAATCGTCATTTACACCGGCGATCCGGGTCCGGATTTGCCGCGCCGCGCGATGCTGTTGGGCGCGGCGGGCTTTTGCTCGAAACGCGAAAAGCCGGAAATCCTGCTCTCGACGGTCCAAGCGGTGGCGGAGGGACGCATGGTCTTTCCGTTCATGGACATGAGCAAGCCGCAAACCGATCCGTTCGCAAGCCTGACCGTGCGGGAGCGCGATCTCTTCGGCTCGCTCGCGCAGGGTCTGACCAACGCCCAGATCGCCAAGGCGCTCGGCGTTTCGCTCAACACCGTGAAATTCCACCTCAAGAATTTGTACGAGAAGCTCGGCGTTTCGAACCGGGCCCAGGCGGTCGCCTATTACATGAAATGGGAGCCGCCCCGCTAAAGAGCGGGTTCCTCCGGCTGTTTCAAATCCATTGAATTTTTAATGGATTATAGGCCTTTCCACCCGTGAACGGCCCTTAAGGGTAGTTTTATACTACCCTAAATATACATAAAAACAGCCAATTTGGGTGTTCCATAAATATTAGAAACAATGAATTTTAAATAAGTTCATTTTCATATAAAAAGACCCACTCTAAAGGGCAGTGCTTGATGGGGGAGCCAAAATGGCTTGGGACACCTTTCTCGAATCGCTGCTGATCTACGCGCTGCGCCGCGCGACCGAAGGGGCCGCACGCGCCGCCTACGAGTGGCTCGGGCGCGGCGAAAAGAGTCTGTCCGACCGCGCGGCCATGAACGCCATGCGCTGCGAACTCGACCGGCTTCCGATCGGGGGCGTGGTGGTGATCGGCGACGCCTCCCTCGACGAAAAGGCGAGCCTCAAGACGGGCCAGCGGATCGGCAAGCTCGATGCCGATCTCCAGTTCGACATCGCGGTCGATCCGGTCGAGGGCACCAGCTACCTCGCGCGCGGGCTCACCAACGCCATGGCGGTGATGGCGCTGGCGCCCAAGGGGACGCTCTATCAGCCCGGACCCGCCTTCTACATGGAAAAATTCGTGGCGCCGCCGGCGGCCAAGGGAAAAATCGACCCGAAAGCGCCGGTCGAGGAAAAACTGCGCACGCTCGCCGGAATCCTGAAGAAGCCGGTGAGCGAACTCAATATCTTCGTGCTCGAAAAGCCCCGCCATAACGAACTGATCGACCGCATTCACGGCCTCGGCGCCCGCGTCGCCCTGTACCCCGCGGGCGACGTCGGCGGCGCGCTGATGGCGTCGATCCCCGACTCGGGCATCGACGCGCTGGTCGGCACCGGCGGCACGCCCGAGGGCATTCTGTCGGCATGCGCCATCCGCACCCTCGGCGGCGAAATGCAGGCCCGGCTCGACCCGCAGCTGCCGAGCGAGGTGGCCGCGGTCAAAAAAGCCGGACTCGACACCGCGCGCTGGCTGGCGGCCGAGGATTTGGTGCGCTCGGAAAAGGTGTATTTCGCCGCGACCGGGATCACCACCGGGCTTCTGTTCGAGGGGGTCGAGCGGGTCCGCGGCCTGGATCGCACCCAGACGCTGCTCATTTCCGGGATTTCGGGCGAGCGCCAGTTGCTCACCACCTATCACATAGCGCCGGACGACGCGCCCACGCCGCGCAAGGGAAGGGAAAATGCCTAGGACGCGCAGGGTCGATCATCCCATCATTCTCGGCGTGGTCGGGGATTCGGCCGCGGGAAAATCGACCATCTCCGCCGGTATCGCCCAGATTCTGGGGCCGGAGCGGGTCGTCGTCATCTGCACCGACGACTATCACCGCTATTCGCGCGCGGAGCGGGCGAAGAACGGGATCTCGGCGCTCGATCCGCGCGCCAACTACATCGACATCCTCGAACTCGACATCCAGCGCCTGCGCAACTGGCAACCGATCCTGAAACCGGTCTACAACCACGAAGGCGGCACGCTGGACGCGCCCGAATACATCGAGCCCAAGGAATACATCATCCTCGAAGGCCTGCTCGGCTACACGTCGCGGGCCATGCGCGCCAATTACGACGTGAAGATTTATCTCGAGCCGACCGAGGACCTGCGCCGCACGTGGAAGATCCGGCGCGACACCGCCAAGCGCGGCTACACCGTCGAGGAAGTGCTGAAATCGATGGAAAAGCGCAAGTTCGACAGCGTCAACTTCATCCAACCACAGCGCACCTTCGCCGACATGGTAGTCAGTTTCTACCGGCCCGAGGGCAAGAACGAGGAAAGCGGCGCGCACCTGAACGCCCACCACATTTTGCGCCCGACGTTGCCGCACCCCGATCTCACGCCGATCCTGGAGGCGGGCGGCAAGAAGGGACTCCGCCTCGAACTCGCCCGCGACATCGACGGCAAGCCGGTGGACGTGCTGGAAATTTCCGGCGACATCGACGACCGGCGGGCCCAGAGCATGGAAGATTTGATCTGGAGCCTGATCCCCGAGGCGCAACACCTGCGCGACAACGTCGGCCGCTACATGGACGACAAGAATCGCCCGGCCATGAGCCATCCGCTGGCCCTGTCGCAGCTTCTGATCACGTACCACATGGTCAAGGCGGCGCTCGGCCACCACGCGGTTTGAGAAGCGGGTGGGCGGCGGGCAGGATGGTCATTTTCCGCCGAAAAGAGTATGAAACGGGCCTTCCGCCGCGCCGCCCGGAACACACGAACAGAGGAATCGCGATGGTAGCGAAACGTAAGACGAAGAAGACCAAGCGGGCTTCGCCCGCGCGCGTGCGCCACGATTTGATGGCCAACACCATCCGCTTTCTCGCGGCGGACGCGGTCCAGCAGGCGAACTCGGGCCACCCCGGCATGCCCATGGGCATGGCCGACGTGGCGACGGTGCTGTTCACGCGCTACCTGAAATACGATCCGGCCAACCCCGATTGGCCGGATCGCGACCGCTTCGTGCTGTCGGCCGGGCACGGCTCGATGCTCTTGTACGCGCTGCTCCATCTCACCGGCTATCCGGCCATGACGATCGAAGAGTTGCGCAACTTCCGCCAGCTCGGCTCCAAGACCGCGGGCCATCCCGAATACGGCCACGCGCCGGGCATCGAGACCACCACCGGTCCGCTCGGCCAAGGCATCGCCACGGCGGTCGGCATGGCGCTCGCGGAAAAAATGCTGGCCCGGCGCTTCGGCAAGAAAGTGGTCGACCATTACACCTACGTCATCGCCGGCGACGGCTGCCTGATGGAAGGCATTAGCCACGAGGCGATCTCGTTCGCGGGCCATTTCGGCCTCGGCAAGCTGATCGTCTTCTGGGACGACAACCGCATCAGCATCGACGGCGGAACCGATCTCGCCGTGTCCGACAACCAGCTCATGCGGTTTCGCGCGTCGGGCTGGGACGTTCAGGCGATCGACGGCCACGATCCCGACGCGATCGCGCGCGCCATCGACCACGCGAAAAAATCCGAAAAGCCATCGCTGATCACCTGCCGCACCGTGATCGGTTTCGGCGCGCCCAAGCTCGCCGGCTCGCACAAAACCCATGGCGCGCCGCTCGGCGCGGACGAAATCAAGGCGATGCGCGAGGCGCTGCATTGGGGCTTCACCCCGTTTGAGATCCCGCCGCAAGCGCTCGCCGCCTGGCGCCAGGCCGGGGCGCGCGGGGGCAAGGTGCGCGCCGCCTGGGAAAAGCGCGTGGGTGCCATGCCCGCCGCCGATCGCGCCGAGTTCGAACGTCGTGCCGCTGGACGGCTGCCGGACGGCTGGGTCGCGCAACTCGCCGCCCACAAGCGCAAGATGGCGGAGGAAAAGCCGAAAGTCGCGACCCGCCAAGCGTCCGGTTCGGCGCTCGAAGTGCTGACGGCGGCGATTCCGGAACTGGTCGGCGGTTCGGCCGACCTGACCGGTTCGGTCAATACCCAAACCCGCAGCACCTTGCCGGTCACGACCGACGACTTCTCCGGGCGCTATATCCATTACGGCGTGCGCGAACACGGCATGGCCGCGATCATGAACGGTCTCGCCCTCCATCGGGGATTCGTGCCGTACGCCGGAACGTTCCTGGTGTTCGCCGACTACATGAAAGGCGCCATGCGGCTTTCCGCCCTGATGGAGCAGCGGGTCGTTTATGTTCTGACCCACGACTCGATCGGCCTCGGCGAGGACGGGCCCACCCACCAGCCGATCGAAACCCTGGCCGCGCTTCGCGCCACGCCGAACTTCAGGGTTTTCCGCCCCTGCGACGCGGTCGAAACGGCGGAATGCTGGGAACTCGCGCTCAAGCGCGAGGACGGCCCCTCAGGGCTGGTGCTGACGCGCCAGGGTCTGCCGACGCTCCGCACCGCGCACGTGGACGCCAATCTGTCCGCGCGCGGCGCCTACGTTCTGGCGGAAGCGGCGGGCGGGGCGGGCGCGCGTCGCGCCACGCTGCTCGCCACCGGCTCGGAAGTTTCCGTGGCGATGGAGGCGAAAAAACTGCTCGACGCGGACGGAGTTCCGGCGGCGGTCGTTTCCATGCCGTGCTGGGAACTGTTCGACGCGCAGGACGCGGACTATCGAAATCAGGTTCTCGGCTCGGCGCCGCGCGTCGCCATCGAGGCGGCGGCTCGGCTCGGCTGGGACCGCTATCTCGGTTCGCGCGGCGCTTTCGTCGGCATGAGCACCTTCGGCGCTTCGGCGCCGGCGCCCAAGCTCTACGAACACTTCGGCATCACGCCCGCCAAGGCGGCGGCGGCGGCGAAAAGTCTATTGGCCTAGCGTTCCGACGCCCTGGCGAACGAGTAGGGCGTGTTATATTTATAAGCGAGCCCACGGAGGGAGAGCGGATCATGGCCTTGGTTTCGTTGCGTCAACTTCTCGATCACGCCGCCGAGCACGGCTACGGCGTGCCCGCGTTCAACATCAACAACATGGAACAGCTTCTCGCCATCATGTACGCGGCGAAAAAGACGGATTCGCCGGTCATCATCCAGGCGAGCCGCGGGGCGCGCTCCTACGCCAACGACACGGTGTTGAAGCACCTGATCCTGGCGGCGGTGGAAATGTTTCCCGACATTCCGGTCTGCATGCACCAGGATCACGGCAACAATCCCCAGACGTGCATGTCGGCGATCACCAACGGCTTCAGTTCGGTGATGATGGACGGCTCGCTCAAGGAGGACGCCAAGACGCCCGCCAGCTATGACTACAACGTCGAGGTCACCAGAAAAGTGACCGACATGGCGCACATGGTCGGCGTGTCGGTCGAGGGCGAGCTCGGCTGCCTCGGCTCGCTCGAAACCGGCAAGGGCGACAAGGAGGACGGCCACGGCTTCGACGGTTCGCTCGACCACAGCATGCTGCTGACCGATCCCGACCAGGCCGCCGATTTCGTCAAGAAGACCAAGGTCGACGCGCTCGCGGTGGCGATCGGCACCTCGCACGGCGCCTACAAGTTCTCGCGCAAGCCGACCGGCGATATCCTGGCGATGGACGTGGTCAAGAAAATCAACGCCAAGCTGCCCGACACGCATCTGGTGATGCACGGTTCCAGCTCGGTACCGCAGGAATTGCAGGACATCATCAACAAGTACGGCGGCCAGATGCCGCAGACCTACGGCGTGCCGGTTTCGGAAATCCAGGTCGGCATCAAATACGGCGTGCGCAAGGTGAACATCGACACCGATTGCCGCATGGCGATCACCGGTCAGATCCGCAAGGTGCTGGCCGAACACAAGGAAGAATTCGATCCGCGCAAGTTCCTCAAGCCCGCGCTCGAGGCGATGCAGAAGGTGTGCGAGGAACGCTATCAGCAGTTCAACACCGCGGGGCAGGCGTCCAAGATCAAGATCGTTCCGCTCGCCGAGATGGCCAAGCGCTACGCCGCCGGCAAGCTCGACCCCAAAGTGCACTGAGAACCCCGTGGCCCGACCGGTCAAGATCGCGCCGTCGATCCTCTCCGCCGATTTCGCCCGGCTCGGCGAGGAGCTGCGCGCGATCGACGCCGCCGGTTGCGATTACGTCCACATCGACGTGATGGACGGGCACTTCGTGCCCAACCTCACCTTCGGCCCGCCGGTGATCAAGGCGCTGCGCCCGCACACGCATAAGCCGTTCGACGTGCATTTGATGATCGACCCGGCGCAGCCGCACCTCGAATCCTACGCCAAGGCGGGCGCCGACATCATCACCGTGCACGTGGAGGCCGACGCCCATCTCGACCGCAGTCTGCAGGTGATCAAGGGCCTCGGCAAAAAGGCGGGGGTTTCGCTCAATCCCTCGACCCCGGCCGAGAGCGTCGCCTACGTGCTCGACAAGCTCGATTTGATCCTGGTGATGTCGGTCAACCCAGGTTTCGGCGGACAGAGCTTCATTCCGTCGCAGCTCGACAAGATCAGGCGCCTGCGCGAGATGATCGGCAGCCGCCCGATCGAGCTGGAAGTGGACGGCGGCGTCAACGCCGAAACCGCACGCGCGGTGGCGGACGCCGGCGCCAACGTGCTGGTCGCCGGCAGCGCCGTGTTCAGCGGCAACGACTACAAGGCGACCATCGGCGCCATCCGCAAGGCGGCCGGTTGATCCCAAAATGAGAACAGCACTTGCTCCCGAATTGGGAGCGTGCTAGCCTGAATCATGCGAATCGTCGCGGTCAGCGCGCTCAAGGAGTTCTGGAGCCGGCCGGGTCGCGGCGATGCCGAACAACCGTTGCGCGCATGGGTCCACATCGCCAGGGCGGCGGCCTGGACGAAGCCGACCGACGTCAAGCAGATGTTTCGCGGCGCCGATATCTTGCGGGGCGGCCGCGCGGTGTTCGATATCGGCGGCAACAAGTACCGGCTCGTCGCCGCCATTCACTATCGCGGCCAAAGGATTTATGTTCGTTTCATCGGCACGCACAAGGAATACGACGCCATCGACACCGAAACCGTGTGAAGAGACCAATCATGAAAATCAAGCCGATCCGAACCAAGGCCGATTACCGCGCCGCGCTCAAGGAGGCGGAGCGCCTGTGGAACGCCGAGCCCGGCACGTCCGCCGGTGACCGGGTCGAAGTGCTGGTGACGTTGATCGAGGCTTACGAGGCGCGGCACTATCCCATTCCGGCGCCGGATCCGATCGCGGCAATCGAGTTCGCGATGGAGCAGCAAGGCCTTACCCGCCGCGATCTCGAACCCGCCATCGGCAGCCGCGGGCGCGTTTCCGAAGTGCTCACCCGCAAGCGACCGCTGACTCTTCCTATGGTTCGCGCACTCAGCGATTTGTTGCGGATACCGACCGACGTGTTGGTGCGGCCCTACGAAACGCGATCGGCCGCCTGACCAATCGCTTTCAGCCGTCCTTTTCCGCAAACACCCGGCTCTGGCGGAGGTCTTCGGCCTCGATCAGGCTCAATTCCGTCGCGCTCACGGGGCGGCCCGCCTTGATCAGGCGGTTGGCCTGGCGCAGCCGCGCGCGGTCGAGGGCGTTGCGGATCGAGCGCGCGTTGGCGAAATTGGGGCGCGTCCGACGCAGGCGCACGTATTCGGCCATCGCCTGTTCACCTTTGGAACTGAAGCGATACCCCATCTGGGCCGCGAGCAGCTTGGCGATCGCCAGCAGTTCGTCGTCGCCATAGTCGGGGAAATCGAGGTGGTGCGCGACGCGCGAAGCCATGCCCGGGTTGCTGCGGAAAAACGTGTCCATGCGATCCTTGTAGCCGGCGAGGATGACTACCAAATCGTCGCGCTGGTTTTCCATCACCTGGAGCAGGATTTCGATCGCTTCCTGGCCGTAGTCGCGCTCATTCTCCGGGCGGTAGAGGTAATACGCCTCGTCGATGAACAGCACGCCGCCCATGGCGCGCTTCAGCACTTCCTTGGTCTTGGGTGCGGTGTGGCCGATGTATTGGCCGACCAGGTCGTCGCGGGTGACCGCGACCAGGTGGCCTTTCTTGGCATAGCCGAGCCGGTGCAGGATCTCGGCCATGCGCAGCGCGACCGTGGTCTTGCCGGTGCCGGGATTTCCGGTGAAGCACATATGAAGCGACGGCGCCGCGGTGACCAGCCCGGCTTTGCGCCGGGCGCGGTCGCCCAGCAGCAGCGCGGCGATTTCCTGCAGGCGCGTTTTGATCGGCGCGAGCCCGACCAGATCGCGGTCGAGCTGTTCGAGCACACCGCCGATGCCGGCCTCGGCCGCTTCGGCGGCGAGGTCGATGGCCGGGGCGGGCGAAGCGTCGTCCATGGCGTGTCCGTCAGTCGTTATAGCGCTCGCCTTCCGGGCGGTCGGTCGCGTAGCTGTGCGTCGTATAGCGGATGGTGCGCCCGTCGGCCTCCTGGCGCACGACGCCGAAGCCGGGCTCGTTCTTCGGCCGCTGCACGATGAACGACATGCGCGGCGCTTCCCAGCCGCGGGTCGAATCGAACGCGGTGACGCGGATGTAGTGGCGCGGATAGGTCTTGCGGCATTCGTCGAGGATGGTCATCACGCCGGCCGCGTCCTTCTGGTCGAACAGCGGCTGGCCCATCATTTCCCAGTAGGTGTTGCGCGGATGGGGATCGTCGGTGAACTCGACGTTCACCGCCCAGCCGTTCTTGTGGGCGTATTCGACCTGCTTGACGATCTGCGCGTCGGTGAGGGGAGGGAGAAACGAGAATTGGCCTTGGGTGACGTACATGGTTGGATTCCTACAGGGCTTTAGCGCGAAACGGCTGCGGTCGGAACGAAGTCCGGCGTGTCGGTCGATTCGAAGTTGAACGAAATGTTCTTCCAGGTGTCGAGGGCGGCCTTGAGCGGCAGGCACGATTTGGCGGCGGCCTCGAGGATTTGCGGCCCCTCGCGGAGATAGTCGCGGCCCTCGTTGCGCGCCAGGATCATCGCTTCGAGCGCGACCCGGTTGGCGGTGGCGCCGGCGGCGATGCCCATGGGATGGCCGATGGTGCCGCCGCCGAACTGCAACACCACGTCCTCGCCGAGGTAATGCAGCAATTGGTGCATCTGGCCGGCGTGGATGCCGCCCGAGGCGACCGGCATGACCGGGCGCAAGCTCGCCCAGGGCTGGTCGAAGAAGATGCCGTGCTCCAGATTCACTTTGTTGTGCGGCTCGCGCAGCACGTCGTAGATGCCGCGCACGGTGCTGGGATCGCCCTCGAGCTTGCCGACCACGGTGCCGGCGTGGATGTGATCGACGCCCGCCATGCGCATCCACTTGGCGATGACGCGGAACGACACGCCGTGGTTCTTCTGGCGGGTGTAAGTGCCGTGGCCGGCGCGGTGCAGGTGCAGGATCATGTTGTTGCGCCGCGCCCACTTGGACATGGACTGGATCGCGGTGTAGCCGATCACCAGGTCGATCATGATGATGACGCTGCCGAGCTCCTTGGCGAAGTCGGCGCGTTCGTACATATCCTCCATGGTGCCGGCGGTGACGTTGAGGTAGGTGCCCTTGATCTCGCCGGTCGCGGCCTGGGCCTTGTTGACGGCTTCCATGCAGTAGAGGAAGCGGTCGCGCCAGTGCATGAACGGCTGGCTGTTGATGTTTTCGTCGTCCTTGGTGAAGTCGAGGCCTCCTTTGAGCGCTTCGTAGACGACGCGGCCGTAGTTGCGCCCCGAAAGCCCGAGCTTGGGCTTGACCGTGGCGCCGAGCAACGGCCGGCCGAATTTATCGAGGCGTTCGCGCTCGACCACGATGCCGGCGGGCGGGCCGTCGAAGGTCTTGAGGTAGGCGACCGGAATCCGCATGTCTTCGAGCCGCAGCGCCTTGACCGCCTTGAAGCCGAACACGTTGCCGATGATCGAGGCGGTGAGATTGGCGATCGAGCCGCCCTCGAACAGGTCGAGGTCGTAGGCGATATAGGCGAAGAATTCGCCGGGTCGGTTGGGCACCGGATCGACCCGGTAGGCCTTGGCGCGATAGACGTCGCAGGCGGTGAGGCGGTCGGTCCACACCACGGTCCAGGTGGCGGTCGAGGATTCGCCGGCGACTGCGGCGGCCGCTTCCTCGGGGTCGACGCCGGACTGCGGCGTGATGCGGAAGAGGGCGATCAGATCGGTTTCCTTGGGATCGTAGTCGGGCTGCCAGTAGCCCATTTGCTTGTATTCGAGCACGCCCGCGGCCCACCGGCCGCCTTCCTTCAATGTTCGCACGCCGCCTTTGGCCATGATCCGGTCCTTTTCAACGATCGCGTTGAGTAAGCATTTAAGTCATAAGGATATTGACGGCGCTTATGGATAAATGATAATAAAATGATTTTATAAATATCATAGCTTTCCATCTATAATACTGGATACCGTGAAAAACGCGACTTTCCGCCAGCTCCGCGTGTTTTCGGCGATCGCCCGGCTCGGCAGTTTCACCCGCGCGGCCGAGGAAATGCACCTCACCCAACCGACGCTGTCGATGCAGGTACGCAAGCTCGGACTGACGGCCGGCCTGCCGCTCTTCGAGCAAATCGGCAAGAAGGTGTATCTCACCGATGCCGGCCGGGCATTGCAGGAGTTCTGCCGCGAAGTGTTCGATGCTTTGGCGCGGTTCGAGATGACCGTCGCCGCGCTCAAGGGACTCAAAAGCGGGCGGCTCCGCCTGGCCGTGGTTTCGACCGCCGAGTATTTCCTGCCGCGTCTTCTCGGACCGTTCAGCGCCGATCATCCCGGCGTCGAGTTTACCCTCGAAGTCCTCAACCGCGAACGCATGATCGAGCGGCTCAAGGCCAACGCCGACGATCTCTACGTGTTCGGATTTCCGCCCGACGACGTCGAAGTGGAATCGGTCCGCTTCATGGAAAACCCGCTGGTGGTGGTGGCCCGGCAAGATCATCCGCTGGCGCGGGACCGGCGCATTCCGCTCGCGCGCCTGATGGCGGAGCCGTTTTTGATGCGCGAACCCGGCTCCGGCACCCGTTCCGCCGCCGAGCGTTTCTTCGCCGAGCATGGCGCGCATCCCCGCGTGCGCATGGAGCTCGGCAGCAACGAGGCGATCAAGCAGGCGGTGCTCGGCGGCCTGGGCGTCTCGGTGCTGTCGCGCCACACTATCGAGCACGCCTCGGGCCTGGTCGAACTCGACATCCAGGGCTTTCCCCTGGTGCGGCACTGGTACCTAGTGCGGCCGAAGGGCAAGCGTGCGTCGGTGGTCGCCGGCGCCTTTTGCGCCTATCTGGCCCGAGTCACGGAGCCCCGCGTCGGCCTGTGGGCGTAACGGGGTTATCCCCGTTATCCACATCGCGTTCTGATTCCCCGCTCGATGTTGCATTGGCGCGACGCGATCGCGGCAAGAGCATGGAATATCGTAATTTTCGCCCGCCGAATGGCCAGCGGATCAAGCATTGGGTAAACTGAAGGCCGAACAAACAAGCGCCGATGGTGGCAAACGGCGCGAACGGGAGGGAACAGCGTGGCGACGAACCAAACCGTTGCGGCCGCCAGGGCCGAGCCTGCGCCTCAACCGGCCAAGCGTTTTCGCATTCTCGTCTGCATCGACGGCACCGACGAAAGCTACCGGGCGCTGCGCTATGCCGCGCGCATCGGCAGCGGTAACGACGCCGACTTGGTCGTCGTCAACGTGCGCCCGCCGGACGAAGCCGGCCGCCTCGCCGGGTTCAAGGAACGTACCGCCGACCAGGGCCTGCTCCATTGGGGCCTGGAAATTCCCGGCGTGCGACACCTGAAGAAAGCGCGCGATCTGCTGCTCGAATGGCACACGTTCGAATCCCAAGGCTGGCAGGAAGAGATCGGGCACATCGACGTCAAGGGCGACGAGCTCGGCGACAACAAGGTCGTCTACACCAACAACGCCGGTAAGAAGGTGGTGCTCAAGCTGAAGGTGGCGTCCGACGTCGCCGCCGGCATCCTGCAGCAGTGGGACATCGGCCATTACGACCTCATTATCCTCGGCGCGTCGCGCAAGGAGCGCAGCCTGGCGAAATCGGTGTGGGATCCGCCGGTCGCCGACCGGATCGCGTGGCGGGCTCCCTGTTCGGTGCTGGTCGCAAGCGCGCTCGAGGAGGGGCATGGGCATCTTATTTGCACCGACGGCTCGGAGCGGGCGATGGCGGCTGTGCGCCAGGACGCGCTGGTCGCCAGCCGCTGCAACTGCGCCATTTCGCTGATCGCGGTCGCGCCCGACGAGGCCGGACTGGCGGCGGCCAAGAATCACGTCGAGGACGCGGCGCGCATGCTCGCCGGGCTCGGCATTCCGGTCCTCAACAAGTTCACGCCGGTCGGGGCCCCGGCCGAGGAAATCATCCAGGCGGGCCAGGACTTTTCGGTCATCGTTCTCGCCGATTCGGGCAAGCGGGGCTTCCGCCGTTTCGTCAAAGGCAGCGTCGCCCAGACGGTGCTGCGCGATGCCCACCATTCGGTGATGATCGTCCGCTAGCTTGTTGCGTCGCGGCCGAAATACTGGTTTAAGGTCGACGGTCTTTCCCCGCCTTTTTCACGGCTTTTCGCCGATCGCAGGACACCGGGACATGAGAGGACCGTCGATTTTCCTCCTTGTCGCGTTCGCGGTGTTGGCGGGGGTTTCGCCCGCGTACGCCGCCGAGAACGCGGCCTTCGATCTGCCGTGGTGGGCGTGGGCGTCGTTGCTCTTCGTCGTCTCGTTCGCGCTCGGAATCGTGGCGGTGCTGGGCGGCATCGGCGGCGGCGTCCTGTTCGTGCCGGTGGTCGGCGGTTTTTTCCCGTTTCACATCGATTTCGTCCGCGGCGCGGGACTGCTGGTAGCGCTGGCCGGGGCGCTCGCGGCGGGACCGGGGCTGCTGCGCAGCGGCATGGCCAACCTGCGCCTCGCGCTGCCGTTGGGATTGATCGCATCCATGTCGGCGATCGTCGGCGCGTCGATCGGGCTTGCGCTGCCGGCACGCTACATCGAGTTTGCGCTCGGCGGAACGATTCTCGGCATCGTGGTGCTGATGTTCTTCGGCCGCAAATCGGAACTGCCCGACGTGCCGCAAGCCGATCGGCTCTCGACCGCGCTCCGCATCAGCGGCGTATTCCACGACCCCTATCGCCAGACCGACATCGACTGGAAGATACACCGCACGCCGGCGGGGCTCATTCTGTTCGCGGGCATCGGCATGCTGGCCGGCATGTTCGGCCTCGGCGCGGGATGGGCGAACGTGCCGGTGCTCAATCTGGTGCTGGGTGCGCCGCTCAAGGTGTCGGTGGCGACCAGCAAGTTTATGCTGTCGATCGTCGATACCGCCGCCGCCTGGGTCTACATCAACGCGGGGGCGGTGCTGGCGCTGGTCGCGGTGCCCTCCATCGTCGGCATCATGCTGGGCTCGGTGATCGGGGTGCGCCTGCTGGCGCGCACGCGGGCTTCCGTCATCCGCATCGTGGTGATCGTGCTGTTGCTGGCGGCGGGCATTCGCGCCGTGCTCAAGGGTTTCGGGATCTAGGGGACGGGCGATGGTTCGGCGCTTCCGCAAGGCGTTCTATGCCACACGCGAACAGCTGGTGTACGCCGCCGCGCTCGATGTCGGCATGAAGGCGGGTCTTGGGATCCTGGTTGCGACCTTCGTCGTCTACATTTCCGGACTGCTTGCGCCGCACGTGCCGTTCGAGGACTTGCCCGATTACTGGGGGTTGTCGGTCTACGAATACCTCGAAGCCGCCCAGGTGCCATGGGGATGGTCGTGGCTCACATTGGCGCTCACCGGGGATTATCTCAACTTCGTCGGCATCTCCTTTCTATCCGGCGTGACCATCGTCTGTTATGCCCGCATCCTGCTCTATCCGCTCAAGCACCGGGATTACCTGTTTGCCGGAATCATTGTCGCGCAAATCGCCGTTCTACTACTGGCCGCATCGGGCGTGCTCGTGGTCGGCCACTGACACATCGGGGAGTCATCCATGTCGGAACAAGGCCAGCTTTCACCGACCGGGCGGTTCGAGAAAATCCTTTTGGCGTCGGATGCCTCCGGATTCGGCGCGGGAGCGGTGCGGGTGGCGATCGCGTTCGCCACGAAAAGCGGCGCCCGTATCACCGCGCTGACCATCGTGCGGACCAATCCCGAGTACGAAGCCTTGGCCCACGACCTGGTCGAGCGGGCGGAAGAAGACGCTTGGAACTACCTCGACACCGTCGTCGCGGCGGCCAAGGAGGCGGGCGTCGCTTGCGAGCCGATGCTGCGCCGCGGCGAGGATCCGGCGCGCGAGATCGTCGAGGCGGAAGTGGAAGCCCGCCCCGATCTGCTGGTCATGGGGCGGCGCGGCAGCCGCGGCCTCGCGCGCATGTCGGTCGGCGACGCGACGGTCAAGGCGATCGGGCGCGGCCAGTGCAGCGTGCTGGTGGTGCCGCGCGCGGCCGAGATGTGGACGCGCCGCATCCTGATCGGCACCGACGGTTCGCGCTTCGGCGACGCGGCGGCGGTGACCGCGGGCGCGATCGCGCGCGTGTGCCGGCTGCCGGTGACGGTGGTCGGCGCGATGGTGCCGAGCCATAGCGAGGCCCGTCAGGAAGACGGCCGCCGCGCGGTCGAGCGCACCGTCCAGCTGTTACAGAAGGACGGGATCGAGGCCGACGGCGTGGTTGCACCGGGCGAAGCGGATTCGGTGATCGTCGCCACCGCCAAATCGCGCGATGCGGACCTGATCGTGCTCGGCAGCCACGGCCGGACCGGCCTTGACCGCGCGCTGGTCGGCAGCGTGTGCGAGCGCGTCATCGGCCAGGCGTCGTCGGCGGTGCTGGCGGTGCGCTGATCTTTCCTAACCGAGGCGCCCGAGCGCGGGGAACGCCTCCAGGAACCATTGGGCGATATGCGCCATCTGGCCGAAGAAGATGGCGGCGCCGGTCGCGATCAGCAACAGGCCGGTTACGATTTCCACCGTCCGCAAGCGGCGCCGGAATCCCTTGGCCCAGCGCAGGAACGGTCCGAACGCGATCGCGGCGGCGATGAACGGCGCGCCGATGCCGGCGGCGTAGGCCCCGAGCATGGCGACACCGTGGCCGGTCGACGGTCCGCCGGCGGCCAGCGTCAGGATCGCGGCCAGCACCGGGCCGACGCACGGCGTCCAGCCGAAGGCGAAGGCAAGTCCGGCGACGTAGGCCAGAACCAGGCCGCCGGCTTTCTTGCCGGCGGAGGCTTGGACATGGAATCGTTTTTCGAAATTCAAGGCGCCGATCCGGAACGCGCCGAGAAAGTGCAATCCGAACAGAGCGATCAAGAGGCCGGCGGCTTGCGCCAGCGGTTCCTTGTAGTCGGACACGAGACGGCCGAGCGCGCTCGCGGTCGCGCCGAGGGCGACGAACACGGTCGCGAAACCGAGCACGAACACGAGCGCGGCGACGATCACGCGCCGGGAAACATCGGGCGGAACCGAATCGGCCGCAAGCCGGTCGAAGGTGGTGCCGCCGAGAAAGCAGAGCGACGCCGGCACGATCGGCAGCACGCAGGGCGAAATGAAACTGAGAAATCCGGCCGCGAGGGCGCCGAGCAAGGTTACGCCGAATTCGTCCATGCGATTCTCACCCGATCCGCACCGGCCGCGCGGGGCATACTACCCCAAACGCGGCGGCGGAGGGGCATCCGAATGCGTGGTTGCGGGGCGGCCTCGGCCGGGCGTACCGTTACGCCATGCGAGTTCCGTTGTCGGCATTGGCTGTGGCCGTATTGATTGGCGCCTGGGCGCCGGGCGCGAACGCTCAGAATCCGAATGTCCAGGCCCCCAGCTCCGGCGCGCCCAGACTCGATGCGCGCTTCACCGACCCCGCGCTCGGATTCACCGTCGCTTATCCCCGCGATTGGGTGGCGGCGCGCGAAAATCCGTTTCTCGTCGTGTTCAGCGGGCGCGAGGGGACCGAAGCCTATCGCGCGACGGTCAGCATCGAGAACATGCGCCCGCCGGGCGCCGCGTCGGCGGTCGCCGCCACCGCCGAGGTGCTCGCCGATTTCAAGATGCGCCTCGCCCGCGCGGTGCCCGACGTGCGCACCGAAGCCGAAACGCCGATCTTTCGCGGCGAGGGCGACAAACGCGTGGAAGGTTCCCAATTTCTCGTCAATTATCGCCACGGCGGCGAATCGTTCCGCAAGTGGGTGGTGATTATGCGGCGGGCGGCGGCGCCCGTGGTCCATATCTGGTCCTACACGGCGCCCGGCGACCGCTTCGACGCGTTTCGTCCGGTCGCCGAGGCGATGCTCGAAAGCTGGTCGATCGAGGACGGCGGATGACCCGATTATGGTTGGCCGCGGTGATCGCTTGGGTCGCCCTCGCGCCTTTCGAACCGGCATGGGCCGACGCCGCTCGTCGCACGGCGGCGCCGGCCGCCACGACCGAAAACCGGGCGCCAAATTCGCCGCCGGGTTTATCGGCTTCAGCGCCGCCGCGCCCGGCGGTCGAAAACGTTGTCCGCTTGTTCGAGACGGTCGTATTCGGTTCCGAGCTCGACCCCAAGCTCGCTTCCACGGCGATCGCCAAGTGGCAATCGCCGGTCCGTCTCGCGATCCGGGGCAAGCCCAGCGACCGTCATCTCGAATTTCTCGGCCGGCATGCGGCGACGCTTTCGGGCCTTACCGACCTATCGATCGAATTGGCGAAGGCGGGCGAGGCCGCCAACGTAACTGTCGTGTTCGTGCCCCGAGCGCAGATGGGGAAGATCCAGATCGGCGGCGTGGATCAGGGCTTGATCGAACGGTTGGCCGCGCCGGGCGGCTGCTATTTCGTGTCCTGGCAAAAACCGGTCGGAACGCTGATTGGGGCCGTCATTGTCGCCAACACCGATCGGGACATGGCGAGCATCAACCATTGCCTGCTCGAGGAATTGACCCAAACTCTCGGCTTTCCCAACGACACCGACCTGGTCAGGCCCTCGATCTTCAGCGACCGCGATCAACTGTACGACCTGTCGCGCGCGGACGTCATGGTGGTGCGGGCCCTTTACGACCCGCGCCTCAAGCCGGGCATGCCCAAGGCCGAAGCGTTGAAGATCGTTCCGGCCATCATCCGCGAATTGGACGCCCGTCTGCCGTGACCGATGGTGGCGCGAGCCCCGCCGCCATTGCCAAGCCCTTGCGGATGACGCGTGCGGTTTCCGACCAGAGGGGCAGGGCAAGCGCCTCGTCCGGGGCGAACCAGCGCGCGTCCGCCGCGTCGCCGCCGGCCTTGAGCGTTCCGCCGGTCGGCCGGGCGAGCAGATCGACCAGCAAATAGTGGAATCGCACCCGCCCCGCGTCGTCGCGGACGATCGAATCGACCGCATCGACGATGCCAAGCACCTCGATCGTCAATCCGGTTTCTTCCCGCACTTCGCGCGCGCAGGCCTCGGCGAAAGTCTCGCCCAATTCCTGGGCGCCGCCGGGCAGGCTCCATTGACCGTCGCGCGGCGGGCCGCCGCGCCGGATCAGCAAGACCCGGCCGTCGGCGATCACGATCGCGCCGACGCCGGCGACGGGACGGTCGGGATATTCGCGGCTCATGGGTCCTGTGCATTATTGCACCGATTGAGCCCTGTGTCGCTTGACCCTCTGCCGGATACGGGCGGACTCGAAACCAGGAAGCGCCTTGCGTCGTTATGGGAGAAGACTACACTTTGCCCTGAAAGAAAGACCGCGGGCCGGGTTTGCCGGGCACGATCGCAACGATATTTTCCCGCGCTATATGACGATGGGAGAGGGGGGTCCGGAGCCATGGCCGACGTTATTTTGCAACGCAAGGTTCTCGCCGAAGGCGAACTGGTTTTCAAGGAAGGGGAAGAGGCCTCCAACGCTTTCCTGATTCAAGACGGCGAGGTCGAGATTTTCCGGACCGTGGACGGGAACAAAACCGTTCTTGCGACTATCGGCAAGGGCGGCTTGTTCGGCGAAATGGGCCTGATCGACAACAAGCCGCGCGCCGCCGCCGCCCAAGCCAAGGTCAAGACCACCGTGGTCGTGGTCACCCGCGCCATGTTCCAGGAAAAGCTGGCCAAGTGCGACCCGTTCATCCGGGCGCTGCTCAATATTCTCGCCGACACCATCCGGCGCAAATAAATGCTATAAGACGGCCCACGGCCGACGATGAACGAAACCCCGGACAAGACCCCGGCCGCGGGCGGCGAGCCCGCGCCCCCGTTGCTGGTGCGCATCAGCCTCGGAGCGCGGCTGCGCGCCTATCTGCTTGCCGGCGTTCTCATCACCGCGCCGGTCTTCGTCACGCTCTACATCGCCTGGGCGTTCATCACTTTCATCGACGACAGGATCATCGCGCTGATTCCGGCGCGCTACAACCCGGAACACTATCTGCCGTTCTCGATCCCCGGACTCGGACTCGTCGTCCTGGTCGTCGGACTGACCTTGGTCGGCGCGCTGACCGCCGGGTTCATCGGCCGCCAGTTCACCCGCATTTCCGAAACGCTGTTCGCGCGCATGCCCGTGATCCGCGGCATCTACAGTGCGACCAAGCAGGTGTTCGAAACGGTGCTGGCGCAGAAATCCCAGGCCTTCCGCGAAGCGGTGCTGATCGAATACCCGCGCAAGGGTCTGTGGACCGTCGCTTTCGTCACCGGCCGCCCGGAAGGCGAGATCGGCCGGCTGGCGAGCGAGGAAATGCTGCTGATCTACGTGCCGACCACGCCCAACCCGACCTCGGGGTTCCTGCTGGTGGTGCCGAAGCGCGAAACCATCCCGCTCGCCATGACGGTGGAGGAAGCGATCAAGTTCGTGGTCTCGACCGGCCTGGTGGTGCCGCCCGAGCGCGTCGCTGCGCTGGCCGCGCCGAAACGCCGCATCGGCGGGGCGGAGAAGGCGTAAGCTACCCCGACCTCAGCAGGCGCACCCCTTCGTCGCGCTCGAACAGATAAAGCAAAATTCTTAGCGCCCGGCCGCGCGGGGTGGAGAGATCGGGATCGCGGCTGAGCGCCAGCTTGGCGTCGTCGCGCGCGGCGACCAGCAGTTCGCCGTGAATGGCGAGATCGGCGAGGCGGAAATCCGGCAGCCCGCTCTGGCGCGTGCCCAAAAGCTCGCCCGCGCCGCGCAGGCGCAGGTCCTCCTCGGCGATGCGGAAGCCGTCGTCGGTCTCGCGCAGGATCGAAAGCCGCGCGCGCGCGGTTTCGGAAAGCGGCGTCGCGTAGAGCAGGATGCAGGCCGATGGCCGGGTTCCGCGTCCGATGCGTCCGCGCAACTGGTGCAGTTGGGCGAGGCCGAAGCGCTCGGCGTGCTCGATGACCATGACGGTCGCGTCCGGCACGTCGACGCCGACCTCGATTACCGTGGTCGCGACCAGCACGCGCGTTGTTCCGTCCGAAAAATCCGCCATCGCCCGGTCCTTGTCCGGGCCCTTCATGCGCCCGTGCACTAGCCCGACCCGCTTGCCGAACAACTGGGCGAGGTGGCGGTAACGGTCCTCGGCGGCGGCGAGGTCGATTTTTTCCGATTCCGCCACCAGCGGGCAGACCCAAAACACGCGCGCTTCTTCGCCGATCGCGCGGCCGACCGCGTCGGTAACCTCGCTCAAGCGTTCCAGCGGCACGGCGCGGGTATCGACCGGCTTGCGCCCGGCCGGTTTTTCCGTGAGGCGCGAGACGTCCATGTCGCCGTAGGCCGTGAGCATCAGGGTGCGCGGGATCGGCGTCGCCGTCATCACCAGCATGTCGACGACATGCCCTTTCGCCGCGAGCGTCAGGCGTTGGTGCACGCCGAAGCGGTGCTGCTCGTCGATCACCGCGAGCGCGAGGTCGGTGAAGGCGACCTCGTCCTGGAACAGCGCGTGGGTGCCGACGGCGATGGCGATCTCGCCCGACGCCAGGCCGGCGAGAACCTCGTCGCGCGCGCGGCCGCGCTCGCGCCCCGTAAGCAGGGCGACGCGGACTCCCGCCGCCTCGGCGAGCGGCGCGAGGGTGGCGAGATGCTGGCGGGCGAGGATTTCGGTCGGCGCCATCAATGCCGCCTGGCCGCCCGCCTCGATGGCATTGAGCATGGCGAGCGCCGCGACCACCGTCTTGCCGCTGCCGACGTCGCCCTGCAACAGGCGCAGCATGCGCGCCTCGGCCGCCATATCGGCGAGAATTTCCGCGAGCGCCGTCTGCTGCGACCCGGTCAGTTGAAAGAGCAGCGCGGCGACGGCGCGCGCGCGCAGCCGCCCGTCGCCGGCAACGGCGCGGCCCTTGAGGGTGCGGAGACTCGCGCGCACCAGGGCGAGCGCCAACTGGTTGGCGAGCAGTTCGTCGTAGGCGAGCCGCAGGCGCGCCTTCGCCGTCGGCGCAAGCTCGGAATCGTTCGCGGGCGCGTGCGCGGCGCGGATCGCCTCGCGCCACGGCGCCCATCCCTGGAGCGCGAGATAGGTCGGCTCTATCCATTCCGGCAGCTCCGGCGCATCGTCGAGCGCGTCGCGGATCGCCTTCGCCAATACCCGCTGCGACAGCCCCTCGGTCAACGGATAAATCGGCTCGACCGCACGGATGCGGTCCAGATCGGCGAGCGTGCCGACGTGGTCGGGGTGCGCCATCTGCGCTTCGCCGTCGAACAGATCGATCTTGCCGCTGACCACCCGCGTTTCGCCGACCGGCAGGAGCTTTTGCAGGTAATCCTCGCGCGCGTGGAAGAAGACCAGGGTCAGGCGCCCGCTGTCGTCGGACACGATCACCTTGTAAGGCAGGCGGGGGTTGGGCGGCTTGCGGTGGCGCTCGACCTTGACCGTCAGGGTCGCGATTTCGCCTTCGCGCACGTCGGCGGTGGGGGGCGAATGGCGACGGTCGACCACGCCGCTCGGCAGATGCCAGAGCAGGTTGACGACTTTGGGCCCGGCCAGGGCTTCGACCGCGCGGGCGAGCTTGGGCCCGATGCCGGCGAGCGCGGTGACGGGCCTGAACAGCGAAAACAGAATCTCGGGGCGCATGGGCGGCTGACAGAGGGGCGCGGGCGACGTATATCCTAGGCCCCCTTCGGCCCCAGGCAACGCCCGATTTCCCATGTTTCCCAACGACCGCCTGAAACGGATTCTCTATCGCGCCCGCCATCGGGGCATGCAGGAAACCGATTGGCTCCTCGGGCGTTTCGCCGAGCGGCGGCTGGAAGGCCTGTCGCCCGGCCACCTCGACCTGTTCGAGCGATTGTTGGAGGTGCCCGACAACGATCTGTTCGACTGGATCACCGAAAAGCGCCCTGCGCCGGCCGAATTCGACCACGACGTGCTCGGGATGCTGAAGGATTTCGCGCGGAAGCGGTCGTGAGTTTCGTACTTCCATCCATGACGTTCCCCGGACGACGGCTGATCGCCGGCGCGCCCCAGGGCCATGCCGCGCGCGTGCTCGCCGACCTCACCCGCGCGCAAGGGGAGGTGCTGTTTGTCGCCCGCGACGGCGCCGCGCTCACTGCTGTCGCCGAGGCGCTCGCCTTCTTTGCCCCCGACGTGGAGCGGCTCGAGTTTCCCGCCTGGGATTGCCTGCCGTTCGACCGGGTGTCCCCCAACCCGGTACTTGCCGGCAAGCGGGTCGATGCGCTCGCGCGCCTCGCGGGGGACGAGCGCATATCGCCGCGCGCGATATTGACCACCGTGTCGGCGGCGCTGCAGCGCGTACCGCCGCGTACCTATTTCGCCGGCGCGACGATGGCGCTGGAACCTGGCGCCCGGCTTGCGCCCGACGCGGTGACCGCGTTTTTGGTCCGGCATGGGTTCGGCCGCACCCAGACGGTGATGGAACCCGGCGAATACGCGGTGCGCGGCGGCATCCTCGACGTGTTCCCACCGGGCGCCGAACGGCCGCTGCGCCTCGATTTCTTCGGCGACACGCTGGAGGCGGTGCGCGCCTTCGATCCCGAAACCCAGCGCACCGTCGGCAAGATTGCCGGCGCCGCGTTGAAGCCGACCAGCGAGGTGCCGCTCGATCCCGAATCGATCGCGCGCTTTCGCACCGGCTACCGCGCCCTGTTCGGCGCGCCCGCCGCCAACGACGCGCTCTACGAGGCGATTTCGGCCGGGCGGCGGCACATGGGCATGGAACATTGGATCGCGCTGTTCCACGAACGGATGGAAACGCTCCTCGACTACGCGCCCACCGCGCCGGTGGCGCTCGATCCCGAGACCGAGCCGGCGATCGCGGAACGGCTCGAAACGATCGCCGAATATTTCACCGCGCGCGCCGGGATACGCGGCAAAGGCGGCGAGGACGCGGCGCCCTACAACCCGGTGCCGCCGGAGCGCACGTATCTCGGGCGCGAGGAATGGGACCGCGCGCTCGCCGCCCGCGCCACGGCGGAATTCTCGTCGTTCGCGCCGCCCGACGCGACGCCGTCGGGGATGGTCGCCGTCGTCGACGCGGAAGGACGGTTGGGGCGCGATTTCGCCGAGGTGCGCGTCCAGCCCGGCGCCAACGTCTACGAGGCGCTCAAGGCGCACCTGGACATGCTGCGGGCCGAAGGCCGCCGCGTGGTGGTGACGGCGTCGGGCGAGGGTGCCCGCGAGCGTATCGCCACCGTCATGCGCGAACACGGGATCGGCCCCTTGCGCGCCGTCGCCGATTGGCGCGACGCGACGGACGGTCCAGCGGCGGAGGTGGCGACTGCCGTGGTCGGATTGGAGCGCGGGTTCGTCGCCCCCGGCCTCGCGCTGGTGACCGAACAGGATCTGCTCGGCGAACGGCTTACGCGCGCGGGCAAGCGTCGCGTGCGCGCGGAAAATTTCATCGCCGAAGCGTCCGAACTGGCCGCGGGTGATCTGGTGGTGCACGCCGATCACGGCATCGGCCGTTACGAGGGCCTGCAGGCGGTCGAGGCCGGCGGCGCGCCGCACGATTGCCTGCGGTTGCTTTACGACGGCGGCGACAGGCTGTACCTGCCGGTCGAGAACGTCGAATTGATTTCCCGCTACGGCTCCGAGCAGGCGGGCGTGGCGCTCGACAAGCTCGGCGGCGTGGCGTGGCAGGCGCGGAAAGCGCGCATGAAGTCGCGCATCCGCGAAATGGCGGCGGAACTGATCCGTGTCGCCGCCGCGCGCGCGGTCAAGAGCGCGCCCGCCATGACCGCGCCCGAGGGCCTCTACGACGAATTCTGCGCGCGTTTTCCTTACGCCGAGACCGACGACCAGTTGCGCGCGATCGAGGCCGCGATCGGCGATCTTGCCGGCGGCAAGCCGACCGACCGGCTGGTGTGCGGCGACGTCGGCTTCGGCAAGACCGAGGTGGCGCTGCGCGCCGCCTTCGTCGCCGCGCTCGCCGGCCGCCAGGTGGCGGTGGTGACGCCGACCACGCTGCTTTGCCGCCAGCATTTCCGCGTGTTCACCGAACGGTTCGCCGGTTTCCCCGTGCGCATCGCCGAAATGTCGCGCCTGACCGCCGGGCGCGACACGGGCGAAACCAAGGCCGCGCTCGCCGAAGGCAGGCTCGACATCGTCATCGGCACCCACGCGCTGCTCGGGGCCGACGTGCGCTTCCGCGATCTCGGCCTGCTGGTGGTGGACGAGGAACAGCATTTCGGCGTCGCCCACAAGGAACGGCTCAAGGCACTCAGCGCCGACGTGCACGTGCTGACGCTGTCGGCGACGCCGATCCCGCGCACGTTGCAGCTGGCGCTCGCCGGCCTCAAGGAGATGAGTCTGATTTCGACCCCGCCGGTCGACCGGCTCGCGGTCCGCACCTTCGTGCTGCCGTACGATCCGGTGATCGTGCGTGAAGCCATCCTGCGCGAACGCTTCCGCGGCGGCCAGGTGTTCTGCGTCTGCCCGCGCATCGAGGATTTGGGCGGCATGGCGGCGCGATTGAAGGAACTGGTGCCCGATCTCAAGCTCGTGACCGCGCACGGGCGCATGGCCGCGCGCGAACTGGAACGCGCGATCGGCATCTTCTATGACGGCGCCGCCGACCTGCTGCTCACGACCAACATCATCGAGTCGGGATTGGACTTGCCGCGGGTTAACACCATCATCATCCATCGCGCCGACATGTTCGGCCTCGCCCAGCTTTATCAGCTGCGCGGACGGGTCGGGCGCTCGAAGGTGCGCGCCTACGCGTATCTCACCCTGCCGCCGGGGCGGACGCTGTCGGCGGCGGCGGAAAAGCGCCTGCAGGTGATGCAGACCTTGGACGACCTCGGTGCCGGGTTCACGCTCGCGAGCCACGATCTCGACATTCGCGGCGCCGGCAATCTGCTGGGCGAGGAGCAGTCCGGGCACATCCGCGAAGTCGGCGTCGAACTTTACCAGCAAATGCTGGAAGACGCGGTCGCCGAAGCGCGCGGCGAGGGCGAAGCCAAGAGCGAGGGCGAATGGAGCCCGCGTATCGATCTCGGCATGGCGGTGCTGATCCCCGAGTCTTACGTCGCCGACCTCGGCGTGCGCATGGGGCTTTACCGGCGACTCTCCCTGGTCGAAAGCCGCGACGAGATCGAGGCCTTCGCCGTCGAACTGATCGACCGCTTCGGCCCGTTGCCGCCCGAGGTCGCCAACCTGCTCGAGGTGGTGGCGATCAAGATTCTCTGCCGTGCCGCCGGGGTCGAGCGGATCGAGGTCGGGGCCAAGGGCGCGGTGATCGCCTTCCGGGCCAATATCTTCGCCAATCCGGTCGGATTGGTGCGCTATCTCACCGCCCATCCGGGCGCGGTTCGGGTGCGGCCGGATCAGAAGCTGGTGTTCGCCGGCGACTGGGCGACGCCGGCCGAGCGGCTCAAGGGCGCGCAGGACGCGCTTGGGCAATTGTGCCGGGGCGCCCGGGGTGATTGAACCCTCGGGTTATCGCGCCGCCTTGACCGATGGTCGGGAAGGGGCGGCGAGAGAGGCGCCGAGAGAGCGGGACAATTCCGCCGCGAACTTCTTGACCACTGCGGCCGCGCGAACGCGCGTGGCGGCGTCGAGGCTCGCCTTGAGAAAGCTGATGGCGACGCCGCCGACGGCGGCCGCCTGGCCCCGGTCGAAGACCGGCGCTCCGAACGAGCACATGTGCTCACGCGTCTCGCCGTCGTCGACGGAAAAGCCGTTCTTGCGGACGACGGCGAGCTGAGCGAGAAGGGCATCCACGGTCGCGACGCCGGCGGCGGTCAACTGTGCCAGTTTTCGGTTCTGGTAGATGGCGCGAACGGCCTCGTCGAACAGCGTGCTCAGGCAGGCTTTTCCGGTCGCGGTGCAGCAGGCCGGCAGCCGCATGCCGACCCGGAAGGTCACACCGAGCGGAAGCGGACTATTGCGACAGGCGACATACACCATGTCGGCGCCGTCGCGCACCGCGAGAATGACCGCCTCCTGGCGGAATACGCCAAAGGAATCCCAAATGGCGTAGAACGCGGCGGGCAAGTCGGAATCCTCGAGCCGCGCGTTGGCGAGGTCGACGAGCTTCAAGCCAAGCCGATAGGTTCCATCGCTCTGGCGTTCCAGCAGACCCGCCGATTGCAGGGTCGCGCAGAGTCCGAAGACGGAGCTCTTCGCGATCGCGAGCTCGGTCGCGATCTCGGTCAGCGACCAAGTCCGGCGCGAGGCGGCGATCAGTTCGAGGATCTGGATTCCGCGTGTGAGCGCTGGGGCGAGATCCCGCGACTTGTCCGCCGCGCGGATGCGAGAAGAGTCCTGGCGCATCGGGTCTCTATCCTCCGTTGTCCCTGTCGGGTCGGCGCGCTGGTCCCCGCTCTTGACGCCCGCGACGGTCGATGGTAAGGTTAATTCAATATATCGAAAACAGTTCTATATATCGAACTTCGGTTGAAAGCAATACCAACCGCGACAAGGGAGGATACGACGATGAACGTAATGGCGCCCAAACCCGTCACCCGCGAATTCGCGCTGAAGCTCGTCAAGCACGTCGAGGACATCTTCGCCCGGGGTGACGTCGAGGCGATCTTGAGCGGCTACACCGACGACATCGTGATTCGGTTTGCCGATATCCCCGAGATCCGCGGTAAGGCGGCGGCGGAGGAATTCCTGCGCGCACGCTTCGCGCGCCAGCGCAATTACCGCCTGCGCAAGGACCTGCGCATGCTTGAGGGCAACATGATGGGCAACTATTGGGACGGCGAATGGGAGGACGCCCAAACCGGCAAGACCATGTGCGGGCGAGGTACCGAGTTCTGGACCATTCGCGACGGCAAGGTCTCGCTCTGGGAAGCGACGTTCAACGTGTGGGAAAAAGGCGGCAAATCGCAAACTCCCATCACCTGAGTCCGCTAAGCCATAAAAACACATCACAGGGAGAATCGAAATGAAAACGCATATGCGCGGTATTGTCTCGGCGTCGATGCTCGCCGGGATATCGGTTGCGGCGGCTCTGGCGGCGACTCTCGCCGTCGCGCCGGCGGCCAAGGCCCAGGAGCCGATTCGGGTCGGCGTTCCGATGATCCTTTCGGGGGCAGGGGCTCAATTTGGCACCTCCGTGCTCAAGGGCGCCCAGATGTACGCCGACGAAATCAACGCCAAGGGCGGGGTGCTTGGGCGGAAATTCCAGATCGTCTCCCGCGACACCAAGTCGCGACCCGACGAGGCCGTCCGCGTTTCGCGCGAGATGGTCCTGCGGGAGCAGGTGCATTTCCTGGTCGGCACCTTCACCTCGGCCGAAGGGACGGCGGTGTCCGCCATCGCCAAGGACCTGAAGGTGTTGTTCATCGCTCCGGTTCCGGCGACGGACCGCCTGACCGCGCCCGACGCCCTGCACCCCTACGTCTTCCGCGTCGCCAAGAACACCACTACCGAGGGCCGCGCGGCCGCCGAGCTCATGGCCAAATGGCCGGAGGTCAAGCGGGTCGCCACCATCGCTCCAGACTTCGCCTACGGTCAGGATGCGGCGGCCTCGTTCGTGGCGCACATCAAGAAGCTCCGCCCGGACATCCAGATCGTCGACCAGCAATGGCCGAAACTGAACGAGCCGGACTACAGCGCCTTCATCACAGCACAGATCGCGGCCAAGCCCGACGCCGTGCTCTCGGTCATCTGTTGCGGCAACTTCGATGCCTTCGCCAAGCAGGCGAAGCCGCTCCGCTACTTCGAAGCTCTCAACCACCGGTTCATCGGCCTCGGCGAGGCGGGCGCAATCGAGGCGCTGCGCTCGCTCGGCAAGGACTACCCGGTCGGCATCTGGGGCAACACTTATGACGCCTTCAATTTCGACGGCGGACCGGCGCACAAGGAATGGACCGAACGGCTGAAGAAGTATCTTGGCGAGGAGATTCCCTCGGGTTGGCCGATCCAGGGCTATATCGCCATGCAGTTCCTAGCCGAGGCGATTAAGAAAGCGGGCTCGATCGACCCGCCCAAGGTTTCCGACGCGCTCAAGGGACTGACAATCCAAAGCCCGCAGGGACCGATGACGATCCGCGCCAAGGACCAGCAGGCGACGCGCGGCATGGTCTGGGGCAAGGCGGTCTCCGATCCGAAGTATCCGTTCCCGGTCCTCAATCCGGTCATGTTCATCGACGTGGCGAAGTTCATGGATTGACGGCGCCCGAACGGCGTCCGGGCTCGGCTCCCGAGGACTCCCGCGGGGGATGACCATGATCGATCTCGGCGTCCTGTTTGCCCAGGCGCTCAGCGGACTCACCAACGCCAGCTTTCTCTTTTTGATGGCGTCGGGGTTGTCGCTGATCTTCGGGGTGATGAGGGTGCTGAACTTCGCCCATGGCTCCCTCTACATGGTCGGCGCCTACGTGGCTTATCAGTGCGTAGTCTGGCTCGGACCGGGCGAAACGAGTTTTTGGGTCGCGGTGGCGGCGTCGGCGACGGTTGTCGCCGTTCTCGGCGGCGTCATCGAGCGGTTTCTCTTCCGCCTTCTCTATACCCGCGAGGAGCTCTATCAGCTCCTGTTCACCTACGCCCTGGTCTTGTTCTTCACCGATTTCGTCAAGGTGATCTGGGGGGTGAAGCAGCATTCGGTGTCCCGGCCGCCGTCGCTCGCCGGACACAGCGTCGTGTTTGGAACGACGTTGCCCGATTATAACCTGTTCATCATCCTGCTTGGTCCGGCGATCGCGCTGGTTCTGTGGCTGGTGTTGCAACGGACCCGGGCAGGACGGCTGATCCGGGCAGCGGCGCTCGACCGCGAGATGCTGGAAACCCTCGGCGTCAATGTCAATCTTCTCTATCTCGGCACCTTCGTGGTCGGCTCGTTCCTCGCCGGGCTGGCCGGCGCCCTGATCACGCCGGTGGCCGCGATCGTGCCCGGCATGGATGCCGAGATTATCATCGCGCTGTTCATCATCGTGGTGATCGGCGGGCTCGGCTCTTTCTGGGGGACTTTCTTGGGCTCGGTCATCTACGGCCTCGTGTTCTCGTTCGGCATTCTTCTCATGCCGCGCTTCTCGCTGTTCGCGGTCGGCGCCCTGATGGTCGCAGTCTTGATCTTGCGTCCGACCGGATTGCTGGGCGGGAGGGCCCTGAAATGAGTCGGAAAATCCCCTGGGGCGCGGCGCTGTTCGCGATCGCCTTTGCGGTGCCTTTCTTTGGCTCTCCGCTCTACACTTATCTCGCGACCGACGTCGCCATCTGGGCCTTGTTCGCGATCAGCCTCAATCTGCTCGTCGGCTACACCGGCTTGGTCTCGTTTGGCCATGCCGCCTATTTCGGCATCGGGGCCTATACCTGCGGTCTCTTGATGAAAAACGGCGGCGTCGCATTTCCGTGGGCCTTCCTCGCGGCCGGTGTCGTCGCCGCCCTATTCGCGGCGGTCTACGGCTACTTCTGCGTCAAGCTGACCAAGGTCTATTTCGCCATGCTGACACTGGCGTTTTCCTGGATCAGTTGGGCGGTTTGTTTCCGCTGGAACGAGGTCACCGGCGGGGACCAGGGTCTTTTCGGAGTGCCGTCGCCGAACCTCGAGTGGATGAAGGTGTTGCCCTTGATCGGGTCGCGGCCGCCCTCAGAGTATTTTCATTTTCTGACGATCGTCCTGGTCGCGCTCGGCATCTGGGCGGCGCGGCGGATCGTGGAGTCGCCCTTCGGATTGATCCTGACCACCGTCCGCGACAATCCGGAGCGGGCGCAGTCGATCGGCATCGACGTCCGTCGCCATCGGCTCGCCGTTTTCATCGTCGCCGGGGCTCTCGCCGGATTCGCCGGTGCGCTCTTTGGCATCCTCAATCGCGGGGTGTATCCGGATTTCATGAACTGGACCAAGGGCGCCGAGGTCCTGATCATGGCTCTGCTCGGCGGCATAGGGACGTTCTACGGCCCGGTGATGGGCGCGTTCCTGATCCTGTGGCTGAACCAGGAGATCACCGCGATCACCGAATATTGGTCGCTTGTGCTCGGGATAATCCTCGCCGCGCTGATTCTCGCGCTGCCGGCGGGCGTGCTCGGTTCGCTGATCGATATTGGGCGCGCGGTGCGGCAGCGCCGCACCGGAGCATCCGCGCCGCCCATATCGCGGGATTCCGCCCGATGAACACGACCGAGCGGATACCTGCGCTCGCGGGCGCCGGCAATCTCCTCGAGGTGCGCGCCCTGAGCCGCTCGTTCAACGGCTTTCAGGCCGTGCGCGACGTCAGCTTCGACGTGCCGTCCGGATCGATCACCGCCATGATCGGGCCGAACGGGGCCGGCAAAACCACCATGTTCAACCTGCTGACCGGGCTTTTGCGACCCGATGCCGGCACGGTGATGTTCAAGGGCCGGGATGTGACGGCACTGCCGCCCCACCGCCGATGCCGGCTCGGCATGGGTCGCTCGTTTCAACGGACGAACATCTTTCCCTCGCTCACCGTCGGCCAGAATGTCCAGGCGGCCTTTGTCGCCCACCGCGGCCGAGGCTGGGAGTTTTGGCGGCCGTCCGCCGGGATGTACGGGACGGAAACGGATGAGCTGCTTGAATCCGTCGGCTTGCGCGACCGTGCGAACGAGAAGGCGCAATATCTGTCCCACGGCGACCAGAAGCAACTCGAGCTCGGCATCGCGCTCGCCCTCGATCCGGAAATCATGCTCCTTGACGAGCCGACGGCGGGCATGTCGATCGCGGAAACGCAAAAGGCGATCGCGCTGATCGGGCGGCTCGCGCGCGAGCGTCATCTGACGTTGCTCTTCACCGAACACGACATGGACGTGGTGTTCTCGATCGCCGACCGAATCGTCGTGCTGCATCACGGGTCTGTCCTCGCCATCGGCAAACCGGCCGAGGTGAAGCAGGACCCGGAAGTGCGTCGCGTTTACCTCGGGACCGGGCACTCGTGAGCGCCGTTATTCTCGCGCTCGAGGACGTGCACGCCGCCTACGGCGCGTCGCAAGTGCTGTTCGGCGTCTCGTTGACGGTCGCGCAAGGTGAATGCGTGTGTCTGCTCGGACGCAACGGCGTCGGCAAGACCACGACCTTGCGCGGTATCATGGGGCTGACGCCGCCGAGCCGAGGCCGGATCGTGTGGAAAGACCGGGATATCGCGGGACAACGCCCTTACAAGCTGGCCCGGCTCGGCATCGGATTCGTGCCCGAGGATCGCCGGATTTTTTCCGACCTGAGCGTCGCCGAGAACCTCGACGTCGCCGCCGGCCATCGCGCCGGCCATTCCCGCTGGACGGCTGATCGCGTCTTCGCCCTTTTTCCGGAGTTGCGAGAGATCGCCGACCGGAAGGGCGGGTATCTCTCCGGCGGCCAGCAGCAGATGCTGACGATCGCGCGTACCTTGATGACCGACCCCGAGCTTCTTCTGCTCGACGAACCCTCCGAAGGGTTGGCCCCCCTCGTGGTCGAGCGTCTCAAGGAGCAGGTCGCCCGCCTCAAGGCCGAAGGAATGACGATCCTGCTCGCCGAGCAGAATGTCCAGTTTTCGCTCGCCCTCGCCGAGCGCGTATACGTGCTGGAAAAGGGCCACATCCGCTACCAGGGTACAAGCGCCGCGTTCCGCGCCGATCCCGACGTGCAGCACCGCTATCTCGCCGTCTGAACGCGCCGCCGATCAATGCACCCGCTCGCCCGCGGGCGCGAGCGCCGCGGCGTCGCCGATGGTCATCGGCAGGTTCCATTCCGCGTTGACCGCGCTTTTAACCAGCAGGTGGCAAAAGGCGTGCAGCCGCGTCTTGTCGATGACGAAGCGGATGTCGGTGCCGGCGGCGGTGCGGAAATACAGCTCGGTGTGGGTGTCGCCCTTGGGCGCGACGCGAGCGGACACGACCAGTTGCGGCCCGGTGTCGGAGGTGAGATCGCGGTTGTCGTCGGCGAAGGCCTTGCTGGTGTCGGTGCTTTCGACCGCCGCCTGGTGCTGCATGGCGAGCATCGCTTCCTTGATCTTGGGCATCAGGTCGTCGCGGATATCGGGGTTCTTTTCCAGCGCGCCGACCAGGGATTTCCACAACAGGCTCACGAAACGACGGGTGAGCGCGAGCCGCCATTCGGATTTGTCGGTCGAGCTGATGCGGAGCACGAGACGATCCTGGACGGGGTCGTAGGTCAGGCCGATCTGATGCAAACCGGACGTAGTGCTCATGGCGGAGATTCAGGCCGCGTCGCCGGTGGCGGCGGCCGCGTCCGCCATGCGCGCCAGCACCTGCGGATCCTGGGCGCCGGAAATGACGAAGCGGCGGTTGAAGACGAACGCCGGCACGCCGTTGACGCCCAAGCGGTGCGCGCGGTTGTTTTCCTCGGCGACCCGCTCGACCTCCTCGGTCCCGGCGAGGTAGGCGGCGACCGCGTCCCGTGCGAGGCCGCATTCGGCGCCGATGTCGGCAAGCACATCAACGTCGCCGATGTCGCGGCCTTCGAGAAAGTATGCGCGGAACAGCGCCTCGACGACGGCGTCGGCGCGGCCTTCGCGCTCGGCGAAGAAGGCGAGCCGGTGGGCGTTGATCGAATTGGGCGTCCGCTGGATGCGGTCGAACGCGAACGGAATTTCGACCGATTGCCCGGCCTCCAGCAGCGCGCCCTGCAGGCGGCGGATGCGCGATTCGCTGCCGAACTTGCGAATCAGGTAGATGTCGCGCTCGACGCCTTCCGCGGGCATGTGGGGGTTGAGCAGGAACGCCCGCCAATGAATTTTTGCGTCGGCGGCCGGGCGGCGGGCGAGCGCCTGGGCCAGCCGCCGCTTGCCGATGAAGCACCACGGGCAAACGATGTCGTAGAAGACGTCGATTTCCATAAAATCGAGTATAACCGCTTCTCCCATCCCGATCACCCACGGAGGAAAGGCCGATGTCCAAGGAAGTTTTCGAAAAAGGGCGCAGGATTCGCACCGAGGTTTTGGGCCGCGAGCGGGTGGCGAAGGCTCTCGATCAGGCCGATCCCTTCAACCGCGACTTCCAGGAATTGCTGACCGAATATTGCTGGGGGGCGTGCTGGGGGCGCGACGGGCTTGACCGTCGGCAGCGGAGCCTCCTCAACCTCGGCATGCTCGCCGCCCTCAACCGCCCGCACGAATTCGAGCTGCATTTCCGCGCCGCCATCGGCAACGGCCTCAGCCGCGCCGAGCTGCAGGACGCGCTGATCCAGATCGCCATTTATTGCGGCGTTCCGGCCGGGGTCGAGGCTCATCGCATCGCCGGCAAGGTGCTGGCCGAACCCGGGGTGGTCTTGAAATAAATATTGCAATATCAACTAATTGGCCGGGGGTTGCGCCGCCGTCGGCCGTGGCCCAACTCATTCTCGCCGGACGCCTATTGGAGGGTCCGGAACGTTGGGCGCGGGCGTTACGCCCGTCCCGGCGGTGTCACATTGCTCAAATCGGAGGATGTCACCATGACCACGTTCGACTTCACCCCCCTGTTCCGTTCCACTATTGGATTTGACCGCTTCGCGCGCCTGATCGACGAGGCGCTGCAGGAATCGGCCTCGCCCAACTATCCGCCCTGCAACATCGAAGTGACCGGCGAGAACGACTACCGCATCACGCTGGCGGTCGCCGGCTTCGCCGAGGATGAAATCTCGGTCGAGGCGGTGGAAGACCTGCTCACCGTCGAAGGCCACAAGAAGGCCGCGGACAAGGAAGCCAATTATCTCTATCGCGGCATCGCCGCACGCGACTTCGTGCGCAAGTTCCAGCTCGCCGACCACGTCAAGGTGGTGGGCGCCGGTCTCGACAACGGCTTGCTCTGGATCGACCTCGCCCGCGAGGTGCCGGAAGCGATGAAGCCGCGCAAGATCGCGATCAAGTCCGGCGCGCCGGAAGGGATCGTCGGCAAGGCCAAGAAGATGATCGAGGACACCGCGCGCAAAGTCGCCTAAGTCCGCGATTGTCGCAACTTACGGAAAACGCCGGGTGTGAAAGCACCCGGCGTTTTTTTATGTGCGCACACTTGCGGGTAAGGTCAGTTCAAAAAGTTATTTTACTGCAAAAACGTCGGTTAGGTAAGAAACCTTATGACTAACGAAGCATTGGTAAGTTTTAGGAGAGTTGGCGGTAATAAGAAATCGCTTATCGTCATCTCGTCGGGCAAACGTAATATCTTCGAGCACGCCGCCAGTTATTTGCGTCATCACGTAGTCTGAGCCGGTCCCGTAAACCAATAGTCTGCCATATCCATCCTTGGCCGGCTGGGTGGGAGAAGAGCAACGATAATGATATATCGCCGTAGCCACATAAGTCGGTTTATCACCTTCAATAGTTGGGTACATGCCTTCCACAATCGAGTAACCTCCCCTCGGGATAGCCGGAAGCTCATTATAATTGCTCCATCCCGGGCGAGGGGTGGGCGGGTTTGCGGCGGTTTGCGCGAAGCCGACCACGACAATCGCCAATGTTCCGAGTCCGACTAACACGCCAATGGCACGCCGAAGCAACAAGTTTTGCGTGTTCATTTCTCTCTCCATGGAAGAGTAACATTGGATAGGAATTTATAAGGTAATTAGGGCGATTCGTAACCATGTGCTAGGAGGAAAGGCGCATGGTTATAGGGGGTTCGAGGGTTTTCGGGTGTGCGGCCAACTTTGAGCGGGGCCGCAAGTGCGTTTTCTGCGGGTCGTTCAA